>Ga0172372_10002137_pt1 | contig 30344 bp, 31 predicted proteins | sample LakKiv5m_2_FD_114544 | JGI IMG/M metagenome (GOLD analysis project Ga0172372, IMG submission 114544) | Freshwater microbial communities from Kabuno Bay, South-Kivu, Congo - kab_092012_9.5m | ecosystem: Environmental > Aquatic > Freshwater > Lake | place: Democratic Republic of the Congo...
GCCTGGATTGCGTTCGTGTTCGCCATCCCCGAACCAATCCCCGTCGCCGTCGCACCCGGCGCGGGCACCGCTGACGTCTGGTTGGAGTTCACGTTGGTCGCCCAACTTCTAATCTCGTCGCCACCACCTGGAGCGGGTGCGGCCTCGAGATACTTGCAGTTCGAGCCGCATTCAGAGCCGGTCGAAGTGAACGGTGTCGCCGAGACGTAGAACACGATACCGCCACCAGGGCCGGTTTGACCGACGTCGTAGGTGGTCGGAGCAGCAGTCGTCGTGGTGGTCGGCGCGACAGTCGTCGTGGTGGTCGGCGCGACAGTCGTCGTGGTGGTCGGCGCGACAGTCGTCGGGGTGCTCGAGGAGCCGGAACCGGTCGCCGCAGCGACAATCGTACCGACACCGCCGGCAAACGTCACCGTCCCGGACGCGGTGATAGAACCACTGACGTTACTCACGGTGATCTCGGCACCGCTACGGCTGATGGTCACACCGGCGGGGGCGCTCACCTCGGCGAGTACAGCGGTCGCGATCGCGATATCGGAAAGATTCGGATCCGAACTAGCGATCGCCTCACCGTTACGGTCGATCGCCTCAAGCGTCGTCTGCGCGGCACGCTTGACGGAGTTCTCCTTGACGGTGTTGAACGTCGGCACCGCGATCGCCGCCAAGATACCGAGCACCAGGAGCACCACGATGAGCTCGAGCAGGGTGAACGCCGGGCGGCCCTGACGACGCGATTTGACCTGACGGTGAAGACGCTTGAGAGTGGACATGACTAGTGCTCCTTTGAAACTGCCTCCCAACGGGTGTCGGGAGTTCAGCCTTCGAGCGTCCCGGGACCCCCAGACCGGGGCAGGGAGGCTGCGATATTTGTTGTGTGTGTGTGTGTGTGTTGTGCGAAGGGAAACCGGGCCTTAGAAACGCCAAAACTCCCGGCTCGGACGACCCGTTGACGGTCACCCGGCCGGGAGCACTGGGTAGTTCGCACTTATGTGCATGTTCGGTATGGACTTATGTGCATACCTCTTGGTGGAGCCGGGGGGAATCGAACCCCCGTCTTTCACAGCGGGGGCAGAACCCCGATACGACCATCCCCTGAACACGTCTCATACGGCTAACGTCATGCAGGGTCATGTGCTTTTCGGCACCGCCGGGTGTTTCCCGGTTTCAGCAGTCTTTCCTACAGTCAACGGTCTTTCCTGTCGTCATCCCCCGCTTCTGTTGCCAGGCTGCGGTGGATCGGCCCCGTGCGACATCACTGTCCACTGGTGCTCTCGTCAGCGGTTAGGCTGCGAGAACGAACTGCTTGTTGGCAGCTATTGGTTTGCCCTGTTTAACGAGTCTGAGCAACTCGGGTCGCGGAACGCTGTCCGTGTGAAATCGAAACCTGTCGGCCCCGTGGGACACCACTGTCACGGGCCGGGGCGGGGACGCAACCCGGCACGCCGGAAGCCGCAGAAACCCCGCATTCGCACCAGGGCGACGTCACGCCAGTGAAGCCAGCGCCACCGACACGAACCACAGCAACAGGGACGCCGCCAGAAACGGATCACGGAACACCAGACGATCCGGCTCGGCACCCTCCCCCGAACCTGACGCCGAAAACAACCGCGCGAACAGCCCGGCAAGAAACACCACCGCCAACACCCCGGCGACGCGGCCCGGCACCGACAGCGCCCACACCGAGGCCGCCAACAGGCCACCCGCCGAAGCCAGTGCAAACAGGGCACGCAGCGAACTGCGACTATAGAACCCGAGCACACGACGCCGCGACACCCCCTCGAACAACTCCGCCGAACGCTTCACCGCCAACACCGAACACGACACACAGAACACCACCACCAACAACGAGAACGACCATGCGATACCGGCCGCCGCCGCACCGGCCACGAAACGCAAACCGAACCCGGTCGCCACACACACGACCTCCACGAACGGGACACGCTTGAGCAGACGCGAGTACAACGAAGCGTTCAACGCATACACCACGACCAGCGCAGACACGACACGACCGGCGACGAACCCCGCCAACACCCCGGACATCGCGAGAAACACCGCAAGCACCAGAGCCAACCGGACCGACAGAGACCCGGCGGCCACCGGACGCGACGACTTGCGCGGATCGAGCCGGTCCGCGGCGAGGTCACGCACGTCGTTCTCCAAGTACGCCGCCGACGACACCAGACAAAACGCCACGAACGCCAGCGACAGACGCATCCACGACGAGACATCGAAGAGAACCCCGGCACCGGCAGGCGCGAAGAACACCAAAAGGTTCTTCACCCACTGCCACGGACGAACCGCGACAACAGCGGCACCAAGAAACGCACCGGAAGAGACGGACGAAGACACCGCACCAACCGTCAGGAGAACACCGGAAACCGCACCGGTCGCCCGGAACGGGCGCAGTCAGCTGAGAACGCAGCGAAGAACGCCAGACACGAAGAAACCCCGCCTCCCTATGACAGGAAAGCGGGGGTTCTCGAAACGCGACGGTCTTCAGACCGCCCGCACACCCGGGATGGACCCGACGGCGGACACGAGCGCCTCAACGAGGAAATCGTCCTCGTAGAGACCACTCGCCTCGTCCAAGCGAGGCCACTGGTCGGGCTTACGGGCCCAAGTGGACGCGCTGAGACCAGTGACGATGGCACGGGCGATCCCGTGACCGATTGTCACCGCGTCAGTGTTGCTGGAGGCAGTGCTTGCCATGGTTGCTCCCTTCAGAGCTCGGTGGTTGACCCCCGCCACCGTTAGAGGCCGCAGGCGCAACCGAAGAGCCCCCGGAAAGCTCTATCAGACCGACGTCAGGCCGGAACTGACCCGTCCTCGACGACGACCGGGTCGGCGGGCACGGCAGGATCGACGTGGGCCACGACCCGGGCCGCGACCTCGGCCCAACGGGCGTCGTAGGCGGTGAACTCCTCGAATTCGCGCAACAGACGGGTACCGACACCGAGATCGAAGAGCTCCTTCATCAGGCTGAGAAACGCGACAGAAGCCGTCGAGCAGTGCAGGAGCTTGCGCGACGTCGGATGGGCCACATAGACATGCTCCGCGGCAAACAACGGAATCATGATGTTATACGGCGAGGTCAGCGCCGACTGGGCAGCCGTCTGCTCCTTGCGCTCAGGCTTCTTACCCGGAAACGGTTTCTTCGTTGGCATGTCGTCCTCCTTGGAGGTGTGAAAGAGGAGCGGATCTCCTCAATAATGTTCACTGTGGACCGCACAGCGAACGGCACCACACGCGACACGGCACAAAAACGCCTACAAACACGGGTGTTTAGAAAATCTTCCATGCTGACGACCGGACGGGCCGGTAGGAAACGTCAACGCACGGGCACGGAGACGCTGCAGACCATCCCGGCCGACCCGTAGAACAGGCAGGCCCGCACAGCCCACGGACGGGAACGATCGAGCGAAAGACGATAAACGACCGACGTCGACTTCCCGGACCGTGGAACGTCGAACTCGACCTCCTCCTCACCCGACACGGCAACGAGGACCGTGCGACCCTCGAGTCGCGGCAGGACGAGACGCACATCTACCTTCGACTTCGCGCCGCGGCGCACCACCGACACCTTCGGACTCGGCACCGGCTTCGGTGAGACCTTCGCGACGAACGGCTCATAGATGCGGCCCTCTACATCCACGGCACGGACCGTCACCTCCGCCTCATGGGCCATTTCGAAAACCCACGGACCCGGAGAACCGGCCTGCGAGAACACCGGCATCCCGTCGGCGAATACCTCCACAGCCGAGACCGGGGACTCCGCACGCATCAGGACCGACCCGAGACGAGGAACCAACGACACCGACAACGCACCCGCCGAGACCGGAGCAGGCAGCTGCGGAACCCCGACCGCCGCAGCCAGCGCACGATCCGCGTCGACCGCTCCCCAACCGAACACGTCATCACGGCCGGGTTCGCCGATGTCGACCGCGGACGACTCGAGCAACGACTTCACCGTTTCAGCGTCGAGATCAGGACGCGCCGCACGCACCCGCGCAGCGACGGCCGCGACGAACGGAGATGCCATCGACGTGCCGCCCATGAGCACCACACGGTTGGAGAGGTGGGCACTCCACACCGACATACCTTCCGCCGAGACGTCCACATAGGCACCACGATTAGAGAAGAACGCGGGCGAGAACGCATCATGGGCGGCCACCGCCACCACCGACTCGAACGCGGCCGGGTACATGACCGGCGACCCCTGATCCCCGTAGTTGCCCGCCGCAGCGACGACCACCACGTCACGGGAGCGCGCAAAATCCACGGCACGCTCGGTCGCCAGCGACCTCGCCGGGCCTCCGAGCGAGACATTCACCACCCGCGCCCCGTTCTCGACCGCCCAGACGATCCCGTCAGCAACGGCACGATCGGTGCCGAAACCGGACGCGTCGAACACGCGAACCGGGAGGATACGGGCCGACGGATCGACCAGGCGCACCACGCCGGCGACGTGCGTGCCGTGCCCGTTGGTGTCCAACCAATTCGTGGGATCACCGACAACGGAGCGGCCTGGGACGACATGACCGGCGAACTCGCCCGAGAACCACGAATGGGAGACATCGAGACCGGTGTCGACCACCGCGACGAGCGGTCCCGACGGCGCGGCGAAAACGACCGACGGAATCGGCGGCACGTTCTGCGTCGAGACGACCTGCGGTGTCGACGGCACCGCGAAGACCACCGTTTCGGCGACTTCCACGCCGCGCGCACGGAGACGGCGCGCCGAGATCGCGTCGACGGATACAAACGAAGGGACACCGTCCTCGACGAGGACGGCCGTGAATCCAGAACCGCCGAGCGGGGCGAACATGTCCGAAGCGACGACCACCGGGGCGCCGAGGAGCGGGAACAACAGAGCAGTCAGCAGCGCGGACCTCGACAAGAGGCGCTCGAGGACGCCGCGAGAACGGACCAGACCGTGCGAAACGGTGGCGGGGTATAGATCGCTGTGAATGTTCATGTGTGCAACGGACCGAACCAGTCCTCGTGACCGGGGCGGGCCGCCTTTCCACCAGCCATCGTGACCGGGCCGGCAAACGCGACACACCCGGACGCGCCCGGAAAATCCCGTCCGACGGCCCCTCAGGCCGGGACGCTCTGACCGAACCGGGCACGAGGACCGGAAAGACCCTCCGCCACGCCTAACGGGATCAGCCGGCCGCGGCCAGCAACGCGTCCAACGCGGTCGTGTCGTCGCCGAGCATGCCGGCCATCGTCACGAGCTTCTCCACCACCGCCGCAACCATACGCTCCTCCACAGTCTCCTCCCCGTAGAGATACCGGGCGAGGGCCGCCTGCCCGTCACGATGCGTGCGCCCCTCGATCTGGGCCATCTCGAGCGCCGACCAGCGCAGATCGTGGAGCAGCAACACGCGCGGGACCAGATCGGCGCCCGAGGCGATCTCGCCGGCGTGCAGACTGATCCCCTCGACCACCGAGAACACCACCACGTCCGCGTCGCCGCGCTGGAAACGCAGACGCCGCTCCTCGCGATCGGAAGCGGCGACCGACCCGTCGATACGCACGACCCGCGGCGCCGACGACGAGGACGGCGACACGAGAGCGTCGACGATCGCGGAGGCCGACTCCTGGAACTGCACCGACACCGCCGGCCGCAATCCGTCCTCGACGAGGTCGCGCACCATCTGCACCGTGCCAGGCACCCGCAACAGCGACGCCTTCTGTCGGAACCGCAGCGCGGCAACCAGCGCGTTCGCCGAATCCGAACCCCGAGCCGACAACAGCAACGTACGACGAAACTCCTCCCACGCCAACTGATAGAGCGCCCGCGCACGGGCGTCGAGCGGCACCGGGTAGAGCTGGCGAACGAGTTCCGGCCAACCGCGGATCTCGGTCGGACGGCGACGAAGCGCAGCCAGAACCCTGCTCCGCGGCGGGGCCTTGCGCGGACGGAACGGATCGAAGAGCAACGAACGGACCGTCTCCGCGTCACCGGGCCCGGGCTCGTACTCCCACGCGCCGAAACGGCCGCGACGAACGGCGAGACCGTGATCACGACACCACTCCGGGAACCGGTCGGGTGCAGGACGCCCCGAACCGTGACGCGAAGCAAACAGCGACGCCAAATACGAGAGCTCGAGTGGATCCTGCCCCGCCGTCGCCGACACCCACACCGTGAACGCCGACGCGGAGCGCGACCCTCTCGGACCGGTGGAGATGAGGCGGCGCACCGCCTTGCTCCGCTGCGAAAGCGGGTTCTTCAACCGGTGCGACTCGTCACAGACGACGACGTCCCACGCCACCTTCGCACGCCCCTCCGACGCGTGCCGCTTGTTCCTGGTACGGGTCCGCTTGGCCGAAACCGACGACGCCGGGCGCGTCAGCAACGAACGCGCCCTCTCATAGTTCGTCACGCACCACAAGACGTTCCCGTGCCCGGCATCGAACAAGGAACGACGCCAATGCGGAACCACCGACAACGGCGCGAGCACCAAGACACGGAGCGGACGAGAACGACCCTCGGCCAAACGGCGCACGGCGAACACCACGGAATACGTCTTACCCAGCCCGACCTCGTCGGCGAGCAGAAAGCCGGGAAGACCCGCGGACGCGGCGGCGACCACCGCCGACGCCGCCTCCTCCTGGTGCGCTCGCAGCACCACCGACCCGTCACGCGCCGGGATCCGCGCGCCCGCAATCTCGAGATCGAAAGATTCCGGCGAGAACGCGTCGACGACGAAACGCCCCAACCCCCTCACCGGCTCGACCGGAGACCACTCCGACACAACAGAACCCGACGCTGGCAGCGAACCGGACTTCTTGGCGGACTTCTTGGCGGACTTCTTGGCGGACTTCTTGGCGGACTTCTTGCCGGACTTCTTGGCGGATCCTTCCGAGCGATCGGGCGGGACGAGTAGGACGCGCACACGGCGAACTGTGCCACAACCCGCGCCGACCGCAGCGGTCAGGAGACCCCCGGAACGCGAAGCCCGCCGACAGCTGCTGGACCCGGTACCAGGCACCGACACGATCACCGAACGACAAAGGAACCACCATGGCCAACGAAAACCAAGACCCCTGCCCGGAACGCGACTCCGACGGGTACTGCCACTGCAAGAAGATCGAACATCCCCGCAGACCACCGCGCACCCAAGGCTGAACTCGCCCGGGATTGCGCCGGCGGAAGCGCCGCCCACGGTGAAGACCGCCGGACCCTCCGGCACCACAAGTAAGGAAACACCATGAACCCCATCACCGCGAGCATTGACTCCAGGCACGGGGCGGAAGACGTCGACGACCAGTTCGACGACATCGAATTCGACACCGTCGCATCCGACCACAGCGAACAGGCACCCGTCACAACACCCGCAGCGGAAACGCCGGAAGCGAACCAGGACGAGAAGGCCCGCAAGAGCCCCCACATCGTACCGAAGATCGCGCCGCCGAAAGCCGTAAAACGTTACCAGACCGGGGAACTCCCTGAAACTGGCACGTGGATCGTCGTGACCATCCATGACGGCAAACGCAAAGAAACCTTCCAAGGACGCGTCGCGATAGCGGAACCCGACAGACTGCGCCTGCGACAAGGCGCCGGCTGGTGGGAAATCCCCATGCGCACCGTCCACAGCATCGCAGCAGGGGAAGACCCTGCACGACGCCGCAGCTGACACCCAAACGACGACGTCGGAACCCCCAAGGGAACCGCCCGCACGAAGCCCCCGGACAACCCGGGGGCTTCTGCTTTTCCCGGTACGTGCCGGCCCTCTCTGACGGAAACCGAAGAAGACGCACCGTGACGCGACGTGAAACACCACCATCTCGCCGGCACCGCCCTACTACTCGCCGCGCTCGCGACATGGACTCGCCACCACGCCACAGGCGAGCACGCCTGGCTCCTCGCGTTCTTCTCCGTGTGCGGCGCCGGCATCATCCTCGGAACACGCATCGAACGCCGCAGCAGGACCCGTCGATGACCGGCGCGCTTCCCTTGTGGTACTGGATCGTCTCCGGTGCGATCGTCGGCGGATGCATGGCATCCTTCCTCGGCGTCGTCCTCGAACGAGCCCCACTAGGGGAAAGCCTCAACGGGCGTTCGAGGTGCGCCTGCGGGCGGCAACTCCGGGCCGGCGAGAACATACCCGTCGCCGGCTGGCTGCTCGCCGGAGGCGTCGCCCGCTGCTGCCGGACCCCGATACCGGTCAAACACCCGATCGGTGAAACCATCGGCATGCTCGTAGGCGCCGGGCTCGCGGGCTACGCCGGCATCCTCGGCATCCTCGGCGTCGTCCTGCTCACCACCGGCGTGGCCACCGCGACTGTCCTGCGCCACCTCGACAAGAGACGTCCGTGACAACACCACGACCGTCCCGGACCGTCGCCCCCATGAATACGAACACCCTCCGAACACCCAGGATGGTCGCCGCCGCTCTCGCGTTGCTGCTCACCGCCGGCTGCGTTGAAATGTCCGGAACCGAGAAGAGCCGCCCCGAAGGCGGTCCTTTCGACCCGGGCCAGAGCGGACTCCCGGCCGAGACGCGTGTCGTTGAGATCTGCGGAGGAGACGTCGTCGACGGTCTCCGCAACGTCACCGAGAAATACTTCGACATCGCACGCGAATGGGAACGCTACCAGACCTACGCGGACGGCGTCATCGCCGGAGGAGTCACCCCGGAAGAGTACGAAGGGGGCAGACAACGCAACGAAAACCTCGCCGAATACCTCGCCGAATACCAGGAAGCGACCGAGGACCTCCGCGCGACCGGAGGCGCCGTCACCGGCGATTTCGTTGCCGACTGCGACGGAGAAGTCCTCGTCAGATTCGAGGCGATCGTACAGGAACGCGGAACGGAGATAGCCTACGTCACCCGCGAAAGCGGACGGATCACCAACCGGCTACGCAACCAAGCCGGGGTCACCGAAGATCCCAAGGACTGACCGGCAGGGAGAACCCCGCCGCGGCGCTAGTTAACGAGAATCCTCTGATCCCTTGAGCATACCGGAGAACGACGAATCTCCGGTCTTGCGTGCATACTCGAGCACCTGCTCGTACCCGGCACGGCAACCCGGGGCCATCCCCTGCGGGAGACTCGCGCAGAACCCCTCGGTCCGGTCGAGATCACGCGAGAGAAACAGCAGCATGTACCCGAACCGGTTCGCGCACTCGCCCTCCGGGAACGACCCGGCCAACGACTCGCAGAACGCCGCCGCGTCGGAGAGGAACGGCGAGGCGCCCGCCATGTCCATCTGCACCATGCGCCGGGCCAAGGACTGCACGCACGCGGCCAGAACCTCGTCGTGCTCGAGGCACCAGTCCCGCGCCGCGTCGACACCATCAGGACCGACAGCGGTCACCGCACCCTCGACACAACCAGGAGAAAGAACCCCGAGCGGCGGGAGACACAACTCCACCGGGGACGCCACCTGCGGCGACGGGCGATCGGCGGCGACCCCGGAACGAGCGGCACGCTGCGACGCGTACACCCACTCCATGACCGCGCCCACGCGACACTCCTCCTGCTGCTCGAGTCTCGCGAACCCCGCGCACACCGGCATCGCCGCGGCAAGATCCTCATTGAACCTCCACATCGCCGCATGCCCGACCCCGTGATGGCAGCCGAGCAGCGTGGCCGGCCCGTCAGACACCGCGCCGACGAGACGACCAGAACGGTAGAGATCGTCGAGACCGTCGCAGAGACCGCGCGCCGCCGACGGGAACGAAGCGTCGTCCAGGTAGGTCCCCATCGCCTGCAGGAGCCCGTGCACATACCCGAGCGAGCAGGCGGTCGTCCCAGCGGCGACAGCGTCCTCGAGGACACCCGACACCAACCAGGTGCGGATACCGAGCTCGTGCGCGGGCTCGTGACAGATCCGCGCCCACGGCGAATCCTTCCCAGAGGATAGACGCACCAGCTCCTCGGTCGCCCTCTGCGGCCCGAACCCCTCGAGAACCGAAACCACATGGTCGGTGGCACACACCGTCAAATCCGCACTCCCCAGGCACGGATCTCCCTGCGGGAGGACCACACGATCAGCTGGCCGCGAAACAAGCACCAGTAGCCCGACGGCGAACACCGACAGGACGGCGACGAAAAACCCAGCGCGACGCCGGCCGACGAACACGAGCACGACCGCAGGCAACAGGGCGAGCAAGGGAAGAAACACCAACACCCCCGACCCCTCCTCACCCGACGGCGACGCGCGATCGACAGGGGACCCGACCTCGACAAGACGTTGACCACCTGGATACGACAGGGTATAGACACCCGCGGGAAGACGAGGCGGCTGCACCAAGACACGCCCGCCTTCTGCACGCACCCCCTCGCCGGTCAGGGGCACCAAACGGCCCGACGAGTCGCTGAGACGGACATCCTCGGAGCCGGCGACGACCACGCCCTCGAGCACCACGACCCGGGGCGGGTAGGCGTTACCGAGCGAGAACGGGTCGACCTCCTCCCTGGCGGACACCGGGGACACCGGCGAGAAGACGAGCGCCAGCGAGGCAAGCACGGAAACCAACACGGCGAAAAGACGGAAGATGCGCACGCCAGGCACCGTCCGGGAAAGCCCGTCCGCGTCAGCGAACATCGCGAGTCGAGACCAACGTCACGGTATCGGCGCGATCCGATAGCGCTTCGACGACGGGTGGACCAGCCCGCGGCGGACACGGGAACGGTGACGCAACGTCAACACGACGACGGCCGCAGCACAGACCACGGCACCGATCCCTGCTAGAGGGGCCGCCACCCGTGCGACACGACGGACCAGCACTGAGAACTCCGGCGAGAAGACCTTCACGGCCAGGACCGTCCCCGGGGGTGGCGAAACGTCACCCCGGGGGGTGACGGCGACGGTCCCAACCGGGGCCCCGGACAAGGATGCCCCTCCGAGGGCCGGCCGAGACCCTACCGGGACTGGGGACGGGACGGGGTGTATGGCCCATCCCGGAACGGAAAGCACAATCAGGGCCATGAACAAGCACACCCGCCTCCAGTACCATCCGAATGGGTACCCCGAGCTGGGTCTCGTGCCGAGGACCTTCACCGCCAGATACCGGAAGGACGCGAACCTTAAGGTGCTGCGCCGACGGCTCGAGAAATGGGAGATCGAACGCGGCAGCCCGTTCTTCCAGGCACGCAACCTCGAGAAGCTCAACCCGAAACTCGCGTTCGAACTCGTCAACGTCTACGTGGCGATCCGCGAACGCTACCCGCAGATCCGCCCCGACTTCGTCGACTTCGCGTCCAACGCCATCGGCGACGACGCAATGGCGGAAGCGTTCTCCTACAGCGACACGCTGCCGACCGTGCGACGCCTCATGGCGAACTACGACACCTACGACGTACTAGACGGCGACGACATCATCAAGATCGCCAAAGAAGAGAACGTCGACGGGAAGACCCTGCGCAAGCTCCGCACCGAGATCCGCACCTTCGACGAAGAGACCGTCCGCGACCCGAGCACGTCGGGCGCGATCTTCTTCGGTGACTCGTTTAGGAACTCCCACGCCTATCGCAAACTCTTGAAGTTCTGGGACATGCGCAACCGGCGGGCCGAGGACCGCGGCCACGCACCTCGCATCATCTGGGCGGCGGTTAGCGCGGCGTCGTTCACGCTGATCCACGAGTTCGGGCACCTCGTCGAAGCCGAACTGATGAGCCGCGGCTACAAGCCCGTAGAACGCGTCTACCGGCGCCTGAGCGCTATCGTCCTCGGGGCAAGCAACCCCGGCGAACGCCAGTGGCGCTACCACCTGATCAACTACCCGACCTACGACTTCACCAAGGTCAAGGGACGATTCCAAGGCGGACCGGAACGGCGACGGGAAACCAGAAAGTTCCTCCACCACACCATCCGCGAGAAACTCGGCACATACGCTACCACCTACCGCGACGAGCTGTTCGCCGAGAGCTTCGCCCAGGCGCACACCGCCGAGAAGGCCTCGCTGCGACGCGAGTTCCGCCCGTTCCTGCACAGCCTGAAAGCCGAAGGGATCGGCGCGAAACGCCTCCCGAACCGCTGAACTCGGAGACGGCCGTCGCGCCACAAAGGTAGACGGAGCAACCACACCACCATACGGGAGGCCGCCATGCACATACGGCACGGGAACCGACCCCGCATCACGCGATCAGAGATCGCCACCCACACCGGACTGCCCGACGACGTCGCCGCAGTCTGCCACCGGGTACTCGCCTCGCGCGAGGAGATGCACCCCTGGCTCGCGGAAAACCCCGAGCTCGACGACGACGTGTGGCTGAAACTCTGGGGGAGCAAACGCCCCGAGAGCGAACTCGCACGACGACTCGTCTCCAGACCCCTCAACAAGGACCTCCGCGCCGTCGTCATCGACCGCGAGAACCGAGTAGGTGTCCTCACCGCGTTCATCGAGCACAACCGCCTGCTCCCCGAGGAGCAGCGACTGCTCTCAGGCAAGGCCAACGCACGCGCAGCCCTGCTGCACCAGCGATGGCTCGAACCGAACCTGCGGAAACCGCTCGCCGTCGAACTCGGAGGGATCCACCTCCTGCGGGAGATGGCACTCAGCGACGACGGCGTCTTCGCCGAAGACGAAATCGTCGACCTGCTCGGGAACTATCCCGACTGGATCGGCGATCTCAGCGACCCGCGGAAGGGCGCAGCGGACCGCAACCGGTTCCTACGCATCCTCTTCGGTCGACACCCTGGAGCGGTCGAACCGGCGATCACGAACCCGCGTCTCACCGGACGCTGCCGTTCGGAGATCCTCACCTCCGCCGCCGGAAGCGCGAACCTCCTCCCGGAGGACGCCGCCCGGATCGCTCGCGTCGACGAACACGGCATCTGCTGCCTCACCCCGGCCCAAGCACAGGCGAGCTACTACTGCCTCCTGGCCCTGCTGGGGAACCCGCGCTGCCCGCACCGGGTGGCGCAGGCGGTCCTACCGGTCGCCGGCCGGCACCAGGCCAACGTCGCCGATGCCGCCAAACGACGACTCGAGAAACCGGAGATCGTCGGAGACCTCTCCGAGATCGACGACCCCGAGACGCTCGACTGGCTCGCCCGCCGCGCCCTCCCCTACCGGGGACAGGACTCGACACGGGCAGGCAGGCCGCTGGAACTCCTCGCCCTCGCGCGGAACCCCCACATCGGCAAGGACATCGGCAAGCGCATCGCAGGATGCATCCCCGCCGAAGTCGAGAGCGAACTCGTCGCCGCGGCGGCGGACGAACTCCGGACCATCTGGCCGGACATCGTCATCCCCGACGAACCCGGTACTCCCGTACGGGAGTCGAAACCGTGGCCGGCGGTCACCGCGGCGATGGAACTAGCCGTGGAGAAACTCGGCCACGACCAGTCCCGCTGGGAGACCCTCATCGGACTCCTCGACGACTTCGACGGAACCTTCGAAGAACTCGTCTCGCTCGCCGAGACTATCTGAGAACCCGACCGGAGAACCCGACCGGAGCGCCGTGAAACACCGGTAAAGAACACGAGAAAGGGCCCGCGCAAGCGGGCCCTTCTTTCGTTCCCGGGAACCGATGCGTGGACGATGCGAGGCCGATCGGTCAGGCGGCCAGGACGTCACGCACCGGGATGCCGTAAAGCACGTAGGAGAACCGCTCCCACACCCCGTGGATGCGCACCACACCCGGTTCACGCAACGAGAGCAGGAGCACCAGCCCGCCCAGACGCGCGGAGGCCTCCAGCTGCGCGGCCGCGTCGACGTCGGAGACAGCGAAACGCCAGACCTCGCCCTCACGGAACTCGAGCAGCAGAGAACCACGCTCGACGTCGGCGACGGCACGCACTCCGCGATGAGAGACCCCGCAGAGAGGGCCGAGCAGACGGCACGTCTCCTCGGCGGCCGTGCGCGCCTGAGCCACCGTCCGCGACTCGACCGCGTCGAACCACGAGAGATCGACCACCGGAGCGGCCAGCGACGACCGGTCGCGGCAGAACGGGCGACCGGGGAAACGGCGGACGACGCACCGGAAGAAACGCGGTGCATACGACATCGACAACCACGGTCTCCGGGAACGGCCGTTTCGCAAAGCACCCAGGCGCGGCCGGACAGGGTCGATCGTTGACAGGACGGAGAAACAAGCAACCGTCACCTCCATGAACGTCGCCGTCGCCGCAATCCTCGCCCTCCTCCTGCTCCTGGTCGTAGGCGCATTCCTGACACGGCGAACCGTACTACGACGAGCCGGACGTACAGCGGTTACCGAAGGGGCGGAACTACGAGAAAGGCTCGTCGAGCACCTGGAACGCAGGGGCGAAAAAGTAAACGGCGGAATACGCGAAACCGGGACGGCAACCACGAAGAGCGCAGCGGCAGAACGGGTCGCGCGCGTGAGGGAAGGCATCGAGAGCGGCGAGATCGACGAGCGCATGGTAGGCGCAGCGGCGCGTGCAATCGGCATCAGCAAGGACGAGGCGCGCAGACGGCTCGAACAAGCCGGCGAGATCACCAACCCGGTCGGGACGAATCGACGCCCGGTCGATCGCGACAAGCGGCGCAAGAAGAAACAGCAGGCGAAACGCTCGAAACGCGCCAACCGGCGCTGACCGGAATCTACGCTCTCAGGAGCGACGAGTACGACGCGAACGGCGCGACGAACCAGACCGGTTCTTCTTGCCTGAAGAGCCGTCCCGTGACACGAGCTCGAGGCGACCGGCCACGGGGTCGAGCGTCTTCACGCGCACGGTGGCCCTGTCACCGGGACGCAAATCGGCATCGAGGAAACCCGAGACGGCCGGATCATCGAGACGGACACGGAGCGAACCGTTCCTGGCACGACCGGACACGGTGACCGAAACCTCCTCGCCGACGGCGAGCTCGGCGAGACCGAGCGCCACCGTCGCGTCACGCTCGGCCATCGCGGCGCGACGGAAGACGTCGTTGGCACGGGCCGCGGCATCGGCGAGGAACGGCAGCATCGTCTCCCCGTCGCGGAACCCGTCCAGGTAACCCTTGATGATCCGGTGCACCAGAAGATCCGGGTAGCGCCGCAACGGCGACGTGAAGTGGAGATAGCCGGTCGAACCGAGACCGAAATGACCACCTGGCACCGTGCTGTAGCGGGCGCGGCCGAGCACGCCGAGGAGAGCGTCCCAGAACGCCGCGGCACCGGCACCGGACGGGACCTGCGCGACCGTGCAGGCGAGCGCGCGAGCGGAAACCGGCGAGCCGAGGGCGGCGACGACGCCGAAACCGGCGGCGACGCGCTCGAGTTCGGGCACCTGAGAATCGTCGATAGGATCGTGGACTCGCCAGAGCGCCGGCATGCCGCGGTCGCTGAGCCACTCAGCGACCGCTTCGTTCGCCGCGACCATCAGACGTTCGATGAGCTGGTGGGCCGCCGACTCCGACGGCGACTCGTAACCGCCCTGCTGGTCGACGCGCATCGAGTCAAGACCGCCGCGGGCGGCGCGCAGCAGGCTGAGACGAGTCGCGGCGGTACGCAACACGCGCACGAGGTCGAGCACGTCGTCGTCGATGTCGACGTGGCGACCGTCGATAATGCGGGCTACGGCAGTGTAACTGAGACGCTGACGAGAAACGATGCGCGCCTCGTAGATGTCGACACCACGCACCTCGCCATTGGCGTCGAGACGGAACTCGGCGCAGAGGGTGTCACGCTCAACCCCCGGCAGGAGACTGAGACGGTTCGCAGCGAGGGCATCAGGCAGCATGTGCCGCACGCCCTGCGGAAGGTAGACGCTGGTCGGAACGTCGAACGCGGCACGGTCGATGGGGGAATCCTCCGCCACATGCTCGGCCACGTCGGCGATGTGGATCCAGAGACGAATCGAGCCGTCCTCCTCGACCGCGGCGGCGAGAGCGTCGTCGACGTCCTTGGTCGAGTCGTCGTCGATGGTGATCACCAGCTGCTCGCGCAGGTCCCGTCTGCCGGCGAGCGGCGCAAGACGATGCGGTGCGGATGCCTGCTCGAGGACCCCTGCCGGCCGGTCGACCGGAATCTGGTAGCGGTCCATGTAGCGGCACGTCGCGACGTGCGGCTCGCCCTCTACGCCGAGCACCTCGACGACCGTCGCCACGTCGTCTTTGAGCCGGAAACGCACGACCTTCCCCGCAGGGGCCGGTCGGGAGAGACGAAAATCCTCGACGCCGACACCCGGGTCGACCCGGACCTTGTCACCAGGGAGGACCGCACCGATGAACGTCGACCGGGTACGACGCACCAGCGTCAACTTCTTCGCCTGGGTACGTCCTGACGCCTCGTAGACGGCATCGACGACGTCGCCGTCGAAGAACCCTTTCAAAAGGTTCGGTCCGACGAAGAGGTCCTCGACGATACCGTCGGGCCGTTCAGGGGTGACGAATGCGAAACCACGCAGGTTGAGACGGAGCGTGCCCCGCATCGTCGAACGCGAAGACGCCCTCTCGGACGGTCGACGGTGAGAACCTTCGCTGTCTTCCGAGGAGCGAGGCGTGTGCTTGCGGTGACGCGGGCCTTGCGAAGCAGAGCGGGCCGAGTCGGATCCGGTACGTGTACCGGTGTGTTGCTTTTGTTTCATGATCCTCGACCGTGCCCGGGGTCGCCGGGACGGCACACCCCCGAACGCCTGCACAAAACACGCCCGGTGCGCGTATACCGAGCAGCGGCGAGTGGCACCGACGGCGACGTGGGCACGTTCCGGTCATGGACACGAAACCCCTCCGCCACCTCGTGGTGTCAGTACTTACCCTCGCCGGGTGCGCCGTGAGCGCCGGAGCGCCTCCTGCCGGCTTGACTATCCCCGGCCGGGGCGCTGCGGACCACGCAGACCTCCTCGAGACCGTCATACGAGCCGTCGACGGAGATACCTTCGTACTCTCCGAAAGCGGCCGGGTCAGACTTGTCGGAATCGACGCGCCCGAATCGGTCAAACCCGGAACACCGGTCGAATGCCACGGCAAGAAAGCCGCGGCCGCGGCGACCGAACTCGAAGGGAAGCGCGTGCGCGTCGAGACCGACGAGGTCGCCGGGACGCGCGACATCTACGGCAGGAAGCTCGTCTACCTTTGGTACGAGACGGACGGCGACTGGGATCTCTACAACCTGGTCGCGGTGCGGACCGGGAACGCGCGGGCCTACGCCCACCAGGACCAGCGGCACGCGTACCGGGTCGAGCTCGAGGCGGCCGAACTCGCCGCCAAGAACGAGAACCTGGGCCTCTGGGCCTGCACCTAGTGCGATGACGTCAACGCGACAGGTTCGCGGCAGTACCAAGCGCGTCACGCACCGGCATGCCGTCCTCGACAAGCACGGAGAACACCTCCGCGGCCGGTAACGGGTCCGGAACGCCGTCGGCCGGCATGTCGGCGAGGAACGAACGCCACATCCCCAGAGGAGGGAAATAGACGCGGCGCACCTGCGGCGCCCGGAACGAGACCGGCAACGACGGGACGCTCAACGGAGACGTCGTCAGGTACACCGTCGAAGCGGTCCTGAGCAACACGTCGGAGCCGACGATGCCGGGGGTGAGAGCAGCGGGTGACGACCTGAACGTCCATCGCAGAGGACCCGACCCGGCCAGGCGCAGCCGCAGCAATGCCTGTACACCGCACGACGGTGAACACCCGGCGTGCACGAGCACCGAAGGCGCGTCACGGACCATCTCCCCGCCCGAGAGGCGCCGCGTGAGCACCTCCGACCAACCGGCAAGCAGGTCACCGAGACGTTCAACACAGACGCACGGCGGGACGACGGGCACGGCGACGACGGGCACGGCGACGACGGTCGACCGAAACGACCGACCGAGCAAGGGGCGGGAAACACCGGTAGAACAACGCACCGCCGGCTCACGCGGCGGCGCGGATCTTCAGCGAACAGGCGCCGGGCGAGAACCCTTCAAGGCGGCGTAGACCCTGCGCAGTTCCCGGCGATAGACGTTCCACGCTACCCCTCGAGCACGCACGTGACGGAAACCGTGGTGGTGGACGATCGAACGGAGCAGCGACGGATACGCGGAACCGTGCAGTCCGAGAAGACGTTCGAACTCGTCACGTGAACGGGCGTTCCTGGCGGCGAAGCACACCGCCGCAAGGAGCGCCGGATAGTACGTGGATCCGTTCCCCAGCGCCGATCTGGCGTCTTCCCCGAGATCCCGGTACGGACCGAGTACCTCGACCGCGGCGTCGACCAGAGCGTCGCGCTCGCCGGAGTCGCGGATGATCTGAAACTCCCGGTTCGCGGCGCGGCGGCGATCGGACCACTCCGGGTCGTCAGCCGGCAGCGGATAAACGTGGAGACGACCCATCGCACCGATCGCGTGGATGGTGCGCGCGTCGTTCTCGTCGGACTTCCGCGTCGACGACGACCCGCGGGCTCGGGCCGTGTGAATAGGGCGGAACACATAGATCTCGTGACCGGCTGACCTGATCGCATCAACCGCGGCGCGGCGGCGGGAGACGTCCCAGGACTCGAACGTCGACTCGGCGAGGATCTTGTGCGGTGCGGTGAGCGTCGCGAGCAGCGCGGACACAGACGGGAACCGCAAGACCGTCTCACCGTCGAAGGTCACGTGCACCTCCTTGAACGACCAGTCGAGCGCGAGCATCGGACGGGAGTCGAGCGCGAACAAGTTCCGGGAAACGGAACGGTCGCCGCAGGAGGAGGGGACGGGGGTTGATGTGCCCGCCGCATGGCGGGGGTCAATATGCCCGTCGCAACCTTCCGGTCCTCGCGCTTTCCTGCGGCGACCCGACCCGGGGCACGCGATCGCACCCGCCTTGCGGGGGCGTTTTTCGAGGGCGCTCATGATCGGTCATCGTGACTGGCCCGGCCGACAGCGCACACACCCCGAAGCACATATGCGCGGACGAAACCCGGGGACGGCGGACCGTCCCGACCATGCGGCGGACGAACCAGGCGCGGAGGCGACGACCGGGACCCCTGGCGTGCATCGTGATCGCCGGCATCCTCCTGCCAGGCGTTCCCGCGGCGGCCGAACCGGGCGACACGAACCCGCCCGTACAGGAGCAACCCGTCGACACCGAGAACCCCCGCGACACCCAACCCGACGACCTGCCCGCGGGCTCGCCCGCGGACCGAGTTGGTCGCGCGGTAGAACGTGACGGAGAGACGACGGACGCGAAACCCGGCGACGAGAACACTGACAGGGGCACGGGACGCACCACCGACGAACAACCGACCAACGAGACGGTCACCGGTCTCCCGCCGATCGTCGGTGAACTGCTCGAACTGCGACTGCAAGCGCAACTGGCGATCACGGAATCGGAACTCGCGACGGCGCGCGCCGAACAAGCACGGAGACGGGCGGAAGGTCACCGATTCGCGGCGACGATCGCGCGCCTGCGAGCACGGCACCACCAGGACATCCTCGACAGATTCGCCGCGGACCTCTACCGCAACGAGATCGGTGTGGCACTCCTCGTCGACGTCGTCGAGGCAGGAATCCTCGCACCGGAACGGGTCGGCGACGCCGCACAATGGACTGCACTCATCGGACGCGACCGGGAACGAATCGTCGGCGAAGCCGCACACGCACGCGACGAAGCCGAACGGCTCGAACGAGCCGCGGAAACGGCGCAAGCCACCGCGGAAGCAGAAGAACACGAGGCCGGGGAGCGCCGCAAGAAGGCGGACGCGACACTGGCGAGCACCGAGAAGGCGCTCAGGGCGCTGGTGGGACCGGACTTCAAGCACCAGCTGACCGTCGGACCCGACGGCTGCCCAACCAGCGCCCCCGAAGGCACGCTCCGCGGCACCGCCGCGACGCTCGACGTCGCCGTCCTCTGCGCTCGAAGCGTCGCCCTCGCGCCGACACCGGAAGCAGCACTCGCCGTCAAGTACGCATTCCGCGCCCTCGGTGCAGCGTATGCGTGCGACGGCATCGGCCGAGACCTCCCCATGCGCTACGACTGCTCATCGCTCGTCGCGCGGGCATACGCCGAAGGCGCCGGCCTACTCACCGCGACGGAGACGTGGATACCCACCACCAGGAACCTTCTCCCTTGGGACGGAGCCAGCCAGGCCCCGTGGGCGAGGACCATCGAAGCAGAGGACGTCCTGCCCGGAGACCTGATCCTCTACGACACCGCCCACCTTGCCAGCAGACACGTCGTCATGGTCCTCGCCGACGGCTACATGCTCCACGTCGCCGAGTGCGGCGACGTCGCCAACGTCGTCGACGCGTGGGGGCAGAAGGACGGTGATGGCTATCTCTACCTGGGAACACGGAGAGTCGACCCGAACCTCGCACGCGTGCACTTCGACTCGGATCCCGCCGGCGACGCACCTTGGCTCAACGACGCCGTCGGTACCACGGTCGACGCCCTCGACTCGGATGCTCTCGTCGACGGCGAGACAGCACCGGAAACGAACGCACCCGACGAGACCGCGGGCAGCTACGACGAGCGCAACGTGCCGCGTGACACGGAAGGCACGGCCGACGCGGCCGAACGCGCCGGCAGACAACAGACCGACCATGAGACCAGACGGCGAATCGAGCGCCGTGAGACGCAACGACCCCAGACGGAGACAACCCGACCAGTGCGTTAGCCAGCGCTCAGAACGATCCGCTGAGCAACTCCACCACGAACAACCCGCGGCCGTCCTTGGAGAAACTCACGTGCCAGCGACGAGACGGCGACGCGACGAGAAGGGTCGGCCAAGACTCGAGCGGTGCAGCGGCGGCCACCAGCAACGGGGGCGACGATGCGACGTCCTCGGCGAGCGCGTCGAAGACGTCGCCGAGCACGACGTCGCACGACCCGGGGCAATCCCCGGCCGGCAGCGCCCGCAGGTCACCGGCCGCACGGCTCGAGATCACCTCGAGGAACGACGACGGCGTGACGACCACGAAACGGTCACCGGCGAGGAGCAGATCGACCGGGCGGCCGGTGCGGACCGCTGCGAGAAACCTCGCCAACGAAGAGCGCAAGAAGGACGCTGAAACCTCCGACGGAGGCGACGGCGCCACGGACGCTGCCGGACGCTCGACCACCACCACCTGCGTCGACGACGAGCAGCCCCCCACCGACAAGACGCACAAACCAGCGAGCACCGACAACGGAAACGAGCGACGGAACGGCACGGCACCGACCGTCACAGGACGCGACAAAGTGTCAACCGGCGAAACGGGTACGACACGGGAGCCCCTGTGGACCGGAAGGCGCCGCGGCGGACCGTGACCGGCATGAGCGACGACCGCGACACAGCCAGCGCCTTCGAGGAACTCACCCGGGGCATCGCCAAAGAGTTCGCCGAGCGCCAACGAGCGGCACGAGCGGAGGCGAGTCCGACCGGGAAGATCGGCGCGGTGGTCGGCACGATGGTGATCGGCAGCGCAGCCACCCTGGTCGCTGGTCTGCGCTTCCACTACACGGGTGCGGTGGTCGGCGCAATCGTTTTCGTCGCCACCGTCGTCACGACCGAGTTCCTGCTCCGTGCCGCCGAGCGGGACGGGATCAGGGGCGACTAGACACAAGCGACGCGGCGAGGCGTCTGCCGGCGACGGCAAGACCCACGTCGACCAGAGCGCGCTCGGCGGCAAGCGGGTCGAGCGAGACCAGAGCACCGTTCTCGACGAGCAGCGGGATGTCGCGGCGAAGCGTCGCTACCGCATGCGAGCGCCGAGCAAGCGGGAGATCCCTGCGCAGCGACTCGATCCCCTTGGGTCCGAGAACCTTGCGAAGTTCCTCGTCAGTGGCGGCGGCGAGACGGTCGAACGAACCGAACTCCTGCACCAGACGAACCGCGGTCTTCTCCCCGACACCTTTCACACCCGGAAGGTTGTCGGACGGCTCGCCCCGCAGCGACGCCAGCAGCGCGTACCCGGACGGGGAAACTCCGTGGGAGACGGCGAGCGACTCCACCGTCACGACCTTGTTCTCGGGGGTGCGGACGGAGACCCGCGAGGTGAGCAACTGGTAGGCGTCACGATCCGAGGTCACCACGACACTCATCATACCCGACGACTCGGCGAACGTCACCGCCGACGCGAGGATGTCATCGGCCTCGTGCTCGGGATCGTCGCAGACGAGAAGACCTGCCTGACGCAGAGCGGAAGGAGCCCACGAGAGCTGCTGGGCGAGATCCGGCACCGGAGCCGACCGCGTCGCCTTGTACCCGGGGTCCATCTCCCGCCGCCAGGCGCACCCGTGACGGGTGTCGAACGCGACGAGCAGGTGCGTCGGTCGGACAGCCTCGAGCATCTTCGCCACCTGCAACACCAGACCATGGACCGCCCAGACGGGACGACCCGCATGGGTGAGACCGGACGAGGAGAGCGCATGAAAAGAACGGTAGAGAAGGTTGGTGCCATCTAGAGCCAGAAGACGCCGGTCGGACATGACAGTGACCGTGGCGGCGAACCGCGGGCAGGCATACCCGGGAAACGGTCACCGGTTCGCCAACGACCAGACCTCCACGACCTTCTCCGGCGGGACGCCGACCCCCGGAGAGAGCAGCAGTCGCGTGAGCAACCGGCGCTGGACCGTCTCGACCCGGTCGGAGAGCACGAGCACCCGCAACGCCATCGCGTTAGCGCCGAGAAGATGCAGGGACTCGACGGACGCGGCGAGCACGTCGACGGGAACAGGGCTGGACGCAAGGGGAGCTTTCCGAGAGGTCCGGCATGAACCGCACCTATATCTCCGGGCTCGAAAACGGGGAACGCAACATCGGCCTGCTCAACCTCGTCAGGCTGGCCGCAGCGCTCGGAAGCGACCCGGTCGAACTCCTCCGGTGGACACCGCACGAGACGGAAGGCTCTGGCCCCGCGGACGACCACTAGGCACAGTCTACGGCGTGTTCCTCCTCGCCTACGTCGACTTCCACCGCGACGGGCGACGCGGCGTCACCGGGTGCACCGCCAGATCCCTGCGGCGCGTCGGAGCCGACGTCGTCGTCCTGCTCCACTGCCCGACGGCGGCCGGGAAACGACTCAGACGCGACGCACGCTACGACAACGTCTTCGGCGGCACCATCAAGACCTCCGGCGACGACGTCGACGTCACCGTGCTCTCCAACCAGATGGTCGACGTGCACGCCAACGCCGGCGGCACCCTGCTGCGCTGCGACCTCGTCCTCAACGGCCGCGACACCAGCGTCGCCGCTGTAGCCGAACCGATCCGCAACGCCTACCGGGTGCTCCTGCGCTTCGAACACGACCGACCGATCGTTGTCGTCGGGCCGCTCGCGGAGAACCTCGACGATCCCGAGACCATCGAAACGTTCGGAGCGGCCGGCTTCATCGACACCCACCCGGCGAAACCAGGTCTCAACACGCCCCCGACGGCGCGCTCGTACGGCATCCTGGTGAAGGGGTTGCGCTCCTACGGTGACGGCTACTACACCGATCCGGACGGGTGCGGTGTCCACTGGGCCAGGCTCGGACACTGACGCGGCTTCCTATGCCCCCGGGAAGCGGTGGCGCATGATCGACGCATGCACGAAGACGTCGCAGAACGCATCGCCGCAGGAGCACCCGAGACCCGACGCGAGGCGTTCCTCCGCAACGCCGTCCCCGGCCTGGGCGGCGCGCTCGACGCGGTACGAGCCAACCCGGCACGCATCAAACGATACAACGTGCGACAGGCACGAAGGATCGTCTCCCTGCTCGACGACCCGGAACTACTCGCCGCGGTGAGCGAGCACGAGCGTCGCACCAGCGTACGGGAAACCTTGCGAGCCAACCGGGCATGGAGACGAGGACCGCACGAACGCAACTGCGTCTCCTGTCGGGAGATGCCGATGCTCGCGTTCGACGACGTCGACCGGCTCGCCGTCCTCCTCTCCGACCGTCGAGCACGGGAAGACGCCTTCGGGACCGCCAACCTCTGCGACGAGCAGATCATACGCACCGTGAACGCCGTCGACGAGGACCGTCGACCCGAACTGTGGAAGACCGCATTCGCCCACACCCTCCGCCACTCGGCACGCGCCCACGTCGAAGCGGCAGCCGGTCGCATCACCCACACACCGCCGGCCGGGGACTGGGGCGGCCACTCCCCCAGCGTCCTGCGAGGCCTACTCGACGCGGAAACGACCGCCACGCCCGCCTTGCTCGAGCTCGCGCTCACAGCCCGGCACATCCCGGATCACTGGGAAGTGACCGACGAGCAGTGGCGTCACCTCCTCTCAGAGGAACCCGAGCACAGCGTCGCGAGCACCACCCGGATACCGGTCCGCGTCATCCTCGATACCTGGGAACGCCTCCCGCCGCCGGCACGACTGCAGGCACTCGAACACGCACGAAGCGAAGAAGAACTCGCGGCGATCCTCCCCTTGCTCGAGACGAGCGACATCGACTGGTCCCGCGCATCCGAACGAAACGGGGAGAGACTCGTAAGGACACTCCACCGCTTCCCTGCACTGGACGAGAACCGGCAACTCGGCATCCTCAGCATGCTGCCGCGCAGGACGATCGGCGAGCACCTCCTCGGACGGCTCGGCATCTCCCTGCACCCCGGAGACGTCTCTGACGTCCTTGCCCTCTACAGCCTCGGCCAGAAGACGCGCAGCTACCGCGCCCTGATCGACCAGGCTGGTAGAGCCGAAACCTCGTTAGAGAACCGCGCCACCCGCAACGCCCTCATCGACGCTATCGTCCGCGTCGCCCCGCCCAGAGAACTCTTCGCCGCCGGCAACCGCGTCAGTGAAGCCGCACACAACTATACCTGGGGGCGCCTGTCCGGGGACAACGCCGTCGCCTTCTTCGCCTCCCTGCTCGAGGAATGGGGCGGGACGCTGCCGGAACTCGTCGAAGCGGCCAACGAACTCTCGCTATGAGCAGAACAGTGCCGCCGTACGAGCCCCCGGAACGGTCCGCGGACGTGGAAATTCCCCGATTCGCAGCGCACCTCCCGGCCGGAAAGTTCCTCGACTGGGCATGGGTGCAGAACCCGACGAAAAGAAACCAGTTCGGGGCGACGCCAGGCATCGACGCGGTCCGTCAGGTATGGGACGAACTCGACGACACCGACATCGCGCGCGTCGCCGCGGCGAGCAGCGACCCGGCCGTGCTCGACTGGGTCAGCGAGCACGGCATGCGGCGCAGCGGCGTCCGCGCCGCACTTCTGCGGAACCCGGCACTCCCCTACCAGACGCTGCTACGAGTGATCGAACGCGGCACGAACGCCGCCGAACGCGAAGGTATTGCCGGGGCGCGCACCCCGGAAGAACTCTGCAGGCTCCTGCTCGACGGGAACCCCATGAGCAGCAACCCCCGGCAGATCGTCGCATGGATGGTCGCAGGACTCACCGCCGGCACAGCCGAGGAACGCCTCCTCTCCGACGCGAAGGCCTTCCTCGCCGACGAGCACATCCCCGGACTCGTCGCGGAGATCCTCCGTACGCCGGCGGAAGAAACCGTCTTCCCCCTGGAGGGACTCGTCACCCTCGTCGAGGAGTTCGCCCCGTCCCTGCAGGAGAACAGCTGGAAGAGCCTCGGACAGCACCTCTCCGCCCGAGGTACGCTCAAGCAGGTCAAACGCATCATGGGCGTAACCGATTCCGCAGCTCTGCGAGCATCGCTCGCGAACACCGGGAAGATCACACTACAACAGGCGTTCGCACGCGTCAGCAACGACCACCGTGCCGCCATACTCCGCCAACTCTCCACGGAACGGTCCGTCACCGCCGACGAAGCCCCCCTGGTGAGCGACCTCGCCGACGAGATCGGACCGGCGACAAAAGCGGCCCGCACCCTCCTGCACGGTCTGAAGTACACGAACACGGCCGTCAACTGGCTGCTGGAGAACGCCGACCCGCACACCGCCGGAACCGTCGCCTGGCACGGGGATTCCGACCCCGTGCTGCTAGCGGTACTCCGACGCAACCCCTCCAGCCACACCTTCGCCGGGGCGCACATCTGGAGGACCGGAAGAGTCTGGGCCCGGCTCTCGGGACGGACAAAAACCGCCATCGTCTCGACCTTCGACGCCGTGGTCCTGAGCAACCTCGCACCCGGCCCGATCCGCGAGTGGATCATCGCACACGGACCGGTGCAGGCCGTCAACGGACTAACGCTGCGCAAGACCGAACAGCGCACCCTCCTCGACCGCGTCGAACGGGAACGCGACCCGGCGCTCGCCTGGGTCGCCGCGCGTGTCGCCGAACGACCCCGCGACCGCGTCCGCATGGCCGAGATCGGCATGAACGACACGAACTGGGAGCACCCCATGCGCACCTGGCTGCGCGGCGCCTCCTCCGGTGAGATCACCCGCCTCTGGGCGAGCGTCGGGAACGGACAACGCAACCGCCTCGGCGAACTCCTCGTCGCCGGTCTACGCGGCAGCGACGAGACCAGCTGGCTCGACCGTATCGTCACCGAACTCCGCATCGACTGGCAGCACGCACCGACCGCCGTGCAGGAAGCCGCCGCCCACTGGCTCGCGAACCGCTGCAACAACGACCCCGAGACACGACACTTCGTCTGGACCCTCTACCCAGAGTGGAACGGGACGCTGCCGGAACTCCTCGAAGCGGCCACCAACATCTGAGCCGGAAACAACCGGAAACGAACGCAGGGCCCGGAGGCCTCGCGGCACACCGGGCCCTAGCTCGGGCCGAACCGACTCATCGTCGACTCTTGTCGCCTTCGACGGACATGATCGCCGTCCCCTAGGAAGGTCGGGAGGTAAAGCCCTTCGTGCACGGAACCTCCGACATTTTCCCGGCGAGACGGGCACCTGGTGACAGAACCGACCGGACGCGGACCCTAGCAGGGGTGGACACGCACATGGAAACCCTCACCAAACCCGACGCCATCCGGTTCGAGAACGTCCGCAGAACACACCCCGGCGCCCAAACCCCGACCTTCGACGGCGCCGACCTGCGGGTCGAACAGGGCGAATTCGTCGCACTCACCGGAGAATCCGGGGCCGGCAAGAGCACCCTGATCGGGTTGTGCACAGGGAGGATCCGCCCAGACGGGGGAAGCATCCGCATCCTCGGAAAGGACATCACCCGGATAGGGCCGCGTCATCGCGAAGACCTCCGACGAAAAGTAACGACAATCTTCCAGGAATACGAACTTCTCCCCGACCGGACCGTGGGCGACAACGTCTCCTTCACCCTCGAGATCGGCGGGATCGCCAAAGAGGAAAGCCGCGCGCGGGTGCTCGAGGCGCTCGAACTCGTCGGCCTCGACCGCCGCATCGACACCCTCCCCGGGCAGCTCTCCGGTGGGGAACAACAACGGGTCGCGGTGGCCCGCGCCATAGCGGCAAGGCCCGGTATCGTCCTCGCCGACGAACCGACCGGCAACCTCGACGGCGAAAACAGCGAACTCGTCTTCGACCTCCTCCACACCCTGAACGCCGCAGGCACCACCGTCCTCGTCGCCACCCACGACACCGCACTCGTAGAACGCTTCGGGCTGCGAACCCTGCGCATACACGACGGGCGACTGCGCACCTACCGCCAGCCGAGAAAGACGCGACCATGAACATGGTACGCCGCCTGCTGTGGGTGCTCCGCAACACCGGCGCGAACCTCTGGCGAGCACGCCTGGCCGCCGCAGCGGCGGTTGTCAGCACCACCCTCGCCCTGACCCTGGCGACCACCGCCGTCCTTCTCGGAATGCAACTCTCCCGGCTAGAGAACCATTGGACCGGCAACGTCGACGTCACCGTCTACCTGTGCACCCGGATGAGCGTCACCGCGAGCTGCGACGGGGCAGCCGACGGTGCCACCATCGAAACGGTCCGCGCCGCGCTCGAAAACCTCCCCGGTATCGCAGAGACACGCTTCGAGGACCGGGCCGCCGCAGAAAAGGCGTTCGCCGAACGCTTCAAAAACACCGGCATACCCGAACTGCTCGGGAAAGACGCACTCCCTGAGTCTTTCCGCGTCCGCCTGAGCCCAGACGCCGACCGGAGAGAAACCGTCGCCGCCATCGACGCCGCACTAAACGGGGTACCCGGGGTCGAGACGGTACAGGACCAGCGGAGGATCCTCTCGGGCTTTTTCACCCTGGCGCGACGCGTTCGCACCGGGGCCGGCGCGCTCGCCGCCCTCCAGGCAGTCACCTCGATAGCCTTGCTCGCACACCTCGTGCGCTCATCGGTGACCAAACGCGGCCGCGAGATCCGCGTGATGAGCCTCGTCGGCACGCCAGCGCGAACCATACGGGCACCGTTCGTCCTCGAGAGCGCCGCGCTGGGCCTGCTCGCCGCCGGTATCTCCTCCGCGATCGTCGTCGCCCTGACCGCGCTGGCCCGCCAGTCGACGACGGAGGGCGCGGCCCTGCTACTCGCACCGGCAAACGTCGTATCGGTCTGCGCGGCGACCGCCGCCGCGACCGCCGCGATCAGTTGGACCGTCGCACGACTATCGTTGCGGCGAGCGCTCCCGCGCGAGAACTGAACGCCGGTCCGGCGTTCAACGCACCGTCGTCACGGGCGCGCGGACGACCGTCGTCGAAGGCGCGACGACAACCGTGGTAGGAGACGCGCCGGGAACCGTCGTCGAAGGCGCGACGACAACCGTGGTAGGAGACGCGCCGGGAACCGTCGTCGACACGCCGGCAGCATCTTCGGGGACCGCGGGAGCGACGGTAGAACCGGGAACCGTCGACGGGATCGCCGTCCCGCCGGAAGTATCCACCGGAGGCCTGATTCTCGCCGCCGCCTCCGCTTCCTTCATGTCGTTGATCTCATTGGGTGCCAACTCGGCGACCTTTCCGTAGAAGACCACGCCCTGAGGGACTTCAAGAAAACGTAGAACGGTTCGATACCCCCGACCCGCGTCGAGACCGGCGACGGACAACTCCACACCGCCGATGGTGTCGATCTCGCGAACGATCGCGTCGAGGTCGTAGAAGTGACTGCGAACAGTACCGAGGACCCGCTCGAGCGGCGGCGCGTCAGGATCCATGACGGGAACGCTCGTCACCGGAGACACGACGGTGGTCGGCGGGACCGTCGTGGACGCACCCAGATTGCCCTCTTGACCTCCCGTAGGGACGGCGCCGTCGACGACGAGAAAAAGCGCGTAGAACGAGTACTCGTCGTCGGCAACACCCGGCAGAACAAGATTGGTGGCGACTTGCACGCTCTCAGGGAAGGAAGAGAACGCCCCGGGGAACCTCGAAGACGCCGAACGCGCATCGTCGGATCGCAGCACCAGCATGTCGTCCGCGAGTGCGGCAGAGGACGAAACTCCGGGCCCTGAGACGCCGTCCCCGGCAGCCTGGTCCGGAATGGAAGAGGGCACCGGGACGGCGTCACGCGAAGTGCCGCCGGAACCGCCCACAGCACGCAACCCGAAGAACGCTACCACGGGAAGCGCCACCACGGCGAGGAGCAGCAGACGGCGACGAAGGGACCAGTACCACCAGAACACCCCTGACACCGTTCCGGGGGGCGGCGGGCACGCCCGAAATCACCGGTCCTACCGGACAGTCCTCAGCAGGGAAACGATGCGAGCACCCGGGCGAGACGCACGTCAGCAGGGAGTTCTTGGTCGACGACCAGCATGTCGCGGAGCACCTCCAACCAGTGTCGTTCCGCTGTGACAAGCAGGCGCACGTCCCCACGACTGAGCCCCTCCCGGTCGGGGACGAGAAGCACCGCGTTGCAACGTCGCAACGCCTCGTCGAAAAGCAGCACGGCCTCAGCGAACGCTTCGACAACAGGGAGGCTCGCGGCGGCGGCGAGACCATTGCGCAAAGACTCGACGCGGACGAGCACATCGGCAAGCGACGAGGGCAGCTGGGCGTCCGACATGACCGGGACCGTCACCGGGAGAGAAGACCGGTCACGAAGTGGGCAGTGACGTTTGTGCGCATCGGTTGATATCCATCGTTGCCTGAGAAGCAGGCCCGGCAGGACAAAGAAAAACAGGGCCCTTTCGGGCCCTGTCGTTTCTTGCACCCTTCTAATGGTGCGCGCGAAGGCGTTTCCTACTCGACCGGCGCACCGGCGAGCGTCTCGCGACGACGCCGGACGGCGGAAAGGACGAACGACGCGACGAGCGCGCCGGCCCCGCCGACAGCGAACGTGCCGATCGGCAGACGTCGCGCTGACGTGGCGTCCTGCGGCGGTGTCAACTCGATGACCGAGTCGGACTCCGCGGCCCGCAACATGTCTAGGAGCACTTCGGGCGCGATCAGACCTCCTTGCGGCAGGCTCTGGACGCGTCCCTGAGAGGAACCTTTCTTGTTGCGCGGACTAGTCGTCGGAAGCGAAGTGACCGACGTGGCGGGCACCTGCGGGACGACGAGCGTCGGCATTTCCGGCGTCACGAGCGGCGGAACCGTCAACGACGGAACCTGCAACTGCGGGACCTCCAACTGCGGGACCTCCAACTGCGGAACCGAGAGCGTCGGTACCCGCAACTCGGGCACGGTGATGGTCGGAACCGTCACCGAACCGCCCGGCGATCCCAGCGACGGAACCGAGAGCTGCGGCACGC
>Ga0172372_10002138_pt1 | contig 30342 bp, 27 predicted proteins | sample LakKiv5m_2_FD_114544 | JGI IMG/M metagenome (GOLD analysis project Ga0172372, IMG submission 114544) | Freshwater microbial communities from Kabuno Bay, South-Kivu, Congo - kab_092012_9.5m | ecosystem: Environmental > Aquatic > Freshwater > Lake | place: Democratic Republic of the Congo...
CAATGAACTAATATAATATGGCTTGTTTTTGTCCAGGTTTTTGGTTCAATTTAAGGCCTTTTCTTCCAGAAACAAAGCTATTACTTTTTCTGACCAGTAAGGAAACGATGACCATGCTGAAAACCCGACATGTCCTCCATATGCAGGTGCAAGGAGATAAAGCTGGTCGTTTCCATGAGCCTCTTCCTCAGGAAAGCATTCAGGAGAAAGAAAGCTATCGTTACGGGCATTCAAAATCAAGGTAGGAATGTTAACCCTGTTGAGCAGTGGCCTGGAAGAACAAGTCCTGTAATACCCTAACGCATCGCCAAATCCATGCAATGGACCGGTAAAATGTTCATCAAAATCAAAAAGTGTATTTGTTTTGCTCAATAAATCAATCTGAATTTCGGAAAATCCCTGTGCATATTTAGCTTCCATCTTTTCCTTCAAAGTATTCAGAAATGCCCTGACATACAATTTATTATGCCATTTTAATAGTCTGTATCCACTGTGTTCCAGATCGCAGGGGACAGAGACCGCGGTAACTGTTTTGATTTTTTCAGACAGGTCATTATACCCATCCAGCGTATATTTCAACACCATATTTCCGCCAAGGCTAAAGCCAATAAGGGCTATTTCATGGTAAGTATTTTCCTCACGGTCAATGAGCAAATGCAAATCCGCTGTGAAACCACTATGATACAAAGTGGCCGTCAGATTAAGCTCTCCTGAGCAAGACCTGTAATTAATAGCAGCTACATCCCAGTTTCCTTTAAGTTCCTCTACCAGTCCTGCTACGTATTGAGACCCGGAAGAACCTTCAAGGCCATGGCAAATTACAGCAAGTCTGGAGTGGCCATTCCGCAAATAATCCACATCAAAAAAGTCATGATCAGGAGTACATATACGCTCCCTGGTGTAAGCATGTCGTGGTTTTTCTCTTAACAAATAAGGATAAAGTGTACTGAAGTGGCCTTGCGTAAATGGCCATGGAGGATTAAAACGCTGCGAATGGACAACGGGCATGAACTTCGAATTGGTTAATGATCATCATATAACGAATAAGTTTGGCTGTAAGTTTGATTTTTTATATTTTTATCGTTGAAGTATATAACTGCAAAAATGTTTTCCAGATACCTGCAATCCTTGTTCACCATACTTTGTACTGCTATTTTGTTATGGCTGGGAAAGAGCTTTCTCGTTCCGCTCACTTATGCTATTCTTATTTCATTTGTACTTTATCCCGTGACAAAAAAGTTGGAAAACAAGGGTTTCCACAAGGTTTTTTCCATCATAATACCTATTATCCTATTGTGTCTGGTATTTAGCGGTCTGGTTTCGCTGCTGATCTTTGAACTTATTTCCCTTCGAAGCAATTGGCCTATGGTGCAGCAGCAAATGGACCCTTTTCTGGAAAATCTATCACTCATTCTGGAAAAAGAATATGGCTGGACAACCGAAAAGCAACTGGAATGGCTAAGAAATTCATTTACGAGCGCTTCACAGGATCTGGCAGCATATCTTCAAAATTCTGTAGAATCAACAATTAAAGCATTGTTTCATTTGCTGATCATACCTATATATATTTCATTAATTCTACTTTACAGAAAAAAACTTGTTGATTTTACGATTCGTATAGTTCCGGTAGCTTACAAGGATAGATTTCCGGAAGTAATCAGGGACACCGTACAAATTTTTTCAAGATTTGTAAGAGGCATAATGATGGTTTATATTATAGTCGGAATTTTAAACGGTCTTGGTCTTTGGGCCCTGGGTGTAGACAATCCTTTTATTTACGGAATGATTAGCGCCGTCATGACGGTTATCCCCTACATTGGTATAATGATAAGTGCTCTTCTCCCTATTACAGTGACGTGGCTGGAAACAGCATCCTTTTTACAACCTGTAGGCATTATTATTGTTTTTATAACCGTGCAGTATCTGGAAGCAAATCTTATATTCCCATATGTTGTGGGCAGATTTGTTCACCTCAATACACTTGTTACCATCATAGCGATGATGATAGGAGGACTGATCTGGGGTGTTGCAGGAATGATACTTTTTGTCCCTTTGCTTGCAATTTTCCGTGTAATTTCCAAACACTACCCGGAATTGAAAACCTGGGAAGACTTTTTAGGAAACTGAAGAAAAGTAAATATGAACCATTATTACCTGTTGCTGGGCTCCAATATAGGGGACAGCCTGAAAATTATCAGACAAGCTATCAACAAGATTTCCAAAGATCTGGGAACCATAAAAGCACAATCCTCGCTTTATGAGACACAAGCCTGGGGGAAGACCGATCAAGCCAATTTTATTAACAGGGCAATAGAACTTGAAACAACTCTCCTGCCGGAAGCATTATTTGAAAAATTAAAAATGCTTGAGACCGAAGCTGGCAGAACACCCACAGAAAAATGGGGTCCCAGAACACTCGACATAGACATTCTTTACGCAGGAGATTCCATCATTCAAACTGAAAATCTGACCATTCCACATCATGGCATATATGACAGGAACTTTGTACTCATTCCCCTGATGGAAATTGCCGGAGAGTTTGAAGACCCTGTCAAAAAAATAACAGTTGACGACATCTATGATCAATGCGAGGATACTTCGGAAGTATTCCTTCTTGAAAATGCGCATTAAATGTCACATAAATTTATGACTCTGCCATAAAAGGATACCTGTAATCTCTTGGAGGTACAAAATTTTCCTTTATTGTACGCGGTGAAGTCCATCTTAGCAAATTAAGATAACTGCCTGCCTTGTCATTGGTTCCTGAGGCTCTGCTTCCGCCAAATGGCTGCTGGCCAACAACTGCTCCGGTTGGCTTATCATTGATATAAAAATTGCCTGCTGCATGTCGTAGGGCTTTAATAGCTGTATTTAGCGCATATCTGTCCTGGCTAAAAACGGCACCTGTAAGTGCATAAGGACCTGTTTTATCCACTAAGGCAAGCGTTTCCTCCCATTTTTGATCATCATAAACATATATCGTCAGGACGGGACCAAATAATTCCTCACACATGGTGGCATAGTTGGGGTCAGAAGTCTGAATAATAGTTGGGCTAATAAAATAACCCTTTTCTTTACTGAAAGTACCGCCTGCTACTATTTCTGCATTTTTATCCTGTTTTGCAGCTACAATAAACGACGTAATTTTATCGTACGCTTTTTCATCAATAACAGCATTCATAAAATGGCTAAAATCTTCAGGGCTCCCAATGGTAAAAGTGCTTAAATCTTCCTGCAGCTTAGTCTTGACAGCAGGCCACAGCGATGCTGGAATATATGCACGCGATGCGGCAGAACATTTCTGTCCCTGAAATTCAAATGCACCTCGACTAAGGGCTACTGCAACTTCATCGGCATGCGCAGAAGAGTGTGCAATGACAAAATCTTTACCCCCTGTTTCGCCCACAATTCTCGGGTAACTTTTGTAATGAGGAAGATAATCTCCAATTGTTTTCCATAATTTCTGGAAGACACCCGTACTTCCTGTAAAATGCAGGCCTGCAAAATCAGGGTGTTTAAAAATAACTTCACCTGCATCTGCGCCGCTTACATAAACCAGATTGATAACGCCGGGAGGTAAACCTGCCGCTTCAAAAATCTCCATAATTACATGTGCAGAATAAATTTGTGTTTCTGCTGGTTTCCAGACAATGGTATTACCCATCAATGCAGGAGCAGCGCAGAGATTGGCCGCAATAGAAGTAAAGTTAAATGGAGTAAGTGCAAATACAAATCCTTCCAAAGCCCTGTATTCCAGTTTATTCCAGATGCCTGCTGCACTTTCCGGCTGCTGGCTGTATATATCCGTCATGTATTGTACATTGAAACGCAAAAAATCAGCGAGTTCACATACTGCATCAATTTCTGCCTGAAATACATTTTTAGACTGCCCAAGCATAGTAGCTGCATTCATTTTTGCCCTGAATGGACCTGCCAGCAAATCAGCAGCTTTTAAAAAGATAGAAGCACGTTCTTCCCATGGTAAATTTTCCCATTGGTCTTTGGCCTTCAATGCAGCATTGATAGCAGCCTCAACATGTGATTTGTCCCCTACAGCATATTCTCCGATAACAAAATCAAGTTCGTGAGGAGGTCTTATTTCCTTTTTTCTTTCTGAATAAACCTTTTCAGCACCAATATACATCGGAATGCTTACACGGCAATTCTTCATCGCCGAAAGCGTACTTTTCAATTCAATTCTTTCCCTGGAGCCTGGCGCATAGCTCAATACAGGCTCATTTTTGGCTACCGGAACTTTAAAAATGGCATTTGTCATCTGGTTAAATTTTATTTGTAATGATGGAGTTGTTCAGAAATGAAGTCGGGTACAAATGCCGAAACATCACCCATACCCCTAATGATTTCACGTACAATAGTGCTGCTGATATGAGAAAATTCCGGCTTACTTATAAGAAATACCGTCTCCAGGTCTTTTCCAATAATGGTATTTAACTGAGAAATAGTTTTCTCATAATCAAAGTCAGAAGCATTTCGCAAGCCACGAATTAAGTAATGAGCGTTTACCTGACTACAAAAATTGACTGTAAGGCCTTCGAAAGAGGCAATTTCTACCTTTGGTTGAACTGAAAACACCTGTTCCAGCCACTGCAATCTGGTTTCCAATGGCAATAATGCCGATTTCTGCTGGTTAATTCCAACAGCAACAATTATTTTATCAAATAACGGCAAAGCACGATTGACAAGATCAATATGTCCATTGGTAATAGGATCAAATGAACCCGGAAAAACGGCTACTTTGAGAGATGCGGGCGAATTGCTTGTTTTCATTATGAGAATTATTGCTTCGTAAAATTAATGCATCCGGTCTCCCCTTAGCTGTCTGTTTTGCATGATAATACTTTCAAAATCAAGCATTTCCTGCCACCTTTTTTTGACAGGCTCTTCTCCACAGTACTGTTTGGCAAGATCAATAAATGTCCTGTAATGACCTGCTTCAGAAACCATAAATTCGTGATAAAATGATTTCAGGGCCTCATCCGAGATATGCAGTGAAAGTAAGCGAAACCGCTCGCAGCTGCGTGCTTCAATCATAGCTGAAATCAATAATTTATCCATGAGTCTCTCCACGTCTTTGCCTCCCTTTCGCTGAAATTTCATCAGCTGCACTACGTAATCATCACTTCTGTTTTTACCAAACTGAAAACCTCTCACTTTCATCTCTTTCAGCACTTTCCTGAAGTGACCCCATTCTTCTGCCACAATCGGTGTAAGCTCATCCACCAGTTCTGTTTTTCCGGGATACTGAATGATAAGTGAAATACAGGTTGAAGCTGCCTTTTGCTCGCAATAGGCATGATCAGTCAGGATCTCGTCTATACTTTTTTCCGCAATATTTACCCAATAAGGATCGGTAGCTAATTTAAGGCCAAGCATGCGCATTTGGTTATACCTGATCAAAAAATGATTTACAAAGATACGAAAAATGCATCATTAAGGGTGATTTTACCGATCAGCCTTTGTGAAATATGATGTAATGTGCAGAAATACAAAAATTCCTGAAATATGGAATTTTGGAAATAAGGTTGAAAACTACCCGTGGTTTTAATCCGAATTTGTACTTATAAATTGGATTTACAAACCAGAATTTTTCTCCTATAATTTTGAAATTATTCTGCAACAGAATATGATACATTTGACCCATTGAAATTCCGGTTTCCTTAATCTCCAGCAGTTCATCAATTGTATGTTTGGATTCGCCGGCGGTACGCAATAAAAATTTGTACACTGCCTCAGGCAGGAGATGAATCCATGGCATAACCTTCAGCAATGTATGATTGCAGATTTGCTGATGTCCGCCAAAAGGCATTTGCCATGGTGGATAAGCAAAAAACACCATACCGCCCGGCTTCAAAAATGCTGATAATCTGGCAATAAATTTCGATTGATCAGGAATATGTTCAATTACGTCTTTCAATACAATGAGATCAAATCTAAATTCCTCCCTTTGAGTTTCCGCCACATCGTAGATGTTTTTATTGATAATTTCCACACGACCTGCACTGATGTCTTCAGCCAGGAACTGCTTGGCCAGTGTAGCCCTGGTTTCTAGCAATTCAATTCCAACGCCAGTTGCATTCTCGTCCAAAAATGCCTTTAGTACACCAGCTTCTGCGCAGCCTATCTCCAGGATTTTACACTCGGAAAGTGGTTTTTTGAAATACTGACGTATAAATGGAATAAGGTATTGATGAGTCACCTCCCGCTGCATGGAAAAGTATCTGGCTTTGTCTTTATGAAACTCGTACATAACGTAAAAACCTATTGTCCTTTAAACTGCGGAGATCGTTTTTCCACAAAAGCAGTAGCACCTTCCCTGGCATCTTCACTTCCAAGTGTATAGCCAAATGACTCATACTCCCTAACGAAGCCATCCGTATTCTTATCAAAAAAAGCGTTTATCAATTCGATCGTCTGTGCAATGGCAACAGGGCCTTTTGAGGCAGTTTTGTGAAGGTACTCCAAAGCCCTTTCTACTTCTTTTCCTGGCTCAACTACTTCATTAACCAAGCCAAACTGGAGGGCACTTTCTGCATTGATCATGTCAGCAGAAAGGAGATAATACATGGCCCTTGTTTTTCCTATCATCTGAATAAGGCGCTGGGAGCCACCATAACCGGGAACGAGACCCAGATTTACCTCCGGCTGTCCAAATTTTGCCCTGGCTCCAGCTATCCGCAGGTGGCAGGACATTGCCAGTTCGCAACCACCACCAAGGGCAAAACCATTAACAGCCGCTATGACCGGGACATGAAATTTTTCGATTTTAAAAAAAACATCCTGACCTCTCTTGGAAAGCTTTGCACCTTCATCTGCATTCAAATCTGAAAATTCCTTGATATCTGCACCCGCCACAAATGCTTTTTCGCCAGCGCCTGTAATAACTACACCTCTTAGGGATGTATCATTTTTGTGTATGGTGAAAAAATCATCCAGGGCATCAAAAACTTCCTTATTAAGCGCATTTAAGGCATCAGGACGATTGATAGTCAAAATGCAGAAATCAGAAATTCTTTCCTTTAGCAAAACCATATGTCATCATTTAGTAATTTGTAATTGCAATGTACGAAGACGCAAAATTAATCAATTTTACGTGTACATCAGCCATGAAACATCATTACCCTGGTTTGCTGTGATTTTGTATCTGGCCCCTTGTTGAGATTGTACTGAACGCTGAAAAGAAAATATCGTCCGATAGTATTTGTGATGACTTCCCTTACATAATTATCAGCAGCTGTTCTGGATATACCCGCATTTTGATCCAGGATATCGAAAGCCCTTATTTTGAAGGTAAGCTGATCTTTGAGAATACGCTTTGAAACAGACGACTCAAGCAGGTGTATCTCATTGTTATCGCCAAAACTGGTCTCGTCAAAGATGGTGTAGTCATACTTAATTTCCCAGGACCAGGCTTTGCCCATATTCCATATAAACATGGCATTGTAAACCTGATTAAAGAATTCAACATTTAATGCATCATTCTGCAGGTATCGGGTATTGTTGTAGTTCCACCGTAAACCAGCTGATACATCAACAATGTCCTTTTTCTTATTTTCAAGTGTAAAATTTATCCCGTGTGACCAACGCTGAATATCGGCCGGTTCATCATTAATAAAGTTAATACCATCGGTCAGGCTGGAATTTAAGCCGGTCCTGAACTTGGCTTTCATGAAATTAAGCGGGGCGCTGTAATTGGCAAAAAAGGTCGCATTAATTTCATTTTCCGTATTTCTTGGCATTGTTTTACGAATAAAATTCTGATCTGTAAAAGTCGAATTTGAAATTTTATCCTTCGTGTATGTAAGACGGATGCTGGTAAATAAACTTCTGAAATTAAACTGATCAAACAATCCATAAAAAATTCTCATATTATGACGATACTCCGGCTGAAGATCAGGGTTTCCGGTATAGACATTTAATGGATCACTGTTGTCTACAATAGGTTGTAGCTGATCAATGGAAGGTTCACGGACATTGGTGCTGTAATTGATGCGCATATTAATTTTTTCAAACTGAATACTCGCCTGCGGTAAAAAGTAAGAAAAAGAAATATTTCTGGCAGTTTCGTTTCTGATCTTTCCCGATAAACTGGAATTTTGATATTCTACTCCGGCATTGGCATTAAACAAATCTGTTTTGTACCTCAAATTTGTACCACCCAGTGCATATACAAAAGCATTGTCAAAATACCGGGATAACTGATCATTAAAAACCGGCGATTCCAATAAGAAATCGATATCATAAAACCGTTTATCAGAAAAATTATTATTGTTGCGATAAGAACCACTAAAAGTTAAAAATACATTATCCAATAAAGGCTCAGTATATGTACCTCCTACAGAATAATTATTCCTGCCTGTAATATTTTGCTGTTCCTGATATACAGAGGTCTGCAGGATGATCATATCCTGTGGATTAAAAACCTCACTTGTAAGGTGAGATGTATCGCGGGTATTACCTGTAGCATATCTGAGATCTATGGTATAATTTCGGCCAATACGCGATAATCTCTTCCGGAAGTTCAATTCTCCCGAATATGACAAATTACCGCTTTCCTGGTCTCTTATTTTCTGATTTCTGTTTACTCTAGACTCCAGTTCATTGAGGGTGGTATCCTGCTGGACACTATTGGCTCCGTTCTGACCAAAAGAGAGGCTATTGATAAAACTGATCTGGGATGTTGAGTCCAGATTATACTGCAATGTTGCTGAAACATTGTGATTCAGATTTCTGCTGTCTGAATCCAGCAATGATCTTGAAAAGAAAACGCGGTCAGGAAGAAAATTTTCACTGGAAGTCTCCTGAACAAGGTCTGTTTTTCCTTGTGTCAGATAATAACTTGAATATATGGTATTTTTCTTTCCAAGATCAAAATTCATATTAACACCTAGTGTTCCTCCCTGTATCAGTCCATTATTGTTGCCGCTGAAATTAACTGGTGCGCCACCAAAATTACCGCCCATTCTTCCGCCACCGCTATTATTGCCAATAGCAAAACTAGAAAAATCAGACGAACTGATACCAGTCTGATTAAGGTTGTTGTGGGTGGCAATAACAGAAGTCTGCACTTTTTTACTGAACATATTGCCGAGCAATTTCCCTTCATACCTGTTGTCTGTGCCATATCCTGCGAGCACATTTCCAAATTTGCCAGTTTTACGGTCTGCTTTTAATTCCAGGTTTATAGTTTTTTCATCATTACCGTCATCTATGCCTGTAAATTCTGCACTCCGGGATTTTTTATCAAAAACCTGGACCTTTTTAATAGCATCGGCGGGAAGGTTTCTGGTAGCCATTTTCGGATCTGTTCCGAAAAAATCCTTACCATCTACAGTCACCCGCTTTACATCTTCTCCCTGAACCTTAATCGCACCGTCAGATTCCACTTCGACACCGGGCAACCTTTTCAACAAGTCTTCGACAACAGCGTTGGGCTGAGTCCTGAAGGCATCAGCGTTAAATTCAAGTGTGTCCTTTTTAATTTGTATCGGAATGTATTCTGCCGTAACTGTAACCTCATCCAGTAATTTACCCTGTTCTCCAAGCTTGATTCTCCCGAGGTCCATTTTTTGATTTTCGCCGCCTACCTCGAGGATTCGTTCTACCGTCCCGAATCCGATATAGGTTATCTGGAAAAGATATTTACCTTTTCTCACGCCGGGGATTGAAAATTTACCATCATTATTTGTAGTCCCGAAAGATACAAGTACAGAATCCCCCGGATTAAGCAGGGTTAGTGTTGCACCAATTAAAGTTTCGTCATTATTATCCGTAACGACACCTTCCAAAGTATACCTCTGCCCATGCATTACCAGAGATAAAATCATTACTACAAATACAGTTAAAAATTTCTTCATACGTATTATCTTAAAATCCCATTCCACGCCTGTTTCCTCCCCACATTTCGCGCTGCTCCTTCATTTTTTCCTCTCTAAGCTTGTTAAAAGCCGGTCTTGTCATTTTATCCCCCTTATCCGGTGGTGTTACCGGCAATTGCTGATCTGACATAACAACGCTGGTCGCCATCCAGTGATTTCTGGCACTTTGTATTTCCAGTATAGCCCCGGGAAGTTCACCAAATCGATCAGGACCAAAAGGCAAAGATATTTGAGGGGTAAAATATACTACCAGATTATCAGTGCTGTCTTTATATATTGCCTTCATACAGGTGTATCCCAGGATTTCCTTTTGTTCGCCTGCAGCAATTTTCCATTTAAAAGACTGTATGGTGTCGGATATTAAAAATGCTTTGTTAAAAAAATACAACTGCTCCAGTACACTTCCTTCATCCAGATTTTTATAGAATATTTTATCTGTTCGTTCAGCAAACCTTCGCATCATTCTCGCTCTGCGATCATCTGCTTCAAATTCTGGCAAATCGTTTTTAATATCCGGATTTTTAAAATAAAGGGATGCACTGCTATTGAAGGTAAGTACATAAAAATTTTCCACCTCCTTGGGAACCTGGCTCGCCCATTCTGCAGGTATTCTATCGGTATCCACGTAGGTGGTTTGCTTGTAGAAAATATTACCTGAAAGCTGGGCAAATGAGTGAAGACTAAGGAAAGTGAAAAGTTGTAAAAACGCTTGTCTTAAATACATATGGAAAAGTTACAATCAGTATTAGACCAAATTATGATAAAAAAGTTTAATTCGTCAGGCTTCAAATGTAAACATATTTACCACAGGTCATATATATGAACTGTCTATTTGTGAAATCTTTAACGCTTCCAGAAAGCTGCCGTAATCAGGAAAATTTCATAGATCACTTCATGAAAATGTATTCAAATTATGTGTATCTGCATTACCGGGCAACAAGGAGAAAATGATCAAGGGCATTGCTGGCATTTATACACTCTGGTGCTTAACTCCGAAATATATATTCCGGATCTTTGGAGGATATTTGCATTACGCTCCCCCAGATATAGCAGCCTGACTCCTTCCTTTCTAAGATCCGGAAAGAAGGCTACAGCCATCATTTACTGGGGCATATTAATAAGCTTTTCCAGATTGAGGATGGTTATTCTGTTTTCTTCAATGTTTATAATGCCTTCATATTTAAAATCTGAAAGGGTTCTGATAACTGTTTCCTTTGCCGTACCCGCAAGACTGGCAATATCGTCGCGCAGGATATACATATTTTTAGAATTGTTCGACTCATGAAATTTCAGGAGTGCTTTGGAGACCCTTTTACGAACAGAACTGTAAGCCAGATCAATCAGATTTTTTTCGACAGTTTCAGCCTGATTAGCCAGCATTTTGATAAATCTCGCTGCAAATTCGCGGTTATTATGTAATAGCATTACAAAATCATTCGGTGGAATGAGTCTCAATTCGCAGTCTTCCAAGGCGACGGTATAATCCTGATACTTTTCATTCATCAGCAGCGGAATATAACCGAAAAAATCACCCGGGGTATAAATATGTGTAATCAGCTCCTTTCCAAAATCATTAATCTGATAGCATTTTACCCTGCCGGAGGCTACAAAATAAAGCCATTTCGGGTATTGGCTCACCTCGTAAATGGAATCCTTTTTATGGTATTTCCTCATTTCACGATCTAGAGAAAGCCTGTCAAATTCTTTTTGTGCCTTTGCCTCGTCAATAAATCGCTGAAGACCTACTTCCGTTTTATCAAAAGACTGCTTGATGCGCTGACTCTTTTTTACTCTGATATCAATAGTCTCCAAGAGTTGCGTGTTATCAAAAGGCTTGGTGATGTAATCATCTGCACCGAGGGCCATCCCTTTTCTGAAATCTTCCTTTTCACTTTTTGCAGTGAGAAATACAAAAGGTATGTCTATGGTCTTAGGCTGACTGCCTAGTATTTTCAAAACTCCAAATCCATCAAGTTCCGGCATCATGATATCACACAATATCAGATCCGGAATATGTTCCATTGCCTTGGCAACACCTTCTTTGCCATTTTGAGCGCTTATCACTTCATATCCTGCGAGACTTAAAATTTCTTCCAGATTCTCTCTGACATCTCTGTTGTCTTCAATGACTAAAATGTTGATCTTGTTGTTCATAAATATAAAGTTTTAATTCAGGTACAAAGGAAGCTTGATGGAAAACGAGGTACCTTCGCCCAGCTTGCTGTTAAAATCCAGGGTCCCGTTTAATAATTCGGTATATTTTTTTACGATATGTAATCCCAACCCTGTGCCTTCAATATTTGTTGCATTTGCTGCTCTGAAAAATCTGTCAAACAGATGTTTCTGGTCTTCATCAGGAATACCTATTCCGTCATCATTTACCTCAAACTGAATGAAACTATCTACAACATAAACACTTAATTCGATTATCGTATCATGCTTACCGTATTTAATCGCATTAGAAATCAAATTGAATAAAATATTTTTAAGCATTACCGGGTCACTCTCCACAACAATGCTCAACTCCGCCATTGTCAGCTTGAACTGCTGTTCATTTTTTAAAATCGTTCCTATTTCATCACTGATTTCCAGAACAAAATCACGGATATCAAATTTCTCCATCCGAACAGATTGCTTTCCTTCTTCAAGTCTGCTTATGGATAAAAAGTCATTCAATATATTGGTAAGATGGGCTACGGAAGATTTTATTTTCTGAATGTGTTTTTCCCTGTGGTGCTGCTGGTCCGTGTCTGGATATTTTGCTATCAGCGAAGCGCTGGATAAGATGGTTGACAACGGGGTTCTGAACTCATGGGAAGCCATCGAAACAAAGCGGGATTTCAATTCTCCCAGTTCCTTTTCCTTTTCGAGGCTCACTTCCAGTTCTTCTTCTCTCTGCTTCAGCTGTTCTTCTGTAAAAATCCTTACCTTGATTTCATCTTCAAGCTGCTTATTTAGGTCAAGTAGCTGGTTGACGACTTTTTCAAGCTCATAGGTCCGCTGAGTAACCTTATTTTCAAGTTCATCATTGAGGGATTTAAGATCTTCTTCTACCTCTTTTATGCGACTAAGATCATGAATAAACCCGGTAAAAATGGTTCTTTCTTCGAGTATCACTTCACTCACAGAAAGCCAGAAAGGAAATTGTTGTCCTGTTTTTTTCAAACCCTGAATTTCCCTCCCAATACCTATTATTTTTGGGACTCTGGTCGTCGTATAATTATGAATATAGGTGTCATGCCGCTCACTGTGTTCCCTGGGCATAAGCATGTTGACGGTTTTTCCGACTAACTCCTGTTTTTCATAGTCAAAAAGCCGTGCAGCAGCAGCATTAAGGTCTTCAATGACACCTCTCTCATTTATCACTATAATACCATCTACGGCTGTTTCAAATATAGCTGACAGCCTTTTAGTTAAGTCATTTTGTGATTCCAATTTTACCGAGATAAATTTAAACGGAGATTAAAAAAACCTGATGATATCTTGAAAATGCACGGCAGTTACACGTTTCTATTCCCGCAATTTTTTCCACAATATCAAAGATAAGGTACTTTTTATATTCCAACTAATAAATCATAAACCTATATGATTTAAGTCATATTTTTTAAGAAATCCAAATGTGATATTTGTATTAAAATTAATTCAATTACTTTAAATCTAAACATTATGAATATTCTTGATCCTGTATCAGCCATTATGACCCCAAATCCTATTACAGTAAATGAAAACGATAGCCTTTCTGTAGTTGGTCATATATTTAATACACATAAAATACATCATATACCTGTTGTTCAGGATGGACAATTAAAAGGCATCATCAGTAAATCAGATTTTTTATTTTTCAAAAGAGGATTTACAAAAAGTGAAACGGACAAATCTATTGAAGAAGTCAGGTTAAACAATTACACAGCCAAAGATATCATGACTACCAAGCTTGCCAAGCTGGAGCCGGGCGATAGAATAAATGTTGCTCTAGAAGTATTTAAGGAAAACCTGTTTCATGGTATACCCGTAGTTGAGAATAACATGTTGTTAGGTATTGTTACCACATACGATATCATAAAAAATCTGGCAATAGATAGTGAAGCGCATGCAACATACTAATTTTTAAGTTTTCCATGAATATAAAAATATATGGGACCGGAACCTCCGGACATCAACTGGTTAAGCAAAAAGTAAAGGAAATCCTTTCGGATGCCGGTATTACTTATATTCTGGAAGACATAAGTGATGTTTCAAAATTTATTCGTGACAATGTGTATTCTGTGCCGGCCATTAAAATTAACAATGACACCATTTATGAAATCAAGCCAAATGGGAATTTTAATGTGTCATTGCGCAAAGCTATTCAAAGTATTCTTCAAAAAGCAAAATATGGCAATATGGTAAAAATTATCGTGCCAACAGATTTCAGCGAAGCTTCCTTGAATGCATATAACTTTGCGCGTGGCCTGGCCAAAAGCCTAAATGGCGTTATATTTCTGACCCATGTATACTTTCCGACCTCAGCCCAACTCAATGAACTCACCTACACCGATGCAGATCTGGAAGCGAAAAGCAGGAAGAAACTGGAAGACCTTGTAAAATCTTTAAACCAGGACTGGATTGGGGAATTTGTTAAAGAACCCCTCGTCGAAGCCCGTTTTAAAGTGGGATTTCCTGTAAAAGAACTCGTTCAAATCAGCGAAGAACCCAACACCATTATGGTCATGGGTTCAACAGGTGAAGGTGATCAGTTTAAAAAAATATTTGGTTCATTGTCTCTTGACCTGCTAAAATCTGCCAGGTGTCCGCTTTATCTGATTCCAAAAGAATTAAAATATCAGGAAACCAATCATATTTTGTTTTGCTCTGAAAACCTTAAAGAAGATGCCAATGCAATTATCTCTGCCGGCAAAATCTGTGTAGAAACGCATAAAAGCCTGCATATTTTACATGTTAGTTTAAATGCCCTCAGCGACAATTATGATGAAACGCTATTGCGTGAACTGATCAGTAAATATTATCCGGAACTGGGCTATGCAGTCTATGTTACCCACGCACCAAATGTAAAAGCCGGGCTGGATAAAGCCATTCAGAACAATCCGTATGAATTGCTTGTTTTCAATACAAAATACAGAAACTTTTTCGGTGAATTATTTCACGACAGTGTCACAGAACACGTCGCCATGTACTATGACAAAGCTATCCTCATTTATCACCAGGAATAAAGGTATTTTTTGATGGCCTCAATCAATACCTTTATTTGATATTCTGAGAGTCAAGCCAGTTGCTGAATATTCTGGCATTTTTCAGATGTTCGCCATAAGTCACCGCAAATGCATGCTTACCACTATAATCCGGGGTGGCGCAAAAAAACATGTATTTATGTTCCTGCATATTAACAACCGCTTCCAGTGACGCCATGGAAGGCATGCAGATAGGGCCGGGTGGAAGCCCTTCATACATATATGTATTGTATGGAGAATCATAAGTTAAATGCTCATACAACACGCGTTTAAGATCAAATTTTTTTAATGCAAAGACAACTGTAGGGTCTGCCTGCAGTTTCATGCCGGACCTTAGTCGGTTCATATAAACCCCGGCTATGGCAGGTTTTTCAGGATTATAGTTTGTTTCTTTTTCGACAATAGAGGCCATGATATAGGCACCAGGAGGGTCTAAGCCAATCGCCGTGATCCTGGAAAGTCGTTCCTCCGACCAGTATTTTTCATATTCTGACTTCATCCTGGAAACAAATTTTTCAGGAGTGGTCGTCCAGTACATTTCATAGGTGTTTGGAATAAATAAGGTCAGTATTTTATCTGCGGTAAGTCCCAGGGACCTGCAGACAGCCGTATCTTTTAAATAGGATATCATTTGCAGCGAGTCAGCTTCAAAATACTGCTCTGATTTGCCTGCAAGTTCTTCAATGGTCCGAACATTGTTGAGTACTACGGATACTGCATCCTGATTGCCGCTTCTCAATTTTCGGACAAGATCGAGATAGGTCATTTCCTTATTCAAAACATATCGGCCAGGTCGGATATTTTCATTTTTATATCGCAGAATCCATGCTGCTTTGGTAAAATCTGCCCTGCTGCCAATATAATTCCGGCTTTCCAGTCCTGAAACCACATCATCAAAAGTACTTCCTGTGGAAATAAAAAATTCGGTCCGAGACAGGTCGGATTTGGCAATTTTGCCAAACAATGGATACGCCAGCCAAATCACCACCAGGCCTCCCAGAAATACTCCTGCAATCAAAAATCTGAAATATTTTCCTTTAAAATCCAGCAACACGTGTAATGGTTTTGAGTATGCTAATATTGTTCATCCTTATTTGGGAAGTCAAGTGATTTCACATCACTGATATATCTTTGAATCGCTGATTGTATTTCTTCAAAAAGATTCAGATATCTCCTGAGAAATCGGGGATGAAATTCTTTTGTCAGCCCCAGCATATCGTGAACCACCAAAACCTGGCCATCTACCCCTCCTCCTGCGCCAATACCTATCACTGGTATATGAACACGCTGTGAAACCTTCGTCGCGAGATCTGCTGGAATTTTTTCCAAAACCAGGGCAAAACATCCGGCCTCCTGAAGTAACATTGCATCTTCAAGCAGTTTTTGAGCTTCAGCTTCTTCTCGTGCTCTCACAGAATAGGTACCAAATTTGTATATGGATTGCGGTGTAAGTCCAAGGTGACCCATAACAGGCACCCCTGCGGAAATTATCCTGCGAATGGATTCTTCCACCTCTGCCCCACCCTCCAGTTTAACGGCATGTGCTCCGGATTCCTTCATGATGGCTATTGCTGAATTTAAAGCTTTAGTACTATTGCCCTGATAGGATCCAAATGGAAGGTCCACTACCACCAGCGCCCGCTTTACAGCTCTGACTACTGATTGAGCGTGGTAAATCATCTGTTCAAGCGTTATTGGCAAAGTGGTTTCATGCCCAGCCATAACGTTGGAAGCAGAATCTCCTACCAGAATAATATCTATGCCAGCCGCATCTATGATACGCGCCATACTAAAATCATATGCCGTCAGCATAGAGATTTTTTCTCCACTATCTTTCATGGACTGAATGACGTGGGTGGTTATTTTTTTAAGATCTGCGTTTCCGGTTGACATATGCTGATATGAATAAAACATTAAAACTGTCGTAACGGGAGGCTTAGCATACTTATCCTGATGGCCTGCCGGAACTCATATATTGAAATAAGAATCCAAATTAATAAAAGTTTGCCGACTGCCCTAATTTTTTAAAAAATGTAAAGTTTTATTGGATTTTACAAAAATAAATACTACTTTTGCGTCGCTAAAAAAAGCAGGGTACCTTAGCTCAGTTGGTAGAGCAACGGACTGAAAATCCGTGTGTCCCCAGTTCAAATCTGGGAGGTACCACAGAAGGGTTGGTGTAAACATCAACCCTTTTTTTATTTTACAGGGTATATGGTAATACATTCTCTTTCCAAGTTTTTAATTCTACCGGTATTTCTGATCACGGCTGTGGTAGGATATATCTGGTTTTACATAGACAGGGATTATTCATGGCTGGTTTTTATTCCTGCATTTCTGGCAGTCATTATTTATATTTTTCATGGTCCGCTGGATTACTGGTATTTTAAAAAAAATACGCCGCCACTGGATAAAAAACTGGTTCAATGGCTCGAAAAGTATTTTCCCTGGTACCATTGGATAGAAACAGGCTATACAATTGAATTTCAGCGAAGAATAGTACTTTACATGTACGCACGGGAATTTCAGGCTATCGGAAAGGAAACCAGGGAAGTACCTGAAGATATCAAGTGCATGATTGCTGCCCATGCTGTACTTCTTACCTCCGGAAGGGAAGATTTTTTGATGGGGGATGTTGACAGAATTTATATTTACAAGCATCCTTTCCCGACGCCCGCTATACAGACGCTGCACTCTGTAGAAACAAATATGGAAGACGGCGTCATCATATTGAACAGCAGTTTGCTGATGCAGGCATTGATCAGTCCAAAGGATAATTACAATATAGCACTGCATGCCTATGCGGAAGCTCTTTACCGGATTTTTCCTGACATGGCAACTGAAAAGCTTGACCATACCAGGCTGGACGAACTGGAAAAGCATGTAGGCTGGACGCTGGCTGAAATACAACGGCAAACCGGACTAAGCCATATTCCAGACTTTTGCCGGCACATACATCACTTTTTTGTGTTTCACAAAAATTACGGCGAATTAATGCCTGAAAATGAAACCATCATCCGAAAATACTTAAATTTACCAGTTATCAAACTGTAACCTAAACCAGCGATTTATGGGAAATGATCAGGGTAAACAACTAAGCTGGGAAGACTTTCAAAAACTGGGGAATCCGGCAAATGCACCGGAAGAAGAACCAGAGAAAGATCATTTTAATCCGGCTAGTCAGGTATTGCGAATTCATATTGAAAAAAAACACAGGGGCGGGAAAGAAGCGACGCTAATACGCGGATTTAGCGGATCGCAGGAAAAACTGGAAGAATTGGGAAAATACCTGAAAACAAAATGTGGTGTTGGCGGAAGTGTTAAGGATGGAGAGATATTAATACAGGGGAATCAAAGAGATAAGATTTTAAGTCTTTTACTGGATCTGGGATACAAGCAAACCAAGAAAGCAGGAGGATAATATATTTTTTAATATTTTAATATCGTTGGGATGATCTGGAAAATCAATGCTACCCCTGACGCCCTCAATCAAATCAATCAAAATACGCTGGCATCAGCACTGGGAATTGAAATTGTAAAGATCGAAGGCGAAACCATACACTCACGCATGCCGGTTGATGCCAAAACAAAGCAACCTATGGGACTCTTACATGGTGGTGCTTCTGCCGCATTGTCTGAAACCATAGGCAGTATGGCCAGTATACTATGTCTTGAAAACCCCATTGAATATCAGGTCGTTGGCATAGAACTCAATGTAAGCCACCTTCAGTCGGCAAAAAAAGGCTTTGTATACGGTCAGACAAAGCCTGTAAGAATTGGAAAAACAATTCATGTGTGGCAAACAGATATTTTTGATGAAAACAGCGTACAAACAGCGAGCTCAAGACTTACTGTACTGGTAAAGCACAAATAAATGACTTATGGGTAAATTCATTTTTATGTGACGTAGCAGAAGCCATCATTTTTAATTACTTTTGAAATTTAAAAACAGATAACATGACAAACAGGTACTTTCTAATTTTAATACTTTCCATTCTGTCTTTTTCGGTCATTGCTCAGCAAAAATCCTTTCATACGGAGTTGCTTTCCAGTGTGTCATTTGGCACGGAAAACAGCAACGATATCTGGGGTTATATCGATGACAATGGCATCAATTATGCGATTATAGGCAATGCCAGAAACACAAGAGTGTTTTCTCTGGAAGACCCAAAACAACCTATACTTCGACATACAGCCCCCGGAGCACAATCAGTGTGGCGCGATATCAAAAGCTACAATAAGCACCTGTATGTCACCACGGATCAGGGAACCGACGGGCTTGTGATCATAGACATGACAAATGCTCCGACACAAATCAGTCATACATACTACAAACCTGAATTGAACGTCAGCAACAATATCAAGAATCTGGAAAGATGCCACAATATCTACATAGACGAGAAAGGTTTTGCGTATCTATCGGGCTGCAACATCAGCAAGCGCGGGGTATTAATTTTTGATCTTAAGGGAGATCCAAAAGCACCGGCTTATGTAGGTGCTGCGGATTTGAATTATGCGCATGATGCCTATGCCCGTGGTGACACGCTTTACGCATCAGAAATCAATGCAGGCCAGCTTGCTATTTATGACATCAAGGACAGAAGTAATCCTGCATTAATGGCCACAAGACTTACCAGCAAAACATTTACACACAATGCCTGGATCTCTGATGATGGCAAATACGTTTTTACTACGGATGAAAGAGCCAATGCTTACGTTGATGCCTATGATATTTCAGACCTGAATGATATAAACCTGGTGGACCAGTTCAGACCACTTGAGCGGGAGGGACAGGGAGTTATCCCACACAATACACATTATTATAAAGGCTTTTTGCTAACAAGCTGGTACACGGATGGTTTGAGAATTGTAGATGCCCACCGACCGGACAATCTTGTTGAAATTGCTTATTATGATACATGGGAAGATCCCGTTATCTGCCACAATGGTTTTAACGGATGCTGGGGGGCATTTCCTTTTACAGGAACGGATATAGCTTATGCCAGCGATATCAATAATGGATTATTTATTGTAAAAGTGGATTACAAGAGGGCATCCTATCTTGAAGGAACTATAACCGATGAAAATGGAAACGCCGTAAATAATGCGCTCGTGACCATAAAATCATCTCAGATAAACAGAGAATTTTCAAATGCTGCCGGTAATTATAAAACCGGTCACGCATTTGAAGGAACCTTTGACGTTGAAGTAAAGCACCCGGATTATGAAGTACAAATTGTAAGCCTGAATTTTAAAGCCGGAGAGGTGACAAACTGGAATTTTGTATTAAAAAAACCTTCTATGATCCAGTACTCCGGTAAAATTTCTACAGAAGATAATCAAACTACATTAACCAGAGTTAAGGTTTCCGGACCGGGCTATCAGGGGGAATGGCTTACAGATAATCAGGGACAGTTTAATGTTTCAATCCCTCAGGGAACATATGATATACAAATTTCGGCCTGGGGTTACAAGCCTTACTATTCTTCTGAAATGGTGTCAGGTGGAGACACAAAAAATATTACCCTTCAAAAGGGATATACTGATCATTTCAATTCAGACCTGGGATGGTCTGTAAATTCAACAGAAAACATGACTGGTGAATGGGAAAGAGTTGTTCCAAGCGGAACGTTTTACACCAATAATATCCCTGCCAATGCAGGAAAAGATGATATCGGAGATCCGGGAGATTACTGCTTTGTGACCGGCAATGGATTAAAAGGTGCAGGTTGTGACGATGTTGATAATGGCATAACCAGGATTTCGTCACCCGTGATGGATCTCACAGGATACAATAACCCTGTACTTAATTTTTCATGGTGGCTGTTTATTGCAGGTGGGAATACCGCTCCCGATGACTCATTAAGTATTTATATTTCCAACGGCAGTAAGGAAGTTCTGGTATTCCGCACCGGCAAATCCATTTCGGCCTGGGAACGGACAGGAAATATCATCATCAGGCAATTAATTGAATTGACCAATAACATGCGCATCCACGTCGAAACCGGCGACCGACAACAAACAGGGCATCTTTTGGAAGCTGCATTTGACAATTTTTCAGTTACAGAAGGTATTTCCGGCATAGCTGAGACAGAAGAAATGATCAATGAATTGTCCGTCTACCCCAACCCATCTTTCGACAAGATACGTGTAAACGGAAAAACGCATAGCACGCTGTCAGAAATCTTTATCACAGACATTGTCGGTAAAACAGTATATCGCGGTATTTATCAGGCTCAACGTGAAATTGATATAGAATTTCTCGAAAAAGGATTATATTTTGTCCACGATAAATTTGGTAATAGTGCAAAGTTTTTAAAACTTTAGAATTTTAAAATTAACGCTTTTTAACGACGAAGTTCCAGCAAAATCATCGAATACGTATCAATCAAATATTTGGTTATGCTCAGAATTCCCACCTTTTGTTTTATCATGTTGACTGCAGTCTTCAGCCTAGCCCAGCAAAATGATTTGCCTGTCACAAAATCAGTATCAACAATGCAAGACCTCATGCTTCCCGAGTGGGCAAAAGATGCCAATATATATGAAGTTAACATTCGTCAATATACTCCTGAAGGAACTTTTCTGGCCTTTAAAAAACATCTGCCGAGACTCAAGGAAACCGGAGTGGAGATATTATGGTTTATGCCGGTATTTCCCATCAGTGAAAACAGAAAAAAAGGCAGCCTTGGCAGTTATTATGCGGTTTCGGATTTCAGGAAAGTCAATCCTGCATTCGGTACAATGGAAGATTTTAAATCAGTTATAGAAGAAGCACATCTTCTCGGCATGAAAGTTATACTCGACTGGGTGCCCAACCATACTGGCTGGGATCATATTTGGATAAAGTCAAATCCTGATTTTTATACCAGAAATGCGCAGGGCGAAATAATAGACCCGCTCAATGAGCATGGAGATTCTATGGGATGGACAGATGTGGCAGATCTGAACTATTCGAATAAAGCACTTTGGAATACCATGAAAGAAGATATGCTCTTCTGGATCAGGAATCATAAGATCGATGGCTTCAGACATGACATGGCGATGCTTGTTCCGCTGGAATTCTGGAAAACGATTGTACCGGAACTGCTTCAGGTAAAGCCTGATCTCTTCATGCTTGCTGAATCCGAAGAACGCGCTCATATCAATGAAAACTGCTTTCACGCCATGTATTCCTGGTCACTTTTTCATACCCTTAATGATATTGCAAAGGGGCATAAAAATGCAAGAGATCTGGACCAATGGATAAATGCCAATCTTATGATGATGGATAAAGGCAATTATATGTTTTTCATCACCAATCATGATGAAAATTCGTGGGCAGGATCAGAAATAGAACGCATGGGTGACGGATACAAGACCTTTGCTGTTCTTACCCATACGCTGCCTGGCATTCCTCTCATCTATAGCGGGCAGGAAGAGCCATTGGTCAAGAGGCTTCAATTTTTTGAAAAAGATGATATAGGATTTGAAAAATACGGTAATGCACCTTTTTATCAGAAGTTAAATGCCATTAAAAAGGATACGCCGGCTATGTGGAATATGCCCTTTGGCGGCAAACTGGATAAGGTTTCGGATCATGATAAAGTATACGCCTTTGTCAGAAGCAAAGATAAAACTAAAGTAGCTGTTATTTTGAATCTATCTGCTGACCTTCAGACATTTTCACCACTTGAAAAGCTTGAAGGCATAAGCGTCTTTAATCAAAATGAGCGTGTTGAATTCCCAAAAAACCAAGCCATAGAACTTAAACCATGGGAATATATTGTACTCATTCAAACAGTAAAGTAATATGAAGACAAAACCATTATTGCGTACCGCAGCCATATGGAATATGAGCTTTGGATTTTTGGGCATCCAGGCGGGGTTTGCATTACAAAATGCCAATGCCAGCCGAATACTGCAAATTTTTGGAGCCGACACCCATCACCTGGGCTGGTTCTGGCTTGTTGCTCCCATCACAGGGATGATTGTTCAGCCTATCATTGGTCATATGAGTGACCAGACATGGTCTTCTCTTGGCAGAAGAAAGCCGTATTTCCTGATTGGAGCCATTCTTGCCTCTATTGGTTTGATTTTGATACCAAATGCCGGACTTTTTACGGCATTTATACCTGCGCTGTGGGTAGGGGCAGGTATGCTCATGCTCATGGATGCTTCCTTTAATGTGGCTATGGAGCCCTTCCGCGCACTGGTAGCCGACAAATTATCAACAGACCAGCGAACAGCGGGCTTTGCTATACAAACCGTACTTATCGGCATTGGAGCTGTCATTGGATCGTGGCTTCCAACGATTATGGCAGACTGGATAGGACTGGAGGCAACTTCTCCTTCTGGTGGCGTACCACAGAGTCTGATCTATGCATTTGTGGCTGTTGCCGCCATATTGCTGGGGTCCATTATTTGGACTATTGTAACCACAAAAGAATATTCTCCTGAAGAGATGGCCGCATTTGAAGATAGTCAGGAAGAACAGGAAGATGAAAAAAGCAGTATGTCTGCAGCAATATTAAAAAATATTGCCCATATGCCTGCGGCCATGAAGCAACTTGGTATCGTTCAGTTCTGCAGCTGGTTTGCACTTTTTGGCATGTGGACATATACTACACCTGCTGTTGCTGAGCATATATATGGCCTCCAGCCCAACGATACAACTTCACCAGACTATCAGACAGCAGGAAATATGGTGGGTTATATCTTTGGTATTTACAATATGATTGCTGCAGTGTATGCTTTCATACTTCCATGGATAGCCGGAAAGATAGGCAGAAAATACGCACATGGGGTATCCCTATTTTTCGGAGGAATTGGTCTTCTCTCCATTTTTATCATTGACAACCCGGACTACCTGGTCTATCCTATGATAGGTGTAGGTATGGCCTGGGCAAGCATTCTGGCCATGCCTTACGCCATGCTGGCAGGCTCTATTCCTGCTAAAAAAATGGGAATTTATATGGGAATTTTCAACCTTTTCATTACAGTTCCGCAAATTATAAATGGTATCATCGGAGGACCACTTCTGGCTAATCTGTATAACCACCATGCTATTTACGCTATTGTAGCTTCGGGAATTTTCCTTGTCGGCGGAGCAGTAGCAAGTTGCTTTATGAAAGATCCGGATGACAAGGTATTGCAAAAAGTAAATTAACTATTATTTGTCATTTATAATTTATTTTACAAATCATATAATAATAATTATAACCGATCAAATACTTCCATAAGGCGTTCGGATTCATTTTCCCAGGTTAGACGTTGGGCAGCATCAATGCAGTTTTGTCGCACCTCATTCCACGAATCAGGGTTATTGTAGATTTGAAGCAGCTTACCAGCCAGCATTTCAGGGTGCAGGTTTTCTGTTACCCACCCTATGCGATATTCGGTAACAAGACTCTGATATTCGGGGAAATTCATATGCAATGCAGGCAAACCTGCCCTTATATAATCAAATGTTTTATTGGCAAGAGAATACCTGTAGGACAAGGAATTGCCATCCAGCAGATTTATTCCTATCCAGGCCTTTTTCGCCAGATCGTTCAACCCGGCATGGGATTGCCACCCTACAAATTTTATCCGGGCTGAGGCCGGACTCTGAGCTGCCAGCAACCTCAGTCTTTCAGACAAATCGCCCTCCCCTGCTATACACAATCGCAAATCCGGCAAAAACTGCATGGCATCGATCATTTGCTCAAGCCCCCTCCCAGCATTAAGCACACCCTGATAATAAATGAGTCCATTTTGTCTCTCCTCCACTCCCTTAAAGGATTCAGAAAGTGATTCGGGAATATTGCGTACAACTGAAAACACCTTACCATAGCGCTTCTCCAGCAATTCGGCCAATGCCGCTGATACCGTTATAGCCTGATTTGTTCCTGGAATAAGTATTTTTTCCAGCCATTTCCAGATTTGTTTTCTGAAGGGCTTTGATTCCAGTTCCGGTGTCTCTGAAAAATACTCATGTGCGTCATATACGACAGGAGTTCTTCTGATTCGTCCTGCCAGCATGCAAGCACCAAGTGTATCAACATCTACCGCATAAATGATGTCAGGCTTTCTCTTTAAAATCTGAAAAAACAACCTGGCATTGTATTCGGCATAAAACAGAGGCCCCTTTGCAAAAAAACATTTCATTCTGTGCCATTGAAAATCACCATCAACAAATGGCAGAGACCCTGGTCTTTCTCTTCCTATAAGTTCAGAAAGATAACCAGACGTACAAAGTGCATTACAGACTCTTTTCATCCTGGCATCCTGCACTAAATCATTGGTTACGGCACACAGTACTTTTTTCATACCTATTCACATTTAAGCATTCCTGTCCGCGTAAGTCCTATTTTTCCATTCTCTTCAAGGAGATGGAGAGATGTTTTTACCTTGAGCCGCTTGTTGTATGGCCAGCGTTTAATAAATGCTTTAATATCGATCTGCTTTTCAAGTTTTATCACTTCCTTTAATTCCCGTAAAACATCTGTCACAAATTCCTGCTGTGGCAGGCCTTCTGCTTTATAACGGCAATAATCACACCTTCCACATAATTTGTCAGATTTTTCGTCAAAATATTCCAGAATAAAACGCTGTCGACAATGCTCGCTGGTCTCCAGATATCCAATCATTTTCCGGAGCCTTTCCTCTGCCATTTTCTTTCTGGCCAGGTAACGCTTTTCGTCAAAAGAAAAGTACTTTTTTTCTGGCCTGGCTCTCAGGAAAGTTACCTGTGGAACAGATTTTCTAAATTGGACATCCAAAACACCTTCTGTTTTAAGTAGTTGCAGCATAGCCACCAGCTTGTGATCAGACATTTCAAGGTCTCTGGCCACCCTACTTTCGTCGATTTTAACAAAATCGAGAAACAAACCCTCGAACTTTCTCAAAAGATATGTGAGTACTTTACTTTTCTCCTCCTTCAGGTAATCTGTAAAATACAAATCCCTGGGACTGCAGACTATCATAATTTTTGTGGAGTCATGAAAACCGTCATTAAAACTTACCCAACCCTCTTTTTCGAGAATCTGCAATTTTTGAAATACATTTTTAACAGGTTGCTTTAGAAATGTGGCAAAAGCTGCAGCAGAAAAATCATATGTTTCCTCCAATCCAGCCCCGTATGCCACGCTGCAGTAACGGCAGAGCTGGTCATAAATCTCCGGAATAGTATTTACAGCAGGATAGGTGTCCTCAAAATCCTGAACAGCCTTGGCTGTGTCCTGTTCATCATATATCACAACGGCGACAGATTGTCTGCCGTCGCGGCCAGCCCGTCCTGCTTCCTGATAATACTCCTCAAGACTTGCCGGAATATCCATATGTATGACCACCCTGACATCAGGTTTATCTATTCCCATACCAAAAGCATTAGTACATACAATCCAGCGAACCTGATTTTTTATCCAGGCCATCTGAAACTGATCGCGTTGGACTTTGTCCATACCACCGTGATAGCCAACTGCGCTTATTCCTTTATTGATGAGCCACTGTGAGATCTCTGCAGTCTGCTTTCTGTTTCTGACATATATAATGCCACTGCCTTTAATTTTATGGATGATGTGCAGTAATTCCCCTTTTTTATCCTCTGTATTGCACACCACAAAACTTATATTATCCCTTGAAAAGCTTTTTTTAAATAAAGCCGGTTTTTGAAGTTCAAGCAAAGCCCTTATGTCTTCTGCTACCTTCTCTGTTGCGGTAGCCGTCAGTGCTATTACCGGTACTTTTGGCTTCAATTTTCGGATTTGTGCAATTTCCAGGTATGCCGGCCGAAAATCGTAGCCCCATTGTGAAATACAATGTGCTTCATCCACAGCTATAAGACTCAATTTGATTGGACGTATTCTCTCTTGAAAATATGCAGAAGCCAGCCGTTCAGGAGCTACATACAATAGTTTTAGGTCACCAAATGCAAACTGATCCATTATTCTTTCCACCTGTTTGTAATGTAAACCCGAATGAATATAGCCAGCTTTAATTCTTTTTTCACGCAATGTCAGTATCTGATCCTCCATCAATGCAATGAGCGGAGAAATCACCAGTGTTTTTCCCTCAAAAATCATGGCTGGCAACTGGAAACAAACTGATTTCCCACCTCCTGTAGGAAGCAGTGCCAGCACATCCCTTTTTTGAAGGACAGTTCTGACTATTTCTTCCTGCGGCGGCCGAAAAGTATCATAACCCCAATGCTTTTTTAATACTTCAAATATGTCTTCCAATGCGTTCAGCTGTTAAATAAACCAACTTTATGTTCAAACAATAAAAACATGCTACCCATTTACACCAATTATAAAGAGCGACCATCAATAAAAACAACAATAATAAACTTTTATAATAAAACTTTCAATTGATGAATATTGTTATTTACTATTAACTTTACATATTATATTTAAAACCAAATTAACTTTTACAATAGTCCATTATGAAATGAGCATGAGGCGGTCAGACAAAAAGCCATAATTATTCCTCATGCTAATTCCATATGGCCTTAATCACCGGTCACGCAGCGCGTGACGAATAAAAAAATAGACATATGAATTTAAGACCTTTATTGCTGAGTGCAGTTTGTTTAGTTTTCGCTGCCTCCATCTCTTTTGGCCAGAATGTTCCCAATGACTGGTATTTTGGCAATCCCGATGACACCTATCAGGGCATATCTGTATACAAAGCTTATACTGATTTTATAAAAGATAAAAAAGGTAAAACAGTTGTTGTTGCCATTATTGATTCAGGTATTGACATTCAACACGAAGACCTGAAGGATAACCTTTGGATTAATGAAAAAGAAATACCTGGTAACGGCAAGGATGACGACAACAATGGATATGTTGACGATATCCACGGCTGGAATTTTATTGGAGGTCCTGATGGCGCCAATGTAGGTCCGGACTCCTATGAGGCAGTTCGTGTATACAATAACCTAAAGCCAAAATATGAGCAGGCTGACCCTAAAAAGCTCGATAAAAAACAAAAGAAGGAATACGACACTTATGTCAGGGCTAAGGCTAATGTAGAAAAAGAAATTCAGAGTGCACAAAACAGCCTGAAGCAAATCACCAATATCGAAACCAGAATAAAAAGTGCCTTTGACGCGCTCGAAACAGCTGCTCAGGGCAAGACTTTTGACAAGGCATTTCTTGACAGTCTGAATGTCACAGGCAATCAGGAGCTCAATATGGCTAAAAATATTGCGATGCAATATCTTGCAGGTACCGAATTGAACACGATTGAAGGAATCAGAAAGCAAATACTTGAAGATGTTGAAAGTGACAGACAGAATTTCCAAAGAAAACTGGACTATTCCTTTAGTGCCACCTTTGACCCCAGAAAAACCATCGTAAAAGACGATTATTCCAATGTCAATGAAAAATATTACGGAAATGCCGATGCAGAGGGGCCAGACCCGCTGCATGGAACTCATGTGGGGGGAATTGTAGGTGCTGTGCGTGGCAATTCCCTCGGCGCTGATGGGATAGCGCCAAATGTAAAATTAATGTCTGTACGAGCCGTTCCGGACGGAGATGAAAGAGATAAAGATGTGGCCAATGCCATCAGATATGCCGTAGACAATGGTGCAAGCATCATCAATATGAGTTTTGGTAAAGGCTTTGGCACCCACAAGCATATCGTGGACGAAGCTGTAAAATATGCCGCCTCTAAAGATGTATTACTGGTGCATGCGGCAGGAAATTCGGCTCAGAATAATGACATTATTGAAAATTTCCCGAATGCTGTTTTTGAGAAAAAATCAGGCTTTATATTCAAGAAAAAACAAAAGGCCAAGAACTGGATTGAAGTAGGTGCTCTCTCCTTCCGAAGCGGAGAAGATATGGTTGCAGGGTTTTCAAATTATGGAAAGACTATGGTCGACGTTTTTGCTCCAGGAGTTCAGATTTACGCCACGACTCCGGACAACAGTTATGCACCGCTACAGGGAACCAGTATGGCATCTCCTGTAGTAGCCGGAGTAGCTGCAGCTATCAGATCATACTATCCCGGGCTTAAAGCCATTCAGGTAAAGGAGGCTATCATGAATTCTGCCACCAAAATATCCAGTACCGTTAAGGTTCCGGGCAGTAAGACTGACAAAGTTTCCTTTGCAGAACTTTCCGTTTCCGGGGGCATCGTCAATATGTATGAAGCCCTGAGATATGCCTCTACCATGAAGTAATAGTATTTTGGAATAGTCTGCTGACATACAGAATTCTTTTAAACGATAAGATGAAGTTTGTAGTAAAGTTATTTTTATTTTTTCTGTATGCAGGCTTAGTTACAGGTCTGCATGCAGAAAAAATATCATTTTCGATTGACCCGGGGGCAATTACCCCCACGACAGATACCCTAACCTGGAAGTTCCTGAATCAACTGGAATACAAAGAACAAGACCACGAAATCTACGGCAAGGTTTATCTTCCAGAATTTTCAAATGCCATTTTTAAAATGGCGGGTAAGGAGATAATCATTAAAGGATATATCATTCCGGTAGATAATAAAAATTATGCCTTAAGCAAGAATGTATATGCTGCATGCTTCTTTTGTGGTAAAGCGGGCCCTGAAACAGTCATAGGCCTGCAGTTTAAAAAAGATCCCGGCAGAATAAAAATGGACTCCCATGCCACAATCAAAGGCAGGTTTATCATCAATGCTACCGATGTTGAAAACTGGATGTACCTGCTTGATGATGTTGAGATTCTGAACATCAGGGAAAAATAATTTCCTCTTTTATTATTAAGATTTTTTTTGTTGACCTGAGACCTAAGACCTAGGAATTTTTTGGGTTAGGTGAGTAAATATGTCAACACCTTATCAATCTTGCTGTTTCAAAATTCCGGCCTTTTTTTTGACCTATGACCTATGACCTAGGTCCTAGGATATTTTAGGGTATTGGAATTGGGAGGTATTAATGTCTAAAAATCAATCACTTACAAAATATCGGCCTTTTTTATTTTAGCCAAAAAACTCAGAAATTCCGTTAAAAACAAAAAACTGTTCGAGCCCTTACGAACCTATAATTCAAAGCCGGAAAACGATTAATCAGTAAACTTAATGCAACCATTAACCACCAGGGGCGAGTTTTTTTTGTTTAGTAATTTCTGAGGAATTTTGGCGTTAAAAAATAAAAACAGCCGCGGCTTTTTTTTGCTTACTTTTTTCAGCTGGAGGAAAAAAAGTAAGACAAGAATATTGAAAAGAAAATCCAGGATTACGCAAGAATATTAAGTTAGCGCCAAAACGTA
>Ga0172372_10002139_pt1 | contig 30332 bp, 21 predicted proteins | sample LakKiv5m_2_FD_114544 | JGI IMG/M metagenome (GOLD analysis project Ga0172372, IMG submission 114544) | Freshwater microbial communities from Kabuno Bay, South-Kivu, Congo - kab_092012_9.5m | ecosystem: Environmental > Aquatic > Freshwater > Lake | place: Democratic Republic of the Congo...
CCCTTGGCTTCGGCGGCGAGGAGTTTCGGAAGCGACATCCCGAACATCCCCATGCCGCCCACTTGCAGCAGGCGGCGGCGGGTCATCTGGAAACCGAGGTGCGGCGTGCAGGCGGAGTTCATCGCGTCAGTGGTCTAGCACGAGGAAGCAGACGGGGCAAGGGAGGCGAAGTTTCAACCAGCCGGCGGCGCTAGTTGCGCAGGAGCTTCTGCTTCAACTGGGCAGGCAGCGGCGCGTTGGTCAGCCACGCGCGGGCGGCGGCGGGGTCAGCCTGCAACCAGCCGAGGGCCGCGCGTTCGGCCAAGGTGGGCTGGCCCTCCGGACCGGCGGCAAGTTCTCCGGTGGCGAGCACGAGCAATCCCTCCCAGGCCGGAGCCTGTTGTTCCCGCGGCAACTGCGCCGCCCATTCGGCGACGGCCGCCGCATCCGCCTCGGCCCAACTGCCGGCAAGCGTGAGGGTGAGCGCCCGGCGGGCTTCCCCGGCCGGCAGCGTGCCCAGCGCGGTGGCGGCCTGCTCCGGGGCATCGGATGCCCAGACTGCCAGCGCCGCTCCCGAGGCGAGCTGGCGGGCGGCTTCATCGGACAATGACTGCGCCCAGCGCAGCGCCCCGGCGGGGTCCGCGGTGGCCCATTGATTGGCGACTGCGGAGAGCAAGGAGGACTGCGTTTCGCCCGACGGCAGGGACGCGGCAAATTCAGCCGCGGCGCGGGGGCTGGCCTGCGCCCATTCATGGCTCAGGTTGATGAATGCATGGTCGCGCGCCGGGCCGGCGGGCAGCTGCTTCACCCAGGCCAGCGCGCCCTCCAAGTCCACACCCGCCCAGCGCGAGGCGACGTTGCCCAAGGCCTGGTTCTGGGCCGGGCCGGCGGGCAGGGTCAAGGCCAGTTCCACGGCGGCGCGCGGGTTCGTCACGGCAAGCTCACCGGCGATGTTTTGCAGCATCTCGCGCCGGGCCTTGCCGTCGGGCTGCTGGCGGATCCAGGCAGCGGCAGCGGCGGGATCACTGTTCGCCCATGTGCCAGCGACCAGCTGGAGGATCGAATCGCGCTGCCGGCCGGGCGGGAAGTGCGCCAGCGCCTGGGCGGCAGCGGTGGCGGGATCCGCCTCGGCCCAGCCTTGGAAAATGGCCTCAGGCAGGCCGGAATGGGCGCTGGCCACCCCTACCCGCTGGAAGGCCGCAAAGGCGCGGGCCGGATCCTTGTCCGCCAGCGCGGCCAGAACCGACTGTATCGCCTCATTGCGAGCCGTGCCCGGTGGCAAAGTCTCAGCCCACGCGAGTGCCGCCGCGTTGTCGGCTTCCGCCCAAACAGCGAGCACCGTGGCGGTGGCGGACTTCCGTTCGGCGGGCCGGGAGAGCTGCTGGGCGTAGCGCAGCGCGGCTCCGGCATCCACGCCCGCCCACCGGCTTAGGAGCGTCGCCAGCACGCCTTCGCGCTCGGCCCGGCGGCCCAACTGCTCAAACAGGCCGATCACGGCCGGGACATCGGCAGGAGCGACACGCTCCGCCAGCTCAAGCAGCTTCGTCAGGCGAACTTCGGGGTTCGTCTCCCGTTTGGCATCGGCAAAGGCCGTGGCGAAATCGGCCGGCGACAGCGGCCCCTCCGCCGGGCTAGCAGGAGCAGGCGGAACCTCTCCGCGGCGGGCGGGCGGGCGGGCAACAGCCGGCACGCTGGGCGAAGGCTCGACGGCTCGTGCCGGAGCCGCCTGCTTCACTGGCACGGGTTTGCCGAAAAATGTGCGATCTACGCCCACCCCCAGCCCAGCCCCCAGTCCCAGCAGGACGAGTGCAACGGGCAGATTGGTGGGCTTCATGGAGGGTCGGGCTACTGGGCTGCGGCGAGGGGATTTATCCGCCGCCCCTCGGACTCCTGCAAACAGTTTTGTGAGCGGAGGACCGTGGATTCTCCTGACTTGAATAATTGTGGCACTTGGCCATTCTGGCGCGCAACCCAACCAATGCACCAATTCACTCGTCGCTCCCTTGGCTGGCTGACGATTGTCGGCCTGCTCGCTGTCTCGGTCTGGATCCTCTGGCCGCGCGGACCGCAGCCAGAGTCAACGGCGCCCATGCCGGCGCTGGTAAGCAGCCCGGTAAAGCCCCTGCCAGCCCAGTCAGCGGTCAGCGCTGAAGCCACTTGGAATGCCTGGCGCGCGCAGTTGCCAGCTGCCCAGCCGGCCATCGAAGATGTGACCCAGTGGCCCGCGAACCGCACCGAGCCGTTCGACCAGTTCCGCGCGTGGCAACAGCGCTACGAAACCGCGGCTGACAAATCTGCCATGGAGGCCGAGGGCGTGGCCCTGGCTCAAGCCCGTCGCGCGGCGATGAAGCGGTGGATCGAGCGGGACCCTGAGTTTGCCCTCGCGCAGGCGGTTGGACCGGACGCGCGCCGGACGCTGCCCGCAGCCGTGCTGGCCGAGCTGGAACGCTGGGTGGAAGGAAAGGGTGGGCTGGAGGTGATCGTGCGCTGCGGTCCGAACGTGAAGGCCGCCGAGCAGCTCACGCGCAATGTGCGGGTGGGTGGTGAGAATTTTCGGGCGTTTGTCTATGGCCGGCGCGTCGGGCAAACCACGAAGTATGACCTGCCCATCCATGCTGTCGCCGTGGATGGGTTGCTGGCTTTGCATAGCAGCCCAGTGCGGCAACTGGAACCCGGTGAGGCGCGGGCGCGCGGGCTGGACCCGGCGGCGATTCATCTGGAGACCGGCGGAGACGTCGCCTTCGCCGCGCACGCGAACGAGGCCTTTGCCATCGAGGCCAAGCTGCTTCAGCGTGAGGCCGGGCTGGGGGCGTATCCGCGGATGGGGCAGCTTGCGGCCGGAGTTTTGCCCGCAGGACTGCCGCCTGGCACGGCCGCGTTTCCGCCCACACCGGGCCACACTTTGGGGGTCAAGCGCGCATTGGTCATCCGGGTGGATTTCTCCGACGATCCCGGCGGCCCATTTGACCGCAACACCGGCGCGGTGATCACCACCAACGCCATCGGCACCGTGATGACCCAGACCGATGCGTTTTACCGGGCTAATTCGCAGAATCTCACCTCGCTGCAAACCACCATCCTGCCCGCCGTGTTGCGGTTGCCGCGCACGAAAGCGACTTACGGTGGGGCGGATCCCATGGACGATCTGCGGTTGGACGCGTTGGCGGCTGCCCGCACCTTCGACCAGCAAAACGGAAACACGGGCCAGTTCAACCCCGATCAATATGACTGGGACATCACGGTCTTCTCCGATGTGCCCGGCTTTAGCTTCGGCGGGCTCGCCTTCGTAGGGGCAAAAGGCCAGTTGGTCAACGCGGAGTTCAGTCTCCGCATTTTGGGTCACGAGTTGGGCCACAACTATGGTTTGAACCACGCGAATCGCTGGGATGTTACCGGCACGGAGCCGACTGACCCGACTGGCACGCACAACGAATACGGTGACGAATACGACATGATGGGCGGCAACAACATCAATACGGCGATGCACTTCAACGAGTGGTTCAAGTCCTACTTGGGGTGGCTCAACGCCGCCAATCGCACCGCCGCCCCCACGAGTGGTGTCTACCGGCTTTTCCGGCACGACCACCTCTCGGCCACCGGGCTGCGCGCCATCACCGTGGGGCAGACCAATGACCGCGCCTATTGGCTGGGTTACCGGCGGGATGCGGCCGTGTATCCCGCGGGGACGGCCTCCACACTTGCGAGCGGTGTTCAGATCCGCTGGGGCATGCAGGCCGCCGGACTCACCAACGACATGAGCGGCAACGGCAGCCGGTTGCTCAACTTCACCCCCGCGACGACGAACTTCACGCGCCATCCCCTGCCGGTCGGCCAAACCTTCACTGACACCAATTTCAACCTGTCCATCACGCCGGTCTCCACCGGCGGCACGTCGCCCAACGAGTTCATTGATGTGAACATCTCGTTCTCGTCGCCGCCGGCCACCATCACCGAACACCCGACGAACTTCACGGTGTTGCAAGGCGGCACGGCGACTTTCAGTGTGACCGCTGCCGGGACCGGCCCTATCAGCTACCAATGGGTTTTCAACAGCGTGAACATACCCGGGGCAACCAGTTCCACGCTGACGCTCAACAACGTCACCACCAATCAGGCTGGCACCTATTTCGTGCGGGTGACCAACCCGGGCGGCACCGTAAACAGCTCGAACGCCGTGCTGACGGTGAACAGCACCAACCTCAGTTCCGGTGGCCTGCTGGCCCACTGGCGCTTCGACGAGGCCCCGGGAGCGACGGTGGCCTTGGACAGCACCGGCAGTTTTAATGGGACCAATTCAGCAACCGGCGCGGCTTTTGTCGCGGGTGGCCGGGCGGGCAATGCTTTGAGCCTGACACGCGCCCAAAATGGCTTCGTCAACATGGGCGACGTCTTGAGTCTGTCCTCGGGCAACTACACCCTTTCCGCTTGGGCAAGGACAGCCACGAACGACACAACCGACAATCTGGTGGTCATCGGCAAACATACGACGGGGGTGCGCAACGGTTACTTTATTGTGGTCAACACCACTGGCGGCGCGTTGACGCCGTCGCGTGCAGCTTTCGTAACAGGCGGCTCTGGAGTTGCGTCGCCGTCGCCTACCGACACGCCGATTTCAACCACCGTGGTCAACGATGGTAACTGGCATCACATCGTGGCGGTCCGTGATGCGGTGACTGGCACCAAACGTATCTTTGTGGACGGCTCGCCCGTGGAGGACAGCAAGACGGCTGAGTCGGTGGTTGCTCCTACCGCCCCCTTGCTCATAGGTGGGGTGCTCTCGGGGGGCGACAATCCTGGCTTGTTCGACGGTTTGTTGGACGACATCCAAATCTACAACCGCCCGCTAAATGACTCGGAAATTGATTTCCTGTTCCAAAATCCTGGCCAATCCCTAAGCGGCGCGCCCGTGATCACCGTGCCGCCACAGAGCGTCGCGGTGGCGGCCGGGGCGAACGTCACCTTCACTGTCACCGCTACCGGCACTGGGCCGTTCGGCTATCAATGGCTGTTCAATGGAGTGCCGATCCAAGGGGCGACTGGCGTCACCCTCACTCTGGCCAACGTGCAGGCGGTCAATGTCGGCGGCTACTCAGTGCGGGTCAGCAACGCCCTTGGGACGACCACGAGCGTGGTGGCAACCTTGAACGTCATCACCTTCCCGCCGGTGGCGCACTGGCGGTTTGACGAAGCGCCCGGAAGCACCATCGCGGTGGACAGCCGGGGCGGCTTCAACGGCACCAATTCGCCCACGGGCGCGGCGTTCGTCACCGGCGGCCGCGCGGGCAACGCCATCAGCATCGACCGCGCCGCCAACGGGTTCGTCAACATGGGAAATAACCTGATGCTGAACGGGTCGAGTTTCACCCTCTCCGCTTGGATTCGGACCGCGCCGGGAGACGCCACCCCGGACGCTGCATTTTTGTCCAAGCACTTTACGGGTTTTGTGAACGGCTATTTTCTCAGCTACAACCACGCAGTGTTGTCCACCAACAAGGCGTATTTTTACGCAGGGACCCGGACGGTATCCGCTGGCGGCTTCAACATCGCGGATGTCTCGGTGTCCACCACCAGCGTGAACGATGGAAACTGGCACCACATTGTTGGCGTGCATGAACTGGGGGGCAACACCATGATCTATGTGGATGGCACTCCGCTGGAGGGCAGCATCCCCACCTCCCCGATCGCCCAAAATATAGCCCCCTTCCTTATCGGCGGATCTACGACCGGCCTTACCCCGACTTCCCGTTTCACCGGTCTGGTTGATGACGTGCAGATATACAACCGTTCCTTGAACGACGGCGAAATCAACTTCCTGTTCCAAAATCCTGGCCAGGCCATCAGCGGCGCGCCGGTCATCGAATCACAGCCGCCGAATGTCACCGTGGTGCTGGGCGGCACCGCCTTGTTCTCGGTCACCAACGGCGGCATCGGCCCGTTCACCTACCAGTGGCGCTTCAATGGCACCAACATGGCGGGCGCCACCAACCCGGTCCTGACTCTGACCAATGTGCAGGCCGTCCAGGCCGGGAGCTACAGCGTCCGCATCGACAACGCGCTCGGGTTCACGATCAGCACCAATGCCACCCTGAATGTGCTGCTCCCGCCGTTCATTACAGCGCAACCCACCAACTTCACCGTGCTGGCTGGCGGCACGGCAAACTTCTCCGTCACGGCCGGCGGCACGCCGCCCCTGTCCTTCCAGTGGCGTTTCAACGGCACCAACCTCCCCGGCGCGACCTCGGCCACCCTGTCCGTGCCAAACGCCCAGGTCAGCAATCAGGGGGATTATTCCGTGGTGATCGGCAATCCCTATGGCTCCGCCACCAGTTCCAATGCCGTGCTCACGGTGAACTCTCCGCCCGTCATCACCCAGCAGCCGCGGGCGCGCGTCGCCACGGTGGCCTCACCCGCCGTGTTCAACGTGGGCGTGGCAGGCAATGCGCCATTCCGCTATCAATGGCTCTTCAACGGTCTGGCCATCCCGGGGGCAACTAATTCCGCGCTTGTCATCGCAGGAACCGTCAACGCCCATGCGGGCATCTACTCGGTCTCCATCACCAATGCTTTCGGCTCCGCCCACAGCGGCAATGCCGCGCTTACGATCATCCCGGCGCGGGTGCTCTCGCCGTGGGGCGCAGCGGCCGGCGGCTTTGGGGCGGACGTGGCCAACTCCGTGGCGGTGGATGGGGATGGCAACGCCTTCGTCGCCGGTTATTTCACCGGCACTGCCAGCTTCGGCACCAACCAGCTCGTCAGCTCCGGCGCACGCGATGGCTTCGTGGCCAAGTTCAACCCGGTGGGCCAGCTGCTCTGGGTGCGCCGCATGGGCGGCGTGGGCTTTGACGTGGTCAACGCCGTGGCGGCGGACACCAACGGCAACTGTTACCTGGCCGGCGCATTCGAGGGCATCGCCACCTTCGGGACCAACGTGCTCACCAATGCCAACACCGCGTCCTTCAGCGATGGCTTCGTGGCCAAGTTCGATGGGACCGGCACCAACCTGTGGGTGCGCGCGATCGGGTTGCGGGACGTGCATGACATTGGTCAGGCGGTCGCCCTCGACGGCGCGGGCAACGTATTGGTGGCCGGCCAGTCGGCCATCACCAACTTCAACGGGGCGCCGCTCACCAATCACGGCCGGGTCTTTGTGGCCAAATTCAGCAACGCAGGCGCCCCGCAATGGGCGCGCAAGGCCGGCGGCGGGCCGGGGGCGCCATTCGACAGCGCCACCGGCGTGGCGGCTGACCTGTCCGGCAACGTTTATGTCGCGGGCGTTTTTGGCGGCACGAACGCGAACTTCGATGGTGGCACGACGCTGACCAACCGCGGTGGCACCGACGCCTTCCTGGCGCGCTATGACGCGACAGGCGGAACTCAATGGGTCCGGCAGATGGGCGGCGTGCTCGACGAGCGCGCCAACGGCGTGGCTGTGGACAGCGTGGGCAACGCCTATGTGGTGGGTGAGTTCGGCGGGACCATGCAGTTGCCCGGAGTGAGTCTCAGCACGGCGGTCTCCGACCAGAACGCCTTCATCGCCCGCTTCGACGCCGCCGGCACGGTCAACTGGGCTCGCCAGGCTGGCGGCACGTTGCCCGATTCCGCGCGGGCCGTGACGGTGGACAGGGGCGACCGCGTGTTTGTGGCCGGTTACTTCAGCGGGGCGGCGACCTTTGGAGCGGAAACCATCGTGAGCGTGGGCAACACCTTTGATGCGTTCCTCGCCCGGTTGGACACCAATGGCAACTTCGCCTTCGCGCAGCAGGCTGGCGGCAGCGACCTCGGCGGTGACATTGCCATGGGCGTCGCAGCGGATGTGGCGGGCAACGCAATCCTGGCGGGCTATTTCAACGGCGCGAGCGCGCTCGGCAACACCAGTCCCGAGAGCGTCGGCGGTGAGGACATCTTCGTGGCGCGCTTCAATGCGTTCACCGGTGACGCCCCGCCGCCCCTGGCCTTCCGGCCATCCCCGGCGGGTCAACTGCGCCTTTCATGGCCTTCCGGCTCGTCCAGTTTCATCCTCCAGTCCTCGCCTTCGCTGCTGAATCCGGTGTGGACGGATGTGATTGGCGATCTGCTGGTGCAGACAAACGAACTGGTGCTCACCAACACGCCCGGTCCGGTGAACCGCTTCTACCGCCTGCGCAAGCCCTGACGCCACGCCGGCGCAGGGCAGGATCCCGCGGCGGCTGGCGGGTTAGCCGCCGATGCAGCTCATCGTGCGTTCCGGCTGTTCAAAGCCCGGCTCGCCGATGTGGTGGCGCTCTTCCTTGCCCAGCACGATTTCACGCAGCTTGGCCGTCAGTTCCGAATCGGTCGCCCCGCCGCGGAGCAGCGGCTTGAGGTCGTGCTCGTGCAGGCTGAACAGACAGGTGCGGATCTTCCCATCGGCGGTGAGGCGGAGGCGGTTGCAATGCCCGCAGAACGGCTCCGTGACCGGGGCGATGATGCCAATTTCCCCCCGCCCGTCCGCGAAGGTCCAGCGCTTCGCCGTCTCGGACTTGTTGTCTGACACGACGGGGCGCAGATCGAACTTGGCTTGCAGCCGCGCGAGGATTTCGCGGCCCGGCACCACCAGATCGCGCTGCCAGGCCCGGCCTGAGTCAAGCGGCATGAACTCAATGAAGCGCAGACTTATGGCCTGCTCGCGGGCAAAGTATGCCAGCCGTTCCAGCTCGTGGTCGTTCAGGTCGCGGATGACGACGGCATTGACTTTCACCGGCGCGAAGCCCAGCTCCTTCGCGAGCGCAATGCCCGCGAGCGCGGCCGGCAGACCGTCACGGCCGGTGATGCGTTTGAAGTTGTCTGGATCGAGCGAATCGAGGCTGAAGCTGACCCGGCGCAGGCCGGCGGCACGGAGCGCGGCGGCGTGCGTGGCGAAATGCGCCCCGTTGGTGGTCATCGCCAGATCGCGGATGCCCTCGATGGGCGCAAGCCGGGCCACCAGATCCGGCACTCCTCTGCGCAGGAGCGGCTCGCCCCCGGTAATGCGGACCTTCTCAATGCCCAGCCCGACGGCAACCCGCACGACCCGCTCGATTTCCTCGTAGGCAAGCAGCGCGGACTTGGGCTTCCATTCGCGGATGATGGGTGTGAAGGACGGTTGCGGGTTTTTGAGCGCGTCGAACTTGCCCCGATAGAAGTTCGCGGCCTCCTCCGTCTCTGGCAGGCAGTAAAGGCAGCGGAAATTGCACCGATCCGTGATGCTCACGCGCAGGTCGCGCATCACGCGGCCGTGCGAGTCGCGGAGCAGAAGCGGGGCGGACACTCGAAAGTGGGCGGCGTTTGGTTGCGAGTCAGGTCCCGGCCATGCAGGCAAAATCACCCGCATGCCGGCGTCTCAATGCTTGCCGAAAGGAGATCGCGCGGCGCGCCGATTACTTCTTCTTGGGCGCAGGCGCAGCGGGGAAATCAGGGCCCACGGTCACGCTCTTCTCGACGCCGCCTTCGGCAGGCTTGGGCGTGGCGGGAGCGGGGGCCTTGATGGTCACGGTGCCGTCACGGTGGACTTCGACATTGAGCTGGCTGCCCTTGGTGGTAATGGGTTTGGCGGCGGCGAGTGACTGGAGGTTGTCCTTGAGCAGCGTTGCTCCTTTGCGGTCGTCCTGGAACATTCCGCGGCGCATCCAATCCACGCGGCGGGCGATTGCCTGGTCGCTCTTGATGGTGGACATCTGCTCGCGGAGGAAGGCGAGGTCGTTCATCTTGCGCTCCATCTCGGTGCGCTCGCCCTGCATGCGCTGGAGTTCCTTGGTGAGAAAACCCTTGTCGTCATTCGCGATCTTCAGCTCGCCCTCGACGAAGGCGATGCGGGTGTTCAGCGTGCCGATGGTGGAATTGAGCTTGGCGATGTCAGCGTTGAGGCCGGCGATCTTGGCATTCAACTGGTCGCGCGTGTCTTGAAGGTCCTTGATGCTGGCGTCGCGTTTGGCGATTTCCTGCTTCTTCGAAGCGTCGAGTGCGGCGTAACGGGCAGCGGCGGCCTCTGCGTCGGCCTTGGCCTTGGCCTTCTCGGCCGAGAGAGTGTTTTCTACTCGCTTGGTCTCAGCCTGGGCGGCTTTGGTCTCAGCCTGGGCGGCCTTGGTCTCAGTTTGCGATTTGGTCAGGGCGGTCTTGGTCTGGTTGAGCTCGGTGGTGGTGGACTCCACTTTGGCGGTGAGGGCCTTGGCTTCCTCGGTTTTGGCGGCAAGGCTGGCGGAAATCGTCTCGTTGGTCTTGGTCAGGGACTCGTTGACCTGCTTTTGGGCGGTAAGTTCGCCGGTGGTCTTTTTGACGTCACCTTCCAGCGTGGCGATGGTCTGATCATCCTTTTTCTTGGTTTCAACGGCGCTGTTGTGCCGCATGAGGAGACCAATGCCGAGCAATACGCTCAGCGCAACCAACACCACTACTGCCGTCTTGTTATTCATACGAATCAAGCATGGGGAGGGGGGACAGCTTTGGCAAGCCCTCACCATCATCCCGCTTGGCGCGCTTTAGAGTTTGACCGGGTCTAGGAGCGGTGGCTAGGTTTCCCCCCTGTTTCTTTCGGCCCGGTTATGATTGGCACGATACGCAAGCACTCGCAGTGGCTCTGGGGCATCATCATCACGGTGGTGATCATCACCTTTGTGATCTTCTTCAGCCCGGACATTGGCAACCGCGGTGGCCGCTCCGAGGCGGATTACGGCAGGCTGTATGGCCGGCCCATCAAGCGCGACGAACTGGCGCAGGCTTACACCGAGGCCCGCCTGGGCTACTTCCTCAGCACCGGTCAGTGGCCGGACCGCGACGAACGGGCCCGCATGTTTGGCTTCAACCTCGACGCCGAGGCCCGCCAGCGGCTCCTCATCAACCACCACCTCAGGGCGGAGGGCATCGACGTGGGCGACGCTGCGGTGGCGCAGGAGATCAAGAACATCTTCACTGACACGCAGACCGGGGCTTTCAGCCTCCAGCGCTATGAGGCGATGCTCAAACAGCACTTCGCCTCCGCGGGCGTCTCCGAGGCGGCCTTCGAGCGCTTTCTCAAGCATGAACTGGGGCGCCAGCAGCTCGCGCGCACCTTCGGCCTGCCGGGCAAGCTGATGTCCGATCGTGCGGCAGATGCCTTCTTCCGCCGCGAAAACGAGCAGGCGCAGGTGGAGTTTGTCTTCCTGGCCAGCTCAAACAATCTCGCAAAGGTGAACCTTGACGAGGCTGCGCTGCGTGCCTGGCACACCAACAACCTGACCAGCTACCGCATTCCCGAGCGCGTGAGTGTGCACTACGTGTTCCTGCCTCACTCCGGCCAAAATGCGGAGGCCGACAAGGAGCTCGCGGCCAACACGAACCTCGTAAAGCTCATGGAGGCGCACTATCAGACCAACGTCTTCCGTTATCGCGACACCAACGGGACCGCCAAGACTTTCGATCAGGTCAAGGACCAGATCCGCGCGGAATTCCGCGACGAGACGGCGGCCCGCATCGGATTCCAAAAGGCCACGGAATTTGGCAACGAGCTTTTCAAGCTCGCCGGCCAGTCCAACCGGGCTGAAATCCTCATCCAGCTTGCTGCGCGCAAAGGTTTGCCGGTCAAGGTCACCGAGCCGTTCACCGAGTTCGAGGGGCCGAAGCTCACCAATGCCCCCGCCAATTTTGGCCGGACGGCCTTCCAGCTTTCCGCCGACGAAGCGCTCGGCCAGATGCTGCCAGGCATTGACGGCGTTTATTTCATCGCCTTTAAGGACCGCCTCAAACCGGAAGATCCGCCCTTCGCCCAGGTCCGCGCCAAGGTTGTGGAAGATTACCGGAGGTCACAGGCCACCGAGCTCACGCTGACGGAGGGCACCAAGCTCGTGCAGGCAGCGACCAACGCGCTGGCGGCGGGAAAATCCTTCAAGGATGCCGCCAAGGGCCTCGGGCTTGTCGCCCTGGAAGTCCCGCCCTTCAGCCGCAACGCCCAGAAAATTGAAATTGTTCAGGACCGCGGGATCGGCATCGAGGAATTCCGCGACCAGGCGTTCGCCTTGGCCTCCGGCAAGGTCAGTGGCTTCCGCTCCGTGGGCATGGGCGGCTTCGTGGTTTATGTTAAAGGCTTCACGCCGGTCGCTGATGATCAGGTGAAGGCCGAACTGCCCAAGTTTGCCGAATCCCTGCGGGAAAACCGCTCCAACTACGCCTTCCGCGAGTGGCTTGGCCGTGAGGTCGAGCGCTCCGGAGTGATGGCTCCTCTGCGCCAGCAGGCCAAAGGTGCCGCTGCCGGCGCGGGCCAGTAACCCCATGCCCGCCGGCGCGGTCATCAAGCTCTCCGCTCCCGCGACCCGCGAGTATTGGGAAGTGCCCGTCGTTTACGAAGACGAGCATCTGCTCGCTGTGGACAAACCGGCGCGCCTGCTCTCCTCGCCCGACCGCTACGACCCGCAGCGCCCTAATCTGATGCGCCTGCTTCACGATGGCATCGCTCAGGGTGCACCGTGGGCCAAGGAAAGAAATTTGACCTACCTGGCCAACGCCCACCGGCTCGATTTCGAGACCAGCGGGGTGTTCCTGTTGGCGAAAACCAAGCCCGTGCTTACCGCGCTGGCCAACGAATTTGGGTCAAATAAACCGCTCAAGACCTACGTGGCCCTCACACGTGGGATGCCTGAGCAGCCCGAGTTTACCGTGGATGCGCCCATCGGACCGCAGACCAGGCAACTCGGTCTCATGCGGGTGGACCGGCAGGGCGGCAAGAAATCCGTGACGCAATTCCGGGTGGCCGAGCAGTTCCGCGGGTTTACGCTCCTGCGGTGCCAGCCGCTCACCGGTCGCACACACCAGATCCGTGTCCATCTGCGTTCGGTTGGCCTGCACATCGTGGGGGACGTGGATTATGCCGGCGCGCCGCTCTTCCTCTCGCAGATCAAGCGCAGCTACACGCCCAAACTCAACGAGGCCGAGCGCCCGATCATGGGCCGGGTGGCCCTGCACGCCGAGCAACTGGAAATCAGGCACCCCGTCACCAGCGCGGTGCTTACGATCACCGCTGAATGGCCCAAAGATCTGCGGGTGACGGTCAAGTATCTCCGTCAGTTCAGCGGGATGTGAGTGGATGGCGGGCGGCTGGTTGCCATTCCCTGGCCTTCCGCCAGGCACGACCTCACCAGCTCATGATGGGCCAGAGGCTGGCGTAGTCGTCGGTCCAAAGCGGCACAATCTTGGTGGAGGGATCTGACTTCGCGGCCTCGGTCTTGGTCTTGATCAGTGCCATGAGCTCCTTGTTCTTGCTCAGGAGCACCCACGTGGAGCTGTAAATCCACCAGTCCTTCTCGCCGTCGCCGTCCGAGATTGAGAGGCGTTCGTAGCCGAATTCCTTGGCCAGGTTTTCCACCACCGGTTCGAGGTCGAGGTAGCGGTTCGAGATGTGGACAGCCAGCACGCCGTCGGCGGCCAGGTGTTTTCCGTAAATGCCCACGGCCTCCTTGGTGAGCAGGTGGACGGGAATGGCGTCGCTGCTGAAGGCGTCGAGCGCAAGGACATCGAAGCGCTGCGGTTCCTCGCGCTCCATCGAAAGCCGCGCGTCGCCCATGATCACGTCCACTTTGCCGCCAACGGCCTGCGTGTCCTTGATGAAGGTGAAGTGGCTGGTGGCGATCCGCCGGACTTCCTCATTGATTTCGTAAATGCGGACATAATCGCCCTTCTCCCCGAACGCCGCCGTGGTGCCGGTGCCCAAGCCGACGACGCCGATGCGTTTCTGCGGCCGTGGGAAGTTGCGGATGGCCAGCGCCACACCGCTTTGTTCGCCGTAGTAGCTGGTGATGCGCCGGCGCTGGTCGGGATCGGTTAGCTGAAAGCCGTGGGTGATGCGCCCGTGTTGCAGCAGAAGATAGCGCGAGCCGGGGGTTTCCTTGCCGTATTCCAGGACGGACATGGCGCCGTAGAAGTTGCGCGTGGCCTCGACCACATTGTCGCGCTCCCGGCTCTGGATGTAGAAGGCCAGGCAGACCGCCAGTGCCACGAGCGAACCCGCCAGCCAGGCGTGGAAGCGCCACCACTGGAAGCCCGGCACCCGCCAGTTGGGCAGGCACACCAGCCAGACCAGCACCGCGCACGCGCCACAGGACCAGGCCAGCTCGGCGTAACTCTTGAAGACGTGCGGCGCGACGACGGCCACGAGGAACCCGCCGATGGCTCCGCCCAACGAGATCATCAGGTAAAAGCTGGTAAGCCAGCGCGGGTGCGGTTTGAGCGCGTAAAGCTCGCCGTGGCAGACCATGCACCCCACAAACAGCGTCAGGCAGAAGGCCGGGACCTGCCAGCCGATGCCCACGTCGTTGATGTTCGCCAGCACATAAATCAGCCAGCCGAAGCACGCCAGCATCGCCGGCAGGAAGAGCGGCCGCCAATACCACTGGTTCGCGTCAAAGCACAGAATGAACGTGAGCAGGTAGAGGCTCAATGGCAGCACCCACAGGAACGGGATGACCGCCACGTCCTGCGTCAGCTTGTTGGTCGTGGCCAGCAGCAGCGCGGACGCGCACGCGGGCAGCGCCAGCCAGAGGAATTTCCGGCGCAGCGAAGGCTCTTCGGCCGGACCCTCCTCAGCCAGATGGCCATCGGCCGGCGTCTGCGCGGCAAAACCCCGCACCCAGACGAGGCGCACGCACCATGCGGCGAACAGCACATACGCCACCAACCCCCAGCCCCATGAGAGCGCCTGCAGTTTGCGGGCGAAGTTGGGCTCGATCAGGAACGGATACGCCAGCAGCGCCAGCAGCGAGCCGATGTTGGAGAGCGCGTAGAGGCGGTAGGGGGACTTGCCCGGATTCAGCCGCGCAAACCAGGACTGCATCAACGGTCCGGTCGTCGAGACCACGAAGTAGGGCAGGCCGATGGTTGCGCCCAGCAGCAGCAGGATGTGCGTGATGGGCGCGTCGCCGGGCTTGGGCTTCCACGCGTCGCCGGGGATGATCGGCAAGACCGCCAGCGACGCCAGCAGCACCGCCAGATGCACTGCCGCCTGCCCGCGCGGCTGGAGCCAGCGGCTCAGGAAGTGCGCGTAGGCATACCCCGCCAGCAGCACCAGCTGGAAGAACAGCATGCACGTCGTCCACACGCCCGGCGTGCCGCCGAACCAAGGGAGGATGTATTTGCCGATGAGGGGTTGAACGAGGAAGAGGAGGAACGCCCCGGTGAAAATCGTCAGCGCGAATGGCAGCATGGCAATAAGCCGCCAGCATCTAGGGCAGGCGGAAAGTTCGGCGGAGAATGAGGCTTTACTGCGCCTTGGAAAGGAGAATGTGGCTCCCGGAACAGCCGTTTCGGGCAGCTTCCGTCATTGCTACAATCAACCGCTCGCCGCAATCACTGGGTAACGATTAGGCCTTGGTCACCAATCACAGTCACGCGGCTGATGTTTCTGTGTTTGAGCGGGAGGTAAACTTCGAGGTGCGGACTTCGAGCGGTTTTATCTCAAGCTGGCGGCCAAAGTTCAATGACTGAGGTGCCCCTTTCCAAGGCGGAAATCACGGCAGGCAGTTGGTTTTCGAACGTCTCGAGCAGCGCCTTGTTCCGGCAATTGCCCAGCCTTACCCATACGACTTGCACCGTCCCCCGATGCGTGGCGCGGTTTTGGAAATCATCGTCCTTGGAAATCACCACGAAACCATGAGCCGCTGCGTGCTCCCAGATTTGCTCGTCGTCGGAATCGTTTAGCTTCAAGTCGAGGACATGGGTCGCTTCAAATCCTTTCGCCGACAGCCAGCGGGCCAGCGCGGCTGGGAGCTGGTTGTCCACGAGGAACTTCATGCGGCGGCGAGCACCACATGGTCAGCCTGACGGGCGGCGAACTCGATGCAGGCCAGAATGTCATCGCGCTCAAGAAACGCGTAGTCGGCGAGAATCTCCTCGTAGCTGGCCCCGGCGCTGAGGAGTTCTAACACATCCTTCACGCGCATCCGCTGCCCACGTATGCACGGCCGGCCGCCGCATTTGCCCGGCTCAATCGTGATACGCTCCAGCAGTTGGGCTTTGCTCATGACGGGAGACTGGCTCTCGAATGAAGCGTTTTCAAGGCTTCTCGCGGCTGGCGGCACTCACGGCTGAACGGGCAATGCCGGTGACTCCCTGATGCTCTCAAAGACCGGTAAGTCAGCACGGGACTCGTCGGCATTGTAGAAAACCTCGCAGCAGGAAAGTCGACCTGCGGTTTGAAAAAGGAGGATGCCAACTGAGTCACCCCGCGCCGTTTCGCCATATCCTTGCCAAAACACTCGCGCTTCCCTGGCCGGCGGCGCAGGTCTCCCATTTTCCCAGAGGTCGAAGGTGGGACAGCCGCAACCGCACATGCGCGTGACGACGGACGTCGCGAGTTGCTCCTGAAGGTCGCTTCGGTCTGGAAGAAACTTGGTAAAGAGGAAGTTCACAAAATCTCTTTCCGTCGCCGTCAACGGGCGGGGAAACGCGGCTGCTTGCTGCGGGCCGGCGGCATTCATTGCCACAGCGGACACCGCACCCACCGGCCCGGCTCGACTTCCACCAGCTCCTGGGCTTTCTGCGAGCAGTCGCTTTGCGCCCTGGGGCAGCGCGGGTGGAAGCGGCAGCCGCTGGGGAACTGGCCGAGGTTGGGCACATTGCCGGGGATGGCCTGGAGGCGCTCCAGTTCGTGGCCGAGCTGCGGCACGGAGTTCATCAACGCCTGCGTGTAGGGGTGCAGCGGGCGCTGGAGCAGGGCGCGTGCGGGGGACAACTCCACGATCTGCCCGGCATACATCACGGCTACGCGGTCGGCGATGTCGCCCACGATGCCGAGGTTGTGCGTGATGAGCAGGATGCTCATGCGCAGGCGGGCCTTGAGGTCGCGCAGGAGGTCGAGGATTTGCGCCTGGATGGTCACGTCGAGCGCGGTGGTCGGCTCGTCGGCCACGAGGAGCTTCGGTTCGCTGGCCAGCGCCATCGCAATCATGATGCGCTGCTGCATCCCGCCGGACATTTGGTGCGGGTAATCGCGCAGGCGGGATTCGGGCGCGGGGATGCCGACGAGTTTCAGCAGGCGGATGACTTCCTCATCGGTGGCGAATTGCGGGCGGTGGAGCTTGAGCGATTCCTTGATTTGGTTGCCGACGCGGAAGACGGGGTTGAGCGAGGCGCTCGGCTCTTGGAAGACGTAGCTGACCACTCCGCCGCGGATGGAGCGCAGTTCGTTCTTGTCCATCTTCAGCACGTCGCGGCCATTGAGCAGAATTTCGCCGCCGACGTAGCGCGCGGGCGGCGTGGGCACGAGGCGCGCGATGGACAGGGCGGAAACGCTTTTGCCGCAGCCGCTTTCGCCCACGAGGCAGAGCGTCTCGCCCTCGGCGATGGTGAACGACACGCCGTCCACGGCGCGCACGGCGTCGCGGCCGGTGCCGAATTCGAGCTGGAGGTTGCGGATGTCGAGAAGCATGGGAAATCAGGCAATGCGGAACGCGGAATGCGGAACACGGAATAAGGACAGCCGCGGGCGGACGGGCGCTGGCTCCATCGACTCGACTGCTGAACACAAAACGCTGAACACTGGCCGCTTCGCTGTCAGCGAAGCGCCCGCATTCCGCATTCCGCATTCCGCATTCCGCGTTTTCATGAGCTCTTGGTGTCGGCGGCGTCGCGCAGGCCATCGCCGAGGAAGTTGAACGCCAGCACGGTGATGAAGATGGCGGCGCCGGGGGCGAGGAGCCAGGGGTAGCTGCGAAGGTGCTCAGTGTTTTGCGCGGCGGTGAGCATGTTGCCCCAGCTCGCCTGCGGTTCCTGAATGCCGACGGCAAGGTAGCTTAGGACAACTTCGCCCAGGATGTAGTAGGGCACGCTGAGGGTCGCGGCCACGATGACGTAGCTGAACGTGCTCGGGAGGATGTGCCGGGTGATGATGCGCCACGGGGTTGCACCCAAGGCGCGCGCGGCGAGCACGAACTGCCGTTCGCGCAGGCTCAAGGCCATCCCGCGCACCACGCGCGCCATGCTGGCCCAGCCGATGAAGCTGAGGATGGCAATAATCATGGCGTAGGCCTGCGTGGAGGAGATGTTCGAGGGAAAGGTGTTGCGGAGCGCGAGGATGAGGTAGAGCGAAGGCACGGACATGATCAGTTCGCAGACCCGCATGATGACGGTGTCAATGCGCCCGCCAAAGTAGCCGGAGATGCCGCCGTTGAGCATCCCGAACGTGAACGACAGTGTGATGCCGATGAGGCCGATGCTCAGGGAAATCTGCGAGCCGTAGAGGATGCGCGAGAAGACATCGCGCCCGTATTGGTCCGTGCCGAAGAGGTAGATGGGGTGGCTCTTCTCGCCAGTGCCGAACAGGTGCGTCTGGCACGGAATGAGGGCGAAGAGCTTATATTTGTCGCCTGGCACGAAGAAGCGGATTGGCTTCGTGTCCCCGGGGATGGGCGCGTATTTGAACTGCCCTTCCTTCTGCTCCCAACGCGGGACGACCAGCCGCAAGCCGTCGAGCTTCGGCAGAATCGGCGGGTGGAAGAAGCGGTCGCGGTCATCGCTCTCGTAGTGATACGGCGCGACGAAGCCCGCGAGCAACGCCGCGAGGTAAAGCCCCGCGAGGATGACGCCGCCGGCCATGGCCGAACGCCGCGCGCGGAGGCGCTTCCAGAAAATCTGGCGCGGCGAGAGCGGGGCGTTGGTGGCGGGCTCGCTCATGCTCAGTTGCCCGGCGGGATGGGCACCGAAAGGTTTTTGCAGATGGAGCGGGCGAGGTGCTTCTTGATTTCCGTGTGGCGCGGAATGGCTTCGCGCCGGCCAGTCTGCGGATTGGCCCAGATGGAATGACTCCCACCCTCCCGCACCGACGCGCAGCCGTGTTCCTCCAAGTGGCTGAGAAGCGCGCGGCGTTTCATGCCACGAGCAATTCCGCCGTCTCGGCCTGCGGGTCGAGGCGGAAGGCTTCCTCGCGCTCGGTGTCCACCAGCAGCCGCACGGCGGCGGCGAGATCGGCGAGGCACGCTTCCCGCGTCGCGCCTTGGCCGTTGGCACCGGGCACTTCAAGGCAGGTCGCCCAGAAACCGCCTTCGTCGGGTTCCCCGCGATGGATGATGGCTGTGAGTTGTTTCATGGTGAATGGATTACTCCTTCTGGAATGCTTTGCCAAAGTGCTTTTCACTCATTCCTTCAGCCTGATTCTTGGGTCGCTCCAGGCCAGCATCACGTCCGCGATGAAGTTGCCTGCGATGAGCAGCGCCGTCGCCATCACCACGGAGTCCACCACCAGCATGGAATCCTTCGCGGTGTAAGCCTCGATGGTCAGGCGGCCCAGACCGGGCCAGGCCATGATGTTCTCGACGATGAACGCGCCAGAGAGCAGGCCTGCCAACGAGTAGCCGAAGATGGTGAGCAGCGGGTTGATGGCGTTGCGCAGCGCGTGCTTGTAGATGACCCAGCCTTCGGAGAGGCCCTTCGCCCGGGCCGCGGTGACGTATTCGGCGCGGAGCGTGTCGAGCAGGTTGGACCGCATCTGGCGCATGATGCCGGCGAGCGAGCTGGCGGCCAGCACCAGCACCGGCAGCACGAGATGATGCGCGCGGTTCCAGAACTTCTCGGCCGGCGACATCAGGTCGTAGAGCGAACCCTGCGCGCCGCCGATGGGAAACCAACCCGTCGCCGCCGCGAACATCAGCGCGAGCAACGCCAGCAGGATTTCCGGAATGGACAACCCGACGAACGCGATCAGCGAGCACGCCCGGTCCACGAGCGAATCCTTGTTCACCGCCGCCCAGATGCCCAGCGGCACGGCGATGCACCACGCGACCACCGTGGCGAAGAACGACAGCAGGAACGTGTTCCACAGCCGCGCCGTGATGAGGTCCGTGGCGGAGATCTTGTATTGGATGGAATAGCCGAAGTCGCCCGTTGCCACGTTCTTGAGCCAGTGCAGGTATTGGACATACCACGGCTGATCGAGGCGGAACTTGGCGAGCAGTTTCTCGACCGTCTCGGGGGAGATCTGCGGGTTCTGCTTGAGGCTCTGCAGATAGCCGCCCGGCGTGAGCGACATGAGCAGGAACGTGAGCAGCGAGACCCCGAGCAGGATCGGAATCATGTGCAGCAGCCGTTTCAGCAGGAACGTGCCCATGTGCAGGTGAAGCCTATTGACGGCCCGCGTGCGCTCCAAGCTTCAAAGCAGCTTGTTTCCTCGACTTTGCCCCGGACCGGGCAAATTCTTTCCGCCACGACACGCATGAAACCTCTTTCGCTCCCGCTCGCCTCCGCCCTCGGGGCGGCGCTCCTGCTGGCCGCCTGCAAGAAATCGGAAACGCCCGGTGCGTCGGGCTCCAGCACCGGTTCCCCCGCCGCTGCGTCCGCCGCCAAGTCGTTGTCCGACCCGCCGCAGATCGCGAGTTGCGAGCCGGGCACGCGTGGTGGGCGGTTGGTCATTGCCACCTTTGGCGACCCGAAGACGTTCAACCCGATTACCGAAAACGAAACCTCATCGAAAGACATCATTCGCCTCCTGTTCCTCGGGCTCGTGGAGTTCGACTGGCAAACGGAGGAGGTGAAGCCGGGCTTGGCGCACGCGTGGACGGTCGAGCCGGATCAGAAGACATGGACGTTCAAGCTGCGCAAGGGGGTGAAGTGGAGCGACGGCCAACCGCTGACGGCGGACGACGTGGTCTTCACCTGGAACGACGTGGTCTACAACCCGCACATCATCAACGTCACGCGCGACCTGTTCACGATTGACGGGAAGATTTTCACGGTGAGCAAGGTGGATGACCACACGGTGCGCGTGGTCACGCCGGACATTTACGCGCCGTTCCTCGAATACTTCGGCGGCGTGGCCATCCTGCCGAAGCACAAGCTCGCGCAGGCGGTGGCGGAGAAGAAATTCGAGTCCGCCTACGGCATCAACACGCCGGCCGACCAGCTCGTGGGCAGCGGCCCCTACAAGCTCAAGCAATACAAGGCCGGCGAGTTCACGCTGCTGGAGCGCAACCCGCTTTATCACGTGCAGGACAAGGCCGGCACGCAGCTCCCTTACTTCGACAACCTCATCTACAGCGTGGTGCCGGACATGAGCGCGATGTCCCTGCGGTTCCTCGCGGGCGAGAGCGACATCCATGAGAACGTGCGGCCCGATGAGTTTGACCGCTTCAAGGCCGGCGCGGATGCCGGCAAGTTCAAGCTGGAGTCGCTCGGCGTGGGGCCGGAGCGCGCGTTCTTCTGGTTCAACCTGAACACTAACGCCGCCGCGCAGCTGCAGTTCGCCGTGGACGCCCCCAAGGCCGAGCTGATCGTCGAGAAGCGCAAGCTGCAGAAGCTGCCCGACACGCACCGGGTCTTCATGGGGGCGGTGGACCTCTCGCTCAAGGTGGGCGGCGGTCCCGAGCAGAAGAAGACCGTCACCCTCGCGCACGGCATGGCACTGCCGGTCACGGTGAAGTTCGACGGCGCGACCGTCACCATCTCGGGCGCGGGCAACGCTGCCACCATCGCCGCCAAACCGCTGGTGGATCCGAAAAAGTTCCGCTGGTTCAGCGAGCCCAAGTTCCGCCAGGCGATGCAGCACGCCGTGGACCGGCCCAGCATCATCAAAAGCATCTACGCCGGCCGCGCCGAGCTGGCCCATGGCTACAACTCGCCCGCCCTTAAGCGCTGGCACAACCCCAAGGTTCCGGAATACGCCTACGACCCCGCCCGTGCCCGCGCCTTGCTGAAGGAAATCGGCATCGAGGATCGCAACGGCGACGGCGTGCTGGAAGATGCCCAAGGCAACCTCGTGGAGTTCGAGCTGAACACGAACGTCGGCAACAACACGCGCGAGAAGGTCGCGGTGTTCATCCAGTCCGACCTCAAAAAGCTCGGCGTGAAGCTCAATTTCAAGCCGATCGACTTCAATGCGCTGGTGAGCAAGATCGACGACAGCTTCGATTACGAGTGCATCCTGCTGGGCTTGGGCGGCGGCGGCACGGACCCCGCGTCGAGCCTGAATGTGCTCAAGAGCGACGGTTTCACGCACTTCTGGTTCCCCATGCAGAAGCAGCCCGCCACGCCGTGGGAAGCGCGCGTGGACAAGCTGATGAACGACCAGCTCAAGATCCTGAAGCCGGAAGACCGCAAGCAACTCTACGACGAGGTGCAGATGATCCTCTCCACCGAACTGCCGTTCATCTACACCATCCAGCCGCTGTCCTTCGCCGCTTACCGGAAGGATCTGGGCAACGTGCGTCCCACGGTCCTGAGCAACTACCGGGTGACGTGGAACGCGGAGGAGCTGTATCTCAAGAAAAAGTAGGCTTAGGGCCGCGCGGGCCGGGGCAAGTCCCGGGTCCGCTCAGGCGCCGATCTGCTTCTTGATGGCGTCGGCAATCTTCCGGGACCAGCTGTCCAGCGCCGCCATGTCCTTGCCTTCGATGAGCAGGCGGGCCTTCGGTTCGGTGCCGGAATAGCGGAGCAGCACGCGGCCACCGCTGGGCTGAACTTCGGCCTCGGCCTGCTTGACCAGCGCGAGCACGCCATCGAGCTCCTCGAAAGGCCGCTTCTCGCGGACCTTGATGTTGGTGACCTGCTTGGGGAACCGCGTCCAGCAGCGCTTGAGCTTGGAGAGGTTTTCGCCCCGCGCCTTCATGATGCGCAGCACCTGCAGGGCGGCGACGAGGCCGTCGCCGGTGGTCGAGTAGTCGCGGAATATCAGGTGGCCGCTTTCTTCCCCGCCAAAGTTGTAACCGCACTTGAGCATCTCATCGATCACGTTCTTGTCGCCGACGGCGGTGTAAACGATTTTGCCACCGGCAGCCTGCACCGCCGCGCCCAGACCGGCGTTGCTCATGACCGTGGAGACGAGCGTTTTCTCCGCCAGCGTGCCCTGGGCGAGCATGTCCAGGGCGGCGATGGCCATGATGTCGTCACCGTCGAGCAGGATGCCCGTCTCGTCGCTCAGGAGAACCCGGTCGGCGTCCCCATCGTGCGCAATGCCAAGGTCGGCGCGGTATTCCCGGACTTTGGCGCACAAGTTTTGCGGGTGCATGGAGCCGCACTCCTTGTTGATGTTCGTGCCATCAGGCGAGTTGCCGGAGACGAAGATTTCCGCGCCCAGCTCGCGCAGAACGCTGGGAGTGGCCTTGTAGGAAGCGCCGTTGGCGCAGTCCACGACGATCCGCATGCCGTCCAGGGTCAGGCCCTTGGGGAAGCTGGCCTTGGCATACTCGATGTAGCGCCCCAGGGCGTCGTCGACGCGGACGGCCTTGCCAATCTCGGTCGCGGACGGCCGGACGCTTTCAATGTTGCCGCTGAAGACGAGGCTTTCGATCTGGGCCTCGATGGGGTCCGGCAGCTTGAAGCCGTCCGCACCGAAGAACTTGATGCCGTTGTCATCGTAAGGGTTGTGCGAGGCGGTGATGACGATGCCGGCGTCGCACCGCAGCGAGCGGGTGGCGTAGGCGACGCCAGGGGTGGGCAGCGGCCCGATGAAGACCACGTCCACGCCCATGCTCAGGATGCCGGAGCTCAGGGCGTTCTCCAGCATGTAGCCGGAGAGCCGGGTGTCCTTGCCGATGACGATGCGGTGCTTGCCGCGCGAGCGGGACTGGCTTTCGAGGTTCTTGAAGACATGCGCGGCGGCACGGCCGAGTTTGAGGGCGGTTTCGGCTGTTACTGGCTCGATGTTTGCGGTGCCACGGACGTCGTCCGTGCCGAAGATTTTCTTGGGTGCGTTGCTCATGGGTGAGGATCTGGCGTTCAGTCGGAGTTTGCCGGCGCAATGCGGGCCTCGGTGTGGGATACCTGCACCAAGGTGATGCCAGCAGGTGTGTGGACGAGGATTTTTTTGGTCAGGCCAACACTGTCATTCACGTCGGACAGGTTGATGAAAACTTCGAGCTGCCTGCGGGTCAAGGCTTGAACCTCCGCGATGGGCCCGCGCACGGTGACATCAATGTGGCTGGGGTCCACCCGGAAAGCCCGGAAGTCACTGGCGGACTGCATCACGGTGATGGGCACGGAATCGATCTTGCGCGTCAAGGTGCCCAATCCGGACTGGTCGGGGCGGAGGTTTAGCTTCGCGCCAGCAATCGCAAACCAGATCATCGTCGCCAGCACGAGCGAGAAGAGCTTGAGCCAGAAGTTCTGGAGGATGGCTTCGCGGGTGGACATTTACTTGGCCTCGGCTTTCTTCGGAACTGTAGCCGGCGCGGCGGGCCTGCGTGGCGCGGCTTCCGGCGCGGCCGGCTTGGGGGCCCCGCTCGTCGAAATGTTCCGGGCGATCCAGAGGCGGAGGTTGTCTACCCAGCTCCGGGCGCGGACCCGCCGGACAAAGATGGAGGTGAGGAAGGCGCGCAGTTCCTCGGCCGTCACCCCGCGTTTGAGCTCCCCGCGATAGGCGTAGGAAATCGCCCCCGTCTCCTCGGAGACGACGACCACCACCGCGTCCGTCTCCTCGGTCAGCCCGATGGCCGCGCGGTGCCGGGTCCCGAGTGACTTGTGCAAATCCTGCCGCTGCGTGAGCGGAAAAATGCAGGCAGCACGGAGGATGCGGCCGTTCTTGAGGATCACCCCCCCGTCGTGAATGGCGTTGTTGGGAAAGAAGATGGTCTCGAGTATCTCCGGCGTGGCTTCGCAATCCACCACCACGCCGGATTCGACGGCCTCGGCGAGGTTGATGCGCTGCTCAATGGCCATGATCGCGCCGATGCGCACATCCGCCAGGCGCTCGACGGTTTCGATGATGACCTCCACGTCCTCCCGCTGCTCGCGCGCGGAGAGCAGCAGGGACTGGTTGCCCAGCTCCGCGAGCAGGCGGCGCAGCTCCGGCTGGAAGATGACCAGCACGGCCACCGCGCTGAACGCGGAGAAGGTGCCCAGCAGCCACTTCAACACCGTGAGCTCGAGCACCGTGGCGATGAAGCTCATCGCGACAAACAGCACCACCAGGCCCGTAACCACCGGCGCACCCCGCGTGCCCCGGAGGAAGTTGGCGGCGTAGTAGATCCCCACCGCGAGGATGAGGATTTCCAACGCGGGCCGCCAGATCAGTTTGAGTGCTTCGATCGCCACTGTGTCGACGAAAACCTTGCCGCAAAGCCTGGGCCGAGAGAAGCAGTATTCAATTGTCGCGTCTCACCGCGCCGTTTGCCCGGCCGAGACAGCCGCAAAATCCCTTCCCATTTCGACCGGCGGCCCGGAAGCTTCGCCCATGATTGAGAAGTGGCCTGTCCTGAGCACCCGTCAGCTGGGCGATTTCCGGATCTTCACCGTCCGCTCCGACGTCAAGCGCTCCCCGCGCACCGGACGGGAACACGACTTCTTCGTCCTCGACACCCGCAGCTGGGTGAACGTCATCGCGGTCACGCCAGACGATCACCTGGTCATGGTCGAGCAATACCGGCACGGTTCGGACACGATCGAACTGGAGATCCCCGGCGGGGTCATGGACGCGGCTGACGCCTCCCCGTTGGAAGGCGGCCAGCGCGAACTCCGCGAGGAAACCGGCTACACCGGTGCCCGGGCGGAGCTCATCGGCCGCATCTTCCCCAACCCGGCCATCATGTCCAACGTCTGCCACACGCTGCTGGTCGAGCAGTGCCGGCTCACCCATCCGGTCGAGTTCGACCACTGCGAGGACATCCGCACGCACCTGGTGCCCGTGCGGGAACTGCCTGCGCTCGTGGCTTCGGGAAAAATCCAGCATGCGCTCGTCGTCGTCGCGCTTTACCACTTCGAGCTCTGGCGGCGCGCGCAGGGCCGGCCTTTGGTTTGACGCTGCGCCGGCCCGTTGTTACAAGGACTTAACGATGTTGACCTCGCCCGGCACTTTCCCCTCCCTTCCATGGCGGCGCGTTGGTCGTCCTCAACAACTTCTTTCCCTGACTCATGCCTAACCGCGCCACTCCCAAGCCCAAGTTCAAACGCGTCCTCCTCAAACTTAGCGGCGAGGCGCTCGGCGGTGAGGCTGGTGCTGGCATCTCGCCCGAGGTCGTGCTCGACATGGCCCAACAGATCGCCGAGATCCACGCCCTTGGTGTGCAGCTCGTCATCGTTGTCGGCGGCGGCAACATCTTCCGCGGCCTTTCCGGCAGCGAACGCGGCATCGAACGCGCGACCGGCGATTACATGGGCATGCTCGCCACCGTCATCAACGCCCTGGCCCTGCAGGATGCGCTGGAGAAGCAAAACGTGCCCACCCGCGTCCAGAGTGCCATCAGCATGACCCAGGTCGCCGAGCCGTTCATCCGCCGCCGCGCCGTCCGCCACCTGGAAAAGGGCCGCGTGGTCATCTTCGCCGGTGGCACCGGCAACCCCTATTTCTCGACAGACACCGCCGCCGCCCTGCGCGCCAACGAGATGGGTGCCGATGCCATCCTCAAGGCCACCAAGGTCGACGGCATCTACGACAGCGACCCGAAGAAAAACCCCGCCGCCAAACGCTACACGCAGATCAGCTACCGGGAAGCGCTCACCAAGCAGCTCAAGGTGATGGACGCGGCCGCCTTCGCGCTCTGCATGGACAACGCCATGCCCATCATCGTCTTCGACCTCTTCAAGCCCCACAACATCAAGCGCGTGGTCATGGGCGAAAAAGTCGGCACGCTGGTCAGGGACTAATCGTTCAAGCTTCCGGTTTGGAGGATTTCGGCTGGAAACTGCCGTCCTGCTCGCCGCCGGTGCTCAAGTTGCCGACACGTCCGCCCTCTCGGCCTGCCGCCGCCTCGGGCATCGCCAGTATCCGGCCGGAATGAGCTTTCTTAAGCCCGCCGGCGCTCGCCGAAGATCGCCACCGCCACCCACAGCGCGAGGAACGCGGCGGCGGTCAGCGCGATGGGCTTCAGCCAGCCGCCAGCTTTCTGATTCTGCGCGGTGAAGGCGACCGTCATCGGCTTGTTCACTTCCGTTTGCAGCACTTGCGTGAAGACGTGGCGCTGCCCGCGCAATGGCAAGTTCACTCGCAGCGGCTGCACGGTGGTCACGGTCACTTCCTGCGCTTTCTGGAGCTTCTCGAGCTGCTGCTCGGCGGCCTCGGTGTCGTAGCGCAACGCCTGCTGATTGGCCTGCACTTGCGCGCCTTTGGCGTCGTTGGGAACGGCGAAGTAGCTATCCACCTGCACGCCCAGCTTCGTCGCGTTGTCCAAGGTGTAAGCCTGCTGCGCCTGCACCAAGTTGCTCGCCTGCGAACGGCGGAGCTGCACCTCGACTTCCTTCAACTGCCGGAAGTCATCCGCGTCCATGTCCTTGCCCGCCTGCCCGGCTTGCGTGCCGCGATTGCCCGCCGGGTTGTTCACGTTCCGCTTGTAGTTGAAGAACTCGTTGTTCGCCGCGCTCAGGTTGCCCGACGACAGCAGCCCACTCAGCCGCCCGAAGCTCGACTTCGCCTCGTTGTCGCGCACTTCCTTCACGCGCGCTTCCTGCCGCGTGTATTCCGCCGCCGAGTAATTCACCGTCACCACCGGCGCGCCGGACAGGTCGCGGCCCATCGAGCCGGCGAAGTCCGTGTATTCGTAGTCCGGCGGCAGCAGCAGTTCCCAGCGCGCGTTCTTGAGCGGCACGTCGAGCTTTGGCGTCGCGAGCGCCACGGTGCCTTTGCGCTTCGGGAATTTCTCCGCCGCAACATAGGTGAACTCCACCGCCATCGCCGTGTCCACCGCGCTTTGCTCCAGCGGGAGAAGGAGTTTCCCGCCCTGCTTCGTGGGCCGCACCGCCGTGCCGGCGACGAACGCGCTCCAAACCATCGCGCGCGGCGGCAGCTCGACTTCCAGAAACTGCCGGCCGTTGTTCCGCACGGACAACGACACCTCCGTCATCATCTGCCCGTCGTCGGCGACGACCGTCGTGAGTCGCGCGCTGTCCACGAGCGCCTGCAACACCGCCGCCTCGGCGAAGCGCTGCGGCGTGACCGCCAGCTTCCAGCCGGGGCGCAAGTAACGCCACGCGAGCACGACCTGCTCGCCCTTCGGGCCGCTCGCGTAAGCCGCCGCCCACTCGGGCAACTCGCGCGGGTCCACCGTGAGCAACTCGCCGGTCTTCGACTTCTCGGAAACTTGCAACGGCGGCTTGGCGAGGATGGCCACGGAACCCGTCTCGCGCTCGACGCCCACGGCCTCGACCGCCGGCACGTCCACACTTGCGTTGGTCTTCGCCGCGCGCGGTTGCTCCCACGTCACCATGAACGTGTGCTGGCCGCGCAGTTTGTTTTGCAACTCCACGCGCCACACCTCGCCGGTCTGGTCGCGCCGCCGGATGTTCGCGCCGGTGATGTCCACGTTCGTCACGCTCAACGGAATCTTCAGCCGGAACTCCTTCACCGGCGCGTTGGCGATGTCCAGCCGCACCAGCGCGCGCCCGCTCACGAGCGTCTCGGTCACGCTGATGAGGTTCACGACCTCCGCGCGCACCCACGACTCAAGCTGCTCCGCCGCCACGCCCAGCCGCCACGTCGCCGTCGCGCTCGGCTCGGTGGCGCGGAACTTGAAGGCCAAGGTTGGCTGTTCGCTTAACCCTTTGTAGATGCCGACCGGCATGGTCGCGGCGGGAATCTCCGTCAAGCCGTCGAAGCCGTCCGTCTTCACCGACAGGCCCGCCTCGGTGCTCACGGCGACAAAGCCGTTGAGCTTGTCCACGCCCAGCGGATGCACCGCCGGCACCGCGAGCGACTTCGGCGGTTCCTTCAAGGTCTGCGCGAGGATGACCAGCAGCGACACCTGGCCCTGCGTGCGCTCGCGCAGCGGCACGTCGAGCACGCGCACGCCGGCCTCGGTCTTCTCGGTCCAGTTGTTCACGAGGCCGAATGCGCTGCCGCGCTGACGCAACGCCGCGTCCACCACGCCGACCGTTTCGATGCGCCAACCCACCGGAAGCTGCGCACGCAACTGGAAGATGCCGGCCTTCTTCACGTTGTAGGTCACCTCCGCCGCGAGCCGCAGCTCCTCCGCGCCCACGCGCAGCCGCTGCATCACCGTCGCGTCAATCTGCGGCTGCACGGCCTCGGCCTTCACCGCGAAGGCGAACGCGCTGCGCAGGTAGCGGAACGCGCTGACGAGGTCGGTGTGGTTCTGCTTGCTGGCGCGGTTGAACTCCGCGTTGTCCACGCGCTGCAAGTCCGTCGCCGTCTCGACCGCGAGGCTCGTCTCCTCCGCGCCGCGCACGGCGACGAGGCCGGACTCGCGGCGCACGTCCTGCACGATGGGCACCTCGACCCGCACCGTCGCGGGCAGCGCGCCGAGCGACTTCTCGGTCTCGATGGTCAAACGCCAGTTCGAGGTCACGCCCTTGAGCAAATCCACGACGAGCGTCTCCGCGCCGGCCTCGGTGAGCAGTTCCCACGTGCGAATGCCTTCGCCCTCGACGCGCAGCAGGCGCTGGCCGGCGGGCAGACGCACCTTCGCTTGGCGCAGTTCGCCCTGCGCGATTTGGTAGTCCACGAACGCGCGCGAGTTCACCACGCCGCCGCCCACGGTCACGAGCGTCGCGGTCTGCGCGAAGATGGTGGCGTCCATCTCGGCGATGCGCTTGAGGCGCGGCGTCCACGCGAGGTCCACGCGGTCGGTCGAGCCGATGATGGCCTCGATGCTAGTCACCCCGGGGCCGGGCGTCGGCAGGCGTCGGAAGGACACAGCGCTCGGAAACTCCACTTCCGCATCGGACTCCATGATGAGCGCCGTGAGCTTGCTCGCCAGCGCGGGCGGCAGGCCGAACGCGAGCCGGCGCTTGGTCACGTCGCCTTCGAGGCGCGCGAGCAGTTTCAACTCCACCGTGACCGCACCCGCCTTGGGCAACCACACGCGCGCCGTCGCGCCCTCGCGCACGAGCCGCGCCTCGCCGGTCTTCGCGGTGAAGCTCTGGATGGCCACATCGCCGCCGAAGAGGGTGAACGTCTGGTTCGTGCCGGTGGACGAGAGCGCGAGTGTGGCGGTGAACTCGGCGGATTTCTCGCGGAGAGTGCCGGTGTAGGTGGCGGACTGGAGTGTGACTGAGTGAGGGGTGAGAAGTGAGGAGTGAGGAGTGCCCACGGGCTGGGCGGACGCGCCCGCGGTGAGGAAGGCAAAGAGGAGCAACGCCGCCGCAGGCGGAACTGGACCAGAATTGCTGTCCGCCACCGAAGGCTTCGCCTCCGCGACCGGCGTGCTGACAGGAGAGGCCCCACTGACAACTGAAGACTGAACACTGACTACTTCCCGCTTCGGCCACATCCGCCACGCCAGCCACGCGAGCACTGCCACGCCCGCGACCGGCACCGTGCCAATCAGCACCCAATGCAGCGTGCGCGCCGAGAGGCCGAGCCACACCACGCCCGCCAGCGCCAGCGCGACGCCCAGCGCGATGCCGAAGCTGCTGCGCTCCGCGCTGCGCCAGCAGAGCAGCGCCCAGAGCAGCCCGCCGACGAACAGCGCGAGCTGCCCGGCGGACTGCGCGGCGCGGAACTTGCCCAGCGGCATCAGCGCCAG
>Ga0172372_10002140_pt1 | contig 30331 bp, 31 predicted proteins | sample LakKiv5m_2_FD_114544 | JGI IMG/M metagenome (GOLD analysis project Ga0172372, IMG submission 114544) | Freshwater microbial communities from Kabuno Bay, South-Kivu, Congo - kab_092012_9.5m | ecosystem: Environmental > Aquatic > Freshwater > Lake | place: Democratic Republic of the Congo...
CTTCCCAATCAAGATTCCGCCCCTGCGGGAACGGCAAGCCGACATTTCACCGCTAATCAACCGCTTCATGACCAAGTACTGCGCCAGCTACAACAAAAAGCTGCAGGGCTTGACCGACAAAGCCATGCAAGAAGTAATGAGCTATGAATGGCCTGGCAATATTCGCGAACTGGAAAACCTGATTGAACGCGCTGTGGTGCTGGTACCCGATGGTGGCTATGTCGAGGCCTGCCACCTGTTCGATGACCGCATTGAGCCCTGCAAGGAAAAATCGCAACTCAATGCACAAGGCGAACTGGCCCCAGTTGAAACCCGACCCATCGACGAGTTGTGCCATGAAATTCTGACCAAAAATGTGGGGCTAGATACGCTGGAGCGTCGCCTGATGCAAACCGCATTGAAGCAGGCCAAAGGCAACCTGTCACAGGCAGCGCGGGTGCTGGGCATTACCCGCCCGCAACTGGCTTACCGCTTGAAGAAGGAAGGTTTTCCATTCGAATAGCCGGCAGCGGGGCGACGAACACAGCTGATCGTGCACCCCTACACGCCAGTTTATTTTCTTTATTCACTCCTAACCGGTTCGCAAACTGAACCGCAACGGGTTTCGTAGAGACCAATTGGCGCAAATCATGGACGAATTAACATTTTTATCGCGTTGTCCCTCTTCTGATGAAAAGTATCATATGCATTACCGATATCGGCCAACGCGTATGTGTGCGAGAAATATTGTTCAGGTTTAATGACACCTCGCTCGAGCAAGCGCAACCCTTCCCACATGTAGGGCTGAACATTGGCAAATCCGTTCATGTGCAATGTGATGTCACGTAAAAAAACATCGGCCAAGTTCAAGTTGAAACTACTGTCGGCAAACACACCGATCGCAGCCACAGTGCCGCCAGGACGCACGAGATCCATACTCATTTGTAACGTCTCTGGGTAGCCTACCACTTCGATCACCTTGTCGAAGCCTCGGCCGCCGCATTCAGCCAACGCCTTGTCCTTCCAACCAGCGTTGCTGGTATCAATCGCAACAACGCCCTTGTCGCGCGCAACCTGCAGGCGATGTGGAACCTTGTCGAGCACAACAACGCGACCTGGTCCGCGCTGCAGCGTTAGGTCCAACGTCATAAGTCCGGTCGGGCCACAACCAATCAGAGCGACACTCTCGCCAAGCTGGATATCCGCAAGTTTGTTGGCGATGATTGCAGATGGCAGATTACACGACAAAGTAAGCGCCGCCCCATCAGAAATCTGTTTGGGAACATGGATAGTATGCGCATCGGCATGCGGAATTACCATCGCCTCAGCGTGCGTGCCGTTGAGGTTACCAAAGGGAACTCCAAATCCGTAGACAGCCTTTTGCGTCGTTTCGCAGTGTGCGGTCTGACCAACCTCACACATGTAACAATCACCGCAGGAGCAAGAATATGCCATGCTGATGCGATCGCCTTTTTTGAAGCGGCTAACCGACTTGCCGACGTCAAGCACCTCGCCAACTAACTCATGGCCGGTTTGGGATTTACCCTTTTCCATCATCGCATCCAACGCGCCGCGATACAGGTGTAGATCAGATCCGCAGATCGACGTAGCATGAACCTTGACCAGCACTTCATGATCGGCGCGAATAACCGGATCGGGAATGTTCGTACAACGGATATCTTGCGAACCAAAATAGACTGCAGCCTTCATCTTGTTCTCTCCTCGAGATTTAACGGGCTAGAGCTGTGCCCTAAATTATTGAGTCATAAAGGGGTACGTCTTTCAGAATCTGTGGGTGTAGGCGACGGTCATATTGTGTTGTGAATGGCTAACTTGTATCGGTGCCGAGGTGTTCGGCAAACTCGAATTACCCAACGACTCTTTAAACGCATGAGAATATGCGAAGTCAACACTATTCTTCTTTGAAAATGCGTAAGAAAAACCCGCCGAAACGTGCTTCTTGGGAATGGCCGGAATGACTGCAAAAAGCGTATCTGAGCGCAGAGCCTGATTGGAAATTCGGCCACCACCACGCAATGTCCAATTACCAGTAGAGTAGGCTGCGCCAACAGACAGGATGGTCAGATTCTTGTAATTTTGCGGTAATCGGACATCAAGAGTTTCACCACTGTTCGAGACGAAACCTACATCGATATCTTTCAGTGCATGCTTCCAAAATACTTGTGAGACATCCGCAGCCACCATCCACCGATCATTAAGGCGGTGACTCACTCCAAAATCAAGCTTTGCAGGCATCTGGAAATTACGTACCTTAATATCGCCCTGCAGGGGAATCTGCCCTGCAATCCCATCGATCGCAGTAAGTGTAGCCTGCCCCTCCAAGTCATCCACTTGGCTCTCCATGGCATAGCTAGCCCCCGCAATTGTGTCATTCGACATCTTGTATATCATCCCGATACGCCCGCCGACTCCCCAAGCGTCAACTCCACTTGCCAAGGGTTGGTTCTTGCTTAGACTGAAATGAGCTCCCCGAAAATCTGGCAACCCACCCAGCACAGGCACAAGACTTCCACTCACCCGACCAGAGCCAATTAGAGAACCAACTTGGTCTGCGCCAAGTAATAGATTGAGGTTCAAACCCTCCCAAATCGCTTCTAAACTTCCGCCCACAATTAGCTTGTCATTGACTTGGTAACTCGCAACCAACGGAATATTCAATACCAACAAACGGCTTGAGTTTTCCAATCCTGTATCTAGGCCGCCGGAGGCACGTGAAAGAAAACTGCTCTTGCCAAACTCAGTTCCCAAACCCCCTTGAGCAAAAGCACCAACTCCAAGTGCCAATAAGCCATTTCGGTAGGTATACGCAGCCTGGGGAGCTAGATAAGGGCCACGGTTATTAGAATGATTGTTGGACGGCGCATGTTCTCCGGTGGCCTGGTTATTCACATTGATATCGGTGGTTACCACATCCATCCCTAGATGCAGCTCGGAACCCGGGGCCATCAATGACAAGGTTGCTGGATTGGCCATCATGCCTGCGGCACCTACATTCAGTGCCGTTGCCACCCCACCCATGGCTCGCGAAATTGGTCCGATGCCCTCCAGTCGGAAGACCTCCGTAGCGTGAGCTATTTGAGATCCTGCAACGAAACAGACCACACTTACGATTCTAATTGTGTTTAATTTCAATTTCATCTTTTGTCCCCTAATTTTGATTTGAATAGATTTCTGGCACCAATAAACGTACCTGGCAACAACTTGATAACCCGTGGGCTAAATCCACGATATTTATCTTCAAAAAAAACGATCAAAGTGAATTTGTTCGAAAGGAACGTGATGATCTACCATCAGCATTTCCTGCAAAGTCTGAGTCATCGCTGGCGGTCCAGCGAAGTAAAACTCAAAACCAGGAAGGTGGTCATCGAAAATACGCCGCACCAATTCATGAACAAAACCGGTTTCGCCGCGCCAATGACTGCCCTCACCATCACTTGGAAGCGAGACCACAGGATAAAAATGAATACGATCGCCATAGCCCTCAAGCTCACGCAAAAAAACTTCTCCACAAATATCGCGTGCAGTTCTGCCGCCATAAAAAAAGTGAAGTTTGCGTGTCTTAAGAAGTCCGGATTGCGCCGCACCTCGGGCAATCGACACCATTGGTGCAAGACCGGAGCCCCCGGCCACGCAGACAATATCGCGAGCAACTCCATCTCTCAGATACGCCAGTCCATAAGGACCATCAATCTCGATCTCGTCACCAGCATGCAAATCATGAAAAAGCTTGGCGGTTGCCACGCCACCAGCAACACGACGAATCTGAAAATGCCATTCGCCCTCTTCATTCCCAACGTTTGACATGGAATAAGCTCGGGGGGAACATATTCCAGGAATCTCAAGCATTGCATACTGGCCGGCCAGGAAATTCGCGCGCCCCTCAGTGACGAACCTAAACTCCCGAATATCGTGCGTGATGTCGTGCATGGAAATAAATTTTGCTCGAAAACGTTCGGGTGTGACAATCGGCACAAATTCTGGAGCGATTCGTACCTTGATACAAAGGTCGGTACTGGCCCTACATTGGCAGGCCAGAAGCCGCCCTTTCCGGCGATCTCGGTCAGTCAAGCCAGGAGCATCCGACCAGAGATGCTCCACCGTCCCATCCAACAGATCGAACTTACAACTACCACAACCACCTGAATTGCATTCGTATGGGAAACCAACCCCGGCCCGCAAAGCCGCACGCAAGACAGTGTCTTGAACAGACTGATTAAATGTAAATTCCCTGCCGACGGTTGTTATTCTGATTTGGGTCATAGACAACTCCATTAAATGAGTTTTGGACTTACAACCCCAAAGAACTGCGGAAATCGCGGGTGGCTTGCTTGGCAGATTGAGCAGCGTCAGGCACATCAGTCAGCGCGGCACAATAGGCCTCAATCGCGTGATCAGCTAAGGGCTCCCATTTCGCAATCCAACCTTGGACAACCTCTCGGTTGCAAGTATTTTCGAGTGCCATTTTAATCAAGGCAGTTGCCCAACGACGATGCCTCGCAGCATCCATCAATTGTGCGTCATTCAGCAAACCAAGCAACATGTCACCGTTGTGACGGGCCGATTCACCGAGCTTGCGCAAGATTGCTTCGTCAATAGCTGGTTTTGCGACCAAGCTTAATGCCACCAAACCCTCAGCCCAATCCCAAGTAATGAGCACCTTCTCCATCAACTCACGGAAACCTTGCCACGCTGAGTCGGTCTCCCAATATTCACGCTCCTTAGCAGCAAACCCCATATCCGCGTAAGTAAGCGAAAGCTCCTTGGTTCGATATGCAGTGTGGCTGAGCCAGCGAAAAGAATCCGCCATCTGGAAATAATTGCAGTTGGTGATGGTGCTGGCCGGAGCCATCTGACCAACGTAGGCTGACGCCATTTGTACTGAGTGAAACAGGTAACGTGCAGGCGTATACACCCTCACCAAGCTGCCGGCCCAGCGACGATCCAGAGACTTATCGTGTTCTCGGTTACTGAACTGATCAAACAGGCCATAGACATAATTCTCCTGCCCGTCCTGCATCATGTTGTAGCTGCGGTAAACGACTTCCTCCGGATCGCGAAAAGCATTCCAATCATCATGTTTGAGAGGACTTCCAAAGGTGTTTTTCTTGGCCCACCTGTTCATAAACATGTCGGGATCTAGCTCATACGGCGCGTTAGCATCCCGGTCGTTGTAATGCAGATTGGCGCTGACGATCTCATATTCACTGGGTTTACGGCGACGTGCGGCGAGATGACTCCAAGTTTTGAGTGGTTTTAATACTTGATCTTCTGACATGATATATCTCCTCGAGGTATTAGTTTTTTTCCCAAGCAGTCATAGGCTCGGGTTGGATTACGGTCAAATATGCTTAGTGAAATAAAAACGTATCTGATCAGGCAGCGTCTCTATCCTTCCAGCGAAAGAACTCAAATCAACTTCCAGATCGCTCATCTTGAACGGGCGCCCCAGCGCTCGTTCAATAGTCTCGCGACGCAAAATCAATTCATCGTCTGTATCGATACGCAGATAAGCACGTTTGTCGTCAACCCGTATCTCCCGGCCAGGGTTATCTTCCTTAGCCGCCTCAACCACAGCCATAGCCAACTCTCCCGCCCGCATCACGGGACCGACGCGGTTGTTGCTTTGTTTGTTGGTGATTGCATTCGTATTGCTCATTTTTGTCTCCTTGTTTGTTTTCTGCGCTGGTTCAGGTGTGCGCAAACAGAGGCTGCACACCCTCTGTCTGAACTAGGACATCGTCGCCCTCGATCTTGACCGGGTACTCCGCCAAGGCGCAGTCTGAGGGATTAATACCCTTGCCTGAACAAGCATCGAACTGCCAGAGATGTGCCCGGCAAATTACCGTCTTGCCATCGAACTTACCCTCGACCAGAGGAATGTCCTGGTGTGGGCACATACCCTGAAAAGCCTTGATCTCTCCACCCTCAGCGCACACCAGCAATATGTCTTGGCCGTCCACCTCGAATGATTCCATTTCACCTTCCCAGACGTCGTCTAGGGTGCACACTTTTTTGAATGTCATGTTTGTGTTTCCTGTTTTCGAAATTCGCGGCAACATTGAAATCGCCGCGATGCTCCGTCATATCCTTAGTTTTCAGGGGCTTCCCAAATGATCTCTATAGTTTCAGTCGGCTTAAAGCCAGCATCTGCAACTTTCATGTTGCGCGGTAAAAAATCTACGCTGCCTTGCTTCCGAACACGAAGAATCTGCCCTGGTCTGGCCTTAACTCGCCGCCCGACCGAATGATGGGCAGCTACTGCGGCCACTTCGTCCATGGTGTTTTCGGTATCAACTGGTAACAGTTGCAACACAAAGTCGCCTTCAAAATTGGAACTCAAAGGAAATAAAGCCATTCTTTTCTCCTGTATCAGATTAATCATTTGGCAGCAGGTTTTAGACTGCTGTCTTGACGGCACGCATGGCCTTGTAAACGTTAGCCCAAGCGTAGTTGTGCGCATCGTCACCAATCTCGCCCGGAGCTAGACTCATATAGTTCAGAGCACCACTCAGATCCATCGGTTGGATCATGCCGGCAAGAAAACGGTCGACTAAACTCAAATGGCCGGCATAGCGCTCTGGCTCCTGCTCGAAACACCACCTGTCTTGTTCAGAGCCAAAGTGATACAAGCGGCCGTTGTATTCGAGCGGAAAATCTTTAACATTCCACTTATTACCAGGTGTACTGTTTATTGGTAGGTTGCACATATTGCATACCATCGGCAGCGTCTCAGGATAGGTCATAGCCATATTTCCGTTTACTACGTTGTCAATGATCACATCCCAGCACTGACCCCAAGTGTCGTTCCAACCAGGGTATTTTTCTTCCAGCCACTCGCGTTCGGGTGGTGTCACACCCGCAGCAGGGTTCCACCAGACGGTAGGCCGCCAGAACCAGACTCCGAGGTGCATGCCGTGGTGTTGTTGATCGAGTTCTTGAAGGAAGTGTTCCCAATACCAAGGCAGATCAAGCCCGAGATCGGTCAGGGCACGCTCGAACTGAGCAACGATCCACTCTTCCATGAACTCCTTGAACGACTGCTTGCGGTGCTCCAGCGGCGTGTAGTAATCCATCATCGGCCCAGTCAGAACCGAGAACAATTTCCAGGCTCGCCAGAAAGCAATGTCTACCTTCTTCTGGGCCTCGGCCTTCTTGCCGTTTTCAATCAGCACCTGCAAGGCGGGTCCACCAATTTGGGCATGGCGAGACTCGTCCGTTTGAACACTTGAGATCAGGCTTGCGAAAGTGTGATCCCCAGCTTCGGCAGCATCAGCTGCTAGACCAAGAAACTGCATGTTGGTAAAGCCGGTTTCAAAGCTGAAGGTCAACATGATCGACACACTGATTGCATCGCGAGTCATCATAATATCGTCAAAGAAATGACGTGCAGCAATCATCGCCCACTCATTGGTGTCATAGGCCTTGAACGCCCAGTCCATCTGACGGTCCTTCGAAACATGCTCGTGAGGAAAATACAACTGGATCTGGCCGTGACGTATTTCGTCGAGACTTCCCATCGTAGCCATGTTACGCATACCAGGTGCTTTGGAAAAACGCACCATTCGAGCCTCAGCACTTGCCGCCGCATATTCAGCACGCGCAATTGCGCCATAATGAGCCTTAATCACAGATTTCCAACCCGAATCCGAATTCTCAAAAATCTTCGAGCGCTCCAGAGCTCCTTTGACAGAGTAGGCACCTGAATCTTTTTCTCGCTGAATCTTCACGTATTCTGGATAGGTTTGTTTGTATGGTTCATCATATTTTTCCCACGCTTCCTGGGGCAGACCATAATCACCGGCCAACTCTGCCGGGAACAATTCCTTTTCCGTGACATATTTCGGCGACCAGTTGGTCGTTCTAGCGATGTCATACCAGTCCATCCGGCTCAATATTGTCATTTTCAGTCTCCTTCTTTATAAATTGAGGGGTCCCCCCCTGTTGCGAACCACTTGCTCTATTTACCTGCCAAGTGCTTTTGCACTGCTCCCCGCAATGCCCCAATTCTCCTTTGGCACGTCATGAATCCAGACCCGTACGTTTTCCCTGGGCGCGTCAATAGCATCGACCAGCGCCTGCGTGACCTTCTCAATCACCGCACGTTTCTGTTCTTCCGTGCGACCTTCAATCATGTAAATCTGTGCAAATGGCATGTTTGAACTCCTTACTCAAAACGCAGGCCAACCTGGCCCAAGCCCTGCACATGCAAGGTCACGTTGTCACCTGCTTCCACAGCCACTGCTTCTGTAATACCGCCCGACAATATCAGCGAACCGGCAGGTACAAACTGGTCGCGCTTGGCCAACTCATTGGCCAGCATGGCAATGGCTGCAGCCGGGTGGCCCACCACCGCAGCGCCTGCACCAAAGGCAACAGACACACCGTTTTTCTCCAGCACAATGCCGGTGGTTTTCAGGTCCATGCCATCGACTGGTTTCATGGTGCCGCCCACCACAAAACGCGACGCCGAGGTGTTGTCAGCAATCACGCTTTTCAAATCGAACTTGAAATCGCGGTAGCGGGAATCAATCACTTCAATCGCGGGCATTACAAAATCAGTGGCTGCCAGCACCGTGGCAATATTGCAACCGGGGCCGCGCAAATCGGCCTTGGTTACGAATGCAATTTCAGGTTCTACCTTGGGGTGAATTAGCTCGTTCACTTTCACGGCTGACCCTTCAGGCACGCTGAAGTAATCGGCCAGAAAACCAAACACCGGCGTGTCCACACCCATTTGCTTCATCTTGGAATGCGAAGTCAAACCAGCTTTCAAGCCCACAATGCGTACACCCCGGCGTTCTTTTCGGGCACGAATTTCATCCTGAATGGCGTAGGCATCGTCCCAATCCATGTCGGGGTGGTCATCGGTAATCTTCACCACATCGTGCGCATTCAGCTCGGCACTTTCCAGATGTTCCGCAAGTGCGGAAATTGTTTTCGGATCGAGTTTCATGCTGCGCTCCTTGCGCGGGCCATGGTCATGGCCGTGTCTTCAATCATGTCTTCCTGACCACCCACCATGCCGCGTCGACCCAGCTCCACCAAAATTTCACGGGCGCTGATGCCGTACTTTTTCTCGGCACGTTTGGCAAACAACAGGAAGCTGGAATACACACCGGCATAACCCAAGGTCATGGAGTCACGGTCAATGCGAATGGGGTGATCCATGATTGGCACCACCAGGTCTTCGGCCACATCGGAAATCTTGAACACGTCCACACCGGTGTTAATGCCCATGCGCTCACACACCGCCACCAACACTTCCATGGGTGTGTTGCCAGCGCCTGCACCCAAACCGGCTGCGGCGGCATCAATGCGGCGTGCGCCCGCGCGAATGGCTTCGATCGAGTTGGAAACACCCATCGAGAGGTTGTGGTGGCCATGAAAACCAATTTCGGTTTCAGGCTTCAAGGCCTGGCGCACTGCGTCGATTTTTTCGTACACATCTTCGGGCAACATGTAGCCCGCAGAATCGGTGACATAAATACAGTTGGCACCGTAGCCTTCCATCAGTTTGGCTTGTTCAATCAACTTCTCTGCACTGGCCATGTGGGCCATCATCAAGAACCCCACGGTGTCCATGTCCAGCTTGCGCGCATAGGTAATGTGCTGCTCGCTCACATCGGCCTCAGTACAATGCGTGGCAACACGAATGGTGTGTACGCCCAATTCTTTGGCCATTTTCAAATGGTCAACAGTGCCAATGCCGGGTAACAACAAAGCCGACACTTTGGCCTGCTTCATGGCAGGAATCACGGTGCTTAAATACTCTTCGTCGCTGTGCGCCGGAAAGCCATAGTTCACGGATGAACCACCCAAACCATCGCCATGGGTCACTTCAATCAGCGGCACACCTGCTTCATCCAGTCCCTTGGAAATGCTCAGCATTTGTTCCAGGCTCATCAAGTGGCGCTTGGGGTGCATGCCATCGCGAAGCGTCATGTCATGCACTTTGATTTCAATTCCTTTCAAGCTCATGGTGTTTCTCCTTACGCGCTCACGGTGGGTTCAAGGGTCAGCTTGCCGCTCAGAATTTCTTCGGCAAACATTTCAGCAGTGCGGGCCGCGGCGGCGGTCATGATGTCCAGGTTGCCAGCGTATTTGGGCAGGTAATCACCCAGGCCTTCTACCTGCATGAATACCGACACGCGGTTGCCATCAAACACAGGGCCGTTCACCAGCGTGTAACCGGGCACGTACTTCTGCACTTCCTTGATCATGTCGTGAACCGACTTGGTGATTGCCTCCTGATCGGGTGTACCCTCCACCAGGCAGTGAACGGTGTCGCGCATGATTAAAGGTGGCTCAGCGGGGTTGATGATGATGATGGCTTTGCCCTTCTTCGCACCGCCCACTTTTTCCACGGCACCGGCTGTGGTGCGCGTGAATTCATCAATGTTTTTGCGTGTACCAGGGCCCACGGATTTGGATGAAACCGTCGCCACAATTTCGCCGTAGCTTACCGGCTGCACTCGAGAAATGGCGTACACCATCGGGATGGTCGCCTGCCCACCGCAAGTCACCATATTCACGTTCATTTCACGCTTGCCCACATGCTCAATCAGGTTGACGGGTGGCACACAGAAAGGCCCAACCGCTGCGGGTGTCAGGTCAATCATCAACACACCCAACTCGTTCAGCTTGCGGCTGTTCTCGGCATGTACATAAGCGCTGGTCGCATCGAATGCAATTTGAACGCCATCGGCCTCAACGTGCGGCAGTAAACCATCCACACCTTCGGCCGTGGTTTTAATGCCCATTTCACGCGCACGCTTCAAGCCATCGGATTCTGGATCGATGCCCACCATCCAAACCGGTTCAAGCACAGTGCTGCGTTTCAGTTTCATCAACAAATCGGTGCCAATGTTGCCGGGGCCGATCAGTGCGCATTTGATTTTTTTCATGATTGAATTCCTTTTGCCTTGTGACTTATGCGAAGCGAACTGAGCAATTGCCAATGCCACCAATGGACATGTGCAGCGAGTCGCCTGCCTTCACGGGAATGAGTGCTGCCAGGGAACCTGACAAAATAATTTCACCTGCCTTCAGGCCAATACCCAAACGGCCCAGCGTATTGGTCAGCCAAACAATCGCGTTCACTGGGTGCCCAAGTGCAGCAGCGCCCGCGCCAGTGCCCACGATGTCACCATTCTTTTGCAGCATCATGCCGCAGGTAAACAGGTCCACTTTGCGAGGATCAACAACCCGGTCACCCAACACAATGGCGCCGCAAGAGGCGTTGTCGGCCACGGTGTCTTGAATCTTGATTTTCCAATCGGCGATGCGTGAGTCCACAATCTCAAAACAAGCCATCACGCCTTCAGTGGCGGCCAGCACATCGGCGGCGGTTACACCAGGGCCCATCAAATCGCGTTTCATCAAAAATGCGATTTCACCTTCAGCACGCGGTTGAATCAGGCTGGCCGCTTCAATGGCTTCGCCCTCGTTGTAAACCATGCCATTGAGCAGGTAGCCAAAGTCGGGCTGATGCACATTCAGCATGTTCATCACGGCTGCACTGGTCACGCCAATTTTCTTGCCGATAACGTGCTCGCCGTTGTCCAAGCGTCGCGCAATCATCCTCTGTTGAATGTGATAGGCGTCTTCAATCGTGATGTCGAAACCACGGCTGGTTAGCGGAGCAATCGTGTGTCGTTGGGTCAACGCGTTATAAAGTTCATCGCCCAAGTCGCGAATTTGAGTAGTGTCCATTTGCTTTAAGCCTCTCGCAGGAAGTCAGTCACCAAGCGCTCAAAGCGCGCAGCGTGTTCAATCTGGGTCCAGTGACCGCACTTGCCGTAAACATGCAGTTGCGAATCCACAATCATTTCGTGCAGGCACAGCGAAGTGCTCAAGGGAATGACCTGATCATCCCGGCCATGCACAATCAATGTGCTTTTATTCAGCGCGCGAATATCGCTTTCATGGCTGGCCATGGCGTCTACCCAGCGCTGTCGCGGCGCGGGGAACATGGCTGAGAAACTTTCCTGAAAACCGGGACGAATACTGGCCTGAAAACGCAACTGAGCCAGCTCATCGTTCACAAGGCTACGGTCGTATGCGAAGTAATCCATAATGCGACGCATGTTCTCGAATGACGGCTGGTAACCCCACACTGCATCCAGTCCCTCAGTAATCGGGAATGGCACGCCTACACTGCCCATCAACACCAGCTTGCGAACACGACTGGGGTGGCGAATCGCCAGCGCCAGCGCTACAGCGCCACCAAACGAGTTACCAATCAAATCGGTTTGTTCCATGTTCAGTGCGTCCATCACACCAATTGCGTGGGCCACCCAGTTGTCCAGGTTGTATTGGTAACCTTGGCGGCGCTCAGTGAAACCGAAGCCCACCATGTCTGGGGCAACAACGCGGAATTGTTTTGCAAAACCGGGTATCACCAAGCGCCAGTTCGCCCAAGCCGAAACACCGGGGCCGGAACCATGAATCAGCATCAGGTTCGTGCCCTGGCCTTGATCGTGATAATTTGTTTGAAGGCCGTTGGCCTGAATGCTCAATCCAATTTCGGGTGAAGCGGGTGCGTTCATCGTGGGCTCCTTACAGCTTCACGCAAATGTTTTTAAGTTCGGTGTAAAACTCCAGCGAGTGCACACCCCCTTCTCGGCCAATACCCGATTGCTTGGCACCACCAAACGGTGTGCGCAAATCGCGCAAGAACCAGCTGTTCACCCAAGCCAAACCCACTTCAATCGAGGCAGCCACACGGTGCGCTTTGGCCAGGTTCTGGGTCCAAACAGCAGTGGAAAGGCCGTACACATTGTTGTTGGCACGCGCCACCACTTCGTCTTCAGAATCAAAGGGGGCAATGTGGCAGCAGGGTCCAAAGATTTCCTCGACACACACCGCTGCATCGTCATCTAAGCCAGTCCAAATGGTGGGCTGCACCCAAGCGCCCTGGTTCAGTTCGCCAGGCATCTCAAATGCACCACCACCAGTCACCACGGTTGCGCCCTGCTCCACCGCCTTTCGGTAATAGCCCAATACTTTGTCGCGGTGTTCCTGTGAAATCACCGGGCCAATGCCAGTGTCTTTATCGTCTGGCAATCCGGGCTTCAAACCCTCCGCGCCCTTCTTCATGGCAGCCACAAATTTGTCGAAAATCGGACGTTCCACATACACACGTTCAGTGCCCAAACACACTTGCCCGCTGTTGGCAAACACCGAGCGCATGGTGCCTTCAATGGCGGCATCAAAATCACAATCTGCAAACACGATGGCGGCATTCTTGCCACCCATTTCAAGGCTCACGGGGCGTGCACCTTGCGCAGCCGCTTTCATGATTGCGGCACCGGTGCGTGTTTCGCCGGTGAAGGTAATTGCATTCACATCGGGGTGGGTAGTCACGAATTCACCCGCGGAATCTGGACCAAAGCCGTGCACCACGTTGTATACGCCAGGAGGGACGCCCACTTTATTCATCACCTCACCCAACAGCGCAGCGGTCTGTGGGGTTTCTTCCGAAGGTTTTACAACCACCGTGTTGCCGCAAGCCAGCGCAGGGCCAACTTTCCAGGTCATCAGCAGCAAAGGGAGATTCCAGGGGCAAATCACGCCCACTACACCCACAGGGCGACGAATGGAATAGTTCAGCGCGCCGCGTCCATCCGGAGTGGCCATTTCAAAGCATTCTGTGGGCACATTCTTGATGGTGTCGGCGAACACCTTGAAGTTGGCCGCCCCGCGGGGAATATCAATGTGACTGGCCAGGCTCACCGGCTTACCGGTGTCGGCCACCTCAGCCTGCAAAAAGTCATCAAATCGACGATTGATTTCATCGGCCACGGCGTACAGCATTTGCACCCGGTCTGCCACCGTCATCTTGCCCCATGGGCCCTTCAAAGCAGCTTTGGCAGCGGCCACTGCATCGTTGACCTGTGCACGGCTGGCCTCGTGGACCTGCGCAATCACCGCATTGTTCAAAGGCGAGTGCTTGGGGAATGTTTTTCCCGTTGCCACAAACTCCCCGTTGATGAAGTTCAAAACTTCTTTCATTGCATTCTTCCTTGCCAATCGATTAAACCATGAACAAACGATAAAACTTATTTTTCTCGACGTCAATATATTTTCTCGAGAATATTATTTTTCTTCGACAATATTGATTAACGCCGCAACTCGTCTACAATGGCGAAACGGAAAGAATTTTTTGGGGTGTGTATGAATGAAGTGGTCTCATTGCCGGGCAGCGTCACCAACGGGGAAAGCCTGACACTGGCCGAAACCGCTTACCGCAAGCTGCGCAGCGACATTATTGAAGGCGTACACAAGCCCGGCACCAAGTTGCGCGTTGAACATCTGAAGGACGACTATGAGGTGGGTGCTGGCACCTTGCGTGAAGCACTGCAACTGCTACTGAATGACGGACTGGTGGTAGCGCAGGGACACCGTGGCTTTACAGTCGCCCCAATGTCTGCAGAGGATTTTCAGGACATTACCCGTACCCGTGTAATGATTGAAACAGAGGCCCTGCGCCAAGCCATCGCCTTGGGGGACGACCAGTGGGAAGCCGAAGTGATGGGCGCATTTCACATGCTAAGCCGCGCAGAATCACGCTTGGGTGAAGAAACTGTAGAAACCCGTAGCGAGTGGGAACGCAAGAACCGCTTGTTTCACGACACACTCATTTCCGCCTGCCCTTCCCGCTGGCTGAAACAGTTCCAGCATTTGCTGTACATGCAATCCGAACGCTATCGTCGCCTGATTCTCTCGGAAAAGCCCATTCCCCGCGACGTGCATTCTGAACATGAAGAAATCTTGAATGCCACGCTGAACCGCAACAGCGAACTGGCCACGCAAATTTTGGCGGAACACATCAATCGATCCTTGATCGCAGTTCAAAAGCTGCCCAAAGAAAGGTTTGGAAAGAGCGCCTGAATTGACCAACTCCAACATTTTCAAAGTCAGCGATATCCAAACCATCGCCACCAGCGACACACCACAAAGCGTGTGGCCATGCACCCCACAATGTGTGGGCAAGTTAACGGTGCAGCCTGAACATCTCGATGAATTCGAGCACACCAACAACACCATTTACCTGGTGTGGATGCAGGCCATTGCGGCACTTCATTCCAGGCAACTTGGGCTAACGTTTCAAGACTTTGTAGAATTGGGCTATGGCTGCGTAGCACGCCAGCATCACCTGGAATACAAACGCCCCACCTTCGCTGGCGATACGCTGTGGGTTGCCACCTGGATCAGCCACAACGAAGGCAAAGCCGACATGACTCGCCAGTACCAGTTTGTGCGCGAAAGCGACCACGCCACCGTGATGCAAGGGCACACTCAATGGGTGTGCATTGACATGAAAACCGGCCGCCCCAAAAAGCAACCGAGCCGGTTTGTTGAGGCTTATCGGGCGGTTAATTGACGCCTTCAAGCACAGCTTGAAGCTGCTGTTCAATTTGCTCAAGCAGGAACTCAGAGTCACGCGCAATACCCGAGAAACGCCCCGAGCCCCAGGTGTGCAACCACGGCAAACCGAGAAAATAAACACCCGGTTCGCGGCTAACACCCCGATAATGATTCGGGTAACCTTTGCCGTTGAAGATCGGCAAATCGATCCAGTCAAACGAGCTTTCAAAACCCACGGACCAAACAATTCCAGTGATGTTTTCAGCAATCAAATCGATACATGACCCTCCATCCTCAGGCGTCCACACAGGAACATATCGGGCCTCGTTCGGTGCCGAAATTCCATTCTCGGCAATGAAGCCATCAATCATGTTCTTGATGTTCTCGCTGCTCTGGTCCGCGTTGTCCAAATTCTTCGTGAGGTCATCTGCAAAATGCATCACACCATCCACGCAATTGATCAAACGGCCATGAAGTTGCATACCTTCCTTCGCCCGCACTCTCAGGTCAATGTCCCGGCCACCATCGCGACCAGTCACGTAATGATTGGCCTTGGCTCGGACCGCTTCCTTCTGGGGGTGCAACTCCACGGGCATGTCGTAGTGCCCCATGTCGGCCAGCCATTCCACAACATCGCGACCACGGTAGCGGCGCGCTACACGGGGAGCGCTGCCCACTGACAAGTGCACATGTCGGCCTGCCAAATGAAAGTCTTCTGCAATTTGACAACCACTTTGGCCAGAGCCAATCACCAGAATATTGCCCTCTGAAAACTGAGCAGGATTCCGATATTCTGAAGAATGAATCTGTCGGATATGCGCAGGTACTTTTTCTGACACCCTTGGAATTCTTGGCTTGTGGTAGCCACCCACAGCCACTACCACCTGCTTCGCCGTCAATGTTCCGTGCGTGCTTTGAATTTCGAACAAGCCATCGCTTAACTTGCGCAGCTGTTTCACTGCGACACCTTCGAACACAGGTGGCTGAAACGAGGCAACAAATGCCTCCAGGTACGCAACAATGTCCGCTTTTTTCATGAAGCCTTTTGGTTCAGGCCCAGCATACGGAAAGCCAGGCAAATTGCATTGCCAGTTTGGGGTTACCAAACAAAAGCTGTCCCATCGCTGATTGCGCCAGCTGTGCCCGATCTGGTTTCTTTCCAGCACAACATGATCAATCTCTTTGCGAGTCAAGTGATAACTCATCGAGAGCCCAGCCTGGCCACCGCCGATTACAACAACAGAATAATGATCTTTCAATTTACGTGGTTCAGCACTCACATTCTTCTCCCTCAATCCATTCGGATGACTTGCACCACAGCCGCTTCCCAACCCTGAAAATCAGTTGCCTTGGCAAGGATGATTTCCAGTTGATCAATGGCTGCTGAGCAGGCAAACCCATATTTTTCGCGCACACGCTCGCTGGCCGCACTCAACCCCAGTTCAGAAATTTTCAAAAACTCGGGCAAAGACACACGCTGCCCCTCATGCAAGAAATTTCGAATCACCGTGGAAGGCGACTGGCACTTCATCACCGTGGCATCTGGCCACATCACATCAAATCGAACCACAGGCATGCGCCTCTCCCACCACATCAGTTGCGTGATTCAACTGGCTGCAACCCAACAGTGGTGTGCCAGAAAAATCCCACAACAGTTCCCGCTCGCTTTCATGATTTACCCAAACCATGGAGCCCTCAATCACATGCCCCACGGGTTCGCAACGCAAATCCCTGCTTCCAAAAAGTTGCTTCATCCGCTCCACACAAGTCGGTGGCACACTGAACACGAAACCAAAACTGGGGAAGGTTTGCATCCAGCGTTCTACAGAGACTTCCTGTGGGCGTGGAAATGCAGCTGGCCAAATTTCAGCACCGCATGCAGAACATTCCAGCATCATCAATGTGGTGCCCAAAGCACCTGCCATACTGATGTCTTTACAGGCCACCGCCAAACCACCTTCTGCCACCTGTGGCAGCAGTTCCAGATCTGCCCGCAAGCGTTCCGCTGGCGAGTCTGTACTGGCATTCCAGTTGTTTCCAGCACCGTGGTAACTACCTCTCAAATCAATCACACTCATCAACACATCACCGGGCTTGGCATCAAAACTGCTCAACACGGCGTTTGCTGAACCAATAATCGACACCGCCAGTTGAGCTTGTTTATTTCTGGCATTGGTGTGCCCGCCCACAATGGGCACCCGGTATCGAGCCGATGCTGCTGCCATGCCTTGGAGAACTCTTTTCAGCTGCCATGAATCAGCGGTCCATACTGCATCCACAACCGCCGTGGCGCGCCCACCCATTGCGGCGATGTCACTGACATTCACCATCACGCCGCAATAGCCTGCAAACCAGGGGTCCTCTTGAACAAACTCGTTCATGAAGCCTTCAATGGCAAACAGAAGAAAAGAACCATCCGCCGACTTCAACACGGCGCAGTCATCACCCACCCGGCATGAAGAATCGCAAGGTTGAGCGCTCGCCAATTCATCCATGGCAATCGCAATGTCTTTTTTATGCGCAAGCCCCTTGCTTTCCCGAATGCTGTGCACCAGTGTTTGTAGCCAACTCATACACGCCTCTCAATCCGTGCTTTGCTTGATGGTTGCTTGAACAGGTGAATAAATCCTCGGCCTGGGTCGTGCTCTACCGGGTACATGTCAAGGTTGGCCTGCATGAACATGTGCTGCACACCGTGCACACTTGCCTCACCCAAAGCCTGCCAACCCAGCTTTTGAAACAAACCCACATTTGGCAGTTGAACATTCGCATAAAAGGCAGTGCACCCTTGCGCGCGTGCACTACTCACCGCCATGGCAATCAGCGCTTTTCCAAGGCCTTTGACTGATCGATAAGCCTGATCCACAGCAAGGCGCGAGCCCACCCACACACCCGGAGCCTGCTCATGAATTCGTACGGTGCCCACCACAGCATCGGGAATACCCAGCAAACCGATGGTGGCCACCAGGGTATAGGCGCTGCTGTCAAACACATCATGGTCACTGGTCTGGAAAATGCCTTGCTCAACCACAAAAACATCGTTGCGCAATTTCTGCGCCTCTCGTAACGCCCAGTCATCTACAGCCAATTTGATGTGGCACTCACTGTGCGCAAATTCCTCAACATTCATTTCGGTAATAAACATGGCAGCACCTCACTCACAGGCTCAGGCTTCAAAAGTTTTCAGTGTTGAACACGCACCACATTTTCCGCAGCCGGCTTTCATGTCTTTGGACAACAGGTCGGCTTCCCGCAACATCTGGCCAACGGGTTGAAGCACCTCCCGCATGAATTGGGAACTCGGAACCGGGTGGCTTTCCAAAGGAGTGCCACCAATTGGCACAAACGGAACCACAAAGGGATAAACCCCGCGCAATATCAGTTCGCGACACATGTCGATAATTTCAACCTGTGAATCGCCCAGCCCAACAATAATGTAAGTGCTCACCTGCCCGCGACCAAACACCTTCACCGCAGCATCAAATGCCTGCATGTAGTAACTCACCGGCACTGTGGCCTTGCCTGGCATCATTGCTTGCCGCGCTGCATCTGAAATCACTTCCAGGTGCATGCCCAAAGTGTCGGCACCGCTTCGCTTCAATTCGTCAAACCATTCAAAGCGATCTGGAGGTTCAATTTGTACTTGAATCGGCAAATCCACCGCAGCTTTCACCGCCAATACACTTTCAACCATGATTGCTGCGCCCCGGTCAGACGTAGTTGGTGTGCCAGTGGTCATTACCATTTGCTTCACACCGTCCAACTCGACAGCAGCCTTCGCCACTTCAGCCAGTTGCTGTGGTGTTTTTCGCTCAATGGTTCGGCCTGCCGCCAAAGACTGGCCAATCGAGCAAAACTTGCATGTTTTATTTCTGCTTTGGTAGCGAATGCAGGTTTGCAGCACGGTGGTGGCCAATACATCGCTGCTGTGCAGTGTGGCAATTTGCTCGTAAGGAATGCCCTCTGCGGTTTTCATGCCATAGAACTTCGGTTGCTTTGGAAAATCAATCACAGCAATTGGAATTCCGTTTTTGCGAAGCTCGCTTTTCCCGTTGGCATCGGGCTTGCTGGCCATGAAAGGAGAGTCCCATGCGGTATGCGTATGAACAGGAATCATCACGGTTTGCCCATCCACCACAACCGCTTTGTGATCGGAAGGGCCAGCACCACCACGCCGGCTTTGAACCCCCGCAGACGGGTCTTCCAGCCTCAAGCCATAGGTTTGAAGATCAGTACTCAGCATGCTGCACTCCCGAAATTCTTCTCATGGGACTTGAAGCCTCATCCCTGACCAACAAGCTCAACAACTCGGGCCGCGCATAGTGACCAACCGAATCCATCATCCGTTTGCGCTTCGTGATCAGTGCCATGTCAAGATCAGCCACCACCAATCCTTCACCCTCGGTTAGAGGCTCGCCCAGCAACTTGCCTTCAGGGCTGACAATCGCAGTGAAACAACCACCGCGCAGGCCTTTTTGCAAAGTGCTGTCTTGCGAAATACTTTGAACCTGTTCTTCGGAAAGCCAGGCAGTGCTGTTGATCACAAAGCAGCCCGACTCCAGCGCGTGGTGGCGAATCGTCACCTCCATTTGATCGGCGAATACCTGCCCCACCAAAGAACCAGGAAACTGGGCGCAGTGAATTTCCTCGTGCTGGGCCATCAAACAATACCTGGCCAAAGGGTTGTAGTGCTCCCAACAGGCCAGCGCACCCACACGCCCTGCACTCGTCTTCACCACTTTCAAACCCGATGCATCGCCCTGCCCCCACACCATTCGCTCGTGGTAGGTCGGTGTAATTTTTCGGCGCTTCAAGCGTATTTCGCCATTGCCGTCGAAAATAATTTGCGCGTTGTACAGCGAGCCATGGTCCCGCTCATTCACACCCAAAACAACCACCATGTTGTACTGGGCAGCCAAAGCCGATATCGCCTCAGTCTCTGCACCGGGTACCGTCACCGCATACTCGTAAAGCCGCAGATGATCCTTGCCTTGCTGAACAGGCGGCGACACAAAAGAAAAGTAGGGGTAGTAGGGCACAAAGGTTTCCGGGAACACGATAATTTGTACGCCTTTGGCTGCAGCCTCCTCCATGGTTTGACAAACCCGTTGGATGGTTTGGGCAGGGTCCTGAAGATCAGGTGCGATCTGCGCCGCTGCTGCGCGAATTATTCTGGGCTGGGTCATGCACGTATACTCCACTTCAACTGCCATCAAGTGGGGCGCCGGTGGGCGACCCCACTGCGCGTTTATAACGTCCAGGTGTCAATAATCACGGCACTGTCACGTTTGTGAATCAGCACCAGGTCCATCACATCCAGGGGGTTGATGGGTCGAATTCCCTCAATCAGGGAAGGCTCTCCGTGGCCATAAAGCGCCTGCAACGCAAAACGGCACGCGTACACTTTGCCGCCTTCACCCATGAATTTCTTGATTTGATTGTTGAAATTCAAATGACCAGGAAACGCCTCATTGCCCAAGGTGGGGAATCCACGCTGCACACCCAAAGTAACGCCGGGGCCATACAGCAGCACCGAGGTCTCGAAGCCTTTGCGCTGCAATCGTGTAGCCTGCAACAGATTCACAAAACCAATCGAACCTTCAAACGCCACTGTGTGAAAAGTCACCAGCGCTTTTTGACCTGGCTCGGCCTTCACATCCTCAAATACTTTTTCTTCATAATCGACAAAATAATCGCCATCAACATGAGCGGGGTGATTTACTTTAGGCATTTCATGATCTCCAGAGTCATCAACAAATGGGCACCGTGAAAGTGAATTGCACTGTGCCGGCGCACGCTCACAGAGTCGCAATGCCTGTACCAATTCAAGCTCTCCAAATCCAATCAATGTGCAATCAAATCCATTTCATGCGACTCTCCAGCCAGTTCCATTCTCAAACCTGACAGCTGACATCACCACACAAGTCAAAAACATCGCACCTGAAAAGTGCAATGCACCGGGCGCGCAAGTTGCTTGCACCCATTTGAAACCGACAGGCACAGCGAGTGAACATGCGAAGCAGATCAACTCTTTTGGAAGACTGGAACAAGGTGCTTTCAAGTTGCGACAAGCCTGCCTATTTGGCTATTGCCGAAGCAATTGAACTCGAAATACAACGGGGCGTGCTGCAGCTTGACGACCGGCTTCCACCCATTCGTGAACTGGCCAAAGGCTTGAATCTGGACTACACCACGGTTGCACGTGCCTATCAGGAAGCGCAGCACCGCGGCCTGATCACGTCCAAGGCAGGCGTAGGCAGCTACGTCCGGATAAGAAACTCAAACCAGCTTGAAGCAGAACCCACGCTGATCGAGATGACCATGAACATGGCTCCTGAACCACAAGAGCCCGAATTACTTGCGCGCATGCGCCACGGTGCACGGCATGTGACAGAGCAAGGAAACTTTCACCGGCTAACCCGGTATCAGGATTTCGGGGGAACTGAAGACGATCAACAGGCTGCTGCTGTCTGGTTAAACGGTGTCAGCCCACATCACAAGGGGCGCACGGTTCTGGTGACACCAGGCATTCAGGCCACACTGGCTGGCCTGATGAATGGCTTGGTCGGTGCGGGCAATACACTGTGTGCAGAAGCCATCACCTACCCTGGCGTAAAAGCAATGGCGGGCTTGCTGGGCATACGCACACTGGGCATCCCCGGCGACGCCCAAGGTATTCTTCCAGATGCTCTTGAGGCACACTGCAGAATCAACAAAGTTCGGGCGCTGTACCTGAACCCGACCATCCAGAATCCGACCACCCGCACCATCAGCGAAACACGCAGGCGTGAAATTGTAGAAGTGGCCCGATATTTTGGCCTCAAGATTATTGAAGATGACCCTTACAGCAAATTGATGCACAACCCGCCGACATCCTTGGCCAGCCTTGCGCCAGAACTGACGTACTACGTCAACGGATTGTCCAAAACCTGCAGTGCGGGCCTTCGGATTGCATTTCTGGTGTGCCCAACCGAACTCGAATCCAAACGCATTGCCTCCTCACTGCGCGCCACGCAAATCATGGCCAGCCCAATGTGCTCAGCACTTGCTACACAATGGATTCTCGATGGCACAGCACAAATGTGTCTGGACAATATTCGACTGATGAGCCAACGAAGGCAACTGATCGCCAGGCGAATACTGGGAGATTTCAAAATCGAAACAAACCCGGAAGCGTTTCACCTCTGGTTGAATCTTCCATCAGCCTGGAGCCAGTCCGCATTTTGTGGGCGACTGCTCAATCGAGGCATCGCCATTGCCAGCGCAGACATGTTCTGCCTGGAAGGTGCAACACCCAACGCTGTGAGACTTTCCCTGGGTGGCAATCTAAATGACGAGCGCTTGGAGCACACCTTGCGAATTGTTGCTGAAACCCTCAACAGCTATCCAGCAAATCACTGAGGCCAAAAGTGGCCGCAGATATCAACCGGTTAATTCAAGGTGCCGTCACGGTGCAACTCGTCAATTTGATCATTCAGCGTACACCAATCGTAAATAACACCGATGCCGAACAGGCCCACAGTGAGCAGGTAGATCAAACCAGTAATCCACTTGCGTTGGTAAAACCGATGAATGCCGAACACACCCAGAAAAGTCAGCAACACCCAGGCAATGTTGTAGTTGATGGGGCCGGTTAGAAAACGGCGATCTGCGCTTTTGTCCATGCCCGGGATCAAGAACAAATCGACAATCCAGCCAATCAAAAACAGGCCAAGCGTGAAAAACCAGATGATGCCGGAAATGGGGCGTCCATAATAAAAACGATGTGCGCCCATGAAACCGAAAATCCAGAGGATGTATCCGATGACGATACTGTGGCTGTTGTTTTCTTTGATCATGTGCATTTTCTTGTTAGAGCTTATCCAAAAAATAAAATAACACAGTGTTGTAGAACTTCGATCAAATACACGCTTTGTTTAAAGCGAGTAACTTATTGTGTGGCAAGTGCGAACTACACATTCAAGCAGAGTCAAATCTTCAATTTCACGGAAACAAACCATGTACGACGCAGTCAAGAATTACTACGGCAAAGAACTACAAAGCAGCAGCGATCTGAAAACCACAGCTTGTTGTGATTTTTCATCCATACCCGCGTGGCTGAAACCCTTGCTGTCAAATATTCACGACGAAGTACTCAGCCGCTACTACGGGTGTGGTTTGGTGTGCCCAACAGACTTGAAAGGAAAACGTATTCTTGACCTGGGCTCTGGCTCCGGGCGTGATGTGTATGCCCTGGCACAACTGGTCGGCGAAACCGGCGAAGTGGTGGGTGTCGACATGACCGAAGAACAACTGGAAGTGGCCAACCGCCACATTGAATACCATCGAGAGAAATTTGGCTACTCGCACGGCAATGTAACCTTCTTGCAAGGATACATTGAACGACTCGATGAACTGGGTCTGGAGAAAAATAGTTTTGATGTGATTGTTTCGAACTGTGTGGTCAATCTTTCACCTGACAAAGACGCTGTCATGCGCCAAGCCTATGAACTGCTGAAACCAGGTGGCGAATTTTATTTCTCGGATGTGTATTCGGATCGCAGAATAGCGCCTCAAGTGGCCAGCGACCCGGTGCTCTATGGCGAATGTTTGGGGGGTGCCATGTACTGGAACGACTTCTTGAGGATTGCAACCCAAAACGGCTTTACCGACCCGCGTTTGGTCGAAGACCGCCCGCTCGACATAACCGATGAACGCTTGAGTCAATTGGTTGGGCAAACACGCTTTTACTCCGCCACCTACCGACTGTTCAAGCTGGCCGATTTGGAAACTGCGTGTGAAGACTACGGCCAAGCAGTGATTTACCGAGGCACCAGCGAAAACCAGGCACACGGCTTTCTTCTGGACAAACACCACTTCATGGAAACCGGCAAGGTTTTCCCCGTGTGTGGCAATACATTCCGAATGCTGCAACACACCCGTTTCAAAGAGCACTTTCAGTTCATCGGTGACTTTTCCAAACACTATGGAATTTTTGAGGGATGCGGCAGTTCCATACCATTTGAACAAGAGATTAGTTCAGCAAAGTTGGGAGCTTGTTGCTGAACAGACTGGATAACTGCGCTGGCCTGCATCCTAAATAGTGCTACTTCCGGGCACGGCTGAACTCCTCCACCCGCTCCCACAACTGCAAATACGCTTCAGCCGACCGGAACAAAGTGGCCACAGCAGGTTTACCGCCAGGCTGCATCATCATGTCCGCGATGTAATCCGGGTACAAGCCGTAGTGGGCCACGCCATCGGTGTTCAAGTCATACACGCGTTCGCCTGTTCTCTGGCGCTCAAACACCACATCACCCATTGGCGATTTGAAGGGATACACCAAGGGCTTTTCAACTGCATCAGAGCGGGGATCTGCCTGCTGGTGAATGCCGTTGATGTCTGAACCAAACCCGCTCGCAGGTGCTTTGCCAGCTGGATACAAAGCACTCAGCTTTTGAATGTAGTCCACTGCCGTGGGAGAAGGTTTGTCGGGCAGATTAGAAATAAGTCCGCCTGAATCGACGATGCGCTGGCTATCGCGCGCAGCGCTGATGGTGCCGGAGTGTCCGGACACCACTGGCAGGCCACGTTCCTTCATCATGGCCAACACCCGCTTGCGCGACAGAGCGCCCATGTGGTCTGTCTCAACAATCACGCCTTTTTTGGCCAAGGCATCGATTAGAAAATCACCCAGTTTTGTCAAACCACGGGCATTGCGCTGGCACTCCCGTCCCGGCACATCTTCGGGAGTGGGCGGGGTATTGGTCAATTGCAGCAAAGCCAATTCAAACAAACCGTAGTCCTTGCTGTCCACTGTCGCAGGTTCAGCACTGTCAATGTCTTCACAGGTGGTGCTTGCAAACGGGTGGCCAGTTTCCCAAATATTGCCGGCATTGAACACCTGCATCAACGCAGCATCCTTGGTGAAGCGGCTAATTTCAGTGCCGCCAAACGCGTTGTCGAATATATGAAGAGGAAATACGCTGCGAATACCCAGCGCATAAAACTCATCCAATCGCTCCAGAATTTGCTGCTCTGTGCACTCTGGCATGCCCATGAATTCGCCGCAGTTGAACAGCTTTTCGTTTTCAATACCCATCACCACAGCAAGCTTGCCGTCGGCGATCACGTCACGCGCCGTGGCGCTGTCGTAAACAATCCTGAACCATCCTTTTCCTGGGCCGCCCTCCTGGGCGTCGATGTACTCCTCCAAATCCAGCAGCAATTGCCGTTGCAATTTCACGCTTTCCATTTCATCGCAATCATGTTCTTTCAAAGGCCACACCTGGCAAATCACCTCATTGGCCACAAAATGATTCACCATAATGCGCTGCCCACCCATCCACGCGCGCTTCATCCACACGTAATAAGTTTGATGATGGGTTTGAGATCTTGGGTTGGGCCAATAACTAAAAGTGGGCCAACCATCCGTGGCATGTTGGTTAACAGGGCTGCCAGTGGCCAACAGGTTGTCCAATACACCCAAGGTGCCTTGCGGGCCATGGTCAGCTTCACAACTGTTCAAGGCCTTGGTAATGCCAAAAGGGTGAAAGGGGCGGCCATGCGCAAGCTTGCCCCCCAAGGCCTCGCTGCCCCCGATGTGAATGTGCGTGTCCACCCAACCCACCACTTCCCCATTCGAAGTGGTGCCCTTGAACGGTGTACCTGCGGCGTTCAACTCGGCTTCAGGAAACACGGCACATCCCGAAGCCGGCTGCAACACAAACATGCTGGCTTCTGCCTCACCACTGACCAAGGCTAGCCCCTCACCTTGAACAGCCAGAAATTGTTGGGTGACAAGCTGCCTGAACCGAAATGAATTCTGTTGTAATGCGGGAATGATTTCCCACACGGTTAAAAATCCAGGCTCAGCCTGTGCAAAGGGCGTTGCATCACTGCTTGATTCTGCACTTTGCTGATCGACGGCCTCGCCCAAAGCCCCACCAGCCTGACGCACGCCATCACTGATCGGCTTCAAAGGCTCAATCACTTCCGCGAGATCACCAAGACCTGACAAAAAATCAGTGCCAGTTCGAAGAAACTGGATTAGTTGCGCTTGGTTAAAAGGGTTTGAATTGGAGAGCCCCAAAAAACTTGCATTGCTGTCAAACAACAAGTACTGGCCCAAGCGGCTTGGCTTGAAATAGAAGGGTGAAGGTGCGTTACCGATGCCATACATGCTGCCGCTTGCATTCAAGAAACGCCTATCGGTTGTGGCAACTGAAAAACACTGATTGGCAATATTGAATTGATCAAGCCGCGAGTCAGCTTGCCCAGCCTGTACCCGCGTACTTGAGGTGGATGAAGTGTCACCGCCCCCCAGGCAACCTGCCAAGGAAAGAAGCACACCAAGCCACACCAAACAAGAGGCTGCTCGTCCCATCTCTGTCTCCACTTTCTATGTGTTTCAGAAAGTGTAGAACAGGTGTGAATTTGCCAATGTCGACTAGCTGACACAAACTCACGATGTTGACACTGACCGTGTCACTTATCGCTCAAGCCGGGTCTTCAGAAAGAATTCCGGAGGTAACTGCGTTGCGCAAAAACTGTTTTTCGTAGTGTCGATTGCGTCGCGCTTTCTTGGCTTTCGCGCGTTTGTCATAACGCTTGTCAACGACCAACTCATCCAGGTTTGACAATTGATCCGGGCTTACGACCTGCTTCATCGAATTTCGCTTCGTCATGATTACTGCCTGTACTGCAAACTACACGAAACGAAATCATAAATGAAAAAGGACCTAGCGGATCACTCACGCTAAGTCCTTATTTTATTTGGGGCGATGTATGGGGCTCGAACCCACGACCCATGGAATCACAATCCATTGCTCTACCAACTGAGCTAACACCGCCACCGTTAACTGGTACTAAAATTCTTGGCCTGCCCGGAGGGGTTCGAACCCCCGACCCTCGGCTTAGAAGGCCGATGCTCTATCCAACTGAGCTACGGGCAGAATTTGCATTGTAACTCGCACACGCGAATGGGTAGAAAGCACCCACTGGACAAGGATAGAACATCCTTTAAATTCGGTGGTCGGGGCAGAAGGATTCGAACCCTCGACCCTCTGGTCCCAAACCAGATGCGCTACCAGACTGCGCTATGCCCCGACAAAGAAGCGGAATTCTATGTCGATTTCAAGGTTTCGTCAAGGCCTCGCACAGCGTTAGATCGAATTGGGCGCTGCGTTGTAGTGTCTCTGGCCATTTGCCCTCAACGACGCCGAGCCTGCGCGATTCCCTCGCTCCCAATTCAGCCGCACGTTCCAGCCATGTTTTAACAGGTCGAAACTTGTAAACCGATTGAATTCTGATCACTGGGCTGCCATCTGAATACACAAACTGCCGATATTCATCTGAAATGGCTGCCTGATCAAAGCCCTTGAACTGTCGCTCTGCCAGCCGGGCGAAAAAACCATTTGCGTTGTAAGCCATGCCTGTCAACTCCCGACAAGAGGATGGCGATGGAGGCACTGCGAACTGAGCCTGTCGGGAAAAAGGCTCCTCCAGCCACCTGGCCATACCCTCGGTGAACCACTTGGTTTTGAAGGGCGAATACGCGTATTGATACACATGAAACAGTTCATGTGCAGGTGTGGTGCTCAAGCGAGGGTCTACCTGCGAACCAATCTTGATTTTGAGCGTGGGTGCCGTAGAGGACTGACCCTCAAACCAGTTGGGCTTGGTAGGTTCATCAAACGCAAGTCCTGTGCCCTGATCAAAGTGCTGAACATGCACTTCGATTCCGTCGCTTTGGGTGTACCTTGAATGCTTCAACGGCGGAACCAAACCCAGCTGGGTTTGATAAAACCAATCCGCTGCCTTTAGCTGCACAAGAATATCGTCCACCCGATCTGGAACCGCGTTGCCGTCCACGTCATCTACTGGAACAGCATGCTTGCCCTCGGTGGTATAAAACACCCTGAATACACCCTCGGCCACGCTGTGGGTATAAAGTGCTTTGGGATGAGGCCTGGCCCATGCGGACACCCCAGGGATTAAAAGAACAGACAATCCGAGCAACAAATACACAAGCGGTTCCAGCTTGATTACACTGAAAACCTGGCCCGGCAGATATCGACCATTACCATTTATTTGCATGAGTTTTTAATTAAAACCTGACTGAAAACACCATGTTCCTGGACTTTATCGAAATTGGCACCTCCGACTTCAACACCCTGATTCAGGCTGCCGGCCCTGCTGCACACGGCCTATCGATTGATCCCATCTCACTTTACCTTGATCGGCTTCCGAATCGCCCGGGCTGCAAAAAAATTAACGCTGCCATTTCCAATTTTGAGGGTACGGTGGAGGTTTACTTCATCCCGCCCCAAGTGATTGCGAAGCATCGTCTGCCCAATTGGCTCAGGGGTTGCAATTCGATTGGTGCCCCTCACCCCACGGTCGCCAGGCAGCTGGACAAAATGGGCATCGCCCCTGAATTGGTTCTAATGCGTCAACCGGTGCCCTGTCACCGGCTTCAAACAGTGCTGCGTCAACAGGATGTTCAGGGCGTATTCATGCTGAAAGTAGACACTGAGGGACATGACGCGGTGATACTGAACGACTTTTTCAGTGACGCAACACCCGAGCAATGGCCTCATCAAATCATATTTGAATCGAATAAATTGTCAGACAGCGAGACGATTCACAGGCTGATCGCAAAGCTGATTTTGATGGGCTACGACATTGTGGCTTGCGAAACAGGCGGCGGTGCCAGCGACACTCACCTTCGCTTGAACCTAAACCGGCTGAAAGGTGAGCGCGGATCAATTCAAACCGCGAAGGGATACTACCTGGAGGGTTACCCGAAAAACTACTCCCCGCTTAACCTGCCGCACGAGAATAATCTGGATTCAGCGTTGAAATATGCCAACCAATTGCAGGCCGCCGGCGTCACCTTTCAATATGGTAGGTACGAAGTTCGCCAAGGTCGCTATTTGCAACACTCGACGAAAGACTTGCAGGTTTGCAGTTGGATAACTTTGCCTGAAGGAACAAATCACACATACCCACTGTAAAAAAACACTTGGATTAATTCTTACTTCTTTCTGAGCGTTTTCCCTTAAGTTACGTTGGCATCAAATAAGTACAATACATTAGATTGTTAAATAAATTCCAGCAACTATGACGTACGAAATTCCCATGCATTCAAAGAATTATTCTTAATAACCAAAACAAGTGATTGTTTAATAAATATATTTTTATTATCAAAATAATAAGAAAAACAACAACCACCCTCAATATTTGTTAAATCCAGAAACCCACATAAAATCCACCTCAGATCAGTTCAAGTAGCAATTGGACAACAACAAGTCCTACCTGTCCAATGACCGATCAAACAGAATCAAAGGGTACTGAGCGATCAACTTCAGCACCGCCTGTCGGCGCTGCGTCATTTGGCTTGCCGGGTCAGAGCAATCCGATATCACCATCTGGCAGCGAAAAGCCAATCGTTGTGCCGCCGAAACTGGCTGTTTTGTCGCAGGAAGAAACAAAAAACCAGACAGAGCAAACAGAACACGGTGTTTTGCTCGAAAACGAGACAGGTGAGGAAACTGAGAAGCTGGCAGGTTTGTTCGGTGCCGAGTTGGGCCTCGCTGGATTTGGCTCGTTGGCGGGGGGAGCCGTTACTCTGGGAGTTATCGCGGGTGGATCGAGCCGCTCCGTAACACCAAGTGATGAATCCGACAGTGACTCCGACTCTGACAGCGACTCTGACAGCGACTCTGACAGCGACTCTGACAGCGACTCTGACAGCGACTCTGACAGCGACTCCGACTCCGACTCCGACTCCGACTCCGACTCCGACTCCGACTCCGACTCCGACTCCGACTCCGATAGCGATTCTGACAGCGATTCTGACAGCGATTCTGACAGCGACTCCGACAGCGACTCCGACAGCGACTCCGACAGCGACTCCGACACCGACTCCGACACCGACTCCGACTCCGACTCCGACTCCGACTCCGACACCGACTCCGAC
>Ga0172372_10002142_pt1 | contig 30311 bp, 31 predicted proteins | sample LakKiv5m_2_FD_114544 | JGI IMG/M metagenome (GOLD analysis project Ga0172372, IMG submission 114544) | Freshwater microbial communities from Kabuno Bay, South-Kivu, Congo - kab_092012_9.5m | ecosystem: Environmental > Aquatic > Freshwater > Lake | place: Democratic Republic of the Congo...
GCTCAGGCACGCGCGGCTCCCTGCGAGGCGGCGTTCACGACGAGTCCGTGCCGGCGCTGCGTATGGCCCCGAAGGGTGAGTCGCGGCGGATTCACAGGCCGAGGCTCCCGCCCGCCGCGGCGAGCGCGTCGACCTCCGCGGTGACCTTGGCGAGGGCCGCCTTCGCACCGGCCGCGTCCCCGGCATCCGCGCGGTCGCGAAGGGCGATCCCGTCGTCCCGGAGCTCCGCCACTCGGAGCGCGACGGTCGCCTGGTCGTCGGCCGAGAGGGCGGTAGCCTTCGCCGGCAGGTCGACCGCGATGTCGACGGCCCGCTCGGCGAGCGGGTGGACCGAGCCGAGGTCCCCCTTGTCGATGGCGGCGCTCGGCGCCGCGTGCACCGAGCGCAGCTCGGCGATCCGAGCCGTGTACTCGGGCGCTTCCTTGGAGGCCTCTCCACCGCCCTCCTGTTCCCCCGGGGGCGACACGACCGCGGGCGACACGGGGGGTGAGGGCGCCGCCGAGGGCGCGACCGAGGGCGGAGACGGGGACGAGGGCGGAGCCGAGGGCTCGGAACAGGCAAGGAAGAAGAACAGCATTCTCGGACTCCTCGTCTTCGGTTGTCAGTCCCGCAGCGCTCGCGCGACCTGCGCCGGCATCTTCGACGCGACCTTGTCCCCGAAGCCGTCGTCCTTGGCCGTGATCGTGCCGTTGTGGTCGATGAAGTAGTACTTCGGCACCGACTTCCCCCCGCCGATCCACGTCTGGATCGCGGCGGCATCGGCGGCCAGCACCGGCCCGGTGAGCCCGGCCTTGCGCACCTTGTCGAGCTCCGCCCGCTGGAGCTCCGGCGTGCTGTCGACCGTGACGGTGACCACGGCGAGCTCGGGGTTGGCCTTCTCCAGTTCGACCAGCGTGGGGAGGCTCTGCGAGCAGTAGGTGCACCACGACGCCATGAAGGCGACGAGGAAGCCCTTGGGGCAGGACTGCCCCTCGGGATCGATCTGCTCGGCGAGCGTCCATGCGTCCCCGTGCTCGACGGAGGGCAGCGAGAGGGCGGGCGCCGGCCGCCCCGACTGGGGGAGCCCCGCGGGCCGGGCGGGCGAGGCGGCGGGAGTCGCCGCGGCCGCCGCCGGCTTCTCGTCGGTCTCGAGCTCGCCTCCGTCCTGTTGAAGGCGATCCTCGTCGCCGGGAGAGGTTTGCTTCTCACCGCAAGAGCCGAGGACGGCAGCGGCGACGAGGATCGCTGGAAGCGTCACACGTTTCAGTTCGAGCAGCATCGGAACCCCGTACGAGGGGCCGCGTACCCGGCCCCGAAGGTGTCGTTGCGACGGTAGCAGCGGGCGTGATCCTCGCTCGTGTCGAACGCGCCGCCCATGAGCGCGGCGTGTTCGGCCGAGTCCCCCACCCATTCTTCGACATTGCCCGTGAGGTCGTACACGCCGGTCGGCGTCACGCATCCGGGCAGCTCGCCGGTGTACACCGGGCGGAACTGGTCGCCCTCCTTGGCGTCCCAGCAGCGGTTGTCGTCGTGGAAATCGCCGTAGGGGTAGGCCGTCCCCTCGATCATGTCGTCGCCGAACTGGCCGTTCTTGTTGTCGTCCTCCGCGCGGGCGTTCTGACACGCGCTCACCCATTCGGCCTCGGTGCAGAGCCGCTTCCCTGCCTTCTCGCACGCGGCCTTCGCGTCGTACCAGGTCGCGCGGAGGGCGGGGACGTTGTGCCGACCCGACACGGCCGCTCCATCGACGATCGCAGCCTCGAAGGTGTCGATCTTGAACTTGAGGTCCCCGAACGCCACGTCGCGGACGACAGGGACGTCGGCGGGAACGGGGAGGACCGCCTCCTTCGCGTCGTGCATCGCGGCGGCGGCCTTCGCCGCGTCCTCCGCGGAGGCGCCCAGCGCGACCTCGATGGCGCGCGCCATGACCTCCGCCGACGATCCCGAGCGGTAGAGCTTCCCGTTGATGAAGATGCGGGGCGTCCCGTGGATGTCGAGCGAGGCTCCCACCTCTGCGTCATGACGCACGACTTCGAGGGGCGCGTCGGTCGCGAGGCAGGCGTCGTACTTCGCGCCGTCCGCGCCTGCGTCGATGGCGTAGGTCCGAAGGTACTCCGAGCCGAGCTGGTGCTGGTTCTTGTAGGCGAGGTCGTGGAACGCCCAGAAGACCCCTTGCTCCTTCGCGCAAACCGACGCCTTCGCGGCGGCGCAGGCGTCGCGATGCTTCCGGTTCTTGACGCCGGGGTTGCACGCGGGGTCCATCGCGAAGTGCTTGAAGACGAACAGCACGCGGTCGCCGTAGGTCGCCTCCAACCGGGCCAACTCGGCGCTCGACCGCTTGCAGTAGCCGCACTCGAGGTCGCCGAACATCACCACCGCGACCTTGGCGTCCCTGTTGCCCGTCCAGGCGTCGTCCGGATCGAGCTGGTAGGTGGCCTCGGCGTTGTCCTCGGTCTTGACCGTGAACGAGAGCGCGGGGGCGTCCCCCTTGGGGTCCTTCTCCCGCGCCCCGGCCTCAGCGATCTCCGTGCCCCCCGCGCCGGTGAGCGAGGCCCGATACAGACGCTCGCCGCCCGCGCTGACCAGCAGGAGCCCGACGTAGACTCCACCCACGGTGATCAGGAGGTTGCGGTCGGGCTGGGACGGCCGGCCTCCGAGGACGCCCAGGACGAGGATGGCGGCGTTCACACCGTAGAGGCGGATGCACCACGCGCACACGTACCCGAGCTCGCTCTTCGAGATGTAGAAGAGGAACCCCGAATACCCGAGCGCGAGCACTCCGGCGCCGATGATGAGCGCGCGCACCCCCATCCGGCCGCGGATGGCCATGATCGCGAGGACGAGCACGGTGGCGTAGAACGGGATCGCGAGGGTCGCGATGGGGACGCCGAGGATCTCGCTGTAGGCGCTCGTGTTGACGATGTCGCAGTTGACCTCGGCCGATTCCGTGCAGCCGATGAGCTCGCCCTGCTCCCCCCCGCCGTAGAGCTGGGTGTCGTGGTGCCAGGTCATCAGCCCGCCCACGAAGATGCCGAAGAGCATCAAGGGGACGAGCAGCCAGAGCGCGACAGCGCGGAGCTTCGTCACTTCGCACCTCCCACCGCGGCGTCGAGCTCCGAGAGGCCCTTCTCCTCGCTGTACCCGGTGTTTCGCCACGCGAGCGCGCCCTTCTTGTCGAAGAGCAGCATCGTCGGCATCGACATCACGCCGTACTGGCCGAGGTGCTTCGCCTCGGGATCGTAGGCGACGGGCAGGTCGAAGCTGACCTTCCGGAGGAAGCCCTCGGCGTCCCCGGACGTGCGGTCCACGTTGACCGCGAGCACGGTGACCTCGGGATGGCTCTTCGCCCAGGTCGAGAGCGCCGGGAGCTCTTTGCGGCACGGCGCGCACCAGCTCGCCCAGAACGTGAGCAGCACCTTCTCGCCCTTGTGCTCGGCCATGCGGAAGGTGCCCCCGTCCTTGAGGGGGATCTCGAAGTCGGCGGCGCTCTCGGGGGCCGCGTTCATCACAGCGGCCCACGCCTCCTCGGGGATCATCTCGGGGGCGGCGAGCGCCAGATCGATCAGAAGCAGCAGCACGGCGGGGTCCTCTGGGGCGGGATGGTCTGCGCCACCTGGGTACCGCAAGTGGCATGCCGTCCCGAGATTCAGATGGTTGATCCGTGGGCGGAGGCCCGCGGGTCGCGGCGCGACGCCGATCGCTGTACATTTCCGCCCCACCTATTCACAGGAACGCCCCACTGCGCCTCTCGCTCCGCATGACCGCCACTACCGCCCTCGCCGGGCTCCTCTTGTTCGGCGGCTATGGGGCCCTCCTGGTGCGGGAGGAGAGGCGGGACCTCCGGACGTCCGCCGAGCGGGAGCTCACGTTCCTCGGCACGAGCCTCCGGGTCGGCGTCGAAAACGCGATGCGCGATCGGCAGCCCGCCGACGTGGAGGAGGCCACGCTGCGTCTCGAGGGCATCGACACCGAGGTGGACGTCTTCGTCTACGACCTGCAGGGGGCGCCCGTCGTGGCCCCCACGGGCGCGCCGACGGGCGACCTGCGCGAATCGCTCACCACCCTGGTCCGCGAGTCCGAGCGGTCGTCGGAGACCCGCGTCCGCTACTTCCCGGAAGCGCGACCCGTCCGCCTTCTCTTCGCCACCCCGCTCCTGACGGACGACGGCGAGCTGGTCGGCGCCCTGGCCATCTCCCGGCCGCTCGCCGACGTGAACCAGGATCTGCTGGAGACAGCGGGATCAACAGCCGCCACCGTCGGCATCTTCGTGCTGTTGGCGATGGGGCTCGGCATCTGGATCGGCGAGATTCGGCTCGCGCGCCCGCTGACGCGGCTGGTGGGAGCGATGCGCCGGGTGCAGGAGGGCGAGCTTCGCGCACCTGTGGTCGAGGTGGGCGACGACGAGCTCGTGGCGGTGGCCCGCGAATTCAACCGGATGCTGGCGGAACTGCGGACGGCGCAGGCCGAGGCGGCCAGGGAGGCCGAGGCGAGGAGGGAGGCGACGCGGTCGCTCGAAGCGGCGGACCGTCTCGTCACGGTCGGGCAGCTCTCCGCGTCGGTGGCGCATGAGATCGGGTCGCCACTCCAGGTGCTGCTCGGTCGCGCTCGCTCGCTCGCCGAGCGCCCCGACGAGCCGGAGCGCGTGCGGAAGGGCGCCGAGGCGATGGTCCGCGAGGGCGAGCGCATCACGCGCATCGTCGAGCAGATGCTGGTCCTGACGCGCCGACGCCCCGCGCGGCGGGAGCGCGTCGACGTACGCGCCATCGTGTCGGAGGTGCTCGCGCTCCTCGAGGTCGAGGCACGGCGCCGGAACGTCACGCTTGCCCTGACCGGGGAGCCTTGCGTCGCGACGTGCGACCCGGACCAGGTGCGGCAGGTGGTGCTCAACCTCGTGCGGAACGCACTCGCGGCTGTCTCGGAACAGGGGACGGTCCGGGTCACGGTGGACCGGACGGGAGCGTCGGCGCGCCTCGTCGTGGAGGACGACGGAGGGGGCATCCCGCCTGAGATCCGGGGGCTCGTCTTCGATCCGTTGTTCACGACGCGCGCGGATCGCGGCGGGACGGGCCTCGGACTGGCCGTGGTCAAGGGGATCGTGCTGGACCACGGAGGGAGTGTCGGGGTCGAGTCCGAGCCGGGCGAGGGCGCGCGCTTCACGGTGGTCCTGCCGATCGGAGGGGAGGCATGAGCGGGCGGATCCTCGTCGTCGACGACCACGAGGAGGTGGTCGCGTGGCTCTCCGAAGAGCTCGAACGGGAGGGCTACGCCGTCGAGGGCTGCACGCGGCCCGCCGAGGCGGTCGCCCGGATCCTGGACGGAGACTTCGACCTCGTGGTCTCCGACGTCGAGATGCCGGGGCTCCGGGGGCTCGATCTGATGGCCCACGTCCACCGCGACCGACCCGGGCAGCTCGTCCTGCTCATCACGGCGTTCGGCAGCGTCGACCTGGCGGTGCAGGCGGTCCGGGCCGGAGCCTGCGACTTCGTGACCAAGCCCTTCGCCATCGAGGTGTTGTTGCTCGCGATCGAGCGTGCGCTCCGGGAGCGACGGATGCGTCGCGAGAACGTGCGCCTGCGCCGCAACGTCGCTCGAGAGGCCCCGGAAGGGATTGTCGCACGCTCGTCGGCGATGCGACGGGTCGTGGAGCGCGCCGAACGAGCCGCCCGTGCCGGCTCGGCGGTGCTGCTGACCGGAGAGACGGGGGTGGGCAAAGGGACCATCGCCCGGTTCATCCACGGACGGAGCGCGCGGGCCGCAGCCCCCTTCGTACAAGTGAACTGCGCCGCGATCCCCACGAACCTGGTGGAGAGCGAGCTCTTCGGCGTCCGGCGCGGCGCGTTCACCGACGCCCGCGAGGACAGGGAGGGTCTCTTCGTCCGCGCGCATGGCGGAACGCTGTTCCTGGACGAGGTCGGCGAGCTGCCCCTCGACGCGCAGCCGAAGCTGCTCCACGCCGTCGAGAGCGGACGGGTACGGGCGGTGGGGGCCGCCACCGAGCGCACCGTGGACGTCCGCATCGTGGCCGCCACGAATCGGGATCTCGCCGCGGAGGTCAGAGAGCGCACGTTCCGCGCGGACCTGCTCTTCCGCCTGGACGTGATCCGCATCGAGATCCCACCGCTCCGCGAGCGGCCCGAGGACATCGACGGCCTCGTCGATACGCTTCTCGACCAGCTCGGCGCCCGCTTCGGGCGCGAGATCACGGGCATGACCGACAACGCGCTCGCCTGGCTGCGCGGGCAGTCGTGGCCCGGCAACGTGCGCGAGCTCGCCAACGTCCTCGAACGAGCGGTGGCCCTCGGGGACCATGACGCGGTCACGCTCGGCGACCTGGCTGAAGTCGGCGCCGAGCCCGAGTCGGCGGACGGTTGGGGGACGCTCGACGAAGCCGTCGCGAGCGGGCGACCCCTGGAGGAGATCGAGATGGCCTACATCCGGCGCGTCGTGGACGCCTGCGGGGGGAACATGTCGGAAGCGGCGAGGCGGCTCGGGATCGACCGGAGGACGTTGTATCGGCGCGTAGGGGGCTGAAGTGGGGGCGGACGAGGGGATGCCTGCCGGCGTGGTCGGGCTATACCGCAGCGACAACGCGGAGTTTCGGCGGGCTGATCTCGCCTGATGCGACCCACCCCCGGTTTATTGGGGCTGACCCCTCAGGCGGGCCGTCAGGGGCCTGGTGACAGAACCCGTGTTCAACGTCAGAGCTGTGGCACCCCGCGCCGTTCCGGCTCCACTCGGAGCGGGGGTTCGCGAGTAGCCGGGATGAACGGGGTTCGCGACGGACGGACCGCGCGCGGCGTCCTCCACCCGCCGCGTCCGGCGGCCGGGCTCAGGGACAGTCGTAGGTCCAGGTCGTGACCGACTCCGGGACGCCGTCCTCGTCGTTGTCGTACTCGGACCGCTCCGGCCCCCGCGCGCCCCAGCTCCAGGTGGTGCGCTGCTCGTACGGCGACCCCCCGGACACGGGGAGCCGCACGCGCTCGATCGGCCGGGCGTGCTCGTCGTGCCGCAGCGTGTACGAGGTGCCGTCTTCGACGACGACCTCCGCCTCGGCGCGGTCCTCGGACCAGTTCCACGCCGCACCGCCCACCCGGCTCGTGGCCTCCGGCTCGTCGTACCAGTCCTCCCAGACCGGGAGGTCGTCCTCCCAGGTGGTGACGTACGCGCCGCGGCTCGACATGCCCATGTCGTCGTACATCCAGTACATGTCGATCTCGAAGCGCAGGCGGCGCGGGCCGGCGAAGACCCGACGTTCGAGGTCCGTGAACACGACGTCGGGGGCCAACGGCTCTCCCACCGTGGTCACCTCCTCACCCGACCAGGTGTGGGTCCAGCCCAGCTCGTCGACCCCGTCGTCCCCGCCGCGGCTGGCCACCCGCGCGCCCGCCGTGTCGTAGGTGTCCACCATGAACGGGACGTTGCTCGCGCCGCTCTCCGTGATGGCGGTCAGTTCGCACCCCGCCAGCGTGGGGTCGCTCCACGCGGGCGCACCGTCGACGGGTATGGGCCGGGCGGACGCGACCGGGTCGCCGCAAGCGAGCAGGAGGAGCGCCATCATCGGACCAGGTTAGCCGGTGCGCGGCGCATCGCGCGTCTCCGGGTTGTTGGTGATGCCGATCTTGAACGAACGAGCGCGATCAACGCGGGCGATTGCCGAGATTCTATGCCGCACCCTTAGGTGGGTTGGCCACCCAGTCTCGACCTCGTACCTGACGTCCACGCCAGTTCTCCTTTCGCCGTCCAGGCGCTCACCGGCCAAGCGGAAGTGCAAGCGCGCCCGAGCTCGCCTGACCGGAGCCGCCCGCCTGGACCTCGTCGAGATCGCGCACCAACGTGCAACTCGTCGAGGTGGAGGGCCACGGCCACGTCCGCGCGCGCATCTGGGAGCGGGGCGCGGGTGGATCCCGCCTGGGTGGCGGCGCGGGGCTGAGCGGCGCGTGCGCGTGGATGGCCCCGGGAACCCGTCGCGTTAGTGCGAATGCATGGTGGGTTTCTGGGTGGCGACGGCGCTGGCGGGGTCGCCCCCGGTGTGCCCGGCGGTGGACGCCCGGCCCGACTGGCAACGGGGCGGGCTGCGGCCGGCGCACACGCGGGTGATGGGCCTCGTCTGGTTCGGGTCGTTCGACGCGGGCTCCTGGACCTCGGGGGACCGGGACCTGCCTCGGCCCGATGAGCCGACCCGGCACCGCGCCGCCCACACATTCACCCAGGGCGTGGCGGAGCGCCTCGGGGCGACCGTCTACCCCGAGCCCTGCGACGAGGATCTCGCCGTGCCCGGCGTGCAGCTCACCCTGTTGGAGGCCTGGGCGGGGGCGGATTTGGAGCTGCGGCACGAGTACCTGCCGGTGGACCTGGGGCGGCGCGGGGAGAACGCCCGCCGCCGGGGAGTCGCCGCGGTGCTCTGGTCGCTCATCGCCACCCCAGCGGTCGGCCTCCTCTCCACCGGCACGGACGAGATCGCCTACCGCTTCGCCGACCTCCGGAGCGTCGCGCGCGCCCGGGTGCGGGTGTGCCCGCCCGGCGAGTCGTGCGTGGACGAGATCGTGGAGGCCGAAGGCGCCGGCGACGCCGGCCGGGACGCGGCGCGCGAAGGCTGGCGCTACGTGCACCCGCCGGTGCTGCTGGACCCCCCCGAGCACGGGAGCGACATCCAGGTCCCCGAGGTCGAGCGCATCCGGGAGCGGCTGGGAGCAGAGCTGCAGGGCACCCTGAGCGCGCTGGCCGACGAGGCGGCCCGCCTGGCCCAGGGGCCGGCGTGACCGTGGCGGAGGCCCCGTCCGCCGACGAACGGCCGGTCTCCGACGGGCGTCCGGTGGACTCGGTGGCCCGGTCGGACCTGCGCCGCCTGGATCTTCGCGTCGTCGCCGGGCTCCGCGGGGGGATGGCCTGGCCCGCCCGCTGGTCGCGCCCCGTCAGCGGGGTCTTCCCGGTCCTGGGGGCCCAGTTCGGCCTGGACTCGCTGCGGCTCGGGGTCTCCACGCGCCTCTCCCCCGGCCCGGTGGACCCGACGGTGAGCCTCGCGCTCGTGCCGCTGCGCATCCGCGACCGGCTCGACCTCGCCGTGGGCGTCGGGGCGCCGGCCTGGCACTGGGACGCCCCCGTCGGCACGCTGGACGTGTGGTTCGCTCCCCTCCCGGACCATCGCGTCGAAGTGGGTGCCCTGCTGGGATGGTCTCCCACGCTCCCGGTGCAGGACGGGTTCGCTCATCGGGAGCTGCGCGTGGGCTGGTACGCGGAGGTGGGCGTTGCCTGGACGGTGTTCTGAGGTCCTTCTGCTCCTCGCCCTGGCCGGGTGTGGCAAGGGCCACGACATCGACGTGGCGGTGACGGTCCCCCAGGAGGTGTACCGCGCGCTCGGGCGGGAGGCCTACGGCTCCGCGGTGGTCATCGAGATCGTGGACGGGTGGTTCGTGGACGAGGAGGTGCGCTCGGTGCGCCTCGCCGGCTACCTCTGCTTCGACGACCGGGACGCCACCTTCGAGCACTCGCTCGAGCGCGAGGGCTGCTCGGCCACGTCGGAGGTCGCGGCCTGGATCGTCCCGCCGGGCGACTTCGGGGACGCGACCGAGGAGTCGCTCTGCGCGTCCTCCCCCGAGGGCTGGGAGACCCCGCCCGAAGGGGCGCCCTACGTGTCCGGGCTGGCCTGGCCCGAGCTCGAAGGCGGTTGGTCCTGTGCCGCCGAGCCGGGGACCCGCGTTCACCTGGAGCTCGCCGTCCCGGAGTGACCGATCACCCCGGGCTCATCCCCCCGGTGCCCCCGCGAACTTGACCCGCATGCGCGCGTCCCGCGCCTCGCCGCGCTGGCGCGCCTTGACCGCCTCGGCCTCCCGCGTGCGGGGCGCCCCGTGGGCCACCAGCCCGTCCCGCAGGAGCCGCCGGGTGATGTCGGCGATGTCGGCCACCGCCTGGTCGAAGGCGGCCTGGTTCACCTTGGCGGGCTTGGTGGAGCCGGAGACCTTCCGCACGTACTGGAGCGCGGCGGCGTGGATCTCGTCGTCGGTGGTGGGCGGATCGAAGTGGAAGAGGACGCGGATGTTGCGGCACATGGGCACCTCGCGCCCTCCGTAGCCCCGCGCGCTACGTGCGCGCATGCTCCTCGCGCTCGCGGCCTGCACCGGTACCCCCGGCGACGACTCCGCCACCCTCTTCCTCTGCGGCGACGACCTTGCCGTGGGCGCGGTGGAGGAGGTGGCCGGCGGCTTCGACGCCGGGACCGAGGGGCTCGCCTTCCTGGGCGGGCGGCTCTTCGTGAGCGTGCCCGACGGGGTGATGGAGATCCTGCCCGACGGCACCGTGCTCCGCGTCGCCACCACCTCCTCCGCGCTGGGCCTGGCGCCCTGGTCGGGCGGGCTCGCGCTCGCCGCCCCGGGGGACTTCACGCTGGACGGCTCGGGCGAGGACGGCGAGGTGCTGCACGTCGAGCTGGACGGGACGGTGTCCGCCCTCGCGCAAGGGCTCCCGAACCCCAACTTCGTGGCGCCGAGCCCCTGGGGCGCGCTGCTCGTGGACGACGACACCAACGAGACCATCTGGCAGTTGGGGGACACGGGGGCGCTTCCCTGGCTGGAAGGGGTGCCCTCGCCCAACGGCATGGGCTTCTCGCCCGACGGCACCACGCTCTACGTCGCGAGCACCTTCGTGGCCGATCCCCCGCTCTGGGCCGTACCCGTCGGCGCCGACGGGGCGCCCGGCACCCCGGTGGCCGTGGCCACCCTGCCCACCGCGAGCGCGCCCGATGGGCTCGCGGTGGCCGCCGACGGGATGGTGCTCGTGGCCGCGAACCTGGCCGGGGAGCTCGTCTGGGTGGACCCGGCCACCGGGGACACGGACACGCTGGTGAGCGGGCTCGACACCCCCGCCAGCCTCGCCTTCGGCGACGGGGACACCTGGGACGCCTGCTCGGTCTACGCGACCTCGTTGTACGGAGACACGGTGGTGAGGGTGGCGGCGGGGCGCCCGGGCCCCATCCTCCCGCGCTGACCCCGCCCCGGGCCTACCCCTCCCTGGGCGGCTCCCACAGCTCGACCCGGTTGCCCTCCGGGTCCTGCACCCAGGCAAAGCGGCCGTTCTCGTCGCCCGACTGCTCCACGGCGAAGCCGGCGGCCTCGAGGCGGGCGACCAGGGGGCCCAGGTCGGAGACGCGGTAGTTCACCCGACCCGTGCGGATGGGCCCGAGGGGGGCGTCGGCCTGGAAGAGCGCGAACACCGTGCTGGCCTGCCGCCCGACCGGGACCCGGTCGGCCGAGGGGAGCTCCAGGCCGCGAGCCGAGCCCCAGCGCTCGAACTGGAGGCCCAGGTGCTCGGTGTACCAGGCGGCGAGCGCGTCGACGTCGTCGGCGTAGAGGAAGGCACCGCCGAGCCCCTGCACCACCGGCACCTCGACCCGCTCGGCCTCCTCGATCCCGCAGGCGGCGAGCCAGTCGGGGTGCGGTGGCACGGCCTTCCGGGTGGCGAGGTCCAGGAAGACGGCGCGGGTGGTCGCCGAGGCGCACTCCCGCCCTTCCACGTCCACCATGCGCTGGGTCACCTCGAAGCGGCGCCCGCCGAGGAGCCGGAAGGTGGTGAGCACGGTGATGCGGTCGCCGAGCCGCAGCTCGCGGCCGAAGCGCAGCCGCACGTCGAGGAGCACGGGGGCGACCCCGGTGCGGGCCACGATGCCCGCGTCCTCGCCGCCCTCGGCGAGCACGGCCCAGCGGGCCTCCTCGAAGATGGACAGGTAGGCCGCGTTGTTGAGGTGCCCGGCGACGTCGATGCGGTCGGCGGTGACGGTGGTGTCGTGGCGGAAGGTGGGCAAGCGGGCTCCGAATGCCGCGGGACGCCCCTCGGGTGGGACGATCGGCGCGGACTCCGGGGCTATGATGGAACCATGATCCTCGCTCTCCTCCTCGCCTGCGGGAATGCGCCGGTGGCGTCGTCGCCCGCCGTCCCTCCGTCCGCCGCCCCCGCGGCCGCCCCGGCGGGTCACGTGCCCATGCCCGAGCTGGAAGAGGTGTCCCTGGACGTGCCGGACGTCTGGCAGGAGGGGCCCGAGGCCTACGAGCGCGCCGTCGCGTCCGGCGCCCCCACGCTCGTCTACTTCAGCACGGACTGGTGCGGGTACTGCAAGCGGCTCGACAAGCAGGTGCTCCACACCGCCGAGGCCGAACAAGCGATGGAGCTCGTGCACAAGGTGCACGTCAACCCCGAGAAGAGCACGGCCGGGTCGTCCTTGTACCGCCAGTTCCGGGGCACCTACGTCCCGTACCTGCTCCTCGTCACCCGGCGTGGCGAGCAGGTGGAGCAGGTGCGCACCCCGGACAACGTCGACGCCACCGGGTTCGCGCAGGAGGTGGCGCGGGCGATGAAGGCGTCGTGTGACCGGGGCGCGACCGAGGCCTGCTGACCGTCGGACGGCCGATGGAAGGCCCCGAAGCGCGGACTTAGTGGATGCCCATGTCCTGGATCTGGCTCGCCTGCGCGCCGGTGGACCCTCCTTCGGAGGCGGACAGCACCCCGCATGTCGACATCCCCGGGCACAACGAGTGCCTCCCCCCGGGGGAGCGCTACGACGACGAGGTGTGTGTCGCCGTGGTGGAGGACCAGGGGCGGGTCGCCACCGAGAGCCGGCTCAAGGCCCCCGCCCAGGCCAGCGCCGACGACCCCCGACTCACCGACCCGGAGTTCCTCTGGATGACCGGCGAGGTGGACCGCTGCGTGTGCCGCTGCTGCCACACGGCCGGGCTCGGCGGCGCGGGGGTGCACGCGTGGGACCTGAGCTTCGAGCCGGTCTGGGTGGACTCCGCGAGCGACTGGTCCCTGCGGGTCTTCGGCGGGTACACCGAGGAGTACGAGCAGACGCTCCCCACCGACGACCTGGACCGCCTCCGCGCCTGGCTGGACGGCGAGTGGGCCCGTCGGGACGCGCTCGAGGGCTGACCACGGGGTTCAGCGGGGGCGTCGCCGGGCCGCCCGGGCGAGCCGGCTCCAGCCGCCCCCCAGGCCCAGGAGCAGCACGAAGCTGACGGCGCCGCCACCCTGGCAGCAGTTGCCGATCACGCAGAGGATGCCGGTGTCGCACCCCTCGTTCAGCGCCCCGGGAGGGCAGTAGCTCAGGCTCTCCCCGTGCGTGCCGTCGGGCCAGACGGGGTCGACGGTGACGCAGCCCACGCCGAGGGGCGAGACGAGCACGGTGGTCGCGCCGCTGGGGTGGAGCGCGCCCACCACGTGCCCGAGCCCGATGCCGTCGCGAAGGAGCACGTAGGTGGGACCCTGGACCTCCACCGAGACGTCTGCGGTGCGGAAGTCCCCGGCGCAGGCGGTGGGGACCACCCCGCCCGCGGCGAAGCGGACGGCCGGCGTCCCGGTGGGCGCGGGAGCGCGGAGGCTGCCGGTGCGGAAGGCGGCCACCCACACCTCGGTGCCCGCGCGCGTCCCGACCACCTCGACCTCGGTGTCGGCGGGCAGCTCCGCCACCGGGTCCACCACGAAGAGGCAGGCGACCGGCTCGGGGTCGAGGTCCACCCAGCAGTCGGTCGCGACCGCGGACTCGACCGGCACCCCGTCCACCTCCACGGCGACGTCCCACTCGGCGAGATCGCCCCCCGGCCCGCGGAAGCCCACCGCCACCGCCGCGTCGACCACGACATCGGTGGCGCCGTCGGCGGGGTGGATCCAGGCGATGTCGACGCCGACGGGGTCGCAGTCCTGGGCGAGCGCGAGGGAGAGGAGGGGGAGCACGCCGCGGAGGGTAGCAAGGGGCGGGCCAGCGAGCGCAGGGGCGGGTGGCTCTACGTGACGGGCGCGCGCGGGAGCCTCACCCCCTCGCGAGCCGCTCCGCGTTTCGCCGCGCCACCGCGAGGATGAGCCCCTGCGGGTTGATGCCGGGGGTGTCCGGCAGGAGGCTGGCGTCGTTCACCCACGCGTTCTCCCAGGCGTGGAGCTGTCCCCACGGGTCCACCGGGCCGCCGCGGGAGAGGGGAACGGTGCTGTGCAGGTGGATCGCGGTGAGCTGCACCTTCCCGGCCTGCACGCCGGCGCGCAGGCGCGGGAGGTCGTCCACTCCCCGGATGGGCGCGTCGCCGGGCACGGGGCTCACGAGGTCCTCGGCGCCGGCGGCGAAGAGCACACGCCCGAGCCGCTCGGCGGCGAGGCCGAGGAGCTCGAGATCCTCGGGGCCGACCGCGTAGCGCACGAAGGCCTCGTCGAAGACCGGGACGTTGCGCACCCGGCCGCGCGCGCGTGCCATGACCTTGGCGTAGAAGACGCCCAGCCGCTGCCACTCGGCGAGACGGCGGTCGCGCTCCTGCGGGTCTCCCACGAGCCAGAGGGCGAGGTGCGCCAGCGAGGAGTGCGAGCAGCCGAGCGTCATGTCGGGCTTGAACTGCTCGATCTGCTCGACGGGCACGCCCAGCTCCGGCTCGTTCACCTTGTCGGGGAAGGACGCCGCGAGCCGGATCATCGGGTTCATGGTGAGGGTGTCCCCCACCGAGAGACCGGAACGCCGCAGGATCAGCGCGGTCTGCACCGCCCCGGCGCACAGGACCACGCGCTGGCAGCGGATGTCCACCGCGCGCCCCTCCGCGAGCGCCACCGCCCCCACCACCCGGCGGCCTTCGAGCCGGAGGCGACGGATGCGCAGGCCGCTCTCCACCCGGGCTCCGGACCGCGTCGCGGCGGGGAGGAGGGTCTCGCTCATGGACTGCCGGCGCCCCCCCGGCTCGCCGGGCGGGTAGCGCCAGAAGCGCTTCACCTGCGTGCTCTTCCAGCCCAGGCGCTCCGCCCCCTCGCGCAGCCGCTCCGAGGCGATGCCGGGCGAGCCGGGGAAGGCCGACACGCCGAGCAGGCGCTCCACCGCGTCCACGTGGGGGGCCAGCGCGGCGGCCCCGAAGCCGTCGATGCCGTAGCGCGCCGCCCAGGTGTCCAGCAGCTCGGGGATGGGGGGGTGGTACAGCGCGGCGTTGACCTCGCTCGCCCCGCCCACGCAGCGGGCCTCCACGTAGGTCACCTTCACGGGGCCGAAGGCGGGGGTGAGCCCGCCGTTCCGCCACTTCTGGTCCATCTCGGCGAGCGAGTAGGGCTCGGCCGAGCCCACCGGGAGCGCCGGCCCTTCCTCGGCCACCAGGACCGAGTGCCCGGCAGCGGCGAGCGTGGAGGCGGTCATCGCGCCCCCGGGGCCCGAGCCGATCACCAGCCAGTCGCAGTCGCGGGTCACGCCCCGTGCTCCACGCGGGTGTAGTAGGTGAAGGTCCCCATCTTCTCGTAGAACTCGACGAAGTCGCCCACCAGCGGCCGGCCGCGGAAGCTGTCCCACCGGGCCACGCGGCGGGCCTTGGGGAGCCGGGTCAGCGGGCCCAGGGCGAGCGTCATCGCCGCGATGCCCACGCCCATGTACCGGGGCATGAGCACCATGCGCTGCACCATGTCCTGGGTGGCCCCCGCCAGGCAGCCGGCGTCCAGCCCGTGGCTCTCGGGGTCGAGCAGGTCCTCGAGCAGGACGCGGACGATGGGGGTCAGCACGCGGGGAACGTAGTCGCCTGCGTCGCGACCGGCTGGCCGACAGCGGCAGGTCAGCGCCCGCCACGTGATCTCGGGTACCGGCGCCCCTCGCCCCCCCCGTCATGCTACATCGCCGCGCCCTCGGAGGTCCGCATGCGTGGTGGTTGGTCGACCCAGGACAGCAGCGAGCTCTACAACGTCCGCAACTGGGGTCGGGACTTCTTCCGGATCAACGAGGAGGGCAACCTCGAGGTGACGCCCACGGGGCCCCGTGGCGACGGGATCGACCTCCGCAAGCTCGTCGACGACCTCGAGCGCCGTGGCATCCAGCCCCCAATCCTGGTGCGGTTCACCGACGTGCTCCGCTCGCGGGTGCGCATGCTCGCGAACGCGTTCAACAACGCGATCAAGGAGTACGAGTTCCACGGCGCCTACCGGGGGGTCTACCCCATCAAGGTGAACCAGCAGCGCTACCTCGTGGAGGAGCTGGTCCGCTTCTCCGAGCCCTACCACATGGGGCTGGAGGCGGGCTCCAAGCCCGAGCTCCTCATCGTCCTCGCGCTCATGGACGACCCGGACGCCCTCATCATCTGCAACGGCTACAAGGACGCCGAGTTCATCGAGACGGCGTTGATGGCCAAGAAGCTCGGCCGCAACCCCATCATCGTGGTGGAGAAGGCCAGCGAGCTGAAGCTCGTGGTGGAGACCTCGCGCCGCGTGGGGGTGCGTCCCGTCGTGGGCATGCGCGCCAAGCTGGCCGCGAAGGGCGCCGGTCGCTGGGAGACGAGCGCGGGGGACCGCGCGAAGTTCGGCCTCACCATCGGCGAGATGGTGGACGGCGTGAACTACCTCAAGGCCGAGGGCATGCTCGACTGCCTGCAGCTCCTCCACTTCCACATCGGCTCGCAGGTGAGCGCCATCCGGTCGGTGAAGAAGGCCCTGCAGGAGGCGGGGCGCATCTTCACCGAGCTGGCCCGCCTGGGCGCCCCGATGCGCTACTTCGACGTGGGTGGCGGGCTCGGGGTGGACTACGACGGCTCGCGGACCAACTTCGAGTCCTCGGTCAACTACACGGTGGACGAGTACGCGGCCGACGTGGTGGCCGCCGTCGCCTCGGCCTGCGACGAGGCCGGCGTGCCTCATCCGAACATCATCACCGAGTCCGGCCGCGCCATGGCCGCCCACCACGCCGTGCTGGTGTTCAACGTGCTGGGCGTGTCGGAGTTCCCGGCCCAGGACGACGTCTCGGTGCGCGAGGACGATCCGGACGTCCTGCAGGAGCTGCACGAGATCCTGGACGGGGTGACCCGCAAGAACTTCCAGGAGGCCTTCCACGACGCGCAGGCGGCCAAGGAGGAGCTCCTCTCCCGGTTCAACCTCGGGCTCCTCGACATCGAGCAGCGGGCCACGGGCGAGCGGCTCTTCTGGCTCGTCTCGCAGAAGATCCTGAACATCGTCCGGCAGCAGTCCTACGTCCCCGACGACCTGGAGGGGCTCGAGAAGTCCCTGGCCGACACCTACTTCGGCAACTTCTCGGTGTTCCAGTCGGCGCCGGACTCCTGGGCGGTGGACCAGCTGTTCCCCGTCATGCCCATCCACCGGCTGGGCGAGGAGCCCACCCGGCGCGCGATCATCGCCGACATCACCTGCGACTCGGACGGCAAGATCGACCGCTTCATCGATCTGCGCGACGTGAAGGACGTGCTCCCGCTCCACGCCCCGAACGACCAGCCCTACTACCTGGGCGTCTTCCTCGTGGGCGCCTACCAGGAGATCCTGGGCGACCTCCACAACCTCTTCGGCGACACCAACGCGGTGCACGTCTCCGTGGACGACGACGGGGCCTACACCATCGACCACGTCATCGAGGGCGACACGGTCGAGGACGTGCTCAAGTACGTGCAGTTCTCCCGCGGGGACCTCGTGCGCCGGGTGCGCCGCGCCACCGAGGTGGCCCTGAAGGAGGGTCGGATGTCCATGGAGGACGCGGCCAAGATGGTCACCGCCTACCAGAGCGGGCTCGAGGGCTACACCTACCTGGAGTAGGGCATGTCCCGCCTCGTCCTCCTCTCGGGCACGTGGTTCCTCGCCCTGGCGGGGACGGGGGCGTGGTGGCCCTACCTCGGGCTCATCCTGGCCCGCCGCGGTCACGACGGCGCCACGGTGGCGGGCCTGCTGGCGCTCATGCCCCTGGCGCGGATCGCCTCGGGCCCCTTCTGGGCGATGGTGGGCGACCGCTACCGGATGGGTGGGCGCGTCCTGCAGCTCACGAGCCTGCTCTCGGTCCTGGCGGCCGCGGCGCTCGGACTCGTCTCGGGGGTGTGGCTCGTCGGCCTGGTGCTGCTCCTCCTCTCCACCGTCCGCTCGCCCGTGGGACCGCTCATGGACGCGCAGGCGGTCGCCGCGCTCCAGGCCGCCGGGCGCCCGTCGGTGGGGTACGGCCGGATCCGGCTCTGGGGCTCGATCGGCTTCCTGGTGGGGAGCCTCGTGGCCGGGGAGCTCGCCACCGACCACGCCGACGCCCCCTTCGTCCTCGCCGTCGCGCTGTGGGCCTCGGCGGCGGTGGGGACCTTCCTCCTCCCGGCGGGGGTGGGCGGCCCGCCGGTGGACCTGCGCCCCGCCCTGCGCGCGCTCCTCGCCCGCCCCGGCTACGCGCGCTTCGCACTGGCCACCGCGCTCCACGGCGCCACGCTGACCAGCTACGACGGCCTCTACGCCCTGCACGTCGAGGCGCGCGGGCTGGACCCGGGCTGGACGGGACGCGCCATCGCGGTGGGCGTGCTGGCCGAGGTCGTGGTGCTGGCCCTGGCCGGCCGGGTGCTCCGCGTGGACACCACGAGGCTGGCGCGCTTCGCCATGCTGGTGAGCGTGCTGCGCTGGGGCCTGACGGCCTGGGTGCACGACCCGGTGCTCCTGACCGGGGTGCAGGTGCTGCACGGGGTGAGCTTCGGGGTGTGGTGGGCGGCCGGGATCGAGGAGACCCGCCGGAGCGCCCCGGCGGCCGTGGCGGCGAGCGCCCAGTCGCTCTACACCACCCTCGGCTACGGCGTCGGGCCGCTCATCGGGTCCGCGGTGGCCGCGCTCCTGCTGGATCGCGCCGGCACGGACGCGCTGTTCCTGGCCTGCGCGGGTCTCTCGCTCCTGGCGGCCGGGTGCCTTCCCGGGTCCGAGCGAGATAGTCGCGCGCATGGCCTTCGCCCCCTCTGAGAACTGGGACCTCGACGCGCTCTTCCCCGGCGGCCCCGGCGGCAAGGCGTTCAACGACGCGCTCGACGCGCTCGACGCCGAGCTGCGCGACCTCGTCCGCCGCGCGGACGCCCTGCCCGCGCGCTGCCACCCCTCGGATCTGGCCAGCGTGCTCCTGCACCTCGAGCGCCTCTCCGAGCACCTCGAGATGATCGGCACCTACGCCGGCTGCGCGGTGGCGGCGGACGCGATGGGCAAGGAGGCGCTACGCGCCCAGTCCCGCGCCTCGGACCTCGGCACCCTCTACGCCCGGGCCGCGGTCACCCCCAACGCGCGGATCCTCCACTACACGGAGGCCGAGTTCGAGGTGCTGCTCGGCGAGCGCGACCTCGCCCACATGCAGAACTACCTGCGCGACCGCCGGAAGCTGGGCCGCCTGCGCCTCCCGGAGGCGGAGGAGACGCTCGCGAACGAGCTCTCGCGCGACGGGGTGCTCGGCTGGGGCGAGCTCTACGACCTGAAGGCGGCGGCGATTCGGCTCACCGTGGACCGCGGGAACGGCCCGGAGGAGCTCTCGCCCGGGCAGGCCCAGTCGCTCCTGTCGCACGAGGACGGGGGAGTGCGCACCCGCGCCTACGGAGCGCTCCAGGACGCGTGGCGGACGGTGTACCCGGAGTGCGCCAAGGTCCTGACCCACCTCACCGGCACGCGGCAGGTGCTCAACGACCGGCGTCGGCTGGACCCGCTGGACGAGCCGCTCGCCAACGCGCGCGTGGAGCGCGGCACGCTCGAGGCGCTGATGGAGGCCTCCCGGCGCGCGCGGCCGCTCCTGTCCCGCTACCTCAAGGCCAAGGCCAAGGCGCTCGGCAAGGAGAAGCTCGACTGGACGGACCTCGGCGCGCCGCTCGGGACGGCGGGAGGTTCGAACGCCTACGCGGACTCCCAGAAGTTCATCGTCGAGCAGTTCGGGACCTTCTCGCAGGACCTCGCCGAGTTCGCCCGGCGCGCGTTCCGGGACGGCTGGGTGGAGGTGCAGGACCGGCCCGGGAAGCGCGGCGGGGCCTTCTGCGCCGACGCGCCGATGCTGCGGCAGTCGCGCATCTTCATGACCTGGGGGAACAACGCCCGGTCCACCGCCACGCTCGCCCACGAGCTCGGGCACGCCTACCACAACCACGTCCTCTGCGTGCTCCCCGCTTCGCAGCGCCGCGTCCCCATGACCCTGGCCGAGACCGCGTCGACCTTCGGGGAGGCGCTGGTGCGGGAGGGGGCGCTCGCCGCCACCCGGGACCCGGACGTGAAGCTGCGCCTGCTCGACGCCACCCTGGCCGACGGCGTGGCCTACCTCGCCAACGTGCCCGCCCGCTTCGAGCTCGAGCTGGCGCTCTACCGGATGCGGCGGGAGGGCCCGCTCGAGGCCGACGCGCTCGAGGCCGAGTGCTCCACCATCTTCAAGCGCTGGTACGGGGACTCCGTCGCCGCGGTGGACCCGACCTTCTGGGCGAGCAAGCTTCACTTCTACATCGGCGAGATCGCCTTCTACAACTTCCCCTACACCTTCGGCTACCTGTTCTCGGCGCTCGTGTACGAGCACTTCCGCCCCCAGGGACGCGCGGGCGCGCCCGGGTACGTCTCCCTCTTGCGCCGCACCGGCAACGAGTGGGCCGAGCACATCGCCGCCGACGCGCTGGGTGTCGAGCTCGCCGACCCGGAGACCTGGTCCGCGGCGGTCGGTGGGCTGGAGCGCGACCTGGTGCAGTTCGAGCGGCTGGTCGGCGCGTAGCCGGCGAGGGATCGGGTGGAGCCGGTCGAGCTGGCGCTGGTGCTCGGACTCGTCGCGGGGATCCCGTTCGGGATGGCGATCCTGCTGCACCGCCTCTCCCGGGGCTCGCCCGTGTCGAACCCCGACGACTTCTTCGAGATCAGCGACGTGATCAACGGGCACGCCAACGTGCCGCGTCACGGTTGGAAGGTGGTCACCACCACCCACGGCGGCCGGCGCCTCGTGGAAGCCTGGCAGCCCCAGATGGGCGCGTACTACTGGCGGCTCGCCGGAGCGCCACCCCAGGTCACGCTGCGCACCCAGGACGGGGTCGACGCCGTCCTGGACAGCCCCGCCTACCAGGAGAAGCTCGGTGACCCCTGGCTCGACGAGCGGCTCCTGGTCCGGGGGGACCTGAACCGGATCCGGCCCCTGCTCACCCAGGCGCGTCGGTCGGAGCTGGTGGACCTCCTCGCCGGGCCCTTCCTCGTGACGGGGGGCGAGGTGATCGCGTACAGCTTCCTCAAGCAGGGGGCACCGCCCACCCGGGAGGCGGTCCTGGCGCGCATGGAGGCGATCCTCGCGGCCCTGTCGCTCCCGCCCGGGGGCCCCGCCGAGCGGCTCCTGGAGATGGCCCGCACCGACCCCGTGCCCGCCCTGCGGGTGGACGCGCTCCGCCAGATGCACCGGGAGCAGGCGCCGGGGGCCGAGGCCGTGTTCCGGGAGCTCTGCGCGGACCGGGACGATCTCGTCGCCGTACACGCGGCGCTCCTCCTCGGCGCCGGAGCGCGGGACACGGTGCACGCGCGGCTGGCGGCCACCCACCCGCCGGGGGTCTGGCGCGAGGCGCTCGACGGCGCGGAGCGCGCGCCGGTCGATTCGGTCCGCGCGCTCCTGCACCGCGGCCTCATCCACCAGGACCTCGAGATCGTCGAGCGTTGCGTCGAGGTGCTGGCCGCCATCGGCGGGCGGGAGGACGTGGAGGCCCTGCGTGCGGTACCCAGGGGGGCGAGGCGGGAGGCCGAACGCGCCATCGCCTCCATCCAGGGGCGCTTGGGCGACGCGGAAGCGGGCCGGGTGAGCGTGGTGTCGGAGGATCGCCGGGGAGCCGTGAGCGAGCCCTCCGTGCCGTCGGGGGCGGTCTCCGAGGTGGCGCCGGACGCGTCCGCGGCTCGCCCCCCGCCCCCGCGCGTCACGCGCTGATCCGCGCCGGCCTCCCGCCGCCGAAGGCCCGCCGCCACGCGCCGAAGCTCCCGCCTTCGCCCACCGCCGCCAGCGTCGCCTCGCCTCCCTCCCAGCCGGCCCGGGCGAGGCGGTGTTCGACCCAGGCCCACTTGACCGAGGTGGGCCGGATCTCGGCCCGGGCCCCCCGGAGGCCGGCGCGCAGGCGTGCCAGTCGCGCTTCCACCACCTCGACGCCGGCGAAGTCGGCGCCGTCCAGGGGGGTGTTCCGCTTGGGCACGAAGGGGGCGATGCCGAGCGCCACGGGGTGGATCGCAGCCAGCCGGCGCGTGCACTCGATCAGCTCGTCCACGTCGGCGTCCGTTTCGTCGGGCACGCCGAGCATCATGTAGACCTTGAGCACCTGGTAGCCGTGGGCGTGGGCGGCCTCGGCGCAGGCGAGCAGGTGGGCCTCGGTGGTGCCCTTGGCGAGGGTGCGACGCAGGCGCTGGGATGCGGCGTCGGACGCGACGGTGAGGGTGCGGTAGCCACCGGCACGGAGCAGGCGGGGGATGTCGGGCTTGAGCGCGACGCGGTCGGCGCGCAGGGAGCTGATGCCGATCTCCCGGCCGCTCTCCACGAGCGCCTCGAGGAGCCCCACGAGCTGCGGGTGGTCGGAGATGGCGGCGCCCACGAGCCCCACCCGGTGGGCGTCCGGGGGCACCAGCTCGAGGAGGCGCGCCGGGTCCACGAGCCGCATCCCGCCGTTGGTGGACCGGCGCATCACGCAGAAGGTGCAGGCCCGGTGGCAGCCGCGCTCGCCCTCGAGCAGGAACATGTCGTGCAGCTCGGCGTCCGGGCTCCGCAGGCGGGAGCGGGCGGGGAGATGGTCGTCCTCGGCGCGCGCGATGGCGGGGAGGGCCTCGCCCTGACGCGCGGGCACGTAGCCGCCGGGGAGGCGCTCGATCCCGGTCGGATCCCGCTCCTCGCTCAGGATCCGCACCGCGTCCCCGACCACGTCGTCCGCCTCGCCCAGCACCATGGCGTCGGCGAAGGGGGCCGCGGGCAGCGGGTTGGAGAAGGTGAGGGGACCCCCGATCAGCACGAGGGGGTGGTGAGGCCCGCGGTCCGCCCGGCGCGGGGGGATGCCCGCGAGCTGGAGCAGCTCGACGAGGCCCGCCAGCTCGAGCTCGTAGGCCAGGGACAAGGCGATCACGGGGAACTCCCCCAGGGGGGTCTGCGTCTCCATGGAGAGCGGGGGCAGCCGGGCGCGGGCCCACTCCGCGGGCGTGTCGGGAAGGAACACCCGCTCCACCGCGAACCCCGCTTCGGCCAGCCGCGTCCCGATCCACTGGTAGCCGAGCGAGGACATGCCGGCGCGGTAGGGGGAGGGGTAGGCCAGCGCCACCCGGGACCGTCCGCCCGGCAGGCGGGGCCCACGTTCTCCCGCCAGGCGGGTCCGGAGCACGGCGCGGAGCTGGGAGGCCGAGGCCATGGGGCGGGACTATCCCGCGCGCGGAGTGGGTTTCGGATAGGCAGATCACGATGTCCCCGCTCCTCGCAGCCCTCGCGCTCGCCGCCGACCAGCACCTCGTCTATGACCTCGTGGTGAGCGGGCAGGTGGTCGGCACCCGCGAGGTGGACATCCGCTACTACGCCCGGCCGGGCGGCGAGCGGCGGGTGATCGACACCCACACCACCGTCCAGTTGGCGAACCGCACGCTGGAAGCGCGGAGCAACGGGCAGTCCAACCCCCGGGGCGCCACCTTCTCCACCGCCGCGACGGTGGACGGGAAAGGCCTCCAGGTCCAGGGGGTGCAGCTCCCCGAAGGCGACTGGCGCCTCCTGCTCTCGGACGGTCGCACGGTGAACGAGCAGTCGGTGCGCTCCTCCGCGACCATCCTCACCACGCTGGACCTCCTGGACCCGGGCCGCACCGCGCTCCTGGCCAACCCGGGCGCGACCACCCTGGTGTTCGCCGAGACGGGGGATCAGCTGGTCGGCACCCTGGCGGCGGGGACGAGCGCCACGGCGACGGTGGGTGGGACGCGTATCCCCGTCACCCGCTACACCCTGTCGAGCACGACGGGGACGGCCCGCTTCGACGTGGACAGCAACGGGATCCTGGTGGCGAGCGAGCTCGCCTGGCTCGGGGTGCCCATGTCCGCCAGCCTCCGCGAGGCGCCCCCGGCGCGGGCCTTCGGTACGGTGGAGACCATCGAGGGGATGGGGACGAGGGTGGTCGAGGGAGACATCTGAGCGCCGACCGGGCGGCGCTCACATCCCCCCGGTCGTCTCGCAGTCGTCGGGGGGGTCGCTCGTGACGTCCTCGCGACCCTGGCCCACGCGCGCGTCGTAGAACTCCTGCAGCGCGACGGTGTCCAGGCAGCCCATCGTGAGCCGGTGTTGCCAGGAGACGGCGGCCCAGCCCGGGTCCATGTCCGTGTAGGGCGAGATGAGCCAGCGGCCGGGCTCGAGCGACGCGGTGGCCCAGGCCTCGGCGGCCGCGGCGGCCGCGGCGTCGTCGAGGCAGCCCATCGGGCAGTTCCACAGGAAGACCACCCCGCCGTGCTCCAGGTTGTGGACCCAGTTCTCGTCGGGCACTTCGGTCGCGTGGGCCCCCCACTCCGCCCAGCAGGAGTTGTGATCTCCCGAGGTGGGCGGCGTGTCCGCGTAGGCCACCTCGCCGTCCACGTGGGCGTGACCGAGCTCGGGCTGCTCGACCTGCTCGCAGACCCCGTCGCACGCGTCGCAGCCGGTCACCGTCTCCTTGCCGGTGCACGCCAGGAGCCACCAAACGATCATGTCGCCTTCCATGGGCCCGACTGGCCCCCTTCCTTGGCCAGGAGGCGCACACCGTCGATGCGGATGCCGCGCTCCACCGCCTTCAGCATGTCGTACACGGTGAGCGCGGCGACGCTCACCGCCGTCAGCGCCTCCATCTCCACCCCGGTGCGGCCGGTGGTGCGCACGGTGGCGGTGATGTGCACGCCGTCCTCGACCACCTCGAGGGTGACGTCCACCCCGTCCAGCCCGAGCGGGTGGCAGAGCGGGATGAGCTCCCCGGTGCGCTTGGCGGCCTGGATGCCCGCGATCTGCGCCACCCCCAGGACATCGCCCTTCCGGGCCCGGCCTTCCTGCACCAGCGTGCGGGCCTCGGGCCCGAGGCGGACCCAGCCTTCCGCGGTGGCGCTGCGCCGGGTCGGCGGCTTGTCGCCCACCTCCACCATGCGGGCGTTCCCGGCGGAGTCCACGTGGGTGAGGGGCATTCGGAGTCCGCGGGGACCCGGCTAGAAGTAGAAGTTCAGCCCGAGGTTGGACTGCACGGCGCCCTGCCGGACGAGGTCGCTGCCGCCGTCGTTCAAGTAACCGATGCCCCGGATGTCGCCGTTGAGCGACACGGCCTTGCCGAGGCCGATCTCGAGGCCGATCCCGAGGTGGGGGCCCCAGTAGGGGTGGGCGTCGTCCACGAACTGCTGGCCCACGCTGTCCTGGATGTTGCGGTTGGTGTAGGTCACGCCGCCCAGGAAGTAGGGGTTGAAGCGGGTCCAGGGGAAGGCGAACACCTCGGCGGAGACCGAGAGCGGCTGCGAGATGCGCTCGGTGGAGGAGTCCCAGGACTGGTCGTGGTACGCCCACTGCAGCTCGATGCCGAGCGGCTCGATGGGCCGGTAACGGGCGGCGATGCCCATCCCGAAGTCGCTGTAGCGGGCGCCGTTGGTGTAGCCGGAGGCGTAGGTGCCGCCGCGGACCCCGATGGCCCACTTGTCTTCGCGCTCCACCGAGCGCTTGGGCGCGGCCTCGACCTCGGCGGGGGCGCTGGGGGGCGGGCCATACACGAACACCCCGTGGTACCAGTAGTGCGGGTACCCCGGGTACCAGGTCACGAACACCGGGCCGCGCCAGGAGCGGAAGCGCCACGGGTGGTGCGAGCGGTAGCTGCGGGCCCAGGCGCGCTGGGCGGCCACCGCGGCGGCGCGGTGATGGGCGGCGGCGCGGTGCCCGGCCTGGGCGCCGGCGTGGCGATGGTGCGCGCGGGCCTGGGCGTGGGCGCGCGCGGCGGCGGGGTTCGCCGCGGCCTGGTGGCCCTGCGGGTTCCCGTGGGGGGACGCGTGCGCGGTGGCGGGGGGGCGGTAGTTCGCCGGCATGGGCCGGGCGCCGTTGGCGGCGGGGGAGTGGGGACCCTGGGGCACACCGGCGCTGATGGGGCGCCCGGGAGTGGCGGCGGGGCCCCGCGACGCGGGCGTGCGGTCCGGGGCCGGACGGGCGCCCGGCCCGGCGGCGGGGCTGGCCTCGCGGCCGGCGGGGCGGGCGTCCGGCCCGTCCAGGGTGCGGTCGCCCTGCGGGCCGCCGCGGTCGTTCGGGTCGCCCCCGCGCTCGCCCTGGTCGCCGCCGCGGTCGCCCTGTGAGCCACCGCGGTCGTTGGGGTCGCCGCCGCGGTCGCCTTGCGAACCGCCACGGTCGCCCTGGTCGCCGCCGCGCTCGCCTTGCGAGCCGCCCTGGCTGCCGCCGCGATCGGCGGGCTCGCCCCGGGACGGGGACGGGCTGGAGGGACGGGAGGGGCTCGACGGCTTGGCGGGGGTCGGCTTGGAGGGCTTCCGCTTCGCGCCGCCGGACCCGCGTGCGGACGCGCTGAGCTCCGGGCTTCCCGAGCCGGACTGACCGAAGTCCGCCGCGTAGGTCGGGGTGGCGACGAGGATGGCGAGGGTGAAGAGGAGGGGGCGGACCATGCGACCTCGGGGGCGTGTCATGCCGTGTCGAAGCTTCGACGCATCCGGCGGCATTCTATTCGACGCCGCGTTCGAACCGCCGCGAAATCCCCGCCCCACCGGCCCGGGCGGACCGCTCCCGGGCCGTTGACGCCGCGATACGTGGCCTGCCCTCGGAGCCCATGTCCATGCTGCTGCTCGCCTTCTCCGCCCTCGCCTCCGCCTGCGATGCCAAGCCCCTCGTTGCCGCCTTCGCCGAGGTGAGCCCCGCGGCCGCCGGAGACGAGTTCGTGAAGATCGCCGCCTGCGATGCCGCCGCGGCCAAGGCGCTGGCCCCCGAGGCGTTCAAGCGCATCATCGCCGGGCCGGGCGGCCAGGCCGCCGCCGTCCAGGCCGTCAAGCTGGGGGCGGGCCCCGAGGTGCTCGCGTGGATCGGCCGCATGCAGCCGGACGAGCGGGGGTCCACCCTCGCCCAGCTGGGCGACTCCTGCGCCACCCCGGAGGTCGGGCCCTTCTTCGTGGCCAGCGCCGCCACGCTCGCCGAGCGCTTCTACTCCGAGCGGTGGTGGGCGGGGCTGGACGGCTGCCGGGTGCCCGAGGTGCAGGCGCTCCTCGGGAGCGCGGTCACCGCCAAGCGGAAGGACCGCACGCTCTTCGCCGCCCTGCTCGACGTGTACGCGCGGAACCTGGGGGGCAGCGCGGTCCCGATGCTGACGGACCTGCTGAAGTCCGAGACGGACACGATGGTGCTCATCGACATCATCGACGCCTTCCCCGCCGCCGCCGGGGTCGGGGACGCCGCGGGGATGAACGCCGAAGCGGCCAAGGCGGCCTCCGCGGCGCTGCGGGAGCTCGCGCCCGGCCTCCCCGAGAAGACGGCGGACCAGTCGCGCAAGGCGCTCCTCTCGCTGGGCGACGAGCTGGCGGCCGACAAGCTCTCCGTCACCCGCTACCGGCCGGTGGCGCAGCCCGACGGCGGGCTCCTCTACGGGGTGGTGGGCGTGGAGGTGGCCACCTGCAAGAAGGGGGACACCCGGGTGGAGATCCACCAGGCCCAGGTCAAGGACACCGGGCACACCTGGCCGGACCAGCTCGCGGAGCGGGTGGAGCCGAAGGCGCGGGACCTCTTCGCGCTCGAGCTCGCCGCCAACTGCAAGGGCACCAGCGCCATCAGCTTCCGGTACACCGAGGTCCCCATCAAGGACGCCGCCGCCTACGGCACCTGGCTGGACACCCAGCTCAAGGAGATCCAGTCGGCCAACCCGGGGGTGAACGCCAAGGTCTACCCCTACGAGCCGATGTCCTTGTGAGCCTCCCGGCGGTGCGACCGCCGGGTTCGAGGGCGCGCCGCCCCCGCCGTCTCACAACCGGTCGGGCAGGAGCGCGTACAGGTCGCTCACGGGCATGGTCCGGCCGATCGCGTCCCCCCGCCAGGAGATGTCCCACACCAGCTCGCCCGCGGGGGTGACCTCGCGCACGCGGGGGAGGAGCCCGTAGTTGTGCCAGGTGTTCCCGTTGGCGAGACGGGTCGCCTCGCCCATCTGCTCGCCGTACACCCCTTCTCCCACCCCGAAGCTCCACACCTCGCGGAGCGTCTCCGCGGCCACGTCGATCTCGTACTCCCGCACCACCGTCTCCACCCCCCGGGTGGTCAGATCGGTGCTGGTGAGCAGCGTGCCCGACGGGGTGATCACCCCCCCGTGCTGCCACCAGAAGCGGCTGCTCTCGGGGTCGAAGGCGTAGCTGCCCGCGGCGTTGCCGAACCAGGCCACGGCCTCGCCCTCGCCGGTGAGCTGCACGATGGTCTCGAAGGAGTAGAAGCTGAACAGGTAGCGGTCGGTGCCCTCGTCGTAGGTGAGCGTGTTCGAGCCGCAGTAGTCGCGCTCCCCGATGCTCGAGAGCCAGTCCTCGCAGTCCCAGAGGTCGGTCCGCTCGCCGTCCAGGGAGACGTGGGTGAGGTACTCGTTGCTGTAGTAGCCGCTGATGGCGCCGTAGCTCACCGACCCGTCGGGGAGGTCGGTGAAGGGGTGGTGGAGGCCGGGGGTGTCGAAGGACTGGATGAGGCTGCCGTCGAGCGCGAGCTCCTGGATGGTGGAGTCCACGCCGCTGTCGAAGATGGCCCAGAAGCTGTTCTGGTCGATGTAGAGGGACCGGCCGTCCCGAGCCACGCGGGGGTGGAGGCTCGCGCGGTTGCGGTCGGACTTGCGCGACCACACCACCTCCCCGGCGCGGTCCACGATGAGGATCCACCAGCGATCGTCGAAGTCGTCGGCCGCGAGGCTCATGAACATGTAGGGAGCGCCTTCGGCGTCCCAGCCGGAGGGATCCGAGACGAGGACGGTGGCGGAGGGCAGCTCGTCCGGGGGGCCGCCGTTCTCGGTGACGACGTCGGCGGTGAGGACCGGGTCGCCCGCGGGCTCTCCCACGAGCCGCCAGGTGACCGCCGAGCCGTAGGGCGCGCCGGCGATGTACTCCTCGTGTTCCCCGGAGCCGAGGCTGCGGGTGGGTGAGTCGAGCCAGACGCCGTCCTCGAAGGAGAACTCGAGGTGGACGTCCGCGGCGAGGGCCTGGGTCCATCGCACCACGAGGAGGCTCGTCTGCTCGGCGTGCACCTCCACCCGGACGTTGGAGAAGAGGTCGTCGGAGGGGAGGGTGGTGTCGGTGTCGGAGTCGGCGTCCGCGTCGGTGTCGGCGTCCGCGTCGGCGTCGGCGTCCGTCTCCCCGCTGTCGTCGGGCCCGGAGCTCGCGGCGGTGTCGTCGGCGAAGACCACCTTGCCGGGGGTGCAGCCGAGGAAGAGGGGGAGCAGCACGGACAGCGTCATGGGGCCTCGGTGGGGACGTGCGGCGGGAGGGTAGCACCCGACCAGACGTGCGTTCTTCGCTTATGCTGCGGCGTGCTCGCGGAGATCGTCACCGCTACCTGGGTCGGCATCGTCGCCACGACCCTGGTGCTGCCGGTCGCGGTCGGGCTCGGGTGGCTGCTCGCGCGCCGCCGCCTGCCGGCCTGGCTCGAGGTGGTGGCGTGGCTGCCCGTGGTCCTGCCCCCGGGGGCCTTCGCGGCCAGCGGGCCGGGCGGCCAGGTGCTCGCCGCGGCGCTCCTCGCGCTGCCGCTCTGCACGCTCGTCTGCCAGGGAGCCTTCCTGCGGGTGGGAGCGCGCTGGGGGCACGTCGCCACCGCGCTGGGCGACACGCCTCGGGAGCGCTTCTCACGCGTCGACCTGCCGCTCGCGATGCCCGGCCTGCTCGCCGCCGCCGCGCTCGGGTTCGCGCGGGCGGCGACGGTGGCCGCGGCCGGGGGGCTCGTGCTCGCCATCCCCGCCTTGATCGTCTTCGGGTCGCTCCGGCACGCCCACGACGAGGCGCTGGAGGCCGCCGATGGCTGAGCGCGTCAAGGTGTGGTCCGGGCGGCGGGAATGGACGGCGGAGGTCGACCGGGTCGAGCTCTGGGGCCCCGACGCCACGCGTCTCCTGGAGGGCATCGCGCTCGGGCGCGTGCCCGTGTCGGTGGACGGCGCCGCGCTCTCCCCGCCGTTCGGCTGGCTCCCGCCCGACCGGCTGCCCTTCCCCCACCTCTCCGCCCGCGAGAACCTCGGCTACACCGGCGCCTCCCGCGCCCGGGTGGACGCCGTCGCGGAGCGCCTCGGCCTCACCGAGGTGCTGGACCGTCGCTCCCGCTCGCTGGACCGCGCGCAGCGGGAGCGTGTCGCCCTGGGCCGGGCCGTCCTCGCCTCGGACCGCCTCTGGCTGCTGGACGGGGTGGGCGCGCTCGCCCCGCTGCTCGATCCTCCCCCCGGGGTGGTGATCCTGGCCCGCGACTTCGCCGGAGCCGCGACACGCTGGGACTTCTAGCCCCGGGCGGGCGTGGGCTACGTTGCCGGATGTCGCGCCCCCCGCGCCTCCACCCCTCCTGGCTCGCCCGGCTCGGCGCCGAGTTCGAGTTGCCCTACATGGTGGCGCTGCGGCAGTTCCTCGTCGAGGAGAAGGCGAAGGGACCGGTGTACCCCCCGGGGCCGGAGATCTTCGCGGCCTTCGATCACACC
>Ga0172372_10002143_pt1 | contig 30308 bp, 26 predicted proteins | sample LakKiv5m_2_FD_114544 | JGI IMG/M metagenome (GOLD analysis project Ga0172372, IMG submission 114544) | Freshwater microbial communities from Kabuno Bay, South-Kivu, Congo - kab_092012_9.5m | ecosystem: Environmental > Aquatic > Freshwater > Lake | place: Democratic Republic of the Congo...
CCGAATGCCGAATGCCGAATGCGCTGCCCTGCGCTGCCCTGCGATGCGATGCGATGCGATGCGATGCGATGCGCTGCGCTGCGCTGCGCCGCCGCCACAAGTGCCGGGGTGTGCGGCCGGCGCGACACCGCCGCTGCGGTACAGGGTTTTCGTGCGGTTGCTGAGGAACGGGTTGCAGCGGGGTATGTAAGTGCTTGCGGCAGATGGGGATTTTGGTCCCCGGTGCTGTGGGTGCCGGTGCCTAAGCGGCTGATTCATATGGAGTTTCGTCCAGCTCTCGGGGCGGGTGGCGCGGGTCGGATGAGATAAAGTGTCGCTAAGTGCAGGAAAGTGGGTTTTTGTGTCGTCATTCGGGTTCAAGGGCGGTCCGGTGCTCACGCTGGACGGGAAGGGACGGATCACCGTCCCGGCCCGTTGGCGGGACGTGCTGATGTCGGCCGTCGAGGGCCAGATGATGGTCAGCAAGAGCCATGTGCGCTGCCTGTCGCTGTTCCCCCGCCCGGTGTGGGATCAGTTCGAGGACCGCTTGAACGCGCTGCCGGCTTCGGCCGACGGCCTGCGGCGCCTGTACATCGGCAGCGCCACCGAGGTCACCATCGACGGCGCCTCGCGCGTGCTGCTGCCGCCGGAACTGCGCACCTGGGCCGGGCTCGAGCGCGAGGTGGTCTTCATGGGCCTGGGCAATCGCTTCGAGCTCTGGGACAAGGCCCGCTACGACGCCCACGAGGCGGCCGTCCTCGAGCAGGACATGAGCGGTCAGCTCGACACGCTGTTCATCGGGTGATCGGCTTGAACGCCCCCGCGCCGGCCTGGCTGCACACCACCGTCCTGCCCGTCGAGGCGGTCGACGCGCTGGTGTGGCACCCCGACGGCCTGTATGTCGACGGCACCTTCGGGCGCGGCGGTCATGCGCGCGCGATCCTGCAGCGCCTGTCGGCGCGCGGGCGGCTTGTGGCCTTCGACCGCGACCCGGAGGCGCTGGTGGCCGGCGCGGCCTTCGACGACCCGCGGCTGCGCCTGGTGCACGCGAACTTCGCGCAGATGCGCGACGAGCTCGCGGCGCTCGGCATCGACGGCGTCGACGGGGTGCTGCTCGACCTGGGCGTCAGCAGTCCGCAGATCGACAACCCGGCGCGCGGCTTCAGCTTCCGCTTCGATGCGCCGCTGGACATGCGCATGGACACGACCCGCGGCGAGACCGCCGCAGACTTCCTGGCGCGGGCCGACGAGCGCCAGATCGCACAGGTGATCCGAGACCATGGCGAAGAACGGTTTGCTTTTCAGATTGCAAAGGCGCTTGTCGCTTGCCGCGCAGCAGGCCGGCCCGTCGTCACCACCGGCCAGCTCGCCCAGGTCGTGGCTGGTGCGGTCCGCACCCGTGAAGCCGGGCAGGACCCGGCCACCCGCACCTTTCAGGCTCTTCGGATTCACGTCAATGCCGAACTCGACGCGCTGCAGCAAGGCCTCGACGCGGCGCTCGCGCTGATGCGCCCGGGCGCGCGGCTGGCGGTCATCAGCTTCCATTCGCTGGAGGACCGCATCGTCAAGACCTTCATCGCGCGCGAGAGCCGCGACGAGGTCGACCGGCGCGCGCCCTTCGCCCCGCCCCGGCCGCTGCGCCTGCGCGCGCTGTCTCGGCTGCGCCCTTCCGCCGCCGAGGTGGCGGGCAATCCGCGGGCCCGCTCGGCGATCCTGCGCGTGGCCGAACGCACCGGAGCCGCCGCGTGAAGGCCGTCGGCCACCGTCGCCGCCCCTGGGCCGCAGGCGTGCTCGGCGTGGCCCTGGTGGCCAGCGGGCTGCTGCTGGTGCAGACGTCCTACGAGACGCGACGCCTGTTCTCGAGCCTGGAGCGCGAACGGGCGCTCGCGCGGCAGCTCGATATCGAACACCGGCGCCTGGACGCCGAGCGCCGCACCCAGGCCACCGGCACACGCGTGGAGACGCTGGCGCGCCAGCGCCTGGCGATGCGGCCGGCCGACCCCTCGGTGATGCACCGGGTCGTCGACGCGGCCTCCGCCGTGGAGGGCGACCTCTCGCGCGAGGCCGGCACTGTGCCCGCTGCCGGGAACGTGACGCGATGAAGCGAGCGTCGGCACCCCCGGCCCGTGGCGTCCATTACGCCACCAGCCCGCTGCTGGCGAGCAAGACGCCGCCGTGGCGCTCGCGTCTGGCCGTGGTGATGCTTGCCGCGGGATCGCTGGTCCTGCTGGGCCGCGCGGTGCAGATCCAGTGGATCGACGCCGAGTTCTACGTGGCCCAGGGCGAGAAGCGCTATGCCGCCACGCAGACGCTGCCGGCGATGCGTGGGCAGATCCTGGACCGGGAGGGCGCGCCGCTGGCCGTGAGCGTGCTGTTGCATTCCGTGGCGGTGTCGCCGAAGACCTTTGCCGCCGACACCGCGCAGCGCAAGGCGCTGGCCGCCGCGCTGGGCATGACCCTGGCCGAGCTCGCCGAGCGCACCGCAGGCGATGGCGAGTTCGCGTGGCTCAGGCGACAGGTCGACGCCGAGCTCTGGGGGCGCGTCCAGGCAATGCGCATCCAAGGTGTCTTCGACCGGCCCGAGTACCGTCGGCGCTACCCGGAGGGCGCGGCGGCAGCGCACATCGTCGGCTTTGCGAACATCGAGGAAGTGGGTCAGGAAGGGGTCGAACTCGCCTTCGAGCGCCAACTGCAGGGCTCCGACGGCTCGCGCCGGGTGGTGCGTGACCGCCTGGGCCGGCATGTCGAGGATCTCGGCATCGAAGCCGAGCCGACGCACGGACGTGATGTGCAGCTCTCGATCGACGCCAAGATCCAGTCCTTCGCCTGGCAACGCCTGGGCGAGGCGATCGAGCGCCACCAGGCGCGCGCCGGCAGCGTCGTCGTGCTCGATGCGCGCAGCGGCGAGGTGCTCGCGCTGGCCAACCTGCCCAGCTACGACGTCAACCTGCGCCGCAGCCTCAGCGGCGAGCAGTTGCGCAACCGCGCGCTGACCGACATCTTCGAGCCGGGCTCGACGATGAAGCCCTTCATCGCCGCGTGGGCGCTCGAGACGGGGCGGGTGCGTCCGGAGACCCTGATCGACACCACGCCCGGCCGGATGCACATGGCGGGACACGTGATCAGCGACCACAAGCCTTACGGCATTCTCAGCGTGGCCGATGTGATCAAGAAGTCCAGCAATGTCGGCACGGTCAAGCTGGCCATGCAGATGCCGCCGCAGGAGATGTGGGAGCTGTACGCCCAGGTTGGCATGGGGCAGCGTCCCCAGATCGAGTTTCCGGGCGTCGTCAGCGGCCGGCTGAGGCCGTGGAAGAGCTGGCGCCCGATCGAGCAGGCCACGATGTCCTACGGCTACGGGGTGTCGGTGTCCTTGCTGCAACTGGCCCGGGCCTACACCGTCTTCGCGCGCGACGGTGAATTGATCCCGCTGACCTTGCTGCAGCGCAAGGAAGCCGTGCGCGGCGTCCGCGTGTTGTCGCCTCAGACGGTGCGCCAGGTGCGGGAGATGCTGCTTGCGGCCACCGGTCCGGATGGCACGGCACCCAAGGCGCAGACGATCGGCTACTCCGTGGGCGGAAAGACGGGGACGGCCGTCAAGCAGAACGGCCGTCAGTACACACGGGGCAGCTACCGCTCGTGGTTCGTCGGCATCGCCCCCATCTCCGACCCGCGCATCGTCGTGGCCGTCATGGTCGACGAGCCGACCAAGGGCGGTTTCTACGGAGGCGAGGTCGCCGCCCCGGTGTTCAGCCAGGTGGTGCAGCAGTCGCTGCGGATGCTGGGTGTGCCCACCGATCTGGAGGTGCAGCCGCAGATCGTCGTCAAGCCCGATGCCGCCGTCATGGAGAGCTTCTGATGGCGGCGCTGCATCTGCACACGCCCTGCGAGGCCGCGGCCTGGCTGCACGCCCGGCACGCGCAGGCCCTGCGCAGCGATCACCGCCGCATCGCCCCAGGAGATGCCTTCCTGGCGTGGCCGGGCCGGCGCCACGACGCGCGCAGCCACTGGCGCGCGGCCCTGCGCGCCGGGGCGGTGGCCTGCCTGGCGCAGGCCGAGGGCGCGCAGGCGCTCGCTCTCGACCATGCCGAGGCCGACGGTCGCGTGGCCACGCTGCCCGGCCTGCGCGAACGCGCCGGGCTGGTGGCTGACGCCTTCCACGGCACCCCCAGCGCGCGCATGGACGTGGTCGCCGTCACCGGCACGAACGGCAAGACCTCCTGCACCTGGTGGGTGGCGCAGGCCCTGCACCTGCTCGGGCGTCGTTGTGGCGTCATCGGCACCCTCGGCGTCGGCGAGCCGCCGGTCCTGCAGTCCACCGGGCTGACCACGCCGGACGCGGTGGCCCTGCACGCCACCTTCTCGCAACTCCTGGAGTCGGGTGTCGAGGCCTGCGCCATCGAGGCCTCGTCGATCGGGCTGGCCGAGCACCGCTTGGCCGGTGCGCGGCTGGGCGTGGCGGCCTTCACCAACCTCACGCTCGACCACCTGGATTACCACGGCACGATGGACGCCTACTGGGCGGCCAAGCGCGCGCTGTTCGACTGGCCGGGCCTGCGCAGCGCCGTGGTCAACGTCGACGACGCGCGTGGCGCGGCGCTGGCGGCCGAACTCGGCGCGAGGCCGGGCGGGCCGGCGCTGTGGACGGTGTCGGCGGCATCGACGATGGCTGAACCGGCCGTCGCGAACGGCGCACCCGGTGCCCGCCTGCGCGCGCAGCACGTGCACACGTCGCCGCAGGGGCTCGCCTTCGATCTGGTCGAGGGCGATCAGGTCGTGCCGGTGCGCACCGCGCTGCTGGGCGACTACAACGTGCACAACCTGCTCGTGGTGGCCGGCTGCCTGCGCGCCCTCGGCCAGCCGCTGCAGGCGATCGCGCCCGTGCTCGGCACCCTGACGCCGGTGCCCGGGCGCATGGAGCGGGTGCGTCAGGACGGCGGCGCCGGGGCGGCGCCGGCCGGCCCCGAGGTGCTGGTGGACTACGCGCACACGCCCGACGCGCTGGCGCAGGCCCTCGGGGCGCTGCGCGGGCTGGCGCAGGCGCGCGGCGGCGCCTTGTGGGTCGTCTTCGGCTGTGGCGGCGACCGTGACGCCTCCAAGCGGTCGCTGATGGGCGCCGTGGCCGCGCGCGCGGCGCATCATGTGGTCGTCACGAGCGACAACCCGCGCAGCGAGCCGCCCGGGCGCATCGTCGGCGAGGTGCTGGCCGGCGCATGGGCCGAGGTCGGGCGCACGGCGTCCGGCCCGCGCGTGTGGGGCATCGAGGACCGTCGCGAAGCCATCGCCCGGGCCCTGCGCGAGGCTGCGCAGGCCGACGTGGTGCTGATCGCCGGCAAGGGCCACGAGGACACGCAGGAGATCGGCGACGAGCGCCTGCCCTTCTCCGACGTCGAGGAGGCCCGGCGCGGCCTGCGTCTGCGCGGCGTCGGGCACCCCGCTGATCCGCGCCACCTGGCCGACCCGAGCGACCCGGCGCGGCGCGCCGATGCGGTCCAGGCCGCGGTGGGGGCGCGCGCATGATGACGCTCGGCCAGGCGCTGGCTCTGCTGCCCGAGGCTCGGCTCGTCGGCGATCCGGCGCTTGCCTTCACGCGCGTGCACACCGACACCCGCACGCTGCAGCCGGGCGACCTGTTCGTCGCGCTGCGCGGGGAACGCTACGACGCGCACGACTTCCTGGCCGGCGCACGCGAGGCCGGCGCCGTGGCGGCGCTGGCCGAACGAGGTCTGGCCGAGGCCGGCTTGCCCGGATTGGAGGTGCCCGACACGCTGGCGGCGCTGCAGCGCCTGGCGCAGGGCTGGCGGCAGCGCTGGTGCGGCGCCCTGGTGGCGGTGGCCGGCAGCAATGGCAAGACCACCGTCACGCAGATGGTCGGCGCCATCCTGCGCGCCGCGCATGGCGACGCGGCGCTGGTCACCCAGGGCAACCTCAACAACCACATCGGCGTGCCCTTGACGGTGCTGCGCCTGCGCCTGCGCCTGGACGGGCCGCAGGCCCACCGCGCGGCGGTCGTCGAGATCGGCATGAACCATCCCGGCGAGATCGCGCCGCTGGCAGCCATCGCCGCGCCCACCGTGGCGCTGGTCAACAACGCGCAGCGCGAGCACCAGGAGTTCATGGACGGCGTGGAGGCCGTGGCGCGCGAGAACGGCGCCGTGCTCGAGGCGCTGCCGGCCGACGGCGTGGGCGTGTTCCCGGCCGACGACCCGATGGCCCCGGTGTGGCGCGAGCAGGCCGGATCGCGGCGGGTGTGGACCTTCGGGCTGTCGTCCGCGCCCGGTGCCGCCGATGCGGTGGTCGCCGCACCGGCGGCGCTGGGCGCCGACCTGAGCGCGCAGGGCCGCTGGGACGGCGCGGCCCTGGCCTGGCGGCTGACGCTGCACACCCCGGCCGGACCCCGCTCTTGCCGGTTGCGCCTGCCGGGCGCGCACAACGTGCGCAATGCGCTGGCCGCCGCGGCCTGCGCGCTGGCCGCGGGCTGCACGCTCGACGACGTCGTCCGTGGTCTGGAGGCCTTCGAGCCGGTCAGCGGCCGCTCGCAGATCGCCACCCTGCGCTGGGCCGGGCGCGAGCTCACGCTGGTCGACGACAGCTACAACGCCAATCCGGATTCGGTGCTGGCGGCGCTGACCGTCCTGGCCGGCTTGCCCGGCCCGCGCTGGGCGGTGCTGGGCGACATGGCCGAGGTGGGCACGCAGGGGCCGGCCTTCCATGCCGAGGTCGGCGAGCGGGCCCGCTCGCTGGGCATCGAGCACCTCTGGGCCATAGGCGAACTGGGCGTGCACACCGTGGAAGCCGCGGCCGCCTCGGGCACCGCTGCCCGGCATTTCGACCGCATGGAGACGCTGCTGCAGGCCTTGCGCGTCGGGCCGCCTGCGGCCGGTGCGCTCCTCGTCAAGGGTTCGCGCGCCGCGCGCATGGAGCGTGTCGTGCGGGCCGTGCACGAGGCGGCGGCGCAGGCGTCGGCACCGGCCGGCGCCCCTCGCGGACAGGAGGCCCCATGCTGCTGAGCCTGAGCCAGTGGCTGCTGGTCCTCTACCCGGAGGAACTCGGCTTCCTGCGCGTCTTCCAGTACCTGACCTTCCGTGCAGTCATGGCGGCGATGACGGCCCTGCTGATCGGCCTGGCCTTCGGCCCCTGGGTCATCCGGCGCCTGACCGCGCTGAAGATCGGCCAGCCCATCCGCGCCTATGGCGTGGCCTCGCACCTGGGCAAGCGTGGCACGCCGACCATGGGTGGCGTGCTCATCCTCATCGGCATCGGCGTGTCGACCTTTCTGTGGTTCGACTGGACCAACCGCTTCTGCTGGGCGGTGATGCTGGTGACCTTCGGCTTCGGCGCCATCGGCTGGGCCGACGACTGGCGCAAGGTCGTGCGCAAGGACCCGGAGGGCATGCCCTCGCGCGAGAAGTTCCTGTGGCAGTCGCTGATCGGGCTGGTGGCGGCCACCTATCTCGCCTTCAGCGTGTCGGCCACGTCCAACCTGAGCGCGCTCGAGGCGATCGTGCGCTGGGCCGGCAGCGGCTTTTCCATCGACATGTCGCCCAAGACCGACCTGATGGTGCCCTTCTTCAAGAGCATCAGCTACCCGCTGGGCGTCTACGGCTTCATCGCGCTGAGCTGGTTCGTCATCGTCGGCGCGAGCAACGCGGTGAACTTCACCGACGGCCTGGACGGGCTGGCCATCATGCCGGTGGTGCTGGTGGGCTCCGCGCTGGGCATCTTCGCCTACGTCACGGGCAACGCGGTGTATTCGCGCTATCTGCTGTTCCCCTACATCCCCGGGGCCGGCGAACTGCTGATCTTCTGCGGCGCGCTGGCCGGCGCGGGGCTGGCCTTCCTGTGGTTCAACGCCAACCCGGCCCAGGTGTTCATGGGCGATGTCGGCGCGCTGGCGCTGGGCGGCGCGCTGGGCACCATCGCCGTGATCACGCGCCAGGAGATCGTGCTGGCCATCATGGGCGGCATCTTCGTGGCCGAGGCGCTGAGCGTGATCGTCCAGGTCGGCTGGTTCAAGTACACCAAGCGCCGGTATGGCGCCGGCCGGCGGCTGCTGCTGATGGCGCCGCTGCACCACCACTTCGAGAAGAAGGGCTGGGGCGAGACGCAGGTCGTGGTGCGCTTCTGGATCGTGACCATGCTGCTGTGCCTGGTGGGCCTGGCCAGCCTGAAGCTGCGGTGAAGACGATGGGTACGCTTCAGGACCGCCACGTGCTCGTGCTCGGACTCGGCCACTCCGGGCTGGCGATCGCGCGCTGGTGCGCCCGGGTCGGCGCGCGCGTGACGGTGTGGGACTCGCGCGAGGCGCCGCCGCAGGCCGACGCCCTGGCCGCCCAGGTGCCGCAGGCCCGGCGGCTGCACGGCGCGCTGCCCGAGCCGGCGCTGGCGCTGCATGGCGTGCACATGGTGCTCAAGAGCCCGGGCCTGGCGCCGCACGACCCGGCGATCGCCCCGCTGCTGCGGGCCGCGCGCGACAGCGGCCTGCGCGTCGGTGGCGAACTCGACCTCTTCGCCCTGGCGCTGGCCGACCTGAAGGCCGAGCGGGGCTACGCGCCGCGCCTGCTTGCGGTGACCGGCACCAACGGCAAGACGACCACCACGGCGCTGACGGCGTTGCTGGTGGGCCGCGCAGGGCGCCGCGCGCTGGCGGCCGGCAACATCGGTCCCACCATGCTCGACACCCTGGCGCGCTGCCTGGACGAGGACACCCTGCCCGAGGTCTGGGTGCTCGAGCTGTCGAGCTTCCAACTGCACGATGCCCAGGGCTTCGAGCCCGACGCGGCGGCCGTCCTGAACCTCAGCCAGGACCACCTCGACTGGCACGGCTCCATGGCCGCCTATGCACAAGCCAAGGCGCGCATCTACGGGCCCTCGGATGGGCGCACCTTGTGCGTGGCCAACCGCGACGATGCCGCGGTGATGGCCATGGTCGAGCCCGCCGTGCTGCCCGGCATGCCCGCCGCGCCAGCCGCCCGGGCGGCGCGAGGCGCGGCGCGCCCGGCGCCGGCGCGCGAGGTGGTGCGCTTCGGCCTGGACGCGCCGCAGGCGCCGGGCGATTTCGGTCTGGTGGTCGAGTCGGGGATGGCCTGGCTGGTGCGGGCCCTGCCCGACGATCAGCCGCCGGTGCGCCGCTGCCGTGGCGCCGGTGCCGGTGCCGGCGAGGAGCCGGTCGACCTGCACCTGCAGCGTCTGATGCCCGCCGATGCCCTGCGTCTGCGCGGCCGGCACAACGCGGCCAATGCGCTGGCCGCGCTGGCGCTGGCCAGCGCCATCGGCTGCCCGCTGGCGCCCATGCTGCATGGCCTGCGCGAGTACCGCGGCGAGCCGCACCGGGTCGAGCCCGTGGGCCTGGTCGACGGCGTCGAGGCCTTCGACGACAGCAAGGGCACCAATGTCGGCGCCACGGTGGCCGCGCTCGACGGCCTGGGCGCGGACAAGGCGCCGTCCAAGCTTGTCGTCATCCTCGGCGGCGACGGCAAGGGGCAGGACTTCGGCCCGCTGGCCGCGCCCGTGGCGCGTCATGTGCGCGCGGTCGCGCTGATCGGGCGCGACGCGCCGGCGATCGAGGCGGCGCTGCAGGCCGATGCGGCTGCCGATGCCGTGCCACGCGCCCGTCACGACACGCTCGAGCGGGCCGTCGCCTGGTGCTTCGCGCAGGCCCGTGCCGGCGACGCCGTGCTGCTGAGCCCGGCCTGCGCCAGCCTGGACATGTTCCGGAACTACGGGCACCGCGCCGAAGTCTTCGTCGCCGCCGTGCAGGCGCTGGCCGCCGAGCGCGGGGAGGTCGCCGCATGACCACTGCAGCTGCCTCGACCCCGAGCATGGGCTGGCTGCAGCGCCTGCTCGGTGCGCGGCCCTGGCGCCGCCCGGCGAGCGATGAGGTGGGCGCACTGCCGGTGCGCGACCGCTTCGAGGCGGGCATCCGTGGCGCGGACGCCATGGCCGGGTACGACCGCACGCTGGCCGCGGTGGTGCTGGCCATCGTCGCGCTGGGCATGGTGATGGTGTATTCGGCCTCGATCGCGCTGCCCGACAGCCCGAAGTTCCAGCGCTACGAGCCGACCCATTTCCTCGTGCGCCACCTGATGGCCATCGCCATCGGCACGACCGTGGCGCTGGTGGTGGTGCGCATCCCCATGGCTTTCTGGGAGAAGCACGCCGGCAAGCTGTACCTGCTGGCCCTGCTGCTGCTGGTGCTGGTGCTGGTGCCCTTCATCGGACGGGTGGTCAACAACTCCAGGCGGTGGATCCCGCTGGGCGTGATCAACTTCCAGCCCTCGGAGTACGCCAAGCTCGCCATCGCGCTGCACGCGGCCAGCTACATGGTGCGCAAGATGGAAGGGCGCGAGAACTTCCTGCGCGCGGTCTGGCCGATGGCGCTGGCCGTGCTGCTGGCCGGCCTGCTGCTGCTCAAGCAGCCCGACATGGGGGCCTTCATCGTGATCGCCACCATCGCGATGGGCGTGCTCTTCCTCGGCGGGGTCAATGCGCGCGGCTTCTTCCTGGTGGCCACGATGGCGGTGACGGCGCTGGCCCTGATCATCGCCTTCGACGACCTGCGGCGCGACCGCATCCTGGCCTACCTGGACCCGTGGGACCCGGCCAACGCCCAGGGCAAGGCCTATCAGCTGACGCACGCGCTGATCGCCTTCGGGCGAGGCGGGCTCTTCGGCCAGGGGCTGGGATCCTCGGTCGAAAAGCTGCACTACCTGCCCGAGGCGCACACCGACTTCCTGCTGGCGGTCATCGGCGAGGAACTGGGCCTGGTGGGCGTGGTGGCGCTGATCGTCACCTACTTCTGGTTCACCCGTCGAATCTTCGTGATCGGCCGGCAGGCGATCGCGCTCGACAGGGTCTTCGCCGGCCTGGCCGCGCAGGGCGTGGGCGTGTGGTTCGGCGCCCAGGCCTTCATCAACATGGGGGTCAACCTCGGGGTGCTGCCCACCAAGGGCCTGACGCTGCCGCTGATGAGCTACGGCGGCTCGGCCATCATGATGAACCTGGTTGCCGTGGCCCTGGTGCTGCGGGTCGACATGGAGAACCGGGTGCTGATGCGCGGGGGCGGACGATGACGCACCTGGTCGTCATGGCCGCAGGCACCGGCGGGCACATCATGCCGGGCCTGGCGGTGGCGCGCGAGGCGCGCGCGCGCGGCTGGCACGTGAGTTGGCTGGGCACGGCGCACGGCATGGAGAACCGGCTGGTGCCGCCGGCTGGCATCGAGCTCGACACCATCGCCTTCAGCGGGCTGCGCGGCAAGGGCCTGCTGCACACCGCCACCGGCGGGCTGCGCCTGCTCAAGGCCTTCTGGGATTGCCTGCGCATCCTGCGCCGGCGCGGCGCCGACGTCGTGCTGGGCATGGGGGGCTATGTGTGCTTTCCCGGCGGGATGATGGCGTCGCTGCTGGGCCGTCCGCTGATGCTGATGAACGCCGACGCGGCGCTGCTGCTGTCCAACAAGGCGCTGCTGCCGGTGGCCGACCGCGTGGGCTTCGGCTTCGACGGCGCGGCGGCGGGCGCGGTGCGCCAAGGCGTGGTCACCGGCAACCCGGTGCGCGCCGAGATCGAGGCCCTGCCCGCGCCAGCGCAGCGCCTGGCCGGCCGCCAGGGCCCGCTGCGGCTGCTGGTGGTGGGCGGCAGCCTCGGCGCGCGCGTGCTGAACCAGACGCTGCCGGCGGCGCTGGCCCTGCTGCCCGCGGCCGCGCGGCCGCAGGTGCTGCACCAGACCGGCGCGGCCGAGGTCGACGGCGTGCGCGTCGCCTACGCCGGGGCCGGGATCGACGCCGACGTGCGGCCCTTCGTCGACGACATGGCTGCGGCGCTGGCCGACTGCGATCTGGTGGTCTGCCGCGCGGGCGCGATCACGGTCAGCGAGCTGTGTGCTGCCGGTGTGGCGAGCGTGCTGGTGCCGTTGGTGGTCAGCACCACGGCGCACCAGCGCGACAACGCGCAGTGGCTGGCCGGCCACGGCGCCGCGCACCACCTGCCGCAGGCCGAACTGAACCCGCAGCGTCTGGCCGAGCTGCTGGCCGGGCTGAGCCGGCCGACGCTCCTCGAGATGGCCACCCGCGCCCGCGCCCTGGCCCGCCCGGCCGCGGCCGCGCGCGTGGTCGATGAGTTGCAGATGCTCCTGAAGAAGGCCCCTCGGGCATGAAACACGCGGTCCAGCACATCCACTTCGTCGGCGTGGGCGGCGCCGGCATGTCCGGCATCGCCGAGATCCTGCACAACCTCGGCTATACCGTCTCGGGGTCGGACGCGCACGACAGCGCGGTCACGCGGCGGCTGGCGGGTCTGGGCATCCGCGTGGCGATCGGCCACGACGCGGCGCACCTGGGTGTGGCGCAGGCGGTGGTCACCTCCACCGCCGTGCGGGGCGACAACCCCGAGGTGATCGCCGCGCGCGCGCGGCGCGTGCCGGTGGTGCCGCGCGCGGTGATGCTGGCCGAGCTGATGCGCCTGCGCCAGGGCATCGCCATCGCCGGCACGCACGGCAAGACGACGACGACCTCGCTGGTGACCAGCGTGCTGGCCGAAGCCGGCCTGGACCCGACCTTCGTCATCGGCGGCAAGCTCGAGAGCGCAGGCGCCAATTCGCGCCTGGGCTCGGGCGCCTACATCGTGGTCGAGGCCGACGAGAGCGACGCGAGCTTCCTGAACCTGCTGCCGGTGCTGGGCGTGGTCACCAACATCGACGCCGACCACATGGACACCTACGGGCACGACTTCGCCCGGCTGAAGTCCGCCTTCGTGGACTTCGTGCACCGCATGCCCTTCTACGGCGCGGCCATCGTCTGCAGCGACGACCCCGGCGTGCGCTCGATCGTGCCGATGCTGTCGCGGCCGGTGGTGCGCTACGGCTTGGGCGACGACGCGCAGGTGCGCGCCGTCGACGTGCAGGCGCTGCCGGGCGGGCGCATGCGCTTCACCTGCCAGCGCCGCAACGGCGAGGTGCTGCCCGACCTGGACATCACGCTGAATCTGGCGGGCGAGCACAACGTGCGCAACGCGCTGGCCGCGATCGCCGTGGCCACCGAGCTCGAACTGCCCGATGCCCCGGTGCAACGCGCGCTCGAGGCCTTCGCCGGCGTGGGACGGCGCTTCCAGCGCTGGGGCGAGTGGCCGGTGGCCGCCGCCCACGGCGGCGGACGCTTCACGCTGATCGACGACTACGGCCACCATCCGGTGGAGATGGCCGCGGTGATCGCCGCCGCGCGCGGCGCCTTCCCGGGGCAGCGCCTGGTGCTGGCCTTCCAGCCGCACCGCTACACCCGCACCCGCGACTGCTTCGAGGACTTCGTGCGCGTGATGGGCACGGCCGACGCGCTGCTGCTGGCCGAGGTCTACGCCGCCGGAGAGGCCCCCATCGTCGCGGCCGACGGCCGGGCGCTGGCGCGCGCGCTGCGTGTGGCCGGGCGGGTCGACCCGGTCTTCGTCGACGACATCGGCGACATGCCGCAGGCCATCGCCGACTTCGCGCGCGACGGCGATGTCGTGATCGCGATGGGCGCGGGCTCGATCGGCGCGGTACCGCAGCGGGTCGTCGACCTGCTTCGCGCGGCTGAAGCGAGGCCTCGGGAGGTCGCGGCATGACGGCAGGGACGGCACAGGGCAGGGCAGCGGACATGGCGCCGGGTGCAGGGTCGAATGCGGGGCCGAGCGTGGGGTCGAGCGTGGGGCCGAACGCAGGGTCGAGCGTGGGGCCGGACCCGGCGCCCGGCATCGCCCCCACGGCGCCCCCGATGCAGGACGTCGACCCGTGCGCACTCGGCCGCGTGGCGGTGCTGATGGGCGGCACCAGTGCCGAGCGCGAGGTCTCGCTGATGTCCGGCGGCGGCGTGCTGCAGGCCCTGCGCGAGGCGGGCGTCGACGCGCACGCCTTCGACCCGGCGCAGCGCGGGCTGCACGAGTTGAAGACCGAAGGTTGCGCACGGGTCTTCATCGCGCTGCACGGCCGGCATGGCGAGGACGGCACGGTGCAGGGCGCGCTCGAGCTGCTCGGCATCCCCTACACCGGCTCGGGCGTGATGGCCAGCGCCATCGCGATGGACAAGGTGATGACCAAGCGCCTGTGGTCGGCGCAGGGCCTGCCGGTGCCCGCCGGCGTGGTGCTGGCGCCGCACGAGCAGACGGACGCGCGCCTGGCGCGCGTCGTCGAGGAGATCGGCCTGCCGCTGATCGTCAAGCCGCCGCGCGAGGGCTCGTCCATCGGCGTGACCAAGGTGACGCGCCAGGCGCAGTTCGCACAGGCCGTGCGCCTCGCCGCGGGCCACGACCCGGAGGTGCTGTGCGAGGCCTTCGTCGACGGCCTCGAGGTGACCTGCCCGGTGCTGGGCGAGGGCGAGGCCGCGGTTGCGCTGCCGGTGGTGCGCATCGCCGCGCCTGATGGCAACTACGACTACGAGCACAAGTACTTCTCCGACGACACCGGCTACCACTGCCCGAGCGGCCTGCCGGCCGACGAGGAGGCCGAGATCCGGCGCCTGACGCTGGCTGCCTACCGCGCGCTGGGCTGCCGCGGCTGGGGCCGGGCCGACCTGATGATCCGCGCGGCCGACCGCCGGCCCTTCCTGCTGGAGATGAACACCTCGCCCGGCATGACGGCGCACTCGCTGGTGCCGATGTCGGCGCGCGCGGCGGGCATCGACTATCCGCAGTTGTGCCTGCGCCTGCTGGCCGCGGCCCGGCTGGACGGCGATCGGCCCGGCGCTGGCGTTCCGGCGCGTGCCGCATCGCCTTCCGCAGACGCCGGAGGCGCCCCGTGACCGCTGTCGCGATCGTGCTGCCGGCGGATGTGCGCCTGATGAACGGCGCCGCAGCGCTGTCGGCCTTGCTGGCGGGCGTGCTGCTGCTGGCCTCGGCGATGGCCTGGCTGGGACGCAGCCCGGCCTTCCCGCTGCGGTCGATCGACCTCGAAGGCGAGGTGCAGCGCAACAGCGTGGCCACGCTGCGCGCCAACGTGATGCCGCGGCTGAACGGCAACTTCTTCAGCGTCGACGTCGAGCGCGTGCGCAGCGCCTTCGAGGCCGTGCCCTGGGTGCGTCAGGCCGGCGTGCGCCGCGTGTGGCCCGACCGGCTGGTCGTCCACATCGAGGAGCATCAGCCCGTGGCGCTGTGGCGCGGCCAGGCCGACGATGGCGACCGCCTCGTCAACAGCTTCGGCGAGGTGTTCGAGGCCAATCTCGGCGACGTCGAGGACGTCCTGCTGCCGGTGCTCGAGGGCCCAGCCGACGGCGCGCAGCGCATGCTGGCCATGCTGCGTCGCCTGCAGCCGCTGCTGGCCTGGCAGGACCATCGCATCGAGCGCCTGCACCTCAGCGCGCGCGGCGCCTGGCGCGTGACGCTCGACGGCGAGATCGTGATCGAACTCGGCCGCGGCAGCGAGGACGAGGTCGTCGCCCGCGTCGACCGCTTCGCCCGCACCGTCGCCCAGGTCACCGCCCACTTCCGCGCACCGCTGCTGTCGGCCGATCTGCGGCACACCGACAGCTATGCCGTGCGCCTGCGCAACGTCACCACGTCGGCAGCGAACCCCGCGCCACCCCGGAGGCCCTGAATGCCCAAGGAACACAAGGATCTCGTCGTCGGACTCGACATCGGCACCGCCAAGGTGATGATCGTCGTCGGGGAGATGATGCCCGGCGGCGACCTGCGCCTGGCGGGCATGGGCGTGGCGCCGACCCAAGGGCTCAAGCGCGGGGTGGTCGTCAACATCGACGCCACGGTGCAGAGCATCCAGGCCGCGCTGAAGGAGGCCGAGATGATGGCCGCCTGCAAGATCACCGGCGTCTACACCGGCATCACCGGCAGCCACATCCGCGGCCAGAACTCCACCGGCATGGTGATCGTGCGCGACAACCGCGAGGTCACCCCTACCGATGTGGGGCGCGTCGTCGACACCGCCAAGGCCATCAACATCCCCAACGACCAGCGCCTGCTGCTGGTGGAGCCGCAGGAGTTCGTGATCGACGGCCACGAGGTCAAGGAGCCGATCGGCATGAGCGGCAGCCGGCTCGAGGTGCGGGTGCACATCGTCACCGGCGCGCAGAGCGCGGCCGAGAACATCGTCAAGTGCGTGCGCCGCTGCGGGCTGGAGGTCGAGCAGCTCGTGCTCAACCCCAGCGCCAGTGCGGCCGCGGCGCTGACGGCCGACGAGCGCGAACTCGGCGTGGCGCTGATCGACATCGGCGCGGGCACCACCGACGTGCAGATCTACACCGAAGGCTCGGTGCGCCACACCGCGGTGATCCCGATCGCCGGCGACCTGATCACCAGCGACATCGCGATGGCGCTGCGCACGCCCACCAAGGACGCCGAGGAGATCAAGGTCGAGTACGGCGTGGCCAAGCAGTTGCTGGCCGACCCGGCCGAGCAGATCGAGGTGCCGGGGCTGGGCGACCGTGCGCCGCGGCTGCTCAGCCGCCAGGCGCTGGCCGGGGTGATCGAGCCGCGCGTGGAGGAGATCTTCTCGCTCGTGCACCAGATCCTGCGCGACAGCGGCTACGAGGAGCTGCTGTCCAGCGGCATCGTGCTGGCCGGCGGCACGGCGGCCATGCCGGGCATGGTGGAACTTGCCGAGGACATCTTCCTCAAGCCGGTGCGCAAGGGCACGCCGACCTATTCCGGCCCGCTGTACGACATGGTCGCCAACACCCGGTCGGCCACCGTCATGGGGCTGCTGGAGGAAGGGCGCCTTGCGCGCTCGCGCGGGCAGCGGGTGGCGCGTCAGGCGGGGTCGGTGCACTCGGTGCTGGGCCGGGTCAAGGACTGGTTCGTGGGGAATTTCTGAGTTTCTACGGGGCGGCGCCCGGCCGGTGGCAGCGCAGGCGGGACGGGCGTCAGGTGTGAGTGGGCAGTCAGGCGGCAGGCAGGCCGCATCGAAAGGAGCAGCGAAGATGGCCATCGAGATGATCGAGGAGTTCGACCAGGGCACGCAGATCAAGGTGATCGGCGTGGGCGGCGGCGGCGGCAATGCCGTGCAGCACATGATCGACAGCGGCGTGCAGGGGGTCGACTTCGTCGTCGCCAACACCGATGCGCAGGCGCTCAACCGCAGCGGTGCGCGCACCCTGGTGCAGCTCGGCACCACCGGTCTGGGCGCGGGCTCCAAGCCCGACGCCGGGCGCGAGGCCGCTGAGAAGGCGGTCGAGACCATCCGCGCCTCGATCGAGGGCGCGCACATGCTGTTCATCACCGCCGGCATGGGCGGCGGCACCGGCACGGGCGCGGCGCCGGTGATCGCCCGCGTGGCGCGCGAGATGGGCATCCTGACCGTGGGCGTGGTCACCAAGCCCTTCGAGTTCGAGGGGCCGCGGCGCAACCGCCAGGCCGAGAGCGGCGTGAACGAGCTGTCGGGCCATGTCGACTCGATGATCGTCGTGCTCAACGAGAAGCTGATCGAGGTGCTCGGGGACGACGTGTCGCAGGAGCAGGCCTTCGCCCATGCCAACGACGTGCTGCGCAACGCCGTGGGCGGCATCAGCGACATCATCCACATGGACGCGCTGGTCAACGTCGACTTCGAGGACGTCAAGACGGTGATGAGCGAGCCGGGCAAGGCCATGATGGGCACGGCCACCGCCGGCGGCCCGGAGCGCGCCCGCAAGGCGGCGGAGTCGGCCGTGGCCTGCCCGCTGCTCGAGGGCATCGACCTGTCGGGCGCCAAGGGCGTGCTGGTGCTGATCGCGGCTTCGCGCCAGACCTTCCGCCTGAGCGAATCCAAGACCGTGATGAACACCATCCGCGTCTACGCCCACGAGGACGCGCACGTGATCTTCGGCGCTGCCTACGACGAGACCCTGGGCGACCAGATGCGCGTGACGGTCATCGCCACGGGGCTGACCGGGGTGTCGGCCCAGGCCACGCAGGCGCCGCCGCAGCAGGTGCTGCGCGTGATCGGCGGCCGCCCGGCGACGGTGGCGCCGCCGCTGCAAGGCACGCGCACCGGCACCGACAACGTCCCGGTGCTGGGCCAGACCATCGGCCGTGCGCCGCTGGGCACCACCAGCGGTGAATACGCCGGCCTGGGCACGCCCAGCGTCTGGCGCAACGCGCGCTCGCGCGTGGACGCCATGGCCAGCAACGGCATGGACGAGATCGACATCCCGGCCTTCCTGCGCAAACAGGCCGACTGATCACGGACCCCGCCCGTGAGCACCTCCACTGCCCAACCCCTGGCCCGCTACGCCGCCTGGCGGCGCGCGGGCGATCTGGTGCTGCTGTCCGGCGTCATCGCGGTCGACCCGGCGGCCGGGCGCATCGTGCGCGGCTACGACGACATCCCACCGGAAGCTCGGCGGCTCATCGGCCAGACCGGCGAGTTCTCCACCGACGCCAAGGAGGGCCCGGTGCTGGCGCAGACCTGGTTCGTCCTCGACCGCATCCGCGCCACGGTGGAGGACGCCGGCGGCCGGATGGAGGACGTGGTCAAGCTCGTGCAGTACTTCCGCAACCTGGACCACTTCCCGCTGTACAGCCGGGTGCGCAAGCTCTTCTTCCCCGGTGACCCGCCTGCGTCCACCGTCGTCGAGGTCAGCGCCATGCTGCCCACTGCCGACATCCTGATCGAGGTCGAGGCCACGGCCTGGGTGCCGCGGCGCTGAAGCGCGATCGCCCCCTCGCCTCGGGAAAAGCCCTGAGGCGAGGCGGCGGCGGGCGGCCTACCATTCGGCTTCTTGCGGTCCGCGCGGGCCGAGCATCACATTTCGAGAGGCGATCACATGATCAAGCGCAGGACGACGATGGGTCTGGCGGCCGTGGCTTTGGCCGCGCTGCTGGCCGGATGCGGTGGCGGTGGCGTACTGGAGATCCGCGGCTTTGCGGCGACCGGGGCCGCGATCATCGACGGGGACGTCACCGCAAAGTGTGTGAACGGGCCTGAGTTGACCGGCAAGACGGCAGCGGATGGCACCTTCAGGCTCGGGCTCGCGCGCGACCAGAGCCCGCCCTGCCTTGTCCGCGTGAGCAAGGGTGGGACCACGCTCTTCAGCTTTGCCGGTGACAAGGGGCGTTTGAACGTCACTCCCCTGACTGACCTGAGTGTGCGCCGGGCCCTGGGGGCGGATCCAGCGACGGTTTTTGGTGCGTTCAGTGCGGATGGTGCCGCGCAGATCGGTGATGGCCTGGGCGCTGCCAAGGAGGCGATCAAGTCCCAAGTCGAGGTGCTGACGGGCCAGACCATCATGGGCGATATGTTTACCTCGACCTTCACGGTCGGTGCAAACGATGACATGGTACTGGATGAGCTCGGCAAGAAGCTCACTGCCACGGGCACATCGTTTTCGGACCTTGCGGCGAACGCGGCGCTGGGCAAGCCCGTGGCATCGCGGGTCATAGTCTTCGGCGACAGCCTGTCGGACAGCGGCACCTTCGGCTTGAAGTTCACCGTGCAGGGCTCAGCCGCAACCGGGGCCGGTTCGTCCGACATCTGGGTCGACCGGGTCGCCGGCTCTCTTCAGTCGCTCCGTCTCTGCCACCATTTCGGTTTCACGGGACAGACCTTTGTCCCAAAGGCTGATTGCACCAACCATGCCATCGGCGGTGGTCGGATCAACAACTACACAAATCCGCTTGATCCGCGTTCGATTCCGCTGCAACTCCAGGTCGCGGCTCAGGCTCGTGGCAGCTACGCAGCAACGGATGTCCTGCTCGTGACCGGGGGTGGCAACGACGCGGCCGACCTCGCGGGTGCCTGGCTCGGCGCCGCAGATCCAGCCGGGGTGCCGGCCTTCATCGGTCTGCTGGACAGCGTGCTCGGGGCCGGTGCGGGGGCCACCTTGCTCGGCGGCGGCACGAACCCGAACGCAGCGGTTGTCGCAGGCATGTCCTACATGGAGACCCTCGCGGGAGTTCTGGCGAGCGCGATACAGGAGCATGCCCTCGCAAATGGCGCCGCCCGGGTTCTGGTGATGAATGTGCCAGACATTGCGCTGACGCCGCGGTTCTCGGCGGTGCTGTACGGGGTGACTCAGCAAGCGGGAGCCCAGAAGGCTGCGGAGGTCAAGCAGGTGATCCAACTCTGGGTCGACACCTTCAACGCCTCGCTTGCCAATCGTTTTGCGAACAACCCCAAGGTCGCCGTGCTCGACTTCAACGCAACCTTCCGCGCCCAGGTTGCCGCACCCGCCACCTTCGGTTTCACCGATGGCGCCGGCACTGCCTGCCCGGCGGTCGGCACGGATGGCTCTGGTCTTCCGACCTATGACTTCCCGACCTGCACCGCGGCTGCGCTCTCGGCCCAGCAGGGCAAGCCTTCTGATTGGTGGACAACCTTCATGTTCTCCGACGGCTTCCACCCGACGCCTCTGGCACACGCCAAGGCGGCCGATGAAGCCTTGAAGATCCTCTCCGACCGCGGTTGGAACTGACGCGCTCCTCACTTGTGCACCGATGCGGCGCCCTCGTGGCGCCGCAGTCGTTCCTGGGTGTCGAAGGGTCCCTTGCTTGCACCGAATTGGTGCTCACTGGTGCCGAAGGATGGGCGCAACGGCAGCGGGCAGCGGCTTCCGCGTCCGCTGACGTTCGGTCGGGCACCTGATCGCCGCGCAGAGGACGCACTGGCACACCTCTTGCGAATGCCTCACGGTCCCAACCCCACCGTGGAGCCTTCCATGCCCCGACTGTCCCGTCCCGTCTCGCGCCTGCTGGCCGGCGCTGTCGCCGCCCTGGCGGCGGTCTCCGCCGCTCATGCCCAGGAGAAGTTCACCTACCTGACCAACTGGTACGCCCAGGCCGAGCATGGCGGGTTCTACCAGGCGGTGGCCACCGGCCTGTACAAGAAGGAGGGGCTGGACGTCACCATCCGCATGGGCGGGCCGCAGGTCAACGGCATGCAGTTGCTGGCCGCCGGGCAAGTGGACTGCTTCATGGGCTACGACGTGCAGACCATGAAGGGCTGGGAGAACGGCATCAACGCGATGACGGTGGCCGCCTCCTTCCAGAAAGACCCGCAGGTGCTGATCGGCCACCCCGGCGTGGTCAACAAGATGGAGGATCTCAAGGGCAAGACCCTGCTGATCTCCACCGGCGCGCGCACCTCCTACTGGCCCTGGCTGAAGAGCACGTACAGCCTGCAGGAGTCGCAGGTGCGGCCCTACACCTTCAACATCCAGCCCTTCATCGCCGACAAGAACGTCGTGCAGCAGGGTTATCTGTCGAGCGAGCCCTACTCGATCGAGAAGGAGGCCAAGTTCAAGCCCAACGTTTTCCTGCTGTCCGACCACGGCTGGCCCCCGTACTCCACCACCGTGGTGTGCATGGAGAAGACCGTGCGTGAGCGGCCCAAGGCGGTGGCGGCCTTCGTCAAGGCGACGATGGAGGGCTGGAAGAGCTACCTCAAGGGTGATCCTTCGCCCGCCAACGCGCTGATCAAGAAGGACAACCCGAACATGACCGACGACAAGATCGCCAACGGCATCAAGTTGCTCAACGAGACCGGCATGGTCTTCGGTGGCGACGCGGCGACGATGGGCGTGGGCGTCGTCACCGACGCGCGCATGAAGAAGACCTACGACATGATGGTCGAGATGAAGCTGCTCGACCCCGCCAAGGTCGACCTGAAGAAGACCTACACGACGCAGTTCGTCAAGGATCTGAAGGTCATGCCCTGAAGCAGAAGGTGCGCGCCGCATGAACGAGACCCCTGCCGTCGAGGCCCTGTCGGTCGAGAAGACCTATCCCAACGGCACGCGCGCCCTGCTGCCCGTCAACCTGACGGTGCGCGAGGGTGAGTTCGTGACGCTGCTCGGGCCCTCGGGCTGCGGCAAGAGCACGCTGCTGAAGATGGTGGCGGGTCTGCTCGGGCCCAGTGACGGCCGTCTGCTGCTGTGGCGCAAGCCGGTGGACGAGGTGGAGTCCACCGGCCACCGGCTGAGCTTCGTCTTCCAGGAGGCCACGCTGATGCCCTGGGCCAGCGTCATGGGCAATGTGCGCCTGCCGCTGGATCTGGCGGGCGTGCCGCGTGCGCAGTCCGAGCCGCGCGTGCGCGCCGCGCTCGACCTGGTCGGCTTGTCGGCCTTCGAACGCCAGCGTCCGCGCGAGCTCTCCGGCGGCATGCAGATGCGGGTGTCGATCGCGCGCGGTCTGGTCACCGAGCCCACGCTGCTGCTGATGGACGAGCCCTTCGGCGCGCTGGACGAGATCACGCGCAACCGGCTCGATGCCGAGCTGCTCGAGCTCTGGCGCCACAAGAAGCTCACGGTGATCTTCGTGACGCATTCCATCCACGAGGCTGTCTACCTGTCGCAGCGCGTGATCGTCATGGCCGCGCGGCCCGGGCGCATCGTCGAGGAGGTGCTGATCGACGAGCCGTATCCGAGGGGGGCCGACTTCCGCGTCTCGCAGGCCTTCAGCCAGCACGCCAAGCGCCTGCAGGACAGCCTGCTGCGCGCCAGCGGCGAGCAGCCCGAGCGGGCGTTGGCGTGAAAGTGCCTGCTTCTGAGCGCAGGGCGGGTACCGGCTTGAAGGCCTCCGCGGTCGTGCGCCGCGCTGCAGCAACCTCCAGCCCGCTTGCATCGGTCTCTTTTGTCGCCCCTGAGATCAAGTGCTCCAACGTGGTGCGCATTTGCACCGAGTCGGTGCATCGAGGCGTCTTTCCATTTCTGATCGACACTGCATCGCCCCATGAAGCCTGAAATCCAACGCATCGTCTTCCCGGCCGGCGTGGCCGTGGTGCTGCTGCTGGCCTGGCAGGGGCTGGTGGTCGGGTTCGAGATCCCGCACTTTCTGGTGCCGTCGCCGTTGCACGTGGCGCAGGTGATGGTGACGGACGCCGGGCTGCTGTTCGGCGCACTGCTCAACACGCTGAAGGTGACGCTGCTGTCCTTCGGCCTGGCGGTGCTGATCGGGCTGCTGGTGGCCTTCGTCTTCGTGCAGAGCCGGCTGATCGAGACGGCGCTGTTCCCCTACGCCGTGCTGCTGCAGGTCACGCCGGTGGTGGCGATCGCGCCGCTGATCATCATCTGGGTCAAGGAGCCGCTGCCCTCGCTGGTGATCTGCGCCACGCTGGTGGCGCTGTTCCCCATCATCGCCAACACCACGCTGGGCCTGCGCAGCGTGAACACCGGGCTGCAGAGCTACTTCAAGCTCAACCGCGCCACGCGGCTGCAGACGCTGGTGCGGCTGCGCATCCCTTCGGCGTTGCCCTACTTCTTCGGCGGCCTGCGCATCAGCTCCGGCCTGGCGCTGATCGGCGCCGTGGTGGCGGAGTTCGTCGCCGGCACGGGCGGCACCGGCACCGGGCTGGCCTACCAGATCCTGCAGGCCGGCTACGAGCTCAACATCCCGCGCATGTTCGCCGCGCTGCTGCTCATCACGGTGACCGGCGTGCTGCTGTTCGCGCTGATGTCGGTGCTGTCGAAGTGGGCGCTGGGCGGCTGGCACGAGAGCGAGACGTCCCAGGAATGAGCATGAACCCTGTCCCCACCGACTCGGCCGGGCTGCTGATCCGCGGCGCCGAGCATGTCTGGACCGGCCTGAGCGGCGACGCCGCGCGCGCCGACGGCGCCGACCTGCGCATCCGCGACGGCTGCATCGCCGAGATCGGTCGTCTGACGCCCGAGCCCGGCGAGCGCGTGCTGGATGCCAGCGGCTGCGTCGTCCACCCCGGCTGGGTCAACACGCACCACCACCTGTTCCAGAGCCTGCTCAAGGGCATCCCGGCCGGCATCGACCTGGCGCTCGTGCCCTGGCTGGCAGCCGTGCCCGTGGCCTACCGGCGCCACTTCGACCACGAGGAGGCGCTGCGTCTGGCCGCGCGCGTGGGCCTGGTGGAGCTGCTGCTGTCGGGCTGCACCACGGTGGCCGACCACCAGTACCACTATTACCCGGGCATGCCCTTCGATGCGTCTGAAGCGGTGTTCGACGAGGCGGCACGGCTGGGCCTGCGTTTCGTGCTGTGCCGCGGCGGTGCCACGCAGCCGCGCGCGATGACCGACCAGGACGCCCCGCCGCAGAGCGCGCCCGAGACGCTGGACGGCTTCATGGCCGGCGTCGAGCGCGACGTGCAGCGCTTTCACGACCCGTTGCCGCAGGCGATGCGGCGCGTGGTCAGCGCCATCACCACGCCCAACTGGAGCTGCCCCGAGGCCCACCTGGCCCCGCTGGCCGCGCAGGCGCGTCGCCTGGGCATCCGCCTGCACAGCCACTTCTGCGAGACGCACGACTACGTGCGCTGGGCGCGCGAGGTGCACGGTTGCACGCCGATGCAGTTTGTTGCCGAGCGCGGCTGGGTCGGCCCCGACATCTGGTACGCGCACATGGTGCATCTGGACGACGGCGACCTGCAGCTGTGCGCGAGCACCGGCACCGGCATCGCCCATTGCCCGCAGAGCAACGGGCGCCTGGGCTCGGGCATCGCCCGCATCCCCGAGGCGCTGGCCCTGGGCATCCCGGTGGGCCTCGCGGTGGACGGCGCGGCCTCGAACGAGGCCGCCGACATGGCCAGCGAGGCCCACGCCTGCTGGCTGCTGCACCGCGCCGACCCGCGCAGCGGCACGCGCGCCGACCCGCGGGCCCCTGCCGGACGGGTGACCCAGCCAGGCGGCCACGCCGCGGCGCTGCGCGTGGCCGACGTGATGCACATCGGCACGGCCGGCGGCGCGCGTCTGCTTGGCCTGGACGGCGTGGGCACGCTGCAGGTGGGCCAGGCGGCCGACCTCGTCGTGCAGGCGCTCGACCAGCCGCGCCACTTCGGCCTGCACGACCCGGCCGTCGCCCCGGTGGCCAGCGGCGGGCGGCCGACGCTGCGCGCCGTGCTCGTCCAGGGCCGCACCGTGGTCGAGGACGACACCATCCCCGGCCTGGACCTGGCGCAGTTGCGACACGACGCGCAGCGCTTCGTGCGCCGGCTGCAGACAACGCGCTGACGGGCCGCAGAGCGGTCGATCACCGCGCTGCACGTCGCACCTCCACGGATTTTCCGAATTCGACCTGTCTTCCCATGAGCACCGACACCCTGTTCGACCCCGCCGACGTCCGCACCCGTACCGCCGAGGTGGCGGCCGCCCTGCCTGGGGTCGAGTGGATCACCGACAACCGCGTCGAGCGACTGAGCCAGGATTTCTACTGGTTCAGCCCCGTGCTCAAGCGCCAGCTCGAGGGCCTGCGCGCCGACGCCGTGGCGCGCCCGCGCACCGAGGACGAGATCCGCGCCGTGGTGGCCGCCTGCGCGCAGGCGCGGCTGCCCATCACGGTGCGCGGCAGCGGCACCGGCAACTACGGTCAGTGCATGCCGCTGCACGGCGGGGTGATCCTGGACCTGTCGGCCTACAACCGGCTGCTGTGGGTGAAGCCCGGCGTGGCGCGCGCGCAGGCCGGCATCCGCATGATCGAGATGGACCGCCAGATGCAGGCCGCCGCCGCCCAGCCGGTGGCGCCCGAGGCCGGTGCGCCGGGTGGGCAAGCGGGTGGGCAGCCGGGTGCGGTGCTCGGCGCCTGGGAGCAGCGTTGCGTGCCCAGCACCTTCCGCAGCGCCACGCTGGGCGGGCTGTACGGCGGCGGTTTCGGCGGCGTGGGCTCGATCAACTACGGGCCGCTGGCGTCCACCGGCAACGTGCTCGGCGTGCGCGCGCTGACGATCGAGCCCGAGCCACGGCCGGTGGAGCTGCGCGCCCCCGACGCGCTGCTGCTGCACCACGTCTACGGCACGGCGGGCCTGGTGCTCGAGCTCGAGATCGGCCTGGCCCCTGCGCACCCCTGGCTCGAGGCCATCGTCTGCTTCGACACCTATGAGGCCGCGCTCGAGTTCGGCAGCGCGCTGGCCGGCGCGCCGGGCATCGTCAAGAAGAGCGTCACGCTGCTGGCCGCGCCCATCCCCGACCTGCTGATGCAGGCCTCGCCGCCGATGGCCGGGACGATGACGGCCGGCGCGCACGCCGTCTTCGTGCTGGTGGCCGAGTTCTGCGAGCACGGCCTGCAGCAGATGGTGGCCGACTTCGGCGGCACGGTGACGCTGCGCAAGACGGCCGACGAGGTGCGGCGCAGCAACCGCACCATCGTCGAGTACACCTGGAACCACACCACGCTGCACGCGCTGAAGGTGGACAAGGGCCTGACCTACATCCAGAGCGGTTTCGACCCGGCGCGCCACGTGCAGCAGGCCAAGGAGCTGCGGCGCAAGCTCGGCGACGAGGTGCTCGTGCACCTCGAGTTCATCCGCACCAAGGAAGGCGCGATGAACTGCTCGGGCCTGCAACTGATCCGCTACACCACCGACGACCGGCTGAACGAGATCATGCAGATCCACCGCGACCACGGCGTCTACATCGCCAACCCCCATGTCTACATCGTCGAGGACGGCAAGCAGGGCCAGGTCAACCCGGACGTGGTGGCCACCAAGATGCGCTTCGACCCGCTGGGCCTGCTCAACCCGGGCAAGCTGCGCGGCTGGGCGATGCGCGAGCAGATCATGGCCGACGCGGCGGCCGGCAAGGTGCGGCTGGCGACGCTGCCGCGGTTCTGAGGCTTCCAGGTGGCTGTCGGCGTGCCGAGCCCGCTCGGTGCCCAGCCGCTGTCCTGGTCAGGTCGCCCGGATCTCGTCCAGCAGATCCGGGTGTCTGTCCAGCACCCTCAGCAACTTGACCAGGGCCAGCGGCGGCTTGGTCTTGCCGTTCTCGTAGCGGGAGAAGGCGTTCACGCCCCCGCCGAAAATCTCGGCCGCCTCCCGTTGGTCGAGCCCGAGCTTCTTGCGCACCCTGACGAGGTAGGCCGGGTCGACGTACGCGGCGTTCACCTGCCGTTGGAAGGCGCCCACGAGCTCGCTGTAGCGATCGCCGTGCGCACGCTCCAGGAGCACTTCACCGCAGGCAGGGCAGAAGTCACCCGTGACGCCCGGCACCAGGGTTCGTTCGCCCTTGTAGACATAGGGCAGGTCGCGCGTGTCGTGGATGAGTTCGGCCTCTCCACAGCTCGGGCATTTCATGGTCACAGCTCCTTGAACGAAACGATCAGGACGTCCTCGATCACCGTCAGTTTCAGGTAGATCTCCGGGCGGCCAGCGGCTCTGACGCGATAGACGTCCTGCCAGATCCGATGATCGGCGTGGGTGGTCATGCTCTTGTGGAAGTCCGCAGCGCTCAGCGACATGACGATCTCGCACATTCCCGAGAGGTCATGGATGCCCAGTTCGCGTGCGCCCGCGAAAGCGCTTGCCGTCGCACGGACCTGACCGCGCCTCACCAGTGCGTGCACCATCGCGAGCTTGCAATGAGGCGTGCCTTTCTCCATGGTTCGATGATAACCAAGTTGGTTGATTGAGGCGCCTTGAGGGTCGACCTCGATCGTCCTGCGTTCCTTCATGGCGCGACGCACTCCGATCACGCGGAATGTAGACGTTTGCGTGCGGTCACAAAGAGGAGAGCGAACCCGCGTCTGTCGACTGATTTCCCCGATTGACACATTGGCCGATTGGCGCCATCGTGACACGGTTTTCGTCTTTCCCGAGGAATGATCGCCGTGTCTGTCCCATCGTCTGCGTCGCGGTCGCCTACCGCCTGGGCCCCTTCGCTCCTGTGCCTGTTCATCGCCACGGGCGCGGCTGCCCAGGGCGCGCTGAAGGTCGAGCCGCAAGCTGTCGAGCGCACGGTCCGCGCCACCGTCACCAACCCGTCGGGCTCGGCCTGTGGCGCCAAGCTGGGCTTCGGTGACGGCCGCGAGGAGCGTTTCCGCATCGAGGGCCGTGAGACCCGTACCTTCGATCACGTCTACGCGGCCGACGGCACCTACTCGGCCCGGCTGGAGGGTGAACTGTTCATCCGGGGCCTGCGTTCCGTCGGGCCCTGCAGCCTGGACGAGACGGTGCAGGTCAAGGTGGCGCCGCCGCCCCCGCCACCGCCGCCTGCGGCAGGGCCCGCTGGACCGGGCGTGCTGGGGCTGCCACTGAACCTGCCCGGTCTGCAGAACCTGCCGGGCCTGTCCGGCCTGCCGATCGCGTTGCCCGGCCTGACGGCGCCTGCACCGGCCGCCGCTCCCGCGCCGGCGGCGGCGCCGACACCTGCCCCGGCGCCCGTCACGGTTGCGCCGCCCCCACCGCCGCCGGCTGCGCCCGCTCAGGTACCGGCTGCGGCGCCAGCGCCAGCCACCGTGCCCGTGCCCGTGCCTGTTCCCGCCGCGGCGCCAATGCATGCACCGGCCATCGCGCCCGCGGCCGTCCCCCTGGCCTCGGTACAGGCGCCGGCGGCCACCGTTTCCGCGCGCGCGCCCGGCGCCGGCGACGACATCCTGATCTGGCGCCGCGCCAGCAGCCCGGTGCTCGAGTTCGTCACCGCCGCCGATGGCCGGCAGCGTCTGGTCAGCGGGGAGAGCCTGCGCTGGGCCGGCTTCGACGCCTGCTGGCTCGGCCTGCCCACGCTCGGCCCCGTCTACGGCGGCGACGCGGTGCAGGACGTGGCGCTGGCGATGCTGCAGGCGCGGCTGTCGGCGCTGGTTGGCGGCCGCCCCGTGGCTGGGCGTTATGTCGACTGTGCGGTCGGCGGCAGCCTGCACGGGCACGCCGATGTGCTGCTGGTGCAGCGCGAGGCCCTGCCGCTGGTGCGCGACGAGCTGCCCGGCTTCGGCGCCTTTGAGCCCCTGGGTGAGCTGACCCACACCGCGCTCGCGCGCGAGGTCGCCGAGACGCTGGAAGCACAACGCCGCCGCGCGCAGGCGCTGGCGCCGCTGCTGGCGGCCGAGCAGGCACGTGAAGATCAACGGCGTCGGCAGACGCTGGCGCGCCAGTTCCCCTACACCGCGGTGCTGCGCTGTGCCGGCCCGGCCGGCACCGTACCGACGGCCACGTGCCTGAGCGGCCGCACCCTGCGTTCGCAGCTCGAACTCGTCAACGGTGACAACACGCGCCTGTACCCCGCTGCCGACCTGGCGCAGGCCGGCACCGAGACCCCGCAGGGCCTGGTCATCCTGCTGCGCGACCGCTTCACGATCGAGACCCAGAACGTCGACGAGCGCCTGACGCTGACCCTGCGCATCACCGAGACGGCCACCGACACGCCCATCTACGAGCGCTTGGCCGGGCGCTTCGAGGTGCTGCGGGCAGGGCGGTGAGTGGCGGACAGCCGCCGAGGGCGCGAAGACGTCACCGGTGGCAAGGGTGCCGGGGCAGGGGCCCTGGTACGCGCACCACCTGGACCCCGGGGTACATCTTCGGTCGCTGGCCGGCTGAAGCCGTCACCCTTGCGAGCTCGGTTTTCGGCGTCAACGCCACGTGCCGGGCCGGCATGCCTGTTGCATGATGCCGATGCGTCGCCGCGCTGGCGTCCCGCGGCGCCCCGTCACGCAACCGCTCGAACCCCCTCATGCTTGTCACCCGCCAACCCGTCTTCCGCAAGTTCTGGCACGCCGTCGTGCCCCTGTCGGTGCTGCAGGACGGCCGGCCCCACCCGTTCACGTTGCTGGGCGAGCGCATCGTGCTCTTCCTGGACGCCGACGGGCAGCCCGCGGCGCTCAAGGACCGTTGCTGCCACCGCACGGCGCGCCTGTCCAAGGGGCGCTGCGTCGGCGGCGCGCTGGAATGCGGCTACCACGGCTGGACCTACGACCGCGGCGGGCGCGTGATCCGCATCCCGCAGTACGGGGCTGATCGCGCGATCCCGCCCGACTACTGCACCACCGCCTACCGTTGCGTGGCGCGTTACGGCTACGCCTGGGTGGCGCTGGTCGCCCCCGGCGAGGAGCCGCTCGCGCCCATCCCCGAGGTGCCCGAGTTCGGCGCCCCAGGATGGCGCACCATCTTCCAGTTCCACGAGACCTGGGCCACCAGCCCGGTGCGCGCGCTGGAGAACAGCTTCGACAACGCCCACTTCAGCTTCGTGCACCGCGCCACCTTCGGCGTGGCGGCCCAGCCCAGGCCCAGCCGCTACGAGCTGGTCGAGCGTGACGGCGGCTTCCACGCCGAGACGCTGATTGACGCCACCAACCCACCGGCCTTCCACCGCGTCAGCGGCACCACCGAGCCGGTCACGCAGCGCCACATGCGCAACGCCTACTTCCTGCCCTTCTCACGCCGGCTCGACATCGAGTACCCCAGCGGCGTGCGCCACGTCATCATCAACTGCTTCACCCCCATCGATGACGGCCACATCCAGCTCTGCCAGTGGCTCTACCGCAACGACACCGAGGCCGACTGCCCGGCACAGTTGCTGATCGACTTCGACCACGTCATCACGCGCGAGGACAAGGACATCCTCGAGTGCACCGACCCCGACGCCGTGGTCGATCTGCGCCGCCGCGGCGTCGAGTACTCGATGGACAGCGACCGTCCCGGCATCCTGATCCGCCGGCAACTGATGGAGTTGCTGGCGCGGCATGGGGAGGCGGAGGTGCACGGGTGAGGGTGCGCC
>Ga0172372_10002144_pt1 | contig 30305 bp, 28 predicted proteins | sample LakKiv5m_2_FD_114544 | JGI IMG/M metagenome (GOLD analysis project Ga0172372, IMG submission 114544) | Freshwater microbial communities from Kabuno Bay, South-Kivu, Congo - kab_092012_9.5m | ecosystem: Environmental > Aquatic > Freshwater > Lake | place: Democratic Republic of the Congo...
ATCGGCCTGGCGCTCGGGACTCAAGGGGGTCAGTGTTTTTCGCGCCGGCACCTCGCGGGACGCTGTGCTGTGTGATGCGCGGCAATCGACACGCTAGCGCCTAGGCCACACGGCCTCGACTACCTGGCCGGATTGGCGCCTGTCGGGGCGCAATAGACTCGGCCGTCGTTCGCCAGAACGCCTATCGCCGCGCTCCACGGCCCATCCACGAAACCATGACACCACCGCCCTCCAACGACGCTGCCACCACCGAGCTTCGCGCCGACCAGCGGCAACTTGCCGCCAGAATGCTGGTTGAAAGATGCCAGCTGCAGGCTCGCCAGGCAATCATGGAACCCGCCATTGGCATCCCCATGATTTGTCTGGCGCTGGTCACCCTGCGCTCCGATATCGCCGCCGATCAGCTCATCCCCTGGAGCCTGCTGCTGGGAGCAACGCTCCTTCTCCGTTCCATCTGCGCCGCCCGGTTCATCGTTCGTCGCCGCCGGGATGACGCCGACTCGATGTCGATCGCGGGCGTCTTCAACCTCACGGCCGGGCTTACCGGACTGCTGATTGGCGCCTGCGCCGGCCTCTACTTCGCACAGGTTGATCACACCAGTCGGCTGACGCTCACAGTGCTGATCTTCGCCTGGCTGGCTCTGGGGGTCCTCACGTACGCGCCATTTCCCCGCCACGCAATGCTCTTTGGCGGCGCAGTGCTCGCGCAGCTTGCCGTGGCCTGGGCGCTGGCCCCGGGTGTACCCGGGCTTCTGGTGGCCCTCGGCGTGGTGCTCTACGGCGCGCTCCTCGCGCGCCTGTCCAGTGTCCTCAGTCGCGCGCTCCTCCAGGCCATGCGGCGCAAGCACCGCATCCGACAGCTCGCTCACAGACTGGCAGAGCAGCGCGAGCAAGCCGTCCGAGCCGGCCGCAGCGCCGCACGCTTTCTTGCCGCTGCCAGCCACGACCTGAGACAACCCGCCACCTCGCTGGGCCTGCTCATCACTCTGATCCGCGAGCGCTGCCATGACGCAGCGCTCCAACCACTGATTTCGGCGATCGACCGGTCGGCCACCACACTGAGCGAACTTCTGGCAAGCCTGCTTGATCTGTCCAAACTTGAAAGCAACACCGTACAGGCGCAGAACGAGTGGCTGCTGGTGGATGAACTGTTCGAAAGCCTGCGCGAGGAGTTTGAATCGCGCGCGAACGCACTCGGCCTGACGCTGCTGATCTCGGGCGCTCCCATTCGTATCCTGGCCGACCGGATTCTGCTCGCTCGTCTTCTTCGCAACCTGCTTGATAACGCCATGCGCTACACCGACCAGGGCGCTGTCACGCTGGCCGTCGCGTGCGGTGAGCGCTGCGTGCTGAGCGTGACCGACACCGGCGTTGGCATCGCGCCCGAGAATCTGGAACGAATCTTTGAGGAGCATGTTCGAATCAGCTCACCCCAGCGACGTCTGCCTCCCGGGCTGGGCCTGGGCCTCGCCATGGTCCGCCGATTGGCACAACTGCTCGATGCCCAGATCCGCGCGCACTCCGACGGTACCCGAGGCAGCCGGTTCGAGCTCAGTTTCTCCATTGATCGCGTCGCCCCCGACGACAGCACCCAGGCGGTGGCCGAACCAAAGCCCAGGTGGGGGGCGCTTGACCTCATGCACGCTGAACAGCCTCCGGCCGGGCCTGCAACCCGGCAGAAGCCCCCCACACGACCCAAGGTCCTGCTGGTGGATGACGATCCTGAGGTGGCGCAGGCGCTCCAGTCGCTCTTTGAAGCTCGCGGCTGGCAGGCCGATATTGAAATCGAGGCGTCGGCCGCGTTGGCACGACTCGGGTCAGGCCGCGATTGGGCACTTCTCCTGACCGACTGCAGCTTGAACGGCAGGCCCGACGGCCTGGCCCTTGCGCTCGCCGCTCGCCTCACCCGCCCCGACCTTCGGTGCCTGCTGCTCACGGCCGACACCACTGCAGAGCTCGAGCGTCAGGCGAATGCGCACGGGCTGCGGCTGCTCCACAAACCCGTCAGCGAGCAGACGCTTCTCGACGCTCTCCAGAATCAGGACCCCACCGCCCGATAGCCGGGCCCGCGCTGCTACACTCCACGCAGTCGGGGCACCGTGCCCCCTTCCCGGTCTCAACCCCGCCGCCGCCCACCCGGGTCCCTGCGCCATGTCCGAAAATCTCCTTGTAGTGGATGACGACGAGGATATTCGCGAGCTGCTGCGCATTTATCTGAGCGGCGTCGGCTACAACGTTCTCGAGGCGGGCGACGCCCAGACCCTGCGTTCGGTTCTCGCCGAGCAGTCGGTTGACCTCATCCTGCTCGATCAGCGCCTGCCCGACGCGGACGGGCTTGTTCTCGCGCGCGAGCTGCGGGCGGCCAGCGACGTGGGCATCATCATCATCACAGGCTATGGCCAGCCCGTTGATCGTATCGTCGGGCTGGAGCTCGGCGCCGACGACTATGTCGCCAAGCCTGTGGATCTGCGCGAGTTGCTTGCCCGCATCCGCTCGGTGCTTCGCCGTCGTAGCCCCAGGCCAGCCGACACCGCCCAGGCACTCAGCTTCGAAGGATGGCGAATTGACGCGTCGGCCCGCCGGCTCACTGCACCCGACGGCGGCATTGTTGAACTCACCAGCGGCGAATTCGATCTCCTGCTGGTTTTCGTGCGACAGCCCAATCGTGTGCTGAGCCGCGACGAGCTCATGAACGCGCTCCACCACCGCGAGGCCGGACCGTACGACCGGGCAATCGACGTGCAGGTGGGACGGCTCCGCCGCAAGATCGAATCTGATCCCACCCGCCCCGAATTCATCAAATCGGTTCGCAGCGCGGGCTACCTGTTCGCTCCCAAGGTCCGAAACCAATGAGTCCGGCTTCCGGCGCCAGGCGGCCGACGGCGGCCCAGATCCCCCCCGAGAGTCTGCCCCAACTCTTCGTACAGATTTTTTCAACTGCCGCCGACGCCATGCTGGTGGTCGATGCAACGGGCCGCATTGTGCTGGCCAATTCCCAGTGCGCACAGATGTTTGGTTACGCAGTCGACCAGTTGAACAGCATGACGGTCGACCAACTGGTACCCACGCGACTCCGCACGGCGCACCGGCAGCACAGGCGCTCTTACGGCGGTCATGCGGTTCCACGTCCAATGGGAATCAACACCACGCTGCGAGCCCTGCATGCAGATGGCTCAGAGCTTCCGGTTGAAATCAGTCTGAGCCCGCTCGAGGTTGATGGGCTCCAGTTCACCTGCGCGAATATTCGCAACGTGAGCGAACTGCGCCGAGCCCAGCAATCTGTCGAGCGGGCGAATCGCGCAGAAGCAGTGGCCGAATTCGGCCGGCTTGCACTGGGAACGCAGGCCGTCTCCGATACGGTTCGCCACGCCTGCCAGCTGATTCGCGAACACCTCAGTTGCGATGCAGTACTGATCGCACGGTGCGGACCAACCCCGGCACAACTTGCGCTCGATACGGGTTGCGATGAGGACAGCAATCGACTGCTGCCGCTTCTGCCCTTCATCGGCGAGCAGATGGCGGCACTATCACTCGAGGATGCCGAGCCCGTGCTGCTCATTGAAGATCCCTCGCAGATCTCACCCAATTTTGCTTCAGCACTGCGACGCGCCCAGCTTAGAAACGCAATGATCTGCACCATTCCTGATTCAAGTGATCGATCCGGTCTTATCGGCGTGTTCGGTCAGGCGGGCGATACCTTCACCAGCGAGGACCGAAGTTTTCTGCGGGCTCTTGCCAACACACTCGGGGCGCTCAGGCAAAGACAGACGGCCGAGGAGCAGCTCTTTCAGTCGCAGCGACTCGAAGCACTTGGCCAGCTCACCGGCGGCGTGGCTCATGACTTCAACAACCTGCTCACCGTGGTTTCAGGAAACCTGCAAATTCTGGAAGAGCGGTTTCCTGATGACCCGACTGCCGCAGCAATGATCCGCTCGGCCTTGCGTGCAGCGGGTCGGGGCGCTGATCTCACCCGAAAACTGCTGGCCTTCGCGCGGCGACAGACACTGCAACCCCGGGCCATCGATGTCGAGGCATGGCTTGAATCACTGGCCGAAATCCTCAGGCGGACACTCGGACCCAACATTGACATTGAGACCTTCTGCAGCGCCGATATGCCGCCAGTGCGCGCAGATCCGGTGATGCTGGATACCGCGCTGCTCAACCTTGCAGTCAATGCCCGGGATGCGATGGTTGCAGGGGGGCGCCTGTCACTGGTTGCGGAACGTTTCCATCATGGCGACCCAGCGCCCACCCGGCGTCGTGATCTGACACCTGGGCATTACATGCTGCTCACGGTATCCGATACCGGTAGCGGCATGACACCCGAGGTGCTTGCACGCGCGTTCGAGCCGTTTTTCACCACCAAGGACACCAGCAAAGGCAATGGGCTGGGTCTGAGCCTGGTGTACGGCTTTGTGAAACAGTCGGGCGGGCATATCGAGGTGGAGAGCAGCCCTGGCAAAGGCACAGTGATCAGGATGATGCTGCCCACAGTCACTTCCTCTGAACACGCGCCGCCACCGGCTCCACATGATGCGGCAGAGGGTGGAACCGAGCGTGTACTGGTCGTGGAAGATGACGATGACGTACGAAACGTGGCGGCGGGGTTTCTTCGCCGGCTCGGCTACCACGTCGTCGAAGCGGCCGAGGGCCCGCAGGCTCTCGCCCGGATCACGGCAGACCCCGCGATCGATCTCCTGTTCACCGACGTGGTGCTGCGTGGTCCGATGACCGGTGCCGACGTGGCCCGCGAGGCGCTATCGCAGCGCCCCGCGCTCGCGGTGCTGTTTACGTCGGGCTACGCGCCACAGACGCTCTCGCTCGACACCGCCTTATCACGCGGCGTCGAACTGCTCGGAAAGCCCTACCGCATGGAGCAACTCGCCCGCATGGTCAGGCGGGCGATTGAGGCTCGTGATCAGGCCGCTGCCTCATCGCGACGCGCATCGGTACGTCCCACCACCGCACGCAAACGGTCGATTTCATAAAGGTCGATCTCGCGGTTATGAACGCGGATCATTTTTTCCGCCTGAAAACGTGACAGGATCCGGCTGACTGTTTCGAGCTTGAGCCCGAGGAGGCTGCCAATTTCCTCCCGTGTCATGCGCAAAATGAACCGGGTGGCCGAATAGCCACGCGAGGCCATCCGCTGCGACAGGTTGAGCAGAAACACTGCTATCCGTTCCTCGGCGCGCATCGAGCCGAGCAAGACCATGAGCGCGCGCTCGCGATGAATTTCGCCAGCCAGCATCCGGAACAGTTCGCGCTGCAGCAGCGGTTCATGTCGAACCAGCGTGTCAATCGTGTCACGCGGAATCTCGATCACCTCGCCATCTTCGAGCGCGATTGCGTCGCCGCTGTAGACATCGGAGCCCAGACCGTCCACTCCCAGGACCTCGCCCGCCATGTGAAACCCGGTGACCTGCTCCCGCCCGTCTTCGGTCAGTAGCACCGTCTTGAATGAGCCGGCGTGCACGCCGAACAGCGCATGAAACTGTGCGCCGTAGCGATAAAGGTAATCGCCCCGCCGCAGTCGACGGCGCTGCCCCCCCACCCGCGACATCAGCAGGTCTACCGACGGCGGCAGCGGAATCGCGCATCGTGCGCTGGGAAAGGGTTGCGAATCGACGGGCGCCAAGGCCGGGCGAAACCCACCTTGTTGCGGTGCAGAAATCCGCGCTTGGAATCCGATATCGCTCACTGTTTTCTCCCATGCTGTTGAGTTGGATCGCTGTTGCAGCGTCCATCAAACTTTATCTAGGGAGATTCGCGCCTTGATTGCCATCAAACAACACTCTGTAACAGCGTGTAACCCGGCGCATCCGGCGCGTAACAAACACCCATATTGCGACGCATCAATATTGACATGATCCCGGCGCAGATGTCGGTCACGGCAAACCGAACAGCTCAGAAGTTTGCGCCGAATCAAAGGACCCCGCGCGCCGGTGATTAACATTTTCTCGAGCGGTATTCATTCAACAAAACGGGGCACTTTAAAAATGTTCAAACATCTTTTGTTACCGACTGATGGATCGAAATTATCTGACATGGCAGTTGAGCAGGGCGTTGCGTTCGCCAAGGAGACGGGCGCCCGCGTCACCTTCGTACACGTAATGCCCGAGTATGTTGTTGATGCATTCGTCGAGTTCCCGTCCGCGGCGCAGGCGTCCTTCACAGACTTCATGAAGGCAACCGAGGACACCGCCAAGGCCGTGTTGGGTGCGGCACAGTCGCGCGCCAGCGCTGCGGGCGTCACCCACGACACCGTATCCATTCGCCACGGCCAGCCGTGGAAAGCCATCATCGATGTCGCAGGCGGGCGGGCCTGCGATCTGATCTTCATGGCGTCGCACGGACGCCGTGGGCTCAGTGCCCTGGTTCTTGGTAGCGAGACGCACAAGGTGCTCACGCATTCCACGATTCCAGTGCTCGTATTCCGCTGATCACACCACTCCGGAGGTCCACATGGACAAGGTAGAAAGAGCACCGACAGGCATCGAGGCGCGTGAGCGGCTCGCACAGGACATGCGAACGCTGGTCCGCGACGCGGAGGATCTGCTGCACGCTGCTCAACGTCAGGGCATTGAAGGTGTCACCGACATGCGGGACCGTCTGGAGAGCAGTATCAAGCAGGCCAAGGCGCAGATGTGGAACGGGCAGCAGCAGTTGTTCGATCGGGCACGCGACACCGCTCGCCGCACCAACGAGGCGGTTCATGTTCATCCCTGGACCGCGATCGGCGTGGCAGCGGGCGCAGGCCTGCTGCTCGGCGCATTGATCATGCGACGCTGAACCACGCATGCAGCCGGAACACTCCGGGATGAAATTCGGATCCCGGCTGCGTGCAATCGGTGCGCTGCTTGGCGAAGTCGTCCTCACGCGGTTCGCGCTCGTTGCAGCCGAAGTCGAGTGGCTGATTGCGACCGCCCGGCGAGCGTTTCTTGCGGGGCTCGCCGCCGTGGCACTGACCGCCGTGGCAGCACTGCTAGCCATCACCGCAACCCTCATCGCCGTTCCTGAATCGCTCCGGGCCCTGACGGCGGCGCTGTCTGCACTCGCTCTCTCGGTCGCCGCGCTGGGCCTATTCGTATGGAGCAGCAGGCTGGCCCGGTTCAGTGCATTTTCTGTCAGTCTGGCGGAGCTTCGTAGCGATCTTGATCGTCTGCATCCAACCGACACCCGGCATGAGCCCCCCACGTCGCGCCCTGCTTCAGACCGCACTTCAGCGCCCGGGCATGAACGTACCTGATACCCCTGAACCGGCATTCGTCCGACCCGCATCGGTCAGCCCCGAACCCGCGCAGGCTCGTGTTTTGGCCATTCGGCAGCGAATCGCCCGTCAGCGGGAAGACCTGGCTGATCAACTTGGAGGAACGCTTTCATCGCAGCATGAACGCGGGCCAGCAGGTCCGCTTCCAGTGATCGGCATCGGCGTCGCGCTGGCCGGATTCGCGTTGCTGCTCGCACACCGACGCGCCCGCGTGATCGCGCAGGCCACGGTCTCAGCGGGATGGCTTTTGTGGCGGGCGCTACGACTCGCCCGGGCGTTGTCGGCGGCCCTCGCGGGCCAATCCACACGCGAGAGCGATGCTTCAGATCAGGGGCGTACACGCGCTTCCTGAGACGGCTGATGCTCGGCCACCCGCACCAGCATGGCCAGCTCATGAGAGAGCGATTGCAGCAGGTCGTCGCTGCTCAGCACGCCCACCAGTTCGCCGCGAACATCCACCACCGGCAGGCGTCGAACCCCGCGGCTTCGCATCTTCTGAATGGCTTCACCCAGTGAATCACTATCGTGGGCGGTGACCGCCGGGCGTACGACGATATCGGCCGCCGTGATGGCCGCTGCATCCAGACCGGTGGCCACGACCTCGACCACGATGTCGCGATCGGTAATCACACCAATCGGACGCCGCGCGAGGCCATCTCCCGACACCACCACCACCGAGCCCACGTGCCTGGATCGCATCAGTGCGGCGACCTGCTGCAGGCGCAGATCCTCAACACAGGTGACGGGCTCGCGCGACATGATCGTTCCAACATTGCTCATTTCAGCTCCTGACCATCAGGCGCTGCCACCCCACGTGGTCGCCCACCCGACTGAGAACGCAGTGTCCCGCGCTCGCTGCGAATGCAGCTTGCGCCCGCACAAGCCCGCTGATTGCGCGGGCCTCGCAACCTATAATCGGGCGCATGAACCTGATTCTTGCGCTTCTGGCGTTGATCGCCCCGGTTGCCGCACTCGCCCAGTGGCTGGGTACGCCGCCCTACATCGAGGCACCACAACGCAGCGAGCGTGAGGCGCCCTTTCAGGCGCGCATTCAGCATCTGTCAGACGGTGATTCGTTTGTCGTTCGTACGGAAGACGGCAGGCGGGTGACAGTGCGTCTGTCGGCGATTGACGCTCCGGAGAAAACCCAACCCTATGGCGATGTCTCTCGCCGCTCGCTTCTTGCGCTGGTGGAGGGAAAGTCGCTCATCATCATTCCAATCAAGCGTGACCCTTACGGGCGCACCGTTGCGCGAGTGCTGGTCGGTGAAATCGATATCGGCCTGGCCCAGGTGCGCGCAGGCATGGCCTGGCACTACAAACGCTATGAGTCGGAGCAGACGCTTCGTGAGCGCCGCGAGTACACCAGTGCCGAGCAGCGGGCCCGCGACAACGGGCTGGGATTGTGGGCGCAACCTGAACCTGTCCCGCCCTGGCGCTTTCGCGAGCAGCAGCGCCGCCGCCAGGGCGCCGCGCTCACCCCTGCCGTGTTCGCGCTCGTCAATCTGCCCGCGGGTTTGGGTTCAGTGCCTGCCGCTGCCTGAGCGTTTCGTAAAGAATCACCCCGGCCGCCACCGAGACGTTCAGGCTCTCCACCTGGCCGTGCATGGGGATGCGTACCAGACGGTCGCAGCGTTCGCGCGTGAGTCGCCTCAGCCCCTTGCCCTCGGCACCGAGCACCCAGGCAATGCGTCCCCCCAGGTCAGCTTCGTAGAGATCGTCCGCGCTTTCGTCGGCCGCACCGATCACCTGAAAGCCATGCTCCTGGAGGGTGTCGATGGTGCGCGCGAGGTTGGTCACCATGAGATAGGGCACGCTCTCGGCGGCGCCGCTCGCCGTCTGAATCGCGGCTTCAGTCAGCGCGCAGGCGTGATCCTTGGGCGCGATGACGGCTGAGACGCCCGCACCGTCTGCCACCCTCAGACAGGCACCCAGATTGCGAGGATCAGTGACGCCATCGAGCAACAGGAGCGTGCTTGCGACGCGAGGGTCGGCATCCAGGCCCGCCATCAGTTCATCGAGCGTGATGCTGGGCACACTCACCTCGGATAAGGCCACCACGCCCTGGTGACGCTTGCCGGCGCACATTCGCTCGATTCGCTGACCATCGACCGCGTGCAGGCTCACGCCCGCGTTCTGCGCCAGTCGCTCCAGTTCGCGCATTCGCGGATCGTTTCGGCTCGCATCAACATAGAGCTCACTGATGCCGCCGGGATCACGCCTGAGGCGGGCCAGTACCGCATGAAACCCGAAAATTCTCATGATTGCTTACCTTCGTTTGCTGCGTCGACTCGACGGACCTTTGCGTCGAGGAGGACTGACTCGCTTGCGGCGGGCCGACAGTCGCTCACCCCTCGCGCGTTCCACCGCTTCGGACTTGGCTGGGGCAGCCTTGCGCGGCCGTCGGGTTCCCGGCTCGTCGGACGGGCGTTTGTCCGGCACGCCATCTGCAGTCACAGCGGCAGTGGCATCAGGACCGGCGTCTCCCGTCACCCCGGGGCTGCCGGGCCGCGCCCGCGCCGCGCCTTTTGCCCACTCCGCAGCGCGCTGCACCATCCGGAACTCGATTCGCCGCGCCTCGAGGTCAACCCGCGACACTTGCACCGCCAGTTCATCGGTGAGCCGGAAACGTCGCCCGGTGCGCTCGCCCCGAAGTTCGTGAGCAGCCTCGTTGTACTGAAAATATTCGCCCCCGAGCTCCGAAACATGGACCAGGCCCTCCACGAACAGGTCGTCGAGCGTCACGAACAACCCAAACGGCGCCACACCGGTGATGCGCCCGGGAAACTGCTCGCCCACGCGTTCCCGCATGAACTGGCACTTGAGCCAGGCCTCGACGTCGCGCGAGGCTTCGTCCGCCCGACGCTCATTCGCCGAGCACACCGCACCCAGCGTGCGCCACGTTTCAAGCGCTTCTTCGGGCTGATTGCCCGTGGCGGGAAGCCTTTTTCGCCGAGCGGTCCTCTCGGCTGCGCGAGGCTCGGCAAGTGGCTGCAGCAACAGTCCAGGTTCCTCCGATTCATCAACCCGCGGCCGATAACGCCCATCGCGAAGCAGTGCCTTGATGACCCGATGCGTAAGCAGATCGGGATAGCGGCGAATCGGCGACGTGAAATGCGTATACGCCGAGTAGGCAAGGCCGAAATGGCCACTGTTGTCAGGCGAATAAATCGCCTGCTGCATTGAGCGCAACAGCATGGACTGGAGCAGCGCGTGATCGGGGCGTAGTCGCACGGCGGACGCGAGCGTCGCGTAGTCGTGAGGAGTGGGCTGATCGCCGCCTCCCAGCGAGAGCCCGACGCTACGCAAAAATTCTCGCAGGCGCGCGAGCTTCTCCGGTGTTGGACCCTCATGCACGCGATAGAGCCCGGCATGCTCGCGGCGCTGCAGGAAATCGGCTGCGCACACATTGGCCGCCAGCATGCATTCCTCGATCAGCCGGTGAGCGTCGTTCCGCACAGAAGGCACGATGCGTTCGATCCGGCCCAGTGAGTCGCAGACGATCCTGGTTTCGACGGTTTCGAGTTCGAGCGCACCGCGCCGCGACCGCGCGCTGGCAAACACCCGATAGAGTTCGTGAAGTTGCTGCAGGTGAGGCAGGAGCGCTGCACGATGACCCGCCGCGTTCGTGCGCGGTGCGGCCGCCCCCGACAGCAGCGTCCAGACTTCGTCATACGTCAGCCTGGCCGCCGAATGCATGACGGCCTCATAAAACTGATAAGCCCGGATGCGACCCTGACGGTCAACCACCAGATCGCACACCAGCACCAGCCGGTCGACTTCGGGATTGAGTGAGCAGAGCCCGTTCGACAAAGCCTCGGGCAGCATTGGAATCACACGGCGGGGGAAATAGACCGATGTGCTGCGCTCGAGCGCATCGGTATCAAGCGCATCTCCAGGGCGCACGTAGTGAGACACATCTGCGATCGCAACCAGAAGACGGAAGCCGGCTTCCTTTCGCTTGGTAACGGTAGCACGCCGACGCTTGCCCGCTGTGGGGCTGGAACCGGCAACGTCCGGCTTTGCTTCGGCTGCCGAGCCCACAGCCCCCGCAGCATCAGCATCGCTCTCGTCACCCAGACCACCGCCTACAACTGGCATCTCCTGCGGATCAAACTCGATCGGCTCGCAATAAACGGCGTCATCGAAATCGCGCGCGTCCTGTCCATCGATGGTGACCAGGGGTACATCGCGTAGATCGACCCGGTCACGAATATCGGCGGGACGCACGCGAGGCGGGAATCGCGATGCCTGTTCGACCGCCGGCGCGCGAAACTGATGCGGCACATCGAATTTCCGGACCGCGATTTCGATCTCCATGCCGGGGTCACCGATCTCACCCAGCACTTCGACCACGCGACCGATGGGCGGTGCGCCATTGGCTGGCGGTGTCACGATTTCAATCGTCACCACCTGACCGTGTTGCGCACTGCCGATATCGGCCGGTGCAACGATGATGTCGTGCTTGATCCGCTGATCTTCGGGGATCACGATGTGCACGCCCCGCTCGTTGACGAAACGTCCAACCAACCGGCGATGCGCACGCTCAGTGACCTCGACGATGCTGCCCTCGGGCCTGCCGCGCGAGTCGTAGCCCGCCCGCCGCACCAGCACACGATCCCCATGCATCGCTTTCTGCATTTCGCGCGGCGACAGAAACAGGTCGGGCCCTCCGGCATCGGGCAGAAGAAAGCCGAAGCCATCTCGATGCCCCTGAACACGGCCCGCGATCAGGTCGAGCCGGGTGGCAAGCAACAGCACACCCTTGCGATTGGGCAGGAGTTGGCCGTCTCGCTCCATCGCAGCGAGGCGACGCAGCAGCGGTCCACTCTGGGCGGCGGTAACGCCCAGTCGTTGCGCGAGTTCGGAGGGCGTGAGCGGAACATCGGCCGCCCTGAGGCACTCAAGAATGGTTTCACGGGTGGGCGGAGCCCGGTCTGCTTCAGTCACGCGTCAGCGCCTCCGGATGAGCGGGCCTGGCTTTGCCCGACTCAGGTTTGACAATCCATCGATCTTCATTAGAATTCGCGCCTCGGTTGCCGTAAGGCTATCGAAGCCCAGATGGCGGAATTGGTAGACGCACTAGGTTCAGGTCCTAGCGGTGGCAACACTGTGGAGGTTCGAGTCCTCTTCTGGGCACCATTCTAAGGGTCGGCGAAGCCGGCCCTTTTGTTTTATATGCCCAGAAAGCAAAGCACCTGCGTGCTTTGCGCGAGGACTCGAAAGGCCGGGCATGCAGGCCCGGCCGGGCCCGCGGAACGTGGGCGAGTCCTCTTCTGGGCACCATTCTAAGGGTCGGCGACGCCGTGCAGCGAGCCGGCTCAACGCCACTCCGCGAACAACGAGAGCGGGTCGGCGAAGCCGTCCAGCGAACCGACTCAACGCCACTGCGCGAACAACGAGAGCGGGTCGGCGAAGCCGTCCAGCGAACCCGTTCAGTGCCGCTCCGCAAGCAGACCGAAGCCAGTCAGCGCGTCACGGACGCCCGCCCGCCGCAGGGCCAGCCAGTAGGTGGCCACGTTCACCCCGATGAGAGGACGCCCCAGCCGTTCCTCAATCAAAGCCGTCATGGCACTCACCGGCAGGTTGGTGCCGACGTGTACAAACGCCTCGATCCCAGGGGTGTCGGCCAGGCGATCAAAACCCGCCAGAATCTGCGCAGGCGTGAACTGCGAGACTGAAATCGGCCCCTTCGCTTCAAGTCCATGAGTCGCGAGCACACGATAGCCACAGGCCGTAAAAAACTCGGCGATCAGCGCGTCAGCCGGCGGCCAGTAAGGCGTGAGAACCCCCAGCGCCTGCGGGTTACCAATGGCTCGAAGACCTTCAAGCACTGCAACCGACGGGGTGACAAAGGGTATCCCGCCACTCAGGGTCTCGAGTCGTTGACGCTCGGCCTCGGCCCGGGCTCGATCGCCCCGAAAGGAATGAATGGAATGCCCGTGCGCCACGGCATGCGGTTCGCATTTCAGAACCAGATCCAGCGCCTCCTCGAGCCCACCGCGCTCGGTCTCCAGAGCCTGCCGGTACTCCTTCATGTCGTCGTAGGGCCTGGGCGGCAGCAGCATTCGACTGACGTGGTTGGTGACCCCGGGCGGCCTCATCGATTCCATCTCGGGCTGCACCACGGTGTTGGTGGCCGGCACGATCACGCCGATCTTCGCTCGGGTGGCGAGCGCGTCGAGACTGCTTGGCCCTGATGCAGCACCGGTCATCGAACCTACTCCATTTTGAGATTGGCCACCTTGGCCGCCTCGGCCCAGGTTTGCAGGTCGGCGCGCAGCGTGGCGGCAAACTCGGCAGGGGTGCTCCCTATTGGATCGACGCCAATCTGCGCAAAGCGGGCACGTGCGGTTTCGCTCGCTACGACTTCGCGGGTGAGCGCCGCAGCGCGATCGACGATCGCCTGTGGCGTTCCCGCAGGCGCCAGCAAACCATTCCAGGTGATGGTCTTGAAGCCTGGCAAGCCCGACTCGGAAATGGTCGGCACGCTGGGCAACTGGGCCACCCGCTGCTCGCTTGAAACACCAATCAGACGGATCTGGCCACCGCTTGCATGCGGCACCAGTTCGGAAAAATTACCGAAGTACATCTGAACATTGCCGGCAAGCAGGTCGACCACAGCCTGCGAACCCCCCTTGTAGCTCACGTGGGCCATTTCAATGCCCGCCCGCTTCACGAAAAGGGCTCCGGAGAGATGCGACACGCTGCCAGATCCGCCCGAGGCATAGTTGAACTTGCCAGGATTTTTCCGAACGTAGTCGATGAACTCCTGCACATTCGTGGCGGGTACCGAGCGGTGAATGCCCAACACAAAGGGGTTGCTTCCGATATTGCTGATCGGGACGAAATCGCGAATCGGATCGAAGCTCACCTTGTTGATGACCGGAAGGATGGCCAGATTGGCCATCGCCCCGACCAGGAGCGTGTACCCGTCCGGCGGGGACTTGGAAACAAAATCAATCGCAAGACCGCCCCCTGCGCCGACACGGTTTTCAACCACGAAGGGTTGTCCGAGTGCCTGAGTGAAGCGCTCAGCGAGCAGTCGAGCAATGGAATCGGTATTGCCGCCTGCTGCGAACGGCACCACAACCTTCACCGCACGATTGGGCCAGGCAGACTGGGCCTGCAAGGGCAGGGCTGAGGATGCAGCGGACGCAGCACCCAGCGCAAGAAGGGAACGACGAATGGGATGAACCATCAGAAACCTCCGGTGCTTCCGGCGCGGGAATCAGGCGATTGTTGCCGCGCGGCGGATGCTGTTGATCATGGACGAGTTCAACAGGTACTCGCGCGCCTTCACCGGGTCTGCGCAGGTGGCCTGAAGCATCCGGATTCGTTGCGCGCGCTCGGCAGGATCCTTGACCTCGAGGTTCTGCTTGTTGCGTACGGATAGTGTCTGCACATACTCGACATTCACCGTATGGCGCTGCCGGTGATAAAGGTCGAGGAGCGCATCGCTCTCACCGCCAGCAATCACCGCAGCAAGCATCTCCCCCAGCGCCAGCGCATCATGAATGCCGCTGTTGAGGCCAAACCCACCCAAGGGATTATTGACGTGGGCCGCGTCGCCCGCGAGCAGAACCCGATGCTTGCGCATGGTCACTGCAACCCGTTGATGAACGCTGTAAATGCTCTGGTGCACCAGTGGATACTCAACCGAAGTGTCGTGGCCGGTCAGCCGGCGGATACAGTGCTGGGCGTAGGGTCCTGCAAGGGCCGCGTCGTCGGTGACATCGGCGCCCACCGGCAAGGTCATGCGCCAGAGGCCCGGTGGTCCCTCGTCAGGCATTTTGAACACCGCGCACCACTGCACCGGATCGCTGATGTAGGCGTTCTCGCGGAACCCATGGAGTGCGAAGTCGTGGCGCGTACTGATGACGCTGTACCGCTCAGGCCAGGTGTAACCGGCGAACTCAATGTCGGCGGTCTTTCTGACCTGACTGCGGCCACCATCGGCGCCCACCAGCCAGTCGGCCCGCACCGATACCGAACCTGATGCGCTCGCCAGTTCAGCCACGACATGATCGGCATGCTGCACCATGCGCTCGAACCGGTGGCCGAACAGTACCTGCACATTCGGATATTGCTGAAGCAGGCGGTGGATGATGGGCGTCAGTCGGTGCTGCTCGAGGTGCAGGCGAAAGGGGTATGGCGTATCGTTTTCAAGAAGCGACAGATCCCACTCGGCCACCATGCCATGCGCCAGATCCCAGGACTGCCAGCGCGGCACCTTGATCCCGAGTTCGAGCATGGGCGCGGCCACCCCCACCTTCTCCAGCATTTCGATGGTGGGCGGGTGAAACGTACCGGCACGCAAATCATGGGTGAGGCCAGGCTCTGCCTCCACCACCGTGCACGCAACGCCCAGGCGCGCCAGTTGCAGCGCCACCAGCAAACCAACCGGGCCTGCGCCGGCGATCAGCACCGGCGTTTGAATCGCGTAAGCCATGAGCCTTCAGCCCCAGCGCGCTTTCAGATCGTTCGGGCTCATGTGATCGTATTCTTCAAAGGGCTGGTGGATCCAGGGATTGCTGGGCAGATGTTCGATGTAGTAATCGGGCTCGGCCACAGAGGCACCTTTACGCCAGATCACCGCGCTGCGGATTTCTTCAACGTCGGAACGCTGCGCCCGAAGATGCGGAATGACCTCGACCAGCGTGGCACCGCTATCAACAAGATCATCAACCAGCAACCAGCGCCCCGAGGGCATGGGGGCTGCACTGCTGATGTGGTCGGCGATCAACAGTCGGCTCTGGGTGGTGCCGGCGTTCTCGCGGTAGGAACTGGTGAAAAGCACGCCCAGTGGCTTGTCGAACAGCCGCGACATCACGTCACCCACCCGCAGGCCGCCACGGGCCAGACAGACGATGGCGTCGAACGTCCACCCCGACTCCCAGACCTTGAGCGCGAGCTTTTCGATCAGTCGGTTGTATTCATCCCAGGACACATAGAGGTCTTTCATCAATCGCTCCGGAAGGTCAGGCTAGGCGGAAAACGGGTCACGCAACACAATCGTGTCAAGACGATCGGGGCTGGTGGAGACCATGTCGATAGGGGCGCCGGCCACCTCGGACAGTCGTTGCAGGTATCGCTGGGCATTGACCGGCAGGTCAGCCCACGACCGCACACTCACCGTTGAGGTCGTCCAGCCCGGCAGATCTTCATAAACCGGCTGGCACTCGGCGAGCGCATCCGCGCCGGCCGGCAACATCGGCAGGAGTTCGTTGCCGCGGCGGTAGGCAGTGCAGAGCCGCACCGTTTCAAGGCCATCGAGCACGTCGAGCTTCATCACCGCCAACCCGCCTATGCCGTTAAGCTCGATCGAGCGCTTGAGCGCCGGCGCATCGAACCAGCCGCATCGACGCGGCCGTCCGGTCACCGACCCGAACTCCTTGCCGACCTGGGCGAGGTGCCGACCCACGTCATCCTGCAATTCCGTCGGAAACGGCCCGGATCCCACGCGCGTCGTGTAGGCCTTGACGATGCCAAGAACGTAGTGAAGGGACGACGGCGCCACACCCGCGCCAGCCGCAGCGGCTCCGGCCACACAGTTGCTGCTGGTGACGTACGGATAGGTGCCGTGGTCGACGTCGAGCAGCGCGCCCTGTGCGCCCTCGAAAAGCAGGCTTTGACCGCCAGACATCGCCGCAGCAAGTTCGGCTGGCACATCGGTGAGCATGGGCGCCAGCCGCGGCGCGAGCGCGAGCGCCTCGTCTGCGACCTGCGAGGGGTCGAGCGGCTCGGCTCCCAGGTAGTGCTTGAGCATGAAGTTGTGCAGGTCGAGCACCTCGGCCACTCGCGTGCGGAAGCGCTCCGGTGCGAGCAGGTCGGCGGCGCGCAGCGCACGCCTGGCCACCTTGTCTTCGTAGGCAGGACCAATACCGCGACCGGTGGTGCCAATCTTGGCATCGCCGCGCTTGGCCTCGCGCGCCCGATCGAGCGCGACGTGATAGGGAAGAATGAGCGTACAGGCGTTGCTTACGCGTAGCCGGCTCGCAGCATCCACCCCCGCGGCTTCGAGCTCATCGATTTCCTGCAGCAGCGCCTGCGGCGACAGCACGACACCGTTGCCAATGTAGCAGCGCACCCCTGGCCGCAACATGCCAGAGGGGATCAGGCGCAGCACCTGTTTGCGCCCGCCTATCACCAGGGTGTGCCCCGCGTTGTGCCCCCCCTGGAACCGCACGACGCCGGCTGCTCGCTCGGTGAGCCAGTCAACGACCTTGCCCTTGCCTTCGTCACCCCACTGGGTGCCGATGATCACGATGTTTTTCGCCATAACGGCTCCGTCATGTGGTCCGCGCAAGCGGACTCAGTTGCCAGGTTCCCTGGCGCCGTACGATCTCGCGATCGCAGGAAAACTCCTGTTGCTCTTCTTCGTGTCCGGGCAGCACCTGCACGACGACCTCACCCGCCGCCCTGAGTTCCGCGATCAACGCAGCCAGCGCGGGATCATCGGACCATGGCGCGCGGATAGCGGGATCGGGATCGGCAGGCGCGAGCATGCTCGCGAGTTCACGCAGTTCCACCGAAAACCCGGTGGCCGCGCGCGCGCGGCCAAATGCCCGCCCCACGCCGTCATACCGGCCGCCCCGCGCCACGGCATCGGCCCTGCCCGACACATAGGCCGCGAAACTGACACCGTTGTGGTAGCGATACCCACGCAAATCGGCCAGATCGATCGACAGTGTGACCGCAGGAAAGCGGTTCCAGGTGGGCGAGGCACACAGTCGCTCGAGATCATCGAGCGCCTGCTTGATGGCTGGGATATCGGGTAGCGAGCGCCGGGCAGCATCGATCACTTGAAAGCCGTGAGCGCCGCCCACTGTGCCGTAGAGTGCTGGGAGGGCAAGGATGGCGCGCGCAAATGGTTCACTCGAACGGGCGCCAAACCGTTCGGCAAGCGCCGGTTGATCTTTCGAAAGGAGGAGTCCGTACAGGGATTCGATGTCAGGGTCGAACGCCCCGGCCTCATCGGGGTATGCCTCGAGCAATGCCGGCACAATCCCCATGTGACAGAGATCGATTCGCACTGCGCCAGCATGGGCTGCACCCAGCGCCAGAACCATCAGCTCCACCACCTCGAGGTCGGCCTCGATGCCTGCATGACCGAACAGCTCGGCGCCAATCTGGAGCGGTTCGCGCGAGGCAAAAATCCCTGACGGCCGCGTATGCAGCGCCGACCCCGAATAGCAGAGACGGGTGACTCCAGCGCGGTTGAGCAGATGAGCATCGATGCGCGCCACCTGCGGCGTCATGTCGGCACGAACGCCCAGAGTGCGCCCTGACAGTTGATCAACCAGCTGGAAGGTCTTGCCTCCCAGTTCACGCCCCGAGCCCGTGAGGAGCGAATCCAGATGCTCGATCAATGGCGGAATGACAAGCTCATAGCCAAAGCGTCGAAAAAGATCGAGAAGTGCCCGTCGCAGATTTTCAATCCGACGGGCTTCCGACGGTAAAACGTCGGCAATGTTTTCGGGCAAGAGCCAGCGGGCCATGGTCACCGGGCCAGTTAGTGTAAGAACGGTTGTTGCCGGGCAAAACCCGCTATTTTAGTTCAGAAAACCCGATGAGAGCGAGGCCGATGACCGTGGCGATCATTCCCATGAAGCGGATCTGACCGTCTCGCATGGCAGCGACCCTGACAAAGAACTCGCGCCAGCTGGCCGGCGCGAGCAAGGGAAGCAGTCCCTCGAGAACCAGAACCAATCCCAGGACCAGGGGCCAGAGATCGGTCATTGCATCAGCGCGCGGGGCGTGATGGCGTGGGACTGCGCAGGTAGCGGAAAAAATCCGATGACGGATCAAGCACCAGCACGTCGCTTCGCGCACGGAAGGTGGCTCGATAAGCCTCGAGGCTACGGTAGAAATCGGCGAACTCCGGGTTCTGTCCGAACGCCTCCGCATAAACGGCCGACGCCCGGGCATCGCCCTCACCCTTGACACGCTGGGCGTCGCGATAGGCCTCTGCGAGAATCACTTCGCGCTGGCGCTCGGCATCTGCCCTCACCTTGTCGGACTCGGCCGAACCCGTGGCGCGCCGTTCATTCGCGACACGCTTGCGCTCGGACTGCATGCGATCAAACACCCGCACCTGCACTTCGGGAGCAAAATCAACCCGCTTGAGGCCCACATCGATGATGCGAACGCCAATCTGCTGCGAGTCTTCATCGACCTTTTGACGAACCGCCTCGGTGATCTTGTCGCGCTCACCCGAGATGATGTCCGACACCGTGCGCTTGGCGATTTCGTTGTTGAGCGCATCGCGCAGACTGCGCGAGATACGGTCGGCTGCCACTCCCTGGCTTCCCTGCACCGACCGGATGAAGCTCTTGGGCTCGACGATCTGCCACTTGATGAAGGTGTCGATCTGCAGATTGAGTTTTTCTGACGTGATGAAGCGATCAACCTCGGCCGTGTCAAGCGTGAGGATGCGCTTGTCGAAGTAAACGACGTTCTGGAACGGGGGCGGCCACTTGAAGTGAAGACCCGGCTTGTCAATCACATGCCGGATCTCGCCCAGCGAATACACGACGGCGTATTGCCGCTGGTCAACGACGAATACCGCCGACAGCAGCACGGCAAGCAGCACGGCGGCGGCGAGAAGAGCGGGAATGATTCGATGCATGATAGGGCTCCCGGTTCAGCGCGAATCGCGATCGCGGCCGCGGATACCTTCCGAACGGGGCGAAGGCGGCGGGGGCGCGCTGACCGGCGCGGGCGAGTCACTGCCGGAGGCTACACGGCCTGAACCCTGGGAATCGGCGGCACCGATCTGCTGCATCAAACGGTCGAGCGGCAGATAAAGCAGGTTGTTGCCCGCTTTGGAATCGATGTAGATCTTGCTGGTGCTGGTGAGCACCTGCTGCATCATTTCTGTGTACATGCGATCACGTGTGACCTGCGGGGCCTTGCTGTACTCCGACAGCACCTGCCGAAAGCGCGAGGCATCGCCCTGTGCCGTGGCAATCAGACGCTGACGGTAGCCTTCAGCCTCTTCACCCAGCCGCGCCGCCGCGCCGCGCGCCTTCGGGATGATGTCGTTTGCGTAAGCACGGCCTTCGTTGATCAGGCGCTCGCGATCCTGAGCCGCCTTGTTGGCGTCTTCAAACGCATCCTGTACCTGGTCGGGCGGCTGGGCCTGCTGAATGGTGACGTCGACCAGCGTAATGCCCGATGTGTAGCGGTCGAGAAGCGACTGCGCGCGCTGCCGGGCATCTTTGGCGACCTGCTCCTTTTCCTCGTAGAGCACCTGGTCGATGGTGCGACGACCCACCACCTCGCGCATGGCGGTTTCGGCCGCCTGCCGTACGGCATCTTCGGAGACACCACCAAAATTGTTGTTGAACAGGAAAGCGCGAACGTCGCCAATGCGGTACTGGAGAGCAAACTGGATATCAACGATCGACTGATCGTTGGTGAGCATGAGGGACTCCCGCAGCGTCTTGTTGCGCACGGTATTCCGGTAGCCCACTTCAACCTGACGAAGTTGCTGTGCGTTAACCAGTTCATGCGCCTCAACCGGCGACGGCCAGCGCCAGGTGAAACCTGCACGCTCTTCCAGATGACGGAATTCACCGAACCGCATGATGGCCGACTGGTTGCCCTCGGGCACGATGTAAAAGCCACTGCCCAGCCAGAGCAGGGCCCCGATCACCGCAATGGCGAGTAGCCCCGCACCCGCCCCGCGCCCGGAACCCGACGGGGTCGACGATCCATCGGGAGGCGGAGCACCCCCTCCGGCCTTGCGGAACAGGCCATTGATGCGGCGATTGAAGTCGCGCCAGAGTTCGTCGAGGTCGGGCGGACCATCACCACGCTGCTGCGGAGGCTTTTGATCACCACCGCTACCCCGGCCCCAGCCGGAATCGTTGAGCGAAAAAATTCGAAAGAACTTGGGCATGATCAGTGGGAGGGAGTTTCCGTGGCCGTCTGTCGGCTTGCTGCCCGGCCGAGCCAGGACTGATGGTGGGTCATGATGAGTTGCCGCAGATCGGACAACCCGGCGCCCGTCAAGGCGCTCACCGCGACCTCGGGGATGCTACCACAGGGGTGCGGCGACGCGCCGGGGGCCCGCCCGCTTGCATCAATCTTGTTGTAGACGAGCAGTTGCGGAACCTTATCGGCACCGATTTCGCGCAAGACGCGATCGACCGCCTCGATCTGTTCGTCTCGGTCGGGCGCAGAGGAATCGACCACGTGCAGCAGCAGATCGGCATCGGCCGTTTCCTCCAGCGTGGCGGTAAAGGCCTCCACCAGCTGGTGCGGCAAATTGCGGACAAATCCCACGGTGTCGGAAATGACAAGATGAACCCCGGGGGCCCACTGAAGCCTGCGAGTCAGGGTATCGAGTGTGGCAAACAGCTGGTCGGCGGCGAGGGTCTGGGCACCCGTCAGTGCATTGAACAGGGTTGATTTGCCGGCATTCGTGTACCCCACGAGGGAAATCGAAAAGGCCGGCCGTCGGTCGCGCGCGCGCTTGCGAGTGCGGCGCTGCCGTCGCAATTGCTCAAGCTGCTCACGAAGGCGCCTGACCCGAACGCCCAGCATTCGCCGGTCAAGTTCAAGCTGGGTTTCTCCTGGCCCCCCGCGAACACCGATGCCGCCCCGCTGACGCTCAAGGTGCGTCCAGCCACGGACCAGCCGGGCCGACAGATGTTCAAGCCGCGCCAGCTCGACCTGGAGTTTGCCCTCATGGCTGCGCGCCCGGCGGGCGAAGATATCGAGGATCAGTTCGGTGCGGTCGAGCACAGGGCAGTCCCAGAGTCGACTCAGATTTCGTTGCTGTACGGGTGACAGTTCCTGGTTGAACACCGCGACAGTCGCGCCAAGATCCTTGATGCGTTCGCCGATTTCCTCTGCTTTGCCCGCGCCCACGAACAGGCCCGCATCCGCGCGGTCTCGCCGGACCTGCACGCGCTCGAGCACATCGAACCCGGCCGATACGGCGAGCGCGGTCAGTTCATCCAGCGCGGCAGAGTCGGGCCGTTCTCGTCCCAGCGCCACCGAGACCAGCAGGCAGCGCACCGCCTCAGGGGAAGTGGAACTCAGTTTTCAGTGCTCTCGTGCGAGTAGTTGACCGCGCGCCCTGGAACCACGGTTGAAATGGCGTGCTTGTAGACCATCTGGGTGACGGTATTGCGCAGAAGAACGACGTACTGATCAAACGACTCGATCTGCCCCTGCAGCTTGATGCCGTTCACCAGATAGATTGAAACCGGGACATGCTCCTTGCGGAGCAGATTGAGGAACGGGTCTTGTAGTTGTTGCCCTTTGTTGCTCATGATGGCTTGGCCTGTAGTTGTAGTGAGAAGGAGGAAAAGCTGGCGAAATGTAGCCGAAAAAACGTCGTTGCGCCCCGCTACCCCTGAGGCCGGCCCCGCAGCCGTGAAGAGGAGCCCGACGACCAGGGGGAAGCCCCGGCAAACCCGTAGTCATCAGCCCCGCTGGGCGTAGGGGTTCGCGCCCGTGCGGAACTCGATCCGAAGCGGCGTTCCCTGCAGGCCGAAGGCTGACCGGACGGTGGACTCGAGATAGCGCCGATAGGTGTCCGGAACACGGTCCAGCGAAGTACCGTGAATCACCACGATGGGCGGATTCTGCCCGCCCTGATGCGCGTAGCGAAGCTTGGGTCGGATCGGACCTCGACGCGGCGGCGCCTGCTGCTCGACCGCCTCGCGCAACACCCGGGTAAGACGCGGCGTGGAGAGGCGCGCGTAGGCTGCGGCGTGCGCCGCATCAACCGAGCGCATCACCGCGCCCACCCCCGAGCCCTTCAATGCAGAGATGAAGTGCAGCTTCGCAAAGCTCAGAAAATGAAGTCGCCGATCGAGTTCAATCTTGAGCCGGTCGCGCTGCGCGGGCAACGCAGCGTCCCACTTGTTGACGGCAATCACGAGCGCTCGGCCTGCCTCGAGCACATGCCCTGCGATCACCGAGTCCTGATCGGATACGGGATCCGTGGCGTCGAGCAGCAAAATGCAGACATTGGCATCTTCGATAGCCTGAAGCGTCTTCACGGCCGAGAACTTCTCGACCATGTCATCAACCCGCCCCCGGCGTCGCAGCCCCGCGGTATCCACCAGTGTGTAAGGCCGTCCGCCCCGCTCGAAATCGATGGCCACTGCATCGCGAGTTGTGCCGGGTTGATCGAAGGCAATCAAGCGCTCTTCCCCCAACAGGGTGTTGATGAGCGTGGATTTACCGACATTGGGCCGACCCACCACCGCCACCCGGACGGTGTGAACGATTGGCGGTTCCTCCGCCTCGTCTTCAGCAGCGCCATCGGCTTCAAAATCAGCGTCGACGTCGGCTTCGTGCGCGAACTCGGTCCCGTCAGGATGTGACTGAGTCGTGTCGCCCGCCACGACAACCGCATCAAAGGCTGCGAGCGCCTCATCGACCAGATCCGAAATGCCATCACCGTGAGAGGCCGACACAGCCAGCGGCGTGCCCAGTCCCAGTTCATGAAACTCTGCCGCGACGATCTCGCGGCGCATCCCCTCGGTCTTGTTGACCGCCACCAGGACATTTTGGGCGGTGCGACGCAGTTCAACACCAATCTGCAGATCGTGCGGCGTCAGACCCTCGCGTCCATCGACCAGGAAAATCACACCATCGGCCTCGACCACTGCCTGACGAGTCTGGCGCGCCATCTCGGCGGCGATCCCCTCGCGGGCTACGGGTTCGAAACCGCCGCTGTCGATGACGATGAATTCACGCTCGCCGACCCGACCGCGACCATACTGACGATCGCGCGTGAGCCCCGGCACGTCGGCAACCAGGGCAGCACGCGAACGCGTGAACCGGTTGAACAGTGTGGATTTGCCGACGTTGGGGCGACCGACCAGCGCAATAACAGGAAGCCGGGCCACGGTTACTCGAACGCGAGCGCGTGCAGCGCGCCGCCCATGGTCTGCACCAAAGCGATGGAATCGAAGCGGATGGCAGCCCCCGACAGTGGACGCCCCAGATCGATTCGGGCCAGCAATGCGCCGTCGTCCCGGCGAAGCAGGTGAACCACACCCTGGCTATCGCCCACCAGCACGTGAGCGGGTGCCAGTAACGGGGCCGAGAGCCCACGGCCTGCCAGCTTTTCCTGCCGCCAGAGACTCGATCCGCCACGCGAGAACAGATGCACGTGTCCTTTTTCGTCGCATACCGCCAGCGCCCGTTCGTCAACGGCAACGCCCGCAGCGCTGACGAGATCTCGCGACCAGAGGGTTCTTCCGGTGCCGATATCAAGGCAGGCCACACGCCCCTGGAAAGCTGCGGCACAGAGGTCGTTGCCGGACAGAACCGGTACGCCCGCCACATCGGCGATCCGTTCGATTTCATTGGAGCCGCGAGGAATGGAAACCGCCGCCTCCCAGCGCTGCGCGCCCGATTCAGTGGCCACAGCCAGCATTCGCCCGCCCGGCAGCCCCACGTACACCTGCGAAGCATCCATGGTGATGGCGCCAGTCTGTCTGAGCACCAGCGAAGGCGCCTGACGCTGAAAGCTCCAGCGTCGCCCGCCGCTGCTGGCATCAAAAGCCGTCACCCGGTTGTCACTGCCGCGCACCACGACCAAGCCGTACCCGACCGCAGGAACCGTGACGACTTCGGCCCCCACTGCGGCGGCCCAGCGCTGCTTACCATCGGCGCCAAGAGCAATCAGGGCGCCGTCGCGCGCCGCGACCACCCCAATTTGTCCGTTCGTTCCAATGCCGCCCACCAGCGGCCGGCCCACATCCACCCGCCAGTCGGCCCCGCCTGTCCTGGGATCGAGCAGGGCCACCGCGCCAGAAGGGGCTGCGACCCAGGCCTTGCCACTCGCAGCGGCAGGCTGGAACCCAGGCCCGCCAGCGAACGCAGCGTCCCAGGCCTGACGGATGGCCCCACCGCCGGCAATCGGGGGAAGATCAGGGATCTTGGTCTTGCTCGAAAAAAAGGAAGGCAGACTCCCGCATCCGCTCACCGCCGTTGCACCGGCCAGCGTGGCAGTGAGGAGCGAACGCCTGCCCTGAAGCTCAGTCTGACGGGTGGGACCGCTCCCCGGATGGCTACGCAGCATACGCATCCCCTCAGCCCTCTGCCGGCCCGAGCGCATCAAGCTTCAACTGCACCAGCCCCCGTAAGGGACTGGAGGGCCCCAGCCGGTCGAGGGCCTGGCGATACGCCGCCCTTGCCTCGGCGGGCTTGTCCTGTGCCACCAGCAGGTCACCGCGCCGGTCGTCGTAGAGCGCCTGATAGCGATCAGGGGCTTTGGCTGACAGCAGGGAAAGCGCCTGATCGTAGGCCTTGTCATCAATCATGAGTCCTGCCAGGCGAACCCGTGCAACGTGACGGAACTCCTCGTCTTTCGCGTGGTCGATTGCCCACTGCAGCGGCACTCGTGCAGATTTGGTGTCGCCAGCCTCGACGTAGGCCCGAGCCGCAAGCAGCGCAGCCATCTGACCGTAGGCAGTTGACGAGAATCGCTCAAAAATGGTGCCTGCGGTCTCGCGGACTTTTGCAACATCTTTCGCCGCTGCGGCTTTCCTGAGTCCGTCCCACGCGAGAGAAGCCTCGGCAGCCTGCTGCTGCTGATACCAGCCCCACCCGCGCCACCCGGCCACGGCAAGCAGCACCACGGTGAGCGCTGTCATCAGCGCATTGCCGTATTTCTTCCAGAAAGCCTTGAGGCTTTCAATCTGTTCCTGCTCTTCGAGGTCGTACGCCATCAGTGAAGCTTCCTGCACTCAGTGAATCTTTCGGTCATCAGGGGTTGCCTGACGCCCGGGTTCGTCAATATCGAAGTCGTCATCAGCATCGGACAGCAGCGCATCGATCACGCTATCGGGAAGCGTTTCGAGCGCCACCGACTGCTGGCGCCCGGAACCGGTCGCGGCCCCGTCATCGCGCAGCCACTTGAGTCCGGCCTCACCGCGCGCGAGCTCGTCAGGCCCGAGCACCACCGCGAATTGTGCGCCACTCGCGTCAGCCCGTCGAAATTGCGACTTGAAGCTGCCGCCCCCTGCATGCATCAGCACATCGATGCCCGCATCGCGCAAGCGCTCGGCGGTGTGCAGCGCGGCAGCAAGCGTATTCTCACCGGAGTGCACGACGTAGACGTCGCACTGCCCGGGCTCGGTTTCCACCGACTGTTCACGCATCAGCTCGAGGATTCGCTCAACCCCCAGCGCGAAGCCTATCCCCGGGGCGGGTTTTCCGCCCAGCATGCCAACCAGCGGATCGTAGCGCCCACCTCCGCACACGGTGAGGAGGCTGCCGCCAATGGGTGCGACCCACTCGAACACCGTCAGGTTGTAGTAGTCGAGCCCACGGACCAGCCTGGGGTTGACGCGGTGCGGAATGTTCTGAGAATCGAGGAGGCGCCGCAGATCATCGAAGTGCTGACGCGAGGCCTCACCGAGGTGATCGATCAGCTTGGGAGCCGCCTCGATCATTGCCTGCATCGCCGGATTTTTCGAATCGAGAATACGCAGCGGATTGGCATGCAAACGGCGCCGGGCATCGTCGTCGAGCACGTCCTGGTGCGCCTGCAGGTGAGCAATCAGCGCCTCACGATGTGCACGCCGCTCCTCGGGTTGCCCCAGAGAGTTGATCTCCAGGGAGATGCCCACAAGATCCAGGTCATCCCAAAGTCGCTGGCAAAGCAGAATCATCTCGGCGTCGGCATCGGGACCGGGCAGACCGAGCGCCTCGGCACCCACCTGATGGAATTGCCGGTAGCGCCCCTTTTGCGGCCGTTCGTGCCGAAACATGGGCCCGGTGTACCACATGCGCTGGGGCCCCTCATGGAGGAGATTGTGCTGAATGGCCGCGCGAACCACGCCCGCGGTATTTTCAGGGCGCAGCGTCAGGGAATCACCGTTAAGCGAATCCACGAAGGAATACATCTCCTTCTCGACAATGTCGGTCATCTCGCCAATGCCGCGCACAAACAGCCGCGTCGGCTCGACGATTGGCGTACGGATTCTCCGGTAGCCGTAGGAACGCATGGTCGACGCGACCGATTCCTCGAAGCGTCGCCACAAGGGCTCATCAGCGGGCAATACATCGTTCATGCCCTTGACTGCCTGCAGTCTGTCGCTCAAACCCTGTTCCTCCGAAATTCAAGTGGCCTGCCCGGGACGGCAACCACTGCTATTTGCGCAGAGCCCACCCGACGGCAGGCTTCAAGCAGGTTCCACTTCGCGAGCAGCGCCATAGCGGCGCTGCACATAGTTTTCGACGATTGCCTGAAATTCCTCGGCAATCCGTTCGCCCTTCAGCGTGACGGTTCGCTCGCCGTCAACAAAAACCGGTGCGACCGGCGCCTCATCGGCGCCAGGAAGAGAAATGCCGATATCGGCATGCCGGCTTTCACCCGGACCGTTCACCACGCACCCCATGACCGCCACCTGCATGGATTCCACCCCAGGGTAGCGACTGCGCCAGATTGGCATCTGCTCACGCAGGAAACTCTGGATGCTTGAGGCGAGTTCCTGGAAGAAGGTGCTGCTGGTACGGCCACAGCCCGGACAGGCCACCACCAGGGGCGCGAAGGCACGCAAACCCATGGTCTGGAGGATTTCCTGAGCGACCACCACCTCGCGCGTGCGATCGCCACCCGGCTCGGGCGTGAGCGACACGCGAATCGTGTCGCCTATGCCTTCCTGAAGCAACACGCCTATGCCCGCTGTAGAAGCAACGATTCCCTTGCTGCCCATTCCGGCCTCGGTCAGGCCGAGGTGCAGGGGATAGTCGCATCGCGCTGCGAGCGCCCGGTATACCGCGACCAGATCCTGAACGTTGGAGACCTTGGCCGATAGCGTGATGGCGTTCCCGGGCAGCCCGAGCGACTCGGCTCGCGCGGCGCTTTCAAGCGCTGAGGTGACCAGCGCCTCGCGCATGACGCTCTGCGCGTCCCAGGGATTGGCGCGAGCAGCATTGGTATCCATGAGCCTCGCGAGCAGGTCCTGGTCGAGACTGCCCCAGTTGACGCCGATTCGTACCGGCTTCTCGTGCCTGCAGGCCACCTCTATCATCTGGGCGAAGTTGTCATCCCGGCGGCGCCCCGCCCCGACGTTACCCGGATTGATCCGATACTTGGAAAGCGCCTGCGCACAGCCCGGCACCTGCTGGAGGAGCTTGTGCCCGTTGTAATGGAAGTCGCCCACCAACGGCACATGGACCCCCATCCGGTCGAGCTGATCACGGATGGCAGGTACGGCCTCAGCCGCAGCAGGCGTGTTGACCGTGATGCGTACAAGCTCAGATCCTGCCCTCGCCAGGTCCTTGACCTGGATGGCGGTGGCGATGGCATCGGCCGTGTCGGTATTGGTCATTGACTGAACGACGACTGGAGCACCACCGCCTATCACCACCGACTGGTCGTGCCAGCGAACGGTCATGGCACGGGACTGCCTGCGCGCAAGCGGCCCGACTGGCATGGGAGCACTGTTCATCATCGCCTCACTCAATCCGGAACCGTGCAACGCCCTGGCGCATGTGCGGCACAAGGTCGATGGGCGCACCTCGCCAGGTAACCGTTACGGTTCCAGCGTTGCCGATGGTGAGCGAAAACGGCAATTCGCCGGTCAGCTCACGGACCGTACCAGGAGGCTGGGTACCCGTGAGCAGGAGTGCACCCGCTCCGTCCCGCACTTCGATCCAGGAATCGGCTGAAAAACGCATGACCAGGGGGTTGAGAGGCACCCCCGGACCCGCAGCAGTACCCGTAGCGCGAGGCACGACCACTGAGGTCGGCCCCGGGGGTGCCGTCGGGGCGACAGGGGCCTGAGAGGCGGCCTGGCTGGCTGGTGCGGCGGGGTTTTGCGGGTTGGCGGGCGTTGCAGATTGCGCAGGCGCGGGCTGCGGACTGGTGGTTTGAGCCGATGGCCCCGGTGCCGGCACGGTCGGTTGAAGCGGAACGATCGCCGTTGGCGCAGGTGTGGCGGCCGCAACGGGAGGCGGCGTGGCAGCCGGCGCAACATCGGACCGCGCAGCGCCTGCCACCGCAGGGCCCGCGGCAGCGCCGGCCTCAGCGGGCGGCTGGGAGCGATCACCTGACGGTGCCGTCGCGGTCGGCGCCTCAAGCTTGCGATTAAGAAGCGTGGCGCCACCGCCATAGAAAAAGGCCAGCGCGATCACACCTACCACCAGCAAAAGCATCCATACCCAACGGCTACCCGACCCGCTGCCACCGAAACCAAGCGCCCCCTCGCGCGGCATGGGGCGCTTGAGCCCCGAATCAGGCTTGAGCACTTCGGCGCCGGGCAATTGGGATTCGATGGCCTCAAGAAGCGGCGCCACATCGGCCTCGAGCAGCCGCCCGTAGGAAAGAAGACTTGACCGAATGAATGTGCGCCCCGGAAGCGACGCCCAATCGCCAGCCTCAAGCGCGGCGATCTGGCGCGGCGCAAGTCTCAGGCGGGAGGACACCAACGACGCGCTGACCCCCCTTGAGTCACGCAGCCTGACCAGGTCAGCGAGTGTTGAAACACTGGGCACAGAGCTGGCATCCGAGGTGACGCCTTCCGAGCCCGCCGCTACGGATCCAGCCAAATCGTCTGAACTCATTGCGCCTCCGCAAGCGGAATGATCCGGCGACGAATCCTCTCATTCACACCCGTGCGGTCGCGCACTTCACCCGCAAGCTGCCCGCAGGCGGCGTCGATATCGTCACCACGGGTACGCCGAACGGTGGTGACGCGCCCGCCATCTGAGAGCCGCTGAGCGAAACGTCTGACGCGCTCTGCAGGAGACTTCCGCAAGCCCGAGCCCGAAAACGGATTGAACGGAATCAGGTTGAACTTGCACGGAACACGCCGCACACGCTCAAGCAGCCGTTCAGCATGCTCATCGGAGTCATTCACGCCGTCGAGCATGACATATTCAAAGGTGATGAAATCGCGAGGGGCCCGATCGAGGTACCGCAGGCAACTGTCAAGCAGTTCGTCAATGGGGTATTTGCGATTGATAGGCACAAGCTGGTCGCGAAGATCGTCGTCTGGCGCATGCAGGGAAACGGCCAGCGCCACCGGACAATCGATGCGCAGACGAT
>Ga0172372_10002148_pt1 | contig 30267 bp, 28 predicted proteins | sample LakKiv5m_2_FD_114544 | JGI IMG/M metagenome (GOLD analysis project Ga0172372, IMG submission 114544) | Freshwater microbial communities from Kabuno Bay, South-Kivu, Congo - kab_092012_9.5m | ecosystem: Environmental > Aquatic > Freshwater > Lake | place: Democratic Republic of the Congo...
AGCGGCGCCAAGCTGGACGGCGCGATTCTTACCAACGCGGCGGGGATCAAGCGCTAAGGAATCATCCCAGCAGCGATCCCTTACCGACCGGTAAACCGTGGCACCCGGTTCTCGCGATGCGCCGCGATCCCTTCGTCCACGTCCTGGCTCCATTCCAGCTGTCGCCGCAGCGTGTCAGCGAGTTCACGGGCAGGCCTGAAACCGGGTGCGAGCCGCGTATTCACGATCTGCTTGGCCCCGCGGGTGGCAAGCGGCCCGCTCGCAGCCATGCGCGCCGCCGTGGCGGCGACCGACTCGCGCAGGCTCGCTTGCGGGTAGAGCTCCTGCGCGATGCCGTAGTTGAGCATGGCCTGACTGTCAATTTCGCGCGCCGTGCAGATCAGGTCGAGCGCCCTCGCCCGCCCGACCAGCTGGGGTAGGCGCACCGGACCGCCCGCACCGGGAAAGCCCCCCCACGCAGCCTCGGGCATGCAGAGCGTAGCGTCCTCGGCCGCATAGCGAATGTCGCAGGCGAGACAGAGCTCGACCGCACCCGCAAGGACCTTACCGTTGATGCAGGCAATTACGATTTGCGGCAAGGCCTCGATCGCATCAAAGACCCGGTTGGCCATCATGACCAGACGCACGACCTGATCTTTCGAAAGCTGGGCCCGGATGACGGGGTTCATGATCCCCATGGAGAAGAACGCGCTGCCCGCACCGGTGATGATCAGAACCTGAGTCTGATCGTCATCGCGCAAGGCCGCTGCGATCGAGCCCAGGCGCACCAGTACCTCGGGCACCAACCGGTTCATATCGCTTTCGCGATCGATGGTGAGAGTCATCACGCCGCCATGACGTTCGATCAGCAGACCTTCGGGGAAACGCTCCGTTCCCTCTGGTGCAAGCTTGATGGGAGCTTCCAACAGCACTCTCCTGATGGGGGGTGAGGCAGACCGTACATGGCTGCCCCGGGTTTGCCAAGCCGACGGTTCACGCGCCCCGCACAGGCTCACAGCTCAACGCGGCAAAACATTACTTGAATGCATATCAAATAGATTAACAATGCATTGGACTATTTTCATTGCCTTTACATAGGATGTGAGCTCGTCACCTCATTCCAAAAGGATAGGACATGAAAGTCATCGTGCTTGGAGCCGGGCTGCTTGGCGTCACCTCCGCCTACTTTCTGCGCCAGCAGGGGCACGATGTGACGGTGGTCGATCGTCAGGCCGCAGCAGCAGCCGAAACCAGCTTTGCCAACGGAGGTCAGATCTCGGTCAGCCATGCCGAACCCTGGGCCAATCCCGGCGCGCCCTTGAAGGTGCTGAAGTGGCTGGGCAAGGAAGACGCGCCGCTACTGTTTCGACTGCGCGCCGATGCCCGCCAGTGGCGCTGGGGCCTTCAGTTTCTGCGTGAGTGCACGCCAGCGCGCACTCGTCGCAACATCGAGCAAATCGTGCGACTGGGCACCTACAGCCGCGACACGCTTCAGCAGCTGCGCCGCGACACGGGTCTTTCCTACGATCAGCGCACGCAGGGAATTCTGCATTTCTACACCAGCGAGCAGGAGTTCGAGGCCGCCGAGGCACCCGCCGCGCAGATGCGCGAACTCGGCTGTGATCGTCGGGTGATTTCTGCCGATGAAGCGGTCAAAATCGAACCGGCGCTGGCACACATCCGCCCCAAGCTCGCCGGCGCCACCTACACCAGCGAAGACGAATCGGGCGATGCCAACCGCTTTGCGCGAGAACTGGTCAAACGCTGCGAGGCCGCGGGCGTTCGGTTCCTGATGAGTCATACCGTCACCGCTATTCGCGAAGCTGGCGGTGAAGTGGACCATATCGAGGCCACCGACAGCGAGGGACGCTTTCAGCGCCTGCGCGCCGATGCCTACGTGCTCGCCATGGGCTCACTCAGTCCCCTTCTCGCCAAGCCGCTGGGCATCGAGCTTCCCATCTATCCGGCCAAAGGCTATTCGGTCACCATGCCGGTGAAGAACCCGGACATGGCTCATCAGGTGTCCCTCACCGACGATGAATACAAGCTGGTTTTCTCACGACTCGGTAACCGTCTTCGGATTGCGGGAACCGCGGAGCTGAACGGCTATGACCGTGATCTCAACCGGGTTCGCTGCGAGGCGATTGTCCGTCGTGTGGAAGAACTGTTCCCGGGCGCGGGCGATAGCGAACGCGCACAGTTCTGGACCGGACTTCGCCCCGCCACACCCAGCAATGTGCCCATTATTGGCCGGTCAAAAGTGGGCAAACTGTTCCTCAATACCGGCCACGGCACGCTTGGCTGGACGCACGCCTGCGGCTCGGGGAAAAGCATTGCCCACATCGTAAGCGGCCTGCAGCCCGAGGTTGACTTCGCCTTCGTGGGTCTTGACCGCAGCGAACACCGGGTTCGCAATATGGCAACGGCCTGAGCGCTCAGGCCCACAAACCCAGGCTGCCATCGGGCATGCGCCCGATGAAGGAACCGATCGAGATCCGGTCCCGCCCTGCAACCGGCAGGCCCCCTGCGATGTCATGGGGATTGCGGGTGTTGAAGATCACCACATCGCCGGGCGTGGGGGCGTAGGTGAACGACGGCGCGCGAGCGACCAGTTCACGGGGAAGGTCATAGCTCTTGGGAATTTCCCCTGGGACCATCGCCGGAGTCCAGGGAGCGTTGTAGATCGTGGTGTCGCCCCCAGCTGGCAAGCCCTCGGCAAAGAAATTCCAGCCAAGCTGGGCATCAATCTGCCCAATGCAGTAAGCGGGCGAATTAAAGGGTGCGTAATCAGCGTGGAGGGCTACGCCCTCGGAGGCTGAACGCACAATTCCCGCGAAATAACGCCCCAGGCCCGCCTCCTCTGCGGGGCCAACGCGCTTGCCCGTCACCCGCGACACGCGCTCGATCAGGCGGGTCACCGGATTCCAGCCTGCCTGATCGATCACCGAGTCAAGCGCCGCCTGAGCCGTTGGTACGTCCTCGAAATAGCGCTCTTTGGGGGTGTTCCAGCGGTATTCATACTGCGCCATGCCGATGTAGCCAATGCGCCGGGCGACGCTGTAATACTTCATCGGCCCGGCTTTAACCGCCGCCCTGAAACGCTCGCACTCGTCGGCTGTGGCAAAACCCGCGATGCGGATCGCGGGGATCCGGTTTCCGAGGAGCGCATCGAACGATTCGCGCGTAAGCGAGTGTTCGGACCGATCGGTCCAGGTTGGCGCGGTCACCGCCTGCCCCGTCAGTCTTCCGTGACCCAGGTCTTGCGCGGCGGCGACTTGACCTCGAGCTGCTCGCAGTCTTCAAGCGCTTCGCTGAAATGATCCACGCCGGGCGGGTGCATCCATGCGGTGCCTGGCGTGGCAATGAACTCCTCCCCACCAATCACCAGCCGCAAGCGGCCCTTGATCAGGTAGGCAATCGTTTCGTGGTCATCATGGCGATGAACCGGGTCAATCAGACCCTTCTTTCGGTGAACATGCAGCATCACCATTTCATTGCCCACCAACAGCTTTCGAACATCGACCTGCCCCATCATTCGAACGCCCTCAACGGTGGCCAGGCGCTCGGGTGGTGTGGTGTCGCAGGTTGCAAAGAAGCGGGTGTCTGGGTCGAGATGACGATCAGGGTCGCTCATGGCTGGGGCCTCTCAGGTTGGGCAGCGGGTGCGTTGCGGCAAACAACGCATGGCGAGAATAGTGGGTTTGCACGAATCGACTGAAGCGGCGTTTCGAATCATGGCGCCTTGATCAGCCCGCACCACGCATGGCGCGCGCCAGTTCAGGGGAGCCCTGCCTTTCCAGCACTTCAGCGGCATTGAGCCGATCCCGCTGTTCACGGTTCTGGCTGAGCTTGGCTTTGCCTTCCATGCGCGTGATGGCGATCTCAATTCCCACAATCGCCTTCAGCATGCCATCGATGTACTCAGGCGCCGAGTCACCCATTTTCCAGGGCCTGGGCTCACTCGCCTCGTGGGTGCGTGTGAGCCGCGCCACCACCCCGCGCACAAAGCGCTCTTCGTCCTGAACCGCCATCCGCCCGTGTACGTGCACCACCTCATAGTTCCAGGTGGGAACCTGCCGGTGCTGTTCATGCTTGCTGGGATACCAGTTGGGGGAGACATAGCTTTCGTCGCCCCGAAAAATCACCAGCACGTCCTGACCGCCCGCGCAGTCCTGCCAGACGGGATTGGCTCGTGCGACATGTGCGGTGAGCACTCCGCGTTCGACATCCAGTTCAAACGGGATATGGTTGGCATCAAGCCCGCCAGGCGTCAGGGACACCAGCACGCCCAGCGGATGCGACTCAATAATGCGATGAAGAGCGGCGGGACTTTCAATCGCGAAGTGTTTGGGAATGTACATACGTGGGTCCAGGTTTCAAAGCGGCACAGCGGAAGGACGACTGTAACCGAGCGTGCACGATCGCGCTGGCAAAATACCCCCCTTCCCGTACAGGACCGCGCCATGAACCAACCCGTCGATACCGCCCCCCAAGCAGGCCACTCGCCGCTCAACGACACCTGGACTCCCGACACACGCATGGGCGCCCTCCTCAAAGGCCGCCGGGGACTGGTGGTTGGTATCGCCAACGAGCACAGCATCGCCTACGGGTGCGCATCGAAATTGCGCAGTTTTGGAGCCGAGCTCGCGATCACGCATCAGAACGACAAGGCACGCCCCGACGTTGAACCGCTGGAAAAGCCGTTGGGCGCTGCGATGCTGCTGCCGCTGGACGTGACGCAGCCTGGCGCAATCGCCAATGTGTTCACCGCGATCCGCGAGCAATGGAGCGAGATTGACTTTGTCATTCACTCGATCGCATTTACCCCGCGGACTGATCTGCACGGCCGGATCGTCGACTGCTCGCGAGAGGGCTTTCTGATGGCCATGCAGGTGTCGTGCCACTCGTTTAGCGAGCTCGCCCATCATGCCGAATCGATGATGAGACCAGGCGGCGCACTGGTCACCATGAGCTCACGGCTCAGACAAGGTGGTGCAGAACTACAACCTGATGGGTCCGGTCAAAGCCGCGCTTGAATCATCCGTTCGATACCTGGCCAACGAACTGGGGCCCGCCGGCGTTCGGGTGTTTGCAGTATCACCAGGCCCCATGAAGACGCGCGCTTCCAGCGGCATTGATCACTTCGACGAACTGATACAGATGGCAATTGAGCGCGCACCCGCCCACCGCCTGGTCGACATTGATGAAGTCGGCCGCGTTGTCGCGTTCCTGGTGGGCTCGGGCGCCTCAGGTCTGAACGGCGATGTGATTTACGTGGACGCGGGACTGCACAATGTGGCGTAACGAAAGTTGAATACCGCGCCGCATCAAACCTGGGGTAGCGACAGGCCAGCGAATCGTGCCGGGCCGCATGAGTTCGGGCGCTCCCAAGGTCTTTGCCGCGACCGCTCGATGCTCAATCAATCTTCGCGCCGGACCGCTTCACCACATCGGCCCATAAGGTCGAGTCGCGACGAATTCGCTCGGCAAAATCCTCCGGTGTGCCGCCCGCGATGTCATCACCAATTGGTGCCCAGCGTTCGCGAAAAGCGGGCGAATCCAGAACCGCATTCACCGCTGCGTTGAGCCGATCGACGACCCCCCTGGGCGTTTTAGCCGGAACAATGATGCCGCTCCAGGCAGTGACCTCATAGCCAGCAACGCCAGCCTCAACCATGGTCGGCACATCAGGAAAGGCGGGCGAGCGCTGCGGTCCGCTGACCGCAAGCGCACGCACCTTGCCGGATCGTGCGTGCGGCGAGATCGATGCAAGACTCTCGAACATCAGCTGCACATGGCCGCCCACCAGATCGCTGATGGCTGCAGCGCCCCCCTTGTAGGGGACATGGGTGATCTGAGTACCCGTCAACAGTTTGAAAAGCTCTCCACACACATGGCCTGGCGAACCATTTGAAGACGACGCATTGAGCAATTTCCCGGGGTTCTGCCTCGCGTACGCAATCAGCTCGCTCACGGACCTGACCGGCAGCCCAGGAGACACAGCAAGCAACATATGGCCGCGTGAAATCTGAACCACCGGCGTCAGGTCTCTTTCAATGTCATAGGGCAGCTTCTCCACCATGTGGCGCGTGATGGCGAGCGCCCCCACCGGGCCGATGCCAATGGTGTAGCCATCAGGCGGAGCCTTCGCCACGAAATCGATGCCGATTGTGAGTGCTCCGCCAGGCCGGTTATCAACGATGACCTGCTGGCCGAGAAACTTCGGTAACTCCGCCGCCACTAAACGCGCATGCGTGTCTGTGGCGCTGCCGGCGGCCTGAGGCACGATCAGACGAACCGGTCGCTCGGGGTATTGCGCCGACGCGCTTGCGGCAATCAAACATCCAACGAGCCCCGAAAAAAGCGAGCGAGCCTGGTAGTTGAATTTCACGCTGGTCCTCCGGATTTCTGATGGGCGAGACCTTACGGCCCCAGGTCATGCCCGCTCAATCAAGGCATTGAAGGTGGACACGATCCATTGGCGCGACTCATCGGGGGCTATCACTGCATCGATCTCGAAATAGGTCGCCAAGTTGATTGCCTGGCCGCGTTCGTAGAGCTCACGCACCTTGTCCTGATAGAACTTCTCCCGCTCTGCCGGCTCATCGATTGCGGCCAATTCGCGTCGCCATGCCAGCCGGGCAGCGCCTTCGATACCCATGCCTCCGAACTCGCCAGAAGGCCACGCCGCACACAAATCAGAACGCCGAAGACTCCCCCCCGCCATCGCCATCGCGCCCAGGCCATACGCCTTACGAGTGACCAGCGTGACCAGCGGGCGCGAAAACTCTGCGCCGGCAAGAAACAGCTCGGCGGACGCAGCCACCATGCCATTGGCTTCTTCGTCTGGCCCGACCATGAATCCCGGCGTATCGCAGACGCTCAGCACCGGATAGCCCAGGCGCTGACAGGTACGCAGAAACTGCGCGGCCTTTCTTGCGGCTACCGCATCGATGGCTCCCGCCCGGTGCAGCGGATTATTGGCGAGCACACCGATTGGCCGGTCACCGGCCCGGGCATAAGCGGTAACCAGCGCGGGGGCGTGACCGGCCTTAACTTCGAGAAACGACTCCGAATCCACGAGTGCCCTCAAGAGCGGGCGGCAGTCATAGACCCGAAGTCGATTTTCGGGGAGATGACGGATAGGCGAGCTGGCAACAGCAGCCCCTGATCCCCTCTCCCGCGCCGCCGCATCCAGGTCAAGCCAGTTGCGTGTAATCGCGACTGCCTGCGCCTCGTCAGACACCAGTACGTCAATCAGTCCGTTCTTCGCCTGCTCGGCTGCAGGGCCGATCTCGTCGGGGCTGAAAGCGCCAAGCCCGGCCGCTTCGATCATGGCAGGCCCTGCCATGCCAATATTGGCATCATGCGTGGCGATGATCAGATCAGCCACACCGAGCAGCGCAGCGTTGCCTGCGAAGCAACGGCCCGACGCAATCGCAACCACCGGTGCGCGCCCCTTAAGCTGCGCCATACGCCAGAAAGTGGTGGAGTCGAGTCCGGTTACGCCGTGGTGGTCGGTATCACCGGGCCGACCTCCCCCCCCTTCAGCAAACAGCACCACCGGCAACGCGCGTGCGACGGCGATTTCCAGCAAGCGATCGATTTTTCGATGGGAAATGATGCCCTGCGTGCCCGCGAGCACGGTGAAGTCATAGGCCATGACCGCCAGCGCACTCCCATCGGGCCATTCGGCAAGACCCAGCACCAGGCCATCTGCCGGTGCGTTGGCGATCAGATCATCGAGCGCCCGGCGCCCGCGCTGCGCCGGTAGCCCAAGCGCCCCGTATTCAAGAAAGCGCCCTCCCTGGCACAGGTCAGCGATGTTTTCCCTGGCGGTACGTTGACCTTTGGCGTGTCGACGCGCGATCGCTTCGGGCCGGGCCTCATCGCGGGTGCTTGCGAGGCGCCTTCGCAACTGCATCACGTCGGCACGTTCAGAATCAACTGCTGCGCTCGCTTGATGTGCAGCTATCGCGAGACCTTCATCGGGCGCTACATCAAACAGCGGTTCACCCGCCTGCACGAGCCCGTTTTGAGGACACCAGCATCGGGTCACAACGCCCGCTACAGGGCTGGTTACAGCAAACTCCATTTTCATGGACGAGACAACTGACAACTCCTGCCCAGCCGACACCGGATCGCCTTCCTGGAGCTGCGATGCAGAATGCTCTCCCGCAACCGGAGCGAGCACGCGCACCTGACCGGGTTCAGCAGCCGGTATGTCAGAGGCCACTGCCTCAGGGTTGCTGCCGTGTCCAGTCGCAGGCGAATGCGACTCAACACCCGGGCCGCCCCGAGACAGGCGCGCACGCACGCCCCACGAGACAGCCTTGGCTTCAAGCGTCCGAGTGTCATAACGGCCACCGGAGACCTCTTCGGACTGCGTAAGCGCGAGCAGAAACGTAGCGCTGTTCGGCAGGCCGGCAATGGCCGTCTCGCTCAACGCACGCTGCATGCGGCGAAGCGCCATCTCGAACGATAATTCTGCAGAGGCCCCTTCTGCATGCGTGACCAGCTTGGCCAGGAGCGCATCGTAGTTCGGAGACGGAGAGTACCCAGGCAAGAGCGCGGCATCGACGCGAATGCCAGGACCACCGGGCCAGCTGAGCCCCGTCACCCGTCCGTGCCCCGGCATAAGCTTTCCGGACTCATCGGGCGCCTCCATGGTGATACGAGCCTGCATGGCCACCCCGCGCGCCTCACGTCCCGCCGGGTCAGGAAGGGCCGGATCGCCGAACAACGCACCCTCGGCAATTGCAAGCTGCATTCCTACGAGGTCAAGCCCGTAGACCGCTTCAGTAATGGTGTGCTCAACCTGCAGGCGAGGGTTCGCCTCGATGAATACCCAGGCTGGAAATGCGTTCCCAGGCCGTTGCACCCCATGATCTGGAGCGCCAGAGAAACCATCGATACTCACCAGAAACTCGAAGGTGCAGAGGCTGGTGCAGCGCAGCTCCCTAGCCATGGTGGCTGCGGCATCAAAGAGTTGCGCGCGAAGCGCAGCAGAAAGTCCGGGCGCCGGCGCAATCTCGAAGATTTTCTGATGGCGTCGCTGCAGGCTGCAGTCGCGTTCGCCGAGAATGCGGATGGCACCGTGAGCATCGCCCACCACCTGTACCTCGACGTGCCTCACGCCTTCAAACCAGGCTTCGCCGTATAACCGGCCGTCGCCAAACGCCTGCTCTGCCTCGGCAACACATTGTGACCAGGCCGCCACGATCTCGGAGGCAGCACCGACACGCCGCATGCCCCGCCCACCGCCGCCGGACACAGCTTTCAGAACCAGGGACGTCCCGGCTGGCCATTCAGCCATCAAGGCGGCTGCGTCATCCGCAGAACCCAGCGGTCGGCCGGGTAAAACAGGTATGCCACAGCGCTCGGCAACGGCGCGCGCAAGCGCCTTGTCGCCGAGTTCGGCAAGCACTGCATCGCTGGGCCCGACAAAGCGGATTCCCGCCTTCTCGCAGTCGCGGGCGAACTGCGCCTGCTCACTTAAAAATCCGTATCCTGGGTGAATCGCATCGCACTCAGCCGAGCGCGCAGCCGCAATCAGTTGCGCACCATCGAGATACGCTGCAGCGCCTCGACCCCGCAGCGCAACAGCCTGCGGCATCGCCTGGCGATGGGGCGCATCGGCGTCATCTTCGGCATAGACACCAACCGGTTCGATCGCGCGCTCAAGGGCCGAGCGTGCGATACGAACGGCAATCTCGCCCCGATTGGCGACCAGCAGCCTCCTGATGCGCCGCATTACTTGAGCGGCGCCCAGGCCTGGCGATCCCAGTCAACCGTGGTGTAGTTGAGTTGCAGGTCAGAGACCCGCACACCTGGCTGGAACGAAAGCGGTGAGGTGATTCCCTGCGTTGACAGATTGTTCGTGGTTTCAAGCTTTTCGATGACACAGGCTTGCGTGACGGTGCTCCCGCAACGACGGATTGCATCAGCGAGAAGTACCACGCCGATATAACCTGTCAGGCTGTAGCGATTCAGCTTTCCAAGCTCGTCCGCAGTCAGATACTTACGCGCCTTCTCCATGAAGATCTGTCCGGCAGGATCCGAAAACTCACCCACGTAATCAGCGGCAATCACGCCTTTGCCTGCTTCGTCCATGAGTCCTATCAGCTGGGGAATGCGGCCAGACCAGAGCATTGCGATCTGGGCGTTGAGACCGATTCGAACCGCCTCCTTGGCAATCGCCACATTCTCACCAATGATCGCGCCCGAAAGAATCAGCGTTGCACCCAGCTGCTTGGCACGCAAGATCTCTGCAGAAAAATCTTTCTGTCCGCGTTTGTAGCGCATGACCGCCAGCGAGTTGAGCTTGAGTTCCTTCACCGCGCGCTCATACCCTGCCTGCACATCGTCACCATAGTCATCGTCCTGAACAATGGCGACCCACTTGGCATCGCGGAACCGACCGGCAAGAAATTTCGTGAAGTCGTAGGTTCCTGGGCCATAGGCCTTACCCACCACAAACAGATTTTTCTGAGGGGGCGTGAACATCACCGTATTGGGCGCCGCGGTCTGCAGCATGGGGATGTTCTTTTCCTGCGCGAGGGGTAACGCTGCCATGGTGGACGCGGTACCAGACGAAGCGGTGAGCGCGAACACTTTGTCGACATCAATCAGTTTGCGCGCCGCCTGAACGGTCCTGGCAGGAACGTAGCCGTCGTCCTCAAAGACCCGCACAATCCGGCGACCGTTGATGCCACCTGCATCATTGATTTCCCCAACGGCAATCTTCTCGCCAAGATCGTGGGCGATTCCCACCAGCGCCCCCGGTCCTGTCAGCGCCGTCGAGCCGCCAATCTTGATTTCAGTTGCCGTCACGCCCTGTTGGGCTACGGACGGTGCACAAACCGCCGCGAGCACGACTGCAAGCGCTGTGAAAGGAACCACTGTTGCGCGTCGAACCGATTTCATGGGTATTTCCTTAAATGTGGTGTACCGAAAGACACATCACCCCGATGCCCGGGCGAACCCCCATCGGAGAAAAACCGCTCACGCCTGCTTTCACGGCCCAAGGGGCCAGCGACGCAGGCGATCGTACTGCTTGCGAATCATCCCCACCAGACCTTCCGGCGCGACGCGAAGAAAAAACAGAATCACGCCGCCGTAAATCAATCCCTTGATCTCCTGTGCGTTCGACGACAGGCGCTCCAGCATGACACCGCCGGCAAACGTGAACATCAGCCGCGCGAACTCGGGAAGCAGCACCATCACCACCGTGCCCAGCACTGCGCCAGACAGCGTACCAAGGCCACCCACGATCACAATTGAAACAGCCTCGATCGACACGATCAGGTCAAAACTCTCAACATTCAGGTATCGCATGTGTAACCCGAACAGGGCGCCGGCGAGTCCGATGACTGCGGAGGAGAGCGCGAACGCAAGGAGCTTGTAGCCCACCACGTGCACCCCCAGCACTCTGGCTGCCACCTCATAGTCACGGATCGCAAACAACGCTCTGCCAACAAAACTGCGCCGGATGTTGACTGCGAAGAGCAGGACAAGACCAAACACCGCCAGGCAGAGAAGATAGATCGCGGAATCGCTTGCCAGACTGATATCGAACACGCGGGGTCGCGGCACCCGCAGGCCCGCCGATCCACCGGTAATCGGCTTGGCGACCACAATCAGATGGTTCACGATGACCGAAAACGCGAGGGTCGTGATGGCCAGATAAAGACCGCGCAATCGGAGCGATGGGATACCAACCAGCAGACTGGCGAGCGCCGAGACCAGGGCCGCAGCTGGAAGCGTCGCGATCAGCGACCAACCCTGCTTGGCGAGAAGATAGCCGTTGACATAAGCCCCGATCGCAAAGAAGCCGGAAAAGCCAAGAGAAACCAGCCCGGTCCAGCCGACAAGAATATTGAAACCCACCGCGCCGATCGCAAAGATCAGGATAAGGGTCGCATAACCCAGCACGTAGCTACCCGCAGCGGAAGGCAGGGCGAGAAGCCCGAGCGCCACCACTCCGAGCGCAACCAGCTGGATGCGGGAGGTGAACAGCCGGCTGAAGTCTTCATACGAGCCGGGGCGGATGGGAGGGAAGCTTGACATTGCGTGTTCTCAGACCCGATCCACACCGCGGTCGCCGAAGAATCCGTGCGGACGAAGCATCAGAACCACGATGATCACGAGAAAGCCGGCGATTTCTTTCAACGTGGTGTCGATGTATCCCCCCACCAGGTTTTCCGCTACGCCAATTGCGAGGCCTCCGGCACCTGAACCGGTCACTGCATCGAGTCCACCCAAAATCGTTGCGGGAAATGCCTTCAACCCCAAGACGAAGAGATCACTGCCCACGAAAGTCGCCAGGGCAAACAGGGTGCCCGCAAGCCCCGACAGCGCAGCCGCCGCCGCCCAACTGAGCGCCGAGATTCGTCGAACGTCCACGCCCATCAGCATGGCCACACGCTCGTTGACGGCGGTCGCGCGCAACGCGATCCCCAGTCGGCTATAACGAAGAAAACTCCACACCAGAATCACTGCCCCAAGGAAAATCCCAAGGGATAGCCACTGCGCCGGGTACAAGCCCACACCTGCCAATTGCCAAACCCCTGATGACTCTGGCACAGCAAATCGCCGGGGCTCGCTGCCCCAGATCAGAACAATCAGCGAGCGCAGGATCACGGCAAGTCCGATGGTGACCATCACGATCGCAAAGGGCGGCTGCCCGATCATGGGTCGTATGACGAGTCGCTCAATCACGAGGCCACAGGCAACACCGATCAGCGGAGACAGGACCAACGCCACACCGAACGGCCATTGCCCCAACGTCATCACGCTGCAGGTGGTGTAGGTGATCAGCATCATCACCTCGCCCTGCGCAAAGTTGACCACACCCGTTGCCTTGTAGATGCAGGCGTATGCCATGCCAATCAGGCCGTAAAGCGTGCCGATTGCAAGCCCCGATATGACCAGTTCAAGAAAGAAGTTCATGCCGCCCCCACGACGGGCTGTTCGGCCCGTTGCACAAGCAACATGTCCCGACCAGGCGAGAGCGACCCGTCGGGTCGTAGCCCACCGCTACCGCGGCCGGGGCGATCACCCAGCAATTCGACATGGACGTTCAAGCCCTGAATCCGAAGCGCTTCGATGGGTACGGCGAGATCAGCCTGAAATTGCTCGCGAAGGGCCGGTAGCGCTGCCAGAGAACGATAGGTGGTGTAGCTCAGACCGCGTTCACGAGCGAACTGCCCTGCGGCTTCAGGGTCGATTTCGATCCGCACCCTCAGGGCGCCCTCTTCACGCTCGCAAAGCTGGCGAGAGCGCAAACGGTGCCCTCGCAAAACGCTGAGCAGACTTTCAACCGCCGCATCCGTCTTCTCACTGTCGCTCGCGACAATTCGCGTGCCAAAGACCTGCCGGGCATCGAGCCAGAGCGGAGGCAATCCCAGCAGGGTCATGAGCGTGAGGGTCTGTTCCTCGGGGCGCGGACCGTGGCCAATCAGCTGAGAGACGTTCGCCAACCCCAGCGCCTGGCGCAACACAGGCCATACACGACCACGCTGCAGCACACCTCTAAGCCCCACCCTCGGCTCGAGCCATCTGAGGCTGCGGTCTCCGCCCGAAGAAAGCTGGTGCCGTGCCTGTCGCGCAAGGGCATCAAGCTGCCACCCCAGGACGGTCAGCCTTGACACCTGAGCCTGTGAGAGATCATGACCGACTGCCTCGGGCGATTCGGGAAAACAAAGTTCGCCCCCCTGCAGCAGATGAAGCACAGGGCCCAGAACCCAATCGAACGGGTGCGAGAACGGTAACTGGCAGAGGCTACGTTGTTCGGTCCCTCGACTCGCGACCTGCTTGCCCAGAGCCGTTGCAACCGTCGCGAGCACCTCGGCGTCAAGCGCGCAGGAAAGCCAATCACCCGCAGGCTGTTCGACAGGGAAAACAAAATTGCCAGGCCGGACGCTTTGATCGGATATTCCCTCTGACACCCGTTCCTCATGATCGCTTGAAAATTGGGGTGTATCGAAATCGCCAACCAGCCACGCTGGCACGCCCACCTCGGAAGCCCAATCCCGCTGGGCGGGCAGATCGGCAATCACATGGGTTACCGCCATGGCCCGCCACTGCGCTTCAAGTTCCTCGGGCGGGCCATCCGGATGCACAAAGCAGACACTTGCCCCCATCCCGTGACCCGCCAGCGCAAGGCACACGACATGAACACTCGGCTCTGCCGTGATGGCGAGCCGCGCCCTCGAATCAACGCCCAACTTGGTCAATTGAAAGGCTGCCTGACGAACGCGAGACGCGTAGCGCGCCCAGCTGATCTGCTCCCAGACACCGCGACGCTTTTGCCAGAGCGCGGCACGCTGAGCCTCGTCGCGTGCGCGACGATGGATCGCGTCAGTCAGGTGGAGGACCGGAAGCGAGTTCGACATTACGACTCGTCTCCAAGGTAGGCGCGAATCACTTGCGGGTTCGAGGCAACTTCAGCAGCAGTACCCTGGGCGATCAGGTGACCGAAGTTGAGTACAGCGATCTGATCCGAAATCTCCATGACGATGCCCATGTCGTGCTCGATCATGAGGACGGTGATACCGAACTCAGCCCGCACGTGTCGGATGAGGCGGGCCACCTCCCTTGTTTCCTCCCGATTCATGCCCGACACCAGCTCATCCACCAGCAACAGGCGAGGCTGTACGGCCAGGGCACGACCCAGCTCCACCCGTTTCTGAATACCGTAGGCGAGCGTGCCAACCGGCGCATCGCGCACCGCCCCCAATTCGAGTAGAGCAATGATCTCTTCGACGCGGGCTCGGGCCTGCGCCTCGGCCCGTCGTGCAGCGGGTGTGAACAGGCACGCCTGAAACAGCCCCGACCCCATGGTCGCGTGGCAGCCCACCAGGAGGTTCTCCACGACCGATTCGGAGCGGAACAAGGCGAGGTTCTGGAACGTTCGCCCTAACCCCTTTCTCGCAAGCTGCCAGGTTGGAAGGCGGGTGATGTCCTCCCCCATGAATGCAAGCCGTCCCGACGTGACCGGATAAATTCTGGCGATCAGGTTGAAGAGCGATGTCTTGCCTGCGCCGTTGGGACCGATGATGCTGGTAATGGTTCCGGGGTAAACGTCGAGGCTGACATCGCGCACGGCGTGCACGCCGCCAAAAGACTTGCTAACCGCCTCAAGGCGCAGGATCGGGCTCATGCAGGCCACCGGGCCCGAGACTGCCAGGCATGACGATTGTGCTCTGCGCCGGGCGTTGAACTGCCCGCAGGCGGTGCGGCAACCCGACCAAGATAGAGCTCCCTGACCAACGGGTTACCTGCAAGCGCGCGCGTGTCTCCCTCCAGTACCAGGTGTCCGTTTTCGAGGATGCAGGCACGATCGGCCAGATCGAGCGCCAGATTTGCATTTTGCTCAATGAGGAGGATGGTGAGCCCTTGTTGGTCGCGAAGTCTACGCAGCGTTGCAAAGATCTCCCGAACAATCATCGGAGCAAGCCCCAGCGAAGGCTCATCGAGCAGCAGGATTCGGGGCTGAGCCATGAGTGCGCGACCAATCGCCACCATCTGCTGCTCGCCGCCGGACAGAAAGCCCGCCACACGGTGAAGCTTGTCCCGCAGGGCAGGAAATAAATCAAGCACCGGTTCCAGAGATTGCGGTGGCAGATTGTGACCACCAATCATCAGGTTTTGCGCCACAGTGAGCGGCGCAAACAGTTGCCGCCCCTCGGGCACCAGCGCGACCCCGCGCCTCACCACCTGATCCGCGCGCAGCCCCAGCAGACTCTGACCGTCGAGATCAATTTCACCCTCGGCTCGCCCACCTTCCGAAGCCAGCAGGCCCGAGATTGCTTTCAGCGCGGTGGATTTCCCCGCCCCGTTGGTACCCAGCAGCGCAAAGATATCGCCGGGCGAAAGCGAGAAACTGAGGTCATGAAGTGCGGTAATTGTCCCGCCGTACACCACGCGCAGATTGCGTACCGACAGCCGCGCAGGCAGCCCCGACGCCGGCGCGCTGCTCATGCGTTAGACGACCGGCTTGGCGAGCCCGCCATATCGCGTGCCACCCGCACTCCGGCCTGCTCGCGATCCCAGGTGTCGGCGGTTACGCCCGCCGACCGCAATACATGCTTCTCAAGCTTCTGCGTGGGCGTCTTGGGCAGATCATCCATGATGCGCACGTATCGCGGCACCATGAAGTAGGGTAGTCGCTCCGTCAGATGCGCAATCAGTTCGGCGGGCGCCAGCGTCCGTCCGGGCTGGAGCGACACACAGACCAGCACCTCGTCCTCGCTGATTTCGCTGGGTACCGCGACCGCTGCGGCCTCGCGAACGGCTTCATGCGCCATCACCTCAGCCTCGACCTCAAAGGACGAGATGTTCTCGCCGCGGCGGCGAATCGTGTCTTTCATTCGATCAACGAAAAAATAAAAGCCCTGCGCGTCTCGCCTGAACGCATCGCCCGTGTGAAACCAGCCGTTACGCCACGCTCTCGCAGTTGCTTCCGAATTCTTGTAGTAACCATGGTTCATGGCCCACGGCTGATCGCAGCGAATGATGAGTTCTCCCACTTCCCCTGGCGGCACCTCGCAATCCCATTCGTCCACCAGCCGGCATTCGCAGCCCTCACGCACCTTTCCGCACGTGCCGACCACGTCTGGATTCGGCCCTGACACGATGGGCAGAGATATCTCGGTCATGTTGAACGAGGTGTAGACATCGAAGCCGAAGCGCTCACGCAGACGCAGCGCATCGGCATCGAGGGGTTGCGCAATGATTTTCCGGAGGATCCCGGCTCGTTCCAGTGGACTGGGAGGGGCGCTCAGAATGTAACGAATCATCACGCCCAGCAGAATCACAAAGCTTGATCCGGTTGCGGCAACCGTATCCCAGAAGTCTTCGGTTCTGAATCGATCAACAATGGCCACTGACCCGCCGAGTCCCATCATCAGCATGCAGGGAAGAACCCCAGAGACGTGATACATCGGCAGATTGACGAGGTAGCGATCTTCCTCGGTCATGAAGTAAACAGCACGCCCGGCGGTGTGAAGATGCAGGTAGGAGCACATCACCCCTTTGGAAGGACCCGTTGTCCCAGAGGTGTAAAGAATGCACTGCAGATCGAAGGGCAGAATGGGGCGTTCAAGCTCTACAGGCGGCGGGGTCTGCTCAGGCACAGCAAAGTCGCTCAAGCGCCTGAAGGACAGGCCGGCCACTGCATCGCACGGGCCATCATCAACCAGCAGCACCTGGGAGAGCCGGGCCAGCGCAATCCCCTTCAGGCGCGACGCGAATATTGAGGTGGTGACCAGGAGCGAGGCATCCGAGTTGTCGATCACCCTCTCAAGAATCGTTCCCTTGTAAGCCAGATTGATAGGCACCGCGGCCGCGCCCAGATCGTTCACGCCAAACCAGCTCGACAACATGTCGCGGCCATTGGGCAAAGCGAGCAGGACATGATCACCCTGAGCAACCCCCAACGCGTTGAATCTCGACGCTGCCCGCCGGGTCTGACTCAGCGTTTCAGCATAGGTCCAGTTCACACCGTCACCGAAGACCGCGTACACCCGTTCGGGGTGGTCGCGCGCGCGCGACTCGAGCAAAGGCCGAAGCACGCAGCGTTCGGCGGCAGGAATCCGCGGGTCTGAGCTCACAGAGGAGTAGTGGCGTTCTGACACGGATCCGACCGTTGCTGGGGGTGCGCCGACTATACTCGGCGCGATTCTGACGCGTCAACGAACGGTCTCGTAATTGCAATCCGCCGTACGCATGGCGGCCCGTCAGCCTTAGACCCCACGGAGATCATCGTATGGCCGCCCCTTCACTCCCACTTTTGCGTCTGCCCGTGACAGCGCGCGACACGGCGGGCGAAATCGAGACCGCAGCCCTGATCAGCCTGTGCATCGACGCAGTCAGCGCGTGGTGGTCGCGGCAGGGCTGGTCTCGAAGAACCCTGAAGCACGGCAGCGTGTTGCCGCGAATCGGACGCGTCATGTTCGAACCTACCGGCGTCAGACCTGCGGCCGGATCGATTGTTGAGATCTGGTCGATTCGGGATACCGACACGGATATCGAATTCGAACTGCGGCAAGCCGATGTGCCGCAACCTTTTGCCACCGCCCGTGTTGAATGGGATGCATCAGCAGGCACGTTCCCGCCCCCCGCTGTCGCCGTGGAATGCCCTCCTGGACTCCCGCCTGCCCAGGTCATCAGACTCATGGGGTCCAGTGACTGTGATCAGGCGGGCCATGTCAACGTCCAGGTGTTTGCCGATCTCGCCGACTCGGCGCTGCGAGTGCTTGGTCAAACCGCTGACCCGGTCGACTCGACGCATCCGCTCCGCGCCCAACGGCTTCGGATAAGTTTTCGATCGGAATTGTTTTCGGGCGATCTGGTACGGGTGTGCAGTGCAGTGACGTCGGATGACCCGGACGAGCTGAGAACGACTCATGTCGTCGTGAATGAGTCCACCGGCGAGATTGCATGTGTCATCGAGGCTGGATCGGCACTCGATTCCATCGGGCAGCGCTCCCCTCGCGAAACGCAAACACTGCGCTCGCGATTGAGCGTCGCCTCAGGAACATGGGAAGGCCTGCCCGGTATCAAACCCCCACAGGGCGATCGCGCCGCCTTGGCCCCCTCGGAACGAGCCATCGAGACCTGCAGGGAAACGGTAGACACCTGGGACGCAGACGCTTCGAGCCTGATGAGCGCACGCACGCTGGTCCGGTGGTGCTCAACCGGAGCACGCCAGTTCCTCGCAGCGATCGGTCTGGATGGTGCACGCTTTGCACGCGATCACTGCACGGTCGCCGCGGTCGATTACCTGATCGATTGGCCCATCCAGGTTTCTGTTGGCACCAACGTTCTCATCCGCTCTGCGCTCCTCGACTCGAGCGCGAAATCAATGCGCTTCGTTCATCATCTGATCGACGCCGATCGTGGGGAGGTCATGGCGCGCATAGAAATTGTTGGCGTGATGTTTGACCTGAACGCCCGCCGATCAATGGAGATCCCGTCTGACGTCAGGAACCGGCTCGACTCGGTACGCGCCTGACCGCTAGCGGGCAGAGCGGCAGCTCACGCCCCCCCGGCTCACGCGTGCTTGCGTAAAAACCCCTGGTTCGCGCCTGCGCGATTCGGCGCGAAACCATTGGCTGCGAGCGACTCTTCCACCGTGTCGTAAAACTTGTCGATACCCAGTATCGACTTGGCTTGCCTGCCGGTAGCAATGGGGCGCCCGAATTCCTCGGAAATGCGAACCAGTTGCCGGATCTGCTCCACCGTGCTGAAACGGGCGGTGCGGCTCTGGTTCCAGAGATTGTCTTCAATGCCGCAGCGCACATGAAGCCCCATGGAGATGCCCCACATATTCACCGGGAGCACGTTGCGCATTGAGCTTTCCACCGTGAGTACGGCGCCGTCGGGTACGGCACGGACAAAGTTGGCGAAGTTGTAGAGGTGAGGCATGTCCATGCCGCCAGAAATCGCAACCCAGTTGAGCACCAGCGGCCCCTTGTAGATGCCGCGACGCATGAGCCGCTCAACCGACTCGAAGCTGTTGATGTTGTAGCACTGAAACGCGCTCTGAATGCCCGCCTCATTCAGCCGCCTGATGTGCTCTTCGGCCCACCCCGGCTGCGCGGGGACCGTCATTTCCTTGTAGGTATTGAAAACGGCTGGGTTCTCAAACGTGGTGCCCACGAAATCCCGGTCTTCCATGTGCTCGACGATGTTCATCTGCGAAGTATTGATGGTGACCGTCACCTGATCCGGCTTGGGAAGCAGTTCGGCCAGCATGTGCCGGGTGTCATCCGACAACCACTTCGCCTTGGCGCCGTCGGTCTCGGGCGCAAACGAAATGGAACCGCCCACCTGAATCACCATGTCAGGCACGGCATTTCGGACACCGGCAATCAGCTCGTTGAATTTTGACAGGCGCTTGCTGCCCCGCCCATCGAGCTCCCTGACATGAAGATGCAGCACCGTGGCACCGGCGGCGTAGCAGTCAACCGCCTTCTGGATTTGCTCTTCCATGGTGACGGGTATGTCCTCCGGAAAATCCGGCGGCATCCAGGACGGCGCATACGGCGCAGCAGTGATGATCAACGGTTGCTGGTTCTCGGGAAACAGATGGCCATCGAGAAAGTTCATAAGTCAATCCTCGGAAACAGGCAAAGGCCTGAAACAGTTCAGAAGGGTTTGTCGCCCATGATTCCCGCACGCTCCATTTTTCGGTGGCATGGGGGGTAGTCCATCACGGCGTAGTGCTGCGTGGCGCGGTTATCCCAGATCGCAACCGAATTCCGCTGCCACCGCCATCGCACCTGATACTCGGGGATGGCGGCCTGGCTGATCAGATAGTCGAGCAGCTGAGTCCGACCCAGGGTGTAGTCCTGACCCACGCGCACGTTGGTCGGCGTGTGGTAGTTCGTGAAGTGCGTGGTGAATCCGTTGACGAACAGCACTTTTTCGCCCGTCTCGGGATGCGTGCGAACCACCGGATGCTCGGGATCTGGAAATCGCGCGTGAAGCTCAAGTCGCTTTTCGATCGGCATCGCCGCGCCAAACGTCGCTTCAATACTATGGCGCGCTCTGAGCGGTGCAATCAGCGCCTTGATGTCTGGCGACAGCCGTTCGTAAGCGAGCGCCATATTGGCCCACATCGTGTCGCCCCCCACAGGCGGGCACTCAACGCAGCGCAGCACACACCCCATGGGCGGCGACTCACGCCACGTGGCATCGGTATGCCAGGAATTCTCATAGCGGTCGTTGGGCTGATCGGGGCTTTTATAAATGCGGACGAGACCGGGATGCTCCGGATCGCTGCCCGCAACCGGATGGTCCTCGAGTTCGCCAAACCGCCGTGCAAACGCAACGTGGTCGGCTCGGGAGATATCCTGGTCGCGCAGAAACAGAACCTTATGCCGCAAAAGCTCAGCCTTGACGGCAAGGAACAAGCCCTCATCGTTCGCCGCGTCCGACAGGTTTACACCAACGAGTTCCGCACCAATCGCACACGTAAGTTGTTCGACTCGCATGCCAGTCCTCCTGTCCTGATACCTGGCCCCAGGCGCTCACACCGTCAGAATCGACGAGCCCATGGTCTTTCTGGATTCGAGATCGCGATGTGCCCTGACGGCGTCCTCGAGGCGATAGCGCTGACCGATTTCAATCCTGATCCGTCCCGCTGCGACATGACCAAACACCTCGTCCGCCAGCGCTGCCTTTTCCGCAGGATCAGCGATGTAATCCGCGAGTGCCGGCCGCGTCAGATAAAGCGACCCCTTCATTGCGAGAAGGTTGGGATTGAAGCCCTCAATGGTGCCGCTGGCCGTTCCCAGGCAGACCATGAGACCGCGACGCGCCAGACAATCGAGCGACGCAACAAAGGTATCGCGACCAATGCTGTCCAGCACCACGTCCACACCGCGCCCGCCGGTCAAGGCCTTCACCTGCGCAACCATGTCACTGCTGCCGTGGAGAATCGTGTGGGTGACTCCATGCGCGCGGGCAAGAACCGCCTTCTCCTCGGTGGACACCGTGCCAATGACCGTGATTCCAAGCAGTTTTGCCCATTGCGCAACAATGAGTCCGACGCCACCTGCAGCCGCATGCAGCAGAACCGTGCTGCCGCCCGCTCGCGGCAGGATGCTGCGGCAAACATACGCAGCGGTCAGCCCGCGCATGGTCATGGCCGCGGCCGTCTCGAAGCTGATGGCATCGGGAAGACGTATCAATGCCGAGGCGGGAACCAGTCGCTCATCGCTGTAGGCACCCAGCGTGTTGATGAATCCGGTGTAAGTCACCCGGTCGCCAACGCGCACTGTCTCCACACCTTCGCCCACTTCAATGACGTGCCCGGCACCCTCGACCCCCATGCCGCTTGGAAGCGGAACCGGATAGACGCCGCTTCGAAAGTAGGTATCGGCATAGTTCAGCCCCACTGCCCCGTGGCGCAAACGAACCTGTCCCGGTCCGGGTTTGTCAACGTCCACTTGCTCAAGCGTGAGGACTTCGGGCCCCCCAACCTTGTGGATGCGAATTGCTCTGGCCATGTCTCGCCTCGTGTGTCGACTTTATGAGCGGGTGTCGAGCGCGGTGCGACACTCACTCATTGCCGGAAAGCTCCAATGTAGACAGGCGATCCCGGACCCGCTTTACGTTAAGCGCCAAAGGCTTATCATTTCGCGCCATGACAACCCTGGTCCGTGCTGCCACCCTGACCGGCTTTTTCGAAGTATCGAGAGAGCGTGGGCTCAATCCGCTACCGCTTCTGCGCAAGGTTGGGCTTTCCCGCGGTCTTCTTCAGAACCCCGACCAGCGGATACCGGTGGAGTCGGTGGTCCAGTTACTCGAACTGGCTGCCGACGCCTGTGGTGACGAACAGTTCGGTCTGCGCATGGCGCTCGGCCGGCAGGTGGCAGATTTCGGCGTGGTGAGCCTGCTGATCATTCACCAGCCCACCCTGCGCGATGCGCTCCAGGCAACCATCAAGCACCTGCATCTGATCAATGATTCACTCGCACTCAGAATGGAGAACGCGGGCCGCAGCGTGCTCCTGCGAGAAGAGGTTCTGGCAGGGCACCCCGCGCGGCAGGCCAACGAACTGGCGATCGGGGTGCTGGTGCGTTTGTGTACAACGGTGCTGGGCAGGGACTGGCGGCCAGCCAGTGTGAACTTCACTCACCCGGCCCCGCGTGATGCCCGACTGCATCGCCGCATGCTGGGATGTCCGGTGATTTTTGATAGCGAGTTCAACGGACTGGTCTGCCGGGCCACTGATCTCGATGTACCCAACCCCGCTGCAGCGCCCGCGCTCGCGCGCTATGCCCAGCGTTTTCTTGACGCACTTCCCCGCCCGGACGAGCCATCCCTTCTACAGGAAGTTCGCAAGGCCATCTACCTGATGCTGGCAGGCGGACAGGCGAATACCGCCTATGTGGCGCAGGCGCTGGGACTGAGCGTACGCACCATGCAGCGCCGGCTTGGGGAAGCGAATCTCACTTTCGGGGAGCTGGTCAACGAGGCGCGATGCGATCTGGTTCAACGCTACATGGAGAACCCACGCCATTCGCTGGTTCACATTTCGCAACTCCTGGGATATAGCTCGCCCAGCGCCTTCACTCGCTGGTTCGTCGGCCAGTTCGGACAGGCGCCCCAGCGCTGGCGGGCGGCCGCCATTGCAGCGCCTTCGAAGGCATCACGCCGCGCCGACGCCACTGACTGACGCTGCAGCCAAAGTGGCTTCGAAACCAGTAGGCAAACGCACTCGCCCCGGCAAACCCCAGAAGCGCAGCCACCTCAGACAGCGGAAAGTGGGGCTGCGCCAGGTGGGACATCACCAGCTCCCGTCGAACCGCCTGAAGCACGCTGGAAAACGTTTCACCCTGGACCGCGAGATGACGATGAAGCGTGCGCCGGTCGACCCCCAGATGATGCGCGACCACCTGTGCAGTACAGCGGCCGCTGGGCAGCAGCGCAAGCACCAGCTGGCGCACGATCACCGTGGGCCCGGTGCCCGAATTCAAGGCCTGTTCGAGCAGACCACGCGCCACGCGCGCCAGCGCCGGGTCACCTCCCCGCGGTTTCGAAGCCAGATCGCTTGCCCGCAGCACAATGCCGTTGAATCCCGCGCGAAACGCAACGGGAGCGCCGAAGAATGCCGTGTGCCTCGCGGTCTGTGTCGGAGGCGGATGGCGAAAATGTACCGACACCGGGCGCCAATGCGGGCCAAGCAGTTCACGCAGGATGCAGCGCATGACCCCCAGCGCGAGCTCGATCGCCTGACCCGAACCGGCCGGCCCCTCGTTTCGGAGATCTTCCTGTACCGTCACCTGCTCGCCAGTGATGGTCACCCGCACCACCAGCGACGGGTTGAGCAATTGCAGGTACCGCAGAAGTGCCTCCAGCGCCTCTCCCACACTCGCCTGTTCCTTGAGCACCAGGCTGACGGGCCCAAGACTGGCGAACTCACGGCGTAAAGCCAGCAGCAGACCAAAGTCTGACCGACCGCTTGCCCGCGCACTGGCTTCCAGAACCCGGCCTACCGCGTCGGCTGCAAGCGGCGTTTCCGGATTCAGCAGGCTGCTTGGATGAATGCCCGCTTCGCGCAAAAGCCTGGGCGAATCGAGCCCCAGTTCACGCGCAAGGTCGGCAAATCCCTCCAGCGCAGCGCTTCGGACAATGGGCAGAGCCGCAGTCATGGGTGTCCCGGATTCGACAATTCGTGGCGGGAATTAACAAGTCTTGGCGGTGGCCACCATTCTACGATTGCCTGCACTTTCAGCCACGACCGCGGGTCAACCGATGGTCACCGCATCCACGAGGAGCACTCATGAAGCCAAGGCCCCGTTCCCTAGTCCTCCAGGCCCTGTGTGCCGCCAGTCTGATGCTCTCGGCTACAGCGTCGGGGGCCTGGACTGACAAAACCGTGAAGATGATTGTGCCGGCGCCAGTGGGCGGAACCATGGATGTGGTGGCCCGTATCGTCGCCGAGCAATTGGCTACCGATATCGGTCGACCGGTGGTGGTTGACAACCGGCCTGGCGCAGGCGGCGGTATTGGGGTTCAGGCGTTGATCACCGCGCCCGCTGATGGAAACACCATCATGATGACCGCCAGCAACGTGCTGACCGAAATCCCCCACGTCATGAAAACCGGCTTTGACCCGCTCAAGGACGTCACCCCGGTCACCGCCATTGCACGCGGATATCTGGTTCTGATCGGTGCCACCAATGTCCCGGCCAAGGACGTGAAGAGTCTCATCGCCTGGGTGAAATCGAACCCCGGCCGGGTGAGCTTTGCCTCCTACAGCACCGGCACCGTCTCACACTACGCCGGCATGATCCTCAATCAGAAATCGGGCCTGGACATGCAGCATGTACCGTTCGCGGGATCGCCGCCTGCGCTGCAACAGATCATGGGAGGGCACATCCCGTTGATGTTCGACGGGATGGCCACCTCCAAGCCCCTGGCCGCCAGCGGCCGAATTCAGGTATTTGGCGTCGCCGCCAAGTCGCGTTCACCTCAGATGCCTGATGTGCCGACCATGGCCGAACAGGGGTTTCCAGAGATGGATTACAGCAACTGGATAGGCGTGATCGTCGCAGCTGGCGTTCCCGCTGAGTTGTTGGGCCGGATCAATGGCGCACTGGTACAAGCCGCTGGGGCCGCCAAGGTCCGCGAGCGCCTGGTGACCTCAGGCTTCGACATGGAGCCGCTCACCCCGCCGGCAGAGCTCGCGGCCTCGGTCCGTGCCGACTTCGAACGCAATGCCGCCAGCGTGCGCGAGTTCAAGATCACGTTGCAGTAACCGGACGGGCAACCAGCCCTGCCACTTCCACGCGAGGTGGCGCTCACGCAGGCGGGGTGCCTGGCACGCGGTGCTATATTTCCGCTCGCCTAGCCTCGGCCGGTCACCGGTCCTCGCAGCGAAGGAACCGACCACGTGACGCCCCACCCGCCTTCCGATACCTTGCTTGTTACTGAAGAGGACCTGCGCGAGCTCGGCCTGCGGGCCTTCATGGGTTTGGGGATGACCGAGGCCGATGCAGGCGACGTCTGCACCGTTCTGCTTCTCGCCGACCTGTTTGGTCTTGCCACGCATGGCTTTAGCCGGGTCGAGTCTTACGGTGAGCGGCTACTGAGCGGGGGTATCCGCGCACGGCCCCAGATCCGTTCAGAGCGGCTGGCGCCTGCGATGATCGCAGTTGATGGTGACAATGGAGTCGGCCCCCTGGTGGGCATGCATGCGCTCCGCGAGGCAATGAATGCCGCCCGCGAAACCGGCATGGCCATGGCCCTGGCGCGTGGCAGTAACCACTTCGGTCCCATTTCCCCCTACTCACTCATCGCAGCCGAGGCGGGGTTTGCCTCAATCATCGGCAGCAATGCCACCACCACCATTGCGCCCTGGGGCGGAACCGATGCCCGGCTTGGGAACAGCCCCCTGGGCTTTGGCGCACCGAACCCGGATGGTCCACCGTTTCTTCTCGACATGGCGATGAGCGTGGTCGCCCGCGCGAAAATTCGAACAGCGGCCAAGCGCGGCACATCGATTCCCGACACCTGGGCCACCGATGCGGCCGGCCTCCCCACCACCGATCCCAAGGCCGCGCTCGACGGGTTTTTGCTGCCCATTGGCGGACACAAGGGCTATGGGCTCGCCCTCATGGTGGACATGCTGGCGGGATTGTTTTCCAACGCGGCCTATCTGACCCACGTGAAGTCCTGGGTTGACTCGCCCGATGAACCGCAGAACCTCGGCCACTTCTTCATTCTCATCGACACCCCGCGCCTGGGATCAACATCGTGGTTCGCCGAGCGCATGCGCGACTTTGCACAAATCCTCCACGACAGTCCGCCTGCTCGAGCCGAGTCACCCGTCATCGTCCCGGGCGAGATTGAACTCGCCAAGATGGCAGCGCAGCGGCGAGACGGCCTGCGCATGCCGCGCGAACTCGTTGAATTGATGCAGGCGCACGCCGCCCGACTCAACCCGTCGCGCTGATTGCAAACCCACCCAGCCGGAGTCGCCATCATGACCTACGCTACAAACTCCAGAGTGACCGGTCTACTGCTGGGCGCCACCATCGCCACGCTAGCACTGAGTCTCGCCGACAACGCCCTCTCTCAGACCTACCCCTCCAAGCCCATCCGCATGGTGGTGCCGTACGCAGCCGGCGGTAACGCTGACATCAACGCGCGACTGGTCGCGCGACGCATGTCCGAGAGCATGAACACGCCGTTCGTGATCGAGAACCGCGGCGGTGCAAACGGCGGCATTGGCACCGAAGTCGTGGCCAAGGCTGCGCCCGATGGCTACACGCTGCTTGCTGCAGCGAGCGGTCCGATTGTGATCAACCCGGTGCTCCTGAAAAAGCTTGCCTACGACCCACAGAAAGACCTCGCTCCCATCAGCCAGATCGTCACGTTCCAGTATGTGCTCGTGACGCAGGCATCTTCATCCATCAAGTCGCTCGATGATCTGATTGCCCAGGCCAAGGCCAAGCCGGGATCGCTCAGCTACGGCTCAACCGGCATTGGCGGCGGCGGCCACCTCGCGGGCGAACTGCTCGCCATGATGAGCAACACGCGCCTCACCCACGTGCCCTACAAAGGCAGCGCCCCCGCGCTGGCCGATCTGCTGGGCGGGCATCTGGCCTTCACCTACGACACCGTGATCACCGCAACCCCGCTCATCGAAGCCGGACAGCTGCGGGCCTTTGCCGTGTCGGGCCCCAAGCGGGCCGGTTCGCTCCCTCGAATTCCTACCATGCAGGAGCTCGGTTACAAGGGGTTTGAGGTCACGCAGTTTGTGGGGCTCTTCGCACCGGCAGGCACCGATCCCGCCATCATTTCAAGACTTCACCAGGAAGTGGTGAAGGCCATTCGTAGTGACGAACTCGTTCAGAAAATCGAGGTCCAGGGTGGCAACGAACTGGTGGGCAATAGCCCAGCCGAATTTGCCGCACTGATCAAACGCGAACTCGAGATGTATGACAAGCTCGTGAAGGGCGCAAACATTCAGGCCCCCTAGGCCTCCTGGCTCTATTACGAACACCATGTTTTCGCTCGACATTCTCGTTCAAGGGTACCCCGGTCGCGCGGTCTGTCACGGCGGGCTTGGCTGGAGCACGATTGCGCTGCTTCGAGGCGAGGGCCGAGTTGCGCTTCTTGATGTGGGTGCGTTCGGCGTGCGACGGGAACTGCGCGAACAGCTTGCCGCCCATGGCGTGCAACCCGAAGCGGTGACCGACGTGATTCTCACCCACGCTCACTACGATCACGCCGTCAATTTTGTTCTCTTTCCCAATGCCACGGTCTGGATCGGTGACGAGGAGCTCAACTGGGCGGCGGCACAAGCTCCGGGCTTCAACCCCCTGCCAGAGCTCTACGTACGAGAACTGGTCTCGCTGCCGCGCCTGCGCCGGCTGAAGCCTGGCGACCAGCCCCTGCCGGGGCTCACCGCCATTGATGCGGCCGGGCACACGCCAGGGCATTTGTATTTTGTGTTGCACGACTACCCGGTCCCTGTGATTTTCACGGGCGACTCGGCCAAGAACCGCGCAGAGCTCCTGTCCAAGGCAGCCGACCAGAGCGAAGACCATTCGCAAAGCCGCGAGACCATCGAGCGTATCTGGGCGCAATGGCGAAGCGTTCCGGGCACGCTGCTGGTGCCGGGGCACGACCTCACCATGCGGTTGGATGAAACCGGCGCACCGCAATATCTGGGTGAACGCAAGGCAGCCATTGCAGCCTGGTTCTCGGAATCGATACACACCATGACGCGTATCGATTTGTGCTGCCCACCCAGAGATTAGGGCAGGTCCACTTCCACCAGCTTCATTCGCCCGCCTGCCCCCGCCTTGATTCGCACCGCCGAGCGCGCGCATTGGAAGTGCTGGGCGAACAACGCAATCAGCTCCGCATTGGCCTTGCCATCAACCGGAGGCGATTTGATTTGCGCACTCCAGGGTCCCGTGTCCGAGGCGAGCAGGACAGACGCTCGCGCGCCCGGCTTCACCTTCACCTGGATGATGAGTGCCTTGCTTCTCAACGACGCTCGATTCCTGCGCTATCGATCACACGGGACCACTGGGCAATTTCGCTCGCGACCATGGTGCGCAGCTCACCCGGGGTACTGCCGCGAACCTGCCCGCCAATTTGCTCAAGCTTTGCCTTGACCTCCGGCACCTTGAGGGCTTCCTGCACGGCAGCGTTGAGCTTTGCCACGACGGGCTCAGGAACGCCCGCTGTCGTTGCCACCCCCAACCAGGAATTCACCTGATAGCCCGACACACCGCTCTCGGCGACGGTGGGTACATCAGGCATTCCCGGCCAACGGGTTGCGCCGGTGACCGCAATCGCCTTGAAGGTGCCGGCCTTCACGTGAGAGAGAACCGCAGTGCCTGGCGCGACGATGAAGTCGACCTCTTTGCCCAGTAGCGCGGTCACGGCCGTGGAATCTCCCTTGTAGGGGACATACAGCAGCTTTGCGCCAATCATGCTGGCAAGCAACTCGCCCACGAGATGCTGGGTGGCGCCCGGGCCCGCAGCACCATAGCTGACCCCATCACGCTTCAGCTTGGCGGCTTTGATAAGGTCTGGCAGAGATTGATATGCCCCGCTCGAATGCGTGCTGAGCAGGAACGGAAATGTGCTGATGGTCGAGATCATCTCGAAGCTCTCGACGCTTCGGTAAGGCAGTGACTTGTACATCGCACCGGCTACGGCATGCCCGCCGGTGATCAGCATCAGGGTGTAGCCATCGGCTGGCGCCCGCGCCACCAGATCACTCGCAATCGTGCCACCCGCACCTGGCTTGGCTTCCACGACAACGGGCTTGCCAAACTGTCGAAACAGTTCGTGGCCGATGAGGCGCGCCACGGTGTCTGCATTGCCTCCGGGAGGAAAGCCCTGGACGATACGAATGGGACGGTTGGGAAAATCATCGGCCGACTGAGCTTGAGCCCCGCCCAGTGCGCAGGCCAGGGCCAGGGCTGAAAGGGTTACCGCAACGTGTTTTTTCATGGTCTCCTCCTGCTGTTTTGCGTCATGCTGGCTACGCCCCTGCCGGCGATGCCCCGAACCCATATACCGCCCGGGGATGCTCGACCAGAATCCGTTGTCGAATGGATTCGTCTGGCACCCAGTGGGCAAAAAGATCAAGCAGATCGCCGTCGTTGGGCATGAGGCGACCATTCATATTCACATGGGGCCAGTCACTCCCCCAGAGGAGACGCTCGGGCGCCCGCGCGACCAGCGCACGAGCCAGGGGCTCGACACTTGCGTAGGGAAAATCATTCGGGTCGCAGCGCATGGGGCCCGACAGCTTCACCCACACCCGACCGCTTTCCAGCATTCTGAGCAGGCATTCGAAGGCGGGCTGGTGGACGCCGCCTGAGGCGGGAATGGCCGCGAAGTGATCAAGCACGATGGTCATGCCCAATTCAAGCAATTCGGAGGCATGCGCAACCAGATCATCGCCCGCTGGATAAAACTGAATGTGCCAGCCAAAATCTGCCACCAGGCCTGCCACTTTTTTTGACAATCGCGGCAGCGCCCCCGAATGGCCAGCGCTCACAAAGCGAGCGCCACGCACCCCCAGTCGGTCGAGGCGGGCGATGTGCTCAGTGGTGACGTTGTCAGGCAGGAGCGCCACGCCACGAAAGTGATCGGGATAGTGGCTCAGCACCTCTTCCAGATGCGTGGTGTCCTGGCCGTAACCGCCCCCGCTCACCACCACCGCGCCCGACAGTCCCAATACCTTCTGCATGGCGATATGCGTGCTGGGCAGGGCATCAGCGCAGGAATAGCGGCTAC
>Ga0172372_10002152_pt1 | contig 30251 bp, 29 predicted proteins | sample LakKiv5m_2_FD_114544 | JGI IMG/M metagenome (GOLD analysis project Ga0172372, IMG submission 114544) | Freshwater microbial communities from Kabuno Bay, South-Kivu, Congo - kab_092012_9.5m | ecosystem: Environmental > Aquatic > Freshwater > Lake | place: Democratic Republic of the Congo...
ACCCAATATCTGTTAATAAATCGTTTATCACTCTGCTGACACCTTTATACTCCAACGATTCTACGGAATAATAAGTAGCTTCGTACGCATATGCATTTTTATTACCTATAACTTCCAAAACTGAAAGTTTACCAAAATCAGGTTTAATCCGTACGAGATCGCATAACATATTACGATAAAATTTGTGAGTTGGTGCGGATGAGGAGTGAGAACCTACCAACGCTACAGGTATTTCTTTACCAAAACGTGTAGTGATCAGTTTAAACCACTCATCGAGATAGGGAGTATGGGAAGTGTTATGGTCGATGGCGTAATGCGTTTCATTCTTCCAGCTAAACATCACCACGATACCATCGGGCGATCTTTTATACTTGAATAGTTCAAGTAGTGTGTCTTTATGTCCCTCAATATAATTTATACGATAAGCTGTATTATCGTCAAAGACTACACCACACATTTTTTTAGATGCCTCAATAAATGATGTTTTTCCGGATCTGATTCCGCCAACGACCAAGATTGTTCTTTTCTGTTCCATACTTTAGCCTTCCCTATAATTTATTCCTGCATTTTTTTTAAATAAAAAATAGAGTAAAATTCTAGGCAACATAGTTTATGTCGCGAAACTTGTCTTGATAGCTTTGGATGCTACTTCCAATTCCGTCTTTATAAGGATTGTACGCATAGTATCTTGAATATATACCGGTGTACGTCATCATTGTAATCAACCCCGGCATGTAGAGTGCTTTACTATTGAGATACGCATCATCTATTCTACTAAAGAAACTATCCTCATCACGATTTTTTCTAAGTGTATATTGTCCTGGACAACATACGTAATAAGGAAATGACGGCCATGTCGTAGCGCACAAAACAGCGTTTGCAGGCAACATAAATAACAAGGATTTAACATCTCGCCTATCAAAGCTTTCAAAAGGACAAGATCCAATTAACATAATAGTTTCAGCCAACGCAACTCCACATCCTGCAGCCAAATACCAAGAAGCCAATTCACGTATATGATTCATAATTCCCCTTACACAACTCTCACCAGCAAACATTCTAAATGTAAGTTTTTATTTTTTTAGATCACTAAATATCTTACCGATCTTCTTTTCAGTCTCGTCCGTTACTCTCCCTACGATCCATAATCTTTGAGATGTAGGCATGGTACGGTACATCATTCTAGTAAATTGCGTCTCTTTAAAAGAGGAATACTTAACGTGGGTAGATGTCGTGAACTCATAAAACCATATGGGCCATAAAACACTCGAATAGAGCGTACTGTAAGCTGCAAAGACATTATAAAAAGAAGAATCTCTTATCGTAGAGTCTACATCCTTCAAAATTTCATCTTTTCGTATTTGAGTTCTGTAAAGGTGGCTTCCACCCGCTACGCACCCTACAATCCCGTAAGCGCTAAAAAGTTTCCCTAACATTCCCAAGATCTATGTAGCCAAAAAGGTAAATCTGACTGAAATATAAGTTTTTATTAATTGTTTTTGGGAAGGGATAATAGACTGACTTGCTTGAAAGCGCTAACTAAAAATGGCGTTTTGTTATAATTGAGAAAGGATGGTGACATAAGCACAAATGTCACGCATCCTTTACATTTACACTTTGAAGGATAGACGAAGTCGTCGAGAATCAGTTCACCTTTTTTCTTGAGAGTACATTGAAAGTGTTTGTTACGTTTACAAGATGAATCAACAAAAACGTAGCCGCTCTGAATGGCGTATTCGCAAAAAGTATCGATGATAAAAGAGTTGATTTTGAATAGGCTTTTGGGTAAAGGGCAATCTCGAAAACACGCATTCTCTCTGGTGTGAAATTCAAGCAAAGCATCCGAGGAAATTTTCATGTTGGTATCATTCGCTGCATCAAGTCCTAAAGCGAGGAGATAAACAATACGTGTCGTAAAAATAGAGTATACGTGCTCGAAATCAGTATAAGTTAATACTTTTTCGTATCCGTAAAAATTTTGGATGTCTTTGTACCATCCTGGCAGGAACATAGAAGCGATATGGCGTACCATTTCAGGTCTGTTCAGTTCTTCTTTTACGGTTTTGCATCCATCACGATGAAGAATAAACAAGAAAGCAGTAGCGTAATTTAAAGCTAACGGGTTAATGGCTGGCCCTTGCTTCATAAACTCTATCACCTTTGGTAACGTAACATCAGGGTTTTCAGCTTTCTTCTTCTTGACAATGTGGTGAATATCTCGATAATCCCCGAATTCCGGAAAATATTCGACCGTTTCACGACACAACTTATAGCATTCATCCAGTGTAGCTAGATAGCCTAAGGTTCTGTGATAGAACATTTTATCGCGTAATGTTAACATTTTTTAGACAGTGTAAATTATGGAACACTAAAATCGTAAATTTCTAAATTTATAGTTTTTCATAATTCACAATTTATATCATGGTATAGGCACATTTCTTCATGTATGTCTTCTCATCAAGTAACAATGGGGCTAATATTTTATCAGAAGGGAAATTCGCATCAAATTCTTGAATAGATGATACGAAATAAGCAAAGATAGTACACCCTTCGCATGGACATTTACATGGACTTGTATATGAAAACGTATTGATAGTACCTTTTTCTGCTAAAGTACATCCAAATATACTTTTACGTTTTTCATCTTCAAGGATGGAGTAGCCTAGCCGATAACCGGTTTCCGAAAATGTATCGAAGATGAGGGTGTTCATACTTGCAACAAATTCTAGGAAAAGTTTAGAGGGTACACCGCCATCGATGATATGTATATCAACTTGAAGGTACCAAAACGCAATTTCTCTCGCAACAGTATCATCCGTAGGATCTAAACCTAAAGCAAGAAAACAAACCATTCTCGATTTGTAGATGGAGTAGATCTGTTGAAGATCTTTGGTTGTTAAGACTTTAGGCTGTTTGAAAATCTTTTCAAGAATGGATTGTTGTCCTCCTGGGAAAGCTTCTTTGGCGATATAACTTACGACATCTTGTAAATTTAAAAATTTACGAACTATATCAGGATCTTGTTCTGTCAAAAGAAAAAGTAATGCGGTAGCATAATCCAATGCGAAGGGATCTGCTGTACTACCATAAAACACAAGTTGCAACGCTGCCATAATTACAGTGTTACGATCAACGACTTTTTTGTGTTTTACTATCTCTGGTGCAATTTGTGCGATTACGTAATTTGGAAATACGGAAGCTGCTCTTGTTATAATGTTTAAGCACTCATTCTTAGAAATGAGACTACCAAGATGACTATGAATAAACTCGCCGCGATACAAATATAACATAGATGATTTAGTTTTTGCAAAATACTACAAATATACAAGATTTAGTTAAGAAGATCCTCAAAATACAGACACGTATTCAAAAATAAAGTTCTCCTTATTCTGAGTTTGTTATTGGAACTTGATGAATTCATGATTTTTTACGTTTATATCATAAAAAAATATGGATTATGAATTAACAAAAACCCGACGATACGTCAAAGATACGGATACGATTTTAATGATGAATGAAGTTGGAACACGTGAAAAAGTATTAGAGCGGATTAACGTTATTCTTGCGGAACAAGGACGTAAAATAACAGATTTCGTTGCTTTTGTCTCAGGAGTAATAGACGCGTACGATGACGTATACTTTAATGGCCAAATAAAGGAGATGGCTCTAAAATATAACATATCTAACTTTCCCGACGTGCATTTAACAAACGTCGAAGATGATTCAGAAAAGCCGAAGGGTAAAGATGTGGCAGGCTATATACAGAATGAATCGGTAGCGCATAAAAGATCGTCGTATGGTGTGTGCGATATTATTGTCATCTACGATCTCTCTGGAGAACCAAAGTCCGTGAAGATCGAATTTTACAATACGTTTTTCGCAAATTACCAAGTGAAGAACTTGTATACCGAAACAGTTAAGAAGCTATATAGTTCTTACGGCATTGTCGGTAAGCAGTACACGCTCTATACTATCATGTACATCGTTGAACACGTCGTTATCCACCTTCTGATGATTTTGTGGAAGTATCACGAAAAAGGCGTTATTACGCCGCACATCAACGTCAACTACAAAACTAGAGGAATTTACTCTACGCACGGTATGCTTTACAAGTGTCTCCTCAAAGAGTATTTCGGATTAGGTGAAGGAGAAGGAATGTACGTTGCGTTTATCAAGTATTACCGTCTTGGCAAGAGTGACGAGAATTACTCGAATGCAGTCAAGATGGCAAAACAGGGACATCCAGGAATTGTGTCTCTCAATACCGATAAGTTGGGATTGATTAAGTGGGCTAATAATTCTTGTTTCTTTGACTCTTTGATAATGGGTATGTTGTTAGGGTCATCGTCTTTCCTGCGAGACAGTATCATCAAAAGGGTTACTACGCCTGGTGACTATCTTAACAAAAAAGGTAGATTCAAGAATCCTTTCCCAGGTAAAAAGGCTACCATAACAGCGGATAGCACATGTCAACTCTCCGCGACGTTTAGAGACTATTTTAAGACGACTTTAGATAAAATCCTTGACGGAAATATCTTTATTGCATGCTCTATCCGCTCTATTTTGGGGTCACTTGATAACAACATCAATTCAGGTGAACAGTATGAACCGTTCATGGTATATGGTGTACTTTCTAATCTTTATCCGCATATCAAGTTATCACGAGTTCCTACGATAAGAAAGAGAAATGGAAAGTGGAAACGAAAAGAGAACGTAACGCATGAAAACCGTATTGTCGCGTTCCCTATGGATGATTACGTTACGCTTGATATTAACTCTCCGCGTAAAGGCGTAATCCCACTATTTGAAGAGATTACCAAAGAAGACCATCTCTGTTTTTTCATTCAGCATCCTCCTTGGTTGAAGAGATGGAACGAACTCGGCGATGAATTTATTACATCTACTTCTTACGATAAATTAGGACAATCCACCGAGGAAACTACCAAGGTAACGAAAGTTAGAAAATTCGAAGAATACATCATGAAAGGAAAATATAGACTGTACGCTGTGATTTTGCATTCAGGTAATACGCCAAAGAATTTATCTGAAGCGTCATTTGGTCATTACACTCTTCTTGTAAGACCTTTCTTCGATCGAGATGGATGGTACTATTATGACGATCTTACCCCTTCTTTTGGAAAGGTTGCAAGTGGTAGTGTTCCTAATAACGCATTTTTGGATACCGGTCGTCGACGTCCGCATATGCTTCTCTACGAAAAGCTTTGAAATTAATAAGAATTACGTATTATAGGAAATACGTAAATTAACATCGTTAATCACTGAGAACTTTCTCTTGAAGGAGTTCGAAGAGACTTACATGTTTTAAGAAATATGTACGCGCGTATTGGTATAGATCGGGGGCATTGCAATGAACACAATTAGGAAGGTAAAGCCTATCGTTTCTACAGTAAAGACAGTTTTCCTGAAAATTTATAGTGATGCCATGAAGGAATTGGAGATATGCAAAGTGCAGATAAGGTTTTGGACACAACCCTATAACGGATACGTCGGGCGGAACAAGTTTAGATAACATCTTTGATAGGACGTTGTTAGCATCATAAAATAACCTGTGGCCATCATATAGAAAATTGCCTAACATCGATATCCTTCGTAATCGTTCTTCAAAAATAAGTTGGGATACGTTTTCAATGTTTGAAAGGATATAATATGCGAAAAAATATACGATATTGTCGTTACCTGCAATACCAAGTATAACATCGTGTAAGTGTAATACACACAACAGCAATATAAACGATACGTAAGCAGAGGAGTCATAACCAGTTTGCCTTAGAGTACGATAATCTGCGTAATTTCTATGTTCGAAGTGCGCATGGTGATATGCATACCACACAATTTTACTCACACAATTCCTGAAAAATACCCTACCTCGTAACTTCCTCTTTGGAAACTTTTCGTTCTGTGTGATATAGTCCATCGCCTCATGATAGTGTTCCAGAAGACGATGATCTAGATTCTCATTCTCAAATGCAGTCTCTATCTCTTGAATCAAAACAGATTTTTTAATAGTACCATAATCAGGGTGAACAAGTTCCTGCGCGTTCCTATCGTAAGACAGCATAACGGATTTAATATGTTGTGTATTACTTCTCAAACTTTATATGCTTCAAAAAGATCTAATTTTTGTTTGAGAAATGAAAAAAGCGTAGCCCTTTTTAGGTATTCGTTATACGCCCGAACTATAAAATGATAAGACCTACAAGAAGTGCACTGAACGCCAAAATAACATAGGCTTGGTTTAAACGGACATTCTCCGCCTATACCTCGAAAAGGTCTTACGCCATTGACGAATGCGCGAAACAATAGGTCAAGAATTCGCGAATAGAGTATGTAATGTTTCGCCAATGTAGTTGAAAACTCTTGTAAATATACGTACCAGTTCACACATCTCCTCACAAGATCGTCACCCAATTTCAAACCAATCATAATAACAGTGTATATAGTTGTCATGTCATCCACATCTAAACTTTGGACTATCGCTCTGTAAATTAAAGTACGATTTATATCTAGCAAGTTTCCATACCTCTTAGTTTCGCGATAAATAGGACTAAAGGCCAACATCAAAACAGTGAATAATTTCAGAGAAATACCTCCTTTGTCTAGGAAATCAAATATCTGAGAATAAATCTCCTTGTAGTTTAAAGAACTACACTCATTGGGGTTTGTTACACACTTTTCTGCATTGGAAAATAAATTCAACAGATCTTTATCGCGACTAAAAGCTCTCTTCTTAAGATTTTTCAATACATAATCCTTTGAAATGCCAAAGTAACCGAACTTGGCATTGTATACAGGATTCGTATACTCGTTGTTCTCAATGATAACGTTCTGCATGAGTTACAAGTAGAAATAACATATTCGATAGAAAATATAGGTTTTTATTGTTTTGAATTGAGGTACCTGCGGATATAAGTGCTAAGAGGCATACCATGAGGAGAAGAAACTGTCGTTTTCCCGAAGGCAAGCTGACGTGTGTCGTAAAGCCTTGTAATGGCATCTTTACGTTGTTGTTCCAAAATCTTGGCCTCTTTTTCGAGTTCTTGGATTCTTTCGACGATACGAGTATACTCACCGTGCGCTTTCAGGTGTTTTTCGGCAGCGTCTTTGTCGATAATAGGAGAAACAGTTTTGAGATGAATAACCATCTTTTCTCGTGTAAAAATCCATAGAATAGGATCTGAAAGTTTGAGAGTCATGTCTGGAAAGGTATACTTCATACTGTACGCTTTATCACCGACGTAAGGTAAAGACGCAAGATGGATCATAACTTCGTAAAGAGATACTTCACTACTGAAGTAAACTCGTGATTTTGAAGAGTGATGACGTTCATGAATTTCTAAAAATAATTCTACCATTTTACGATGAAGAATAATAACGTAATGTTTTTTTATTCATCGTAAAAACGCAAATTTTAGAAATTATAGTTTTTCACATTTCCATGATTTTGGAGGATAGTATCCTTTGTATATCGTCTTTCCGTTTTTTAGAATTATACTTGCTTCTCCAGTTCGAAGATGATGTGCGTAACATAATCTTCGTTGTCCTTCTACATCACCTTTCAACCAATATCCCATTAATTCCGCAATCTCTTTGCTATTCCAAGAGAACATGCCCGCGTGAATACTTCCATATGACATTTTTACAGTGGATCATACGAAGAAAAGATAACTCAAAAAAAAATGTGTCGAATTTCACTTTAATAAGTCTCCGTTAGTCGTCTGAATCGGTTAGTGATTCTTCTGTAGAATAAATTTCAGCTTCGTCTAATAGACAATCTAACGATGACACCAAAGATTTAAGTTTTCTTAGACATTTCAAATCTTTTTCATTTTCTTTGAGAGTTCTCGCAGCTTTTGCTCTGGCTAAATTACCTACCCTTTCAGCTATTTCAACATCGTCTTTGGCATGAATCTCCACATTACGCAACTTCTCTTCATAAAGAGCAATCGATGATCGCAGGTCACGTACCTGATCCTGTAAGCGAATAACCTGTTCTTCCATTTCTTTTAAATTTTGTAGTAAAATAGGAGAAGCGTATTCGATTGAAGTCGTATCCTCGCTTTTACGGAGACCTAGGTTTATACGCGATTGTTCGAGAAGCGCATTCTCTAAATCAACGACAGTTTCAGAAAGGAAAGTATTGTGTTGTTGAAGAATTTGGTTCTCTTCTTTATATCGAGAAATTTCAAGTTCTGCTTCATCAGGCCATGAAGCAGAAAATTCTGACATTTGCGTTTATGGTAAAATACCTTGATATAGTTGTTGCAACTCTATATTTGTAATTTTTTCACCATAATATTCTGTATGCGTAATAGGAAGGCTGGTTCTTATCCATATACGCTAATTTACCACTTTTAAGACGAATAGCGGCATGACGCTTACGATAACGTTCTCTTCTTTTAGAGTCTTTATGAATCAAAAAATCTTCCATACCTCTTGCGCCAAAGTGAATCTCCTTTGCTTTGTACACAACGTATAATTTTTTAGTTGGACGTTGAGAAGAGTAAGGTGTGGGTAAATTTAACCTTTTAGCAACTATTCTCGCTTGTTGAAGCTTTGGATAAACATACATCAAAAATAAAAGTTAAGAAATTGAAAATGTAATTTACAATATCTCAAAGATGAAATATTAGTAAACAGAGACTTTGCAGCATTAGATACCCCATTACACTTCTAGTATTTCACTACTACTAAAGCGAAATTCGATCTATTTTTGAGGCACCTATCCGAATTCGTGTAAATACACTGTGAAATGTTCACTGTGAGTGAAACGCGTAAGGCGTATCGCCAGCTTATTCGCTTCGTAAAAGGCCTTAAGCACAAAAATCATCTTGATGCCACCGAAATACAAGATCTCTATTTCCATCTTGAATGTGGATACTTGTATAATGACAGGTGGCCTGTGCATTTCAAGATGTTTGTCGACGAAATACCTTATCGTACTTCTTTCGTAACGGCAAAAGAAGGAGTGATTTGCGTAGTGAAGGAACTAGTCCAGTTACAAGAAGATTATTTTGTGGGTCCCGATTATTCAAGGATGAAAGGATATGGTCAAGTGCTCTTTGAGAAGAGAATGATAAATGCTGCGATATGCGGAGCTATCGTAGGACACCAGAAAGAAGTGATTGACTACTTGATTAGTCTTCCGCCAAGACGTATTACTACGAAAGTTGATGATCTTGAGATTGGAGTTGACGTCATCAGAAAGTCGTACGAGAAGGGTTATGATATGATTGACTATATCCTCCAACTTGATCACCCCGTAGGAGACGTTCTTATGAATGCCATAGAAAATTGCGCTTAATTACAATAAAAATATCATGCATGTATCGAGATAATCTATGACGTTAAACGCACTCGCATGTAAGTAACAATCTTAAAATGGCGAATTCATCGATAACGTTTGATCTGTGTTGCGACATAACAAAAGATGAGATTACATTAATCACCGTCGATTTTGGCAAACTACTTGGTCTACAAAAGTTAACATTCTTTCAACCGAATAAGTTGATGCTGAAAGACCTCAAGAATCTTAAATCTGGAAATACTTTAGTTGGCGTAAAGCAAGAATCAAGATTGCAGAGTGGATGGTCGATTGCTTACGATCAGGAATACGCAAAGTATTTTCTGACGCAAAAACACATTTCGTCTTTGAATGGAGGTATCGCCGAAATATACGGTATGGCAACTTGCGTATGTTTACCTACGAGGGAATTTGAAACTGCTATCAGCAACATCATCGAATTTTTAGAAACATTTAGGGCAAATAGTCCTGGAACGCGATTAAATGCTATCCGCGTTAAAGCCAAAGAGATTGATCTCGAATGCTCTATTGAAAGAGATGGAGATGTGTGCGATATTAAGTTACTCGTAAACGTCGATTAGATTAGAATTTAAAAACTTACAAAAATGGAATGTATTTTTGTAAATAGATACCATCGGAAAAATGGCTGCTGATGCTACTGTTGTCAACGTGAAAACGGAATATATCCGCCCTCAAGGGTATAATACGCTTCGAGAATGGATGAAAGACCCGAGGAACGTCTATATTGGAAGAAAAGGTATTGTTTTGCTTCCTACAGAATCTGACCCTACTAAAAAAGCTCGATATCCTCCGATCGATAGTAAGTTCGCCAATCCTTTCAAAATTCCTAAAGAAGTCGTCAAGATCCAAAAGCATGATTCAAAAGTATACCACGATCTACTTGACAAAATTTTGGTCGAGTACGAATCGTACCTTCGTGAAAAAATCCGTGTAGGTACGATTACTAGATCTGATATCGAGTCTTTACGAGGAAAAAGACTTGGATGTTGGTGCAAAGTACCCGGTAGTGAAGTTAAGTGCCATGGAGACGTCCTTTTGAAAATATTAAACGAATAAGAGACTACTACATCATTTTTTTTTGAGATACGTATATTAAACTGAGATTTACTAAAATGACGACTATCACGTTTGAAAACAGAGACGAAGTACTCCAACTCATAGAACGACGAGATGAGTTAATGGACTACTTCACCCGTGAAGGCGCGATGAGTAGGTGTCCCCTTATCGACCAAAACATGAAGAATTCTAAATTCATTGCTCGTGGTGCAGGTGGAGAAGTGAGAACCTTCATTCTTGGTGTTCCTGGCGATACAAAACAATACGTCGTTAAAAAAGTCCGTAATAACGGATTTAAACGTCAAAAGGGAAAAGTACCCATGAGAATACCAGAAAATTTCAAAGATGGTGTACCGCTTTGGTTTATTGCGAATTTCCATGCTAAATCACCTGAGTTTATCCCGCAAGACCTAACCATCGCTGTGAATGGCGGAGACAAAGATAAACTATATCAACCTGGTGGCAAGTATTTGTTAGCTGCACGCGAAGCGGAATGTAAGTTGTACTACCCGCTTACAATGCACAAAAAGTATTACGCTTTGAGTATGGAAGGTCATCATAATAAATACACATTCTTTGATACCAAAAAATCATTCACGTACCCTGCAAATAGCTATTTGTGTAGTGAAGAGGCGTATCCAGAGTATACGATCGGATTGTTGTGTGCCCGACTTGCAGAACAGGGTAAGTGTGCAAACTTTATCGATATCATCGGTTTCAGTATGTGTACGCAAAAACCGGGTGAGACAACAAATCAAGAAGTAGATGAAGAAGATGGTGAAGAAGACGACGGAGAGGGTGAAGGTGATGATGGACAGACGAGGATATACGACTATACTTTCATGGAAAAAATCCACGGATCTATCAGAAAAAGATTTACGGAATACGTTATGAATGTCGACAATCCTGAAGAGATGGTTGACTCTATCATTATACAGACATACTTTGGAGTATCAGCCATGCAACGCATTCTTGGAATTCAGCACAATGATCTTCATGATGACAACATCATGTTTCAGGATATCGCCAGATCTAAAAATGAAGGTCACGATGTGAAGTTTGGTGGTGAAACGTTGGCGGATGCAGATTACTTTAGTTACGAAATTGACGGCACCATGATATACTTTAAGAATTACGGCCTCATTGCAAAGATCGCCGACTTTGGTTTTGCGATGAAGTACTCTCGCCCTTTCATCGGAAGAATGGATGTTGCGCAGATGGGTTACAAAATAATACCTGGATGGAGAGATGACTACTATGATATGACATTCTCCGCAAACCACTTGTTTGGGAATTTTGGAGATAAATCTAGGATGTTAAGCAAATTGTATGCAAAGATGCTTGATCCTTTCGATTCTATTTCTAACGAAGGAGATACTGTCGAGACAGTGTATAAAAGGGCGAGAGTGGTACAAAGCAACCTGGAAAAACTGTATGCTAATGGACGTCCTAATTTCGTGGGACTTGCAAGACATGCATGGGAATACCTTGTTGATCCGGACATTATGGGACCCTATCTTATTAAGCCTAAAGGAAACGTAAAAATTGTATCCCTTGGTTCTCTTAAAGTTTCAGACTACCACCCCGAGTTTGCAGGCGTCGATTCTCAACCTTTGAAATCGTTTACCATAGACGATATCCGCCAATATCAACCTCCTATTCTTGACGTGGTACAGGTATCGCGAGAAAGCCCTAAACCTTCTTCGTCAAGTCGTAAGTCATCCCCGAAAAGCTCTCCAAAATTAAGCCCTAAGACGCAGAAAGCGATGAAAAGATTAGATAACGATTTAAAATATATCCGAAAATTGGGTGGTCAACCTATACCCGCATCAGACGTTTTCGATAACATAATGTGGACGCTTAAAAACAAAAAACTTATGAACCTCGCGTTCTCTTCAAACCCTGAAATTCTTCAACATAAGTACGCAGAAGAGGTACGTAAGCTTGTCGAAACATGTCTTAGTATTCTTAAAGATAAAGGCTCGGAAATGACGGTATCTGAGAGTGACATGCAGGTTCTTCGTGATCTACAAACTAAGGTAAATAAAGTAAGTGTGAAGTCCCCGAAATTAAGTCCTAAGACGCAAAATATCATACAGCGTCTTGAGAATGATCTAGTTGAAGAGGATAAGGGTATCAAAATCCTCAGTAGAATGGCGCATCTGGGTTATAGCCCATTAGATCCGATGATAAAAATCGCAAGTGTAACCAAGGATGAAAATGTAATGAGCGTCATATCTTCTTCGAATCCTGAAATTGCCAAACACCAATTTGCAGCAAGGAAATGCAGATTGCTTGAAATTGGATTTGACGTGCTCAAAGGACAGAGCGCAACAAATCCGATCTCTGAAGACGTACGCAACGCTCTTCTTGTCGCATATGATAGATTGCGACTTATTGAGGATCAACAAAATGCCAAGAAGTAAAAATTACAAAGATAAAGCTGTCGCAATTTATTTCTGAAATTAATTTCAGAAATATGGAATGGCCAAACTTTAAAATTCCGACCTATATTCCCTTCAGTAGGTTAATAGTGAAACTCAATAGTTTAGTAACGGGATCTACATTGCGTAACTACAAAAACCAAGAAGAAATAGACAATTTATTATCAAGGTTAAGCCCTGAAAATTTGGGAAGAGTCGCACACGAAACATTTAAGAGCAGAGATGACAATACGTATCGAATATTCAATGTTTTGGTAAAAGTGTGTTCCGGGCATTGTGTTAGAATGCTTATCGAAACGTACGGTGCAGATCCAAGCCTTCAAGATATAGAAGGGCGTAACGCACTAATTCATGCTGTACATAGCGATAACACATCCACTGCGAAAGTAATTTTGGATATTGGAAAGGTTGATATTGAATGTACTGATGTATATGGAAACACGCCTATATGTTTTGTACAGTCTGTCGAGATGGTTGACCTTTTAGTACAACACAACGCTAATGTTCGACCTGCAAAAAATTTAGGAGGGCCACTATATCTGTTATTGTGTACTGCGCTATTCGATGTAGCTTTAGCCCTCGTAAATTACGGTGCGGATGTAAACGAAGCGGGAGGATGTCCTGTAATAGAGTTATCGCTGAAACACTATCGTGGACATCCAATAGATTCAAAATTTATCGAGGTGTTATTTTCCAAGGGAGTGGATTGTACCAGAAAAAATTTATACGGATATAAGACTCTGATGAGATATGCGATAAACGCATGTACCTATACAAAAGAGTACAATTTCGTAGATACGATTCTCTCTAGAGGTTATGTACCCGAATATGAAGATTTTTGCTACGCCATCAAAGTCAAAAACGTAAACCATTTCTTATCTATGTTTACCGTGGTCTATTTCTTATATCGTGACGTGCTCTTCCTTGATAAAACCGAAGTACCTAGTCTTATCGAACAGTGTGATAGTTACGGATTGAGGGATATAGTCTACTTTTTAATTTGCGTTCTACAGGATGTAAAACACGACAAGAGTGGTGATAGTGCATACGCTATCATTGTGAACAATATCAATCCTGATTATCCGACTTTATTCGATATGTTATACGCTAGATGTAGATTATATGATAGATTTGAGGTGTTGTTCCCAAATAAAAGACTTGCACTTTGTTAGTCTATTAAGTTTGATTCAATTTCTTCACGTTCAGGAGATAAAGGAATAATTAATTCTTCTAGGTCTATATCGTTGTGCTCTGGGGATAGAGACAATATGGGAGGAGTGAGAAGTGTTGACCTTGAAACGTTATACGACGATAACGTCTTTATGACCGTATTATTAAGATTGTATTCAACGTAAGTTACGTTATAGTGATTGTCTTTGGCGTATACAAACAACAGTGTAGATTGTGAATAGTATTTTACGAGATTCTGTAAAGTAACGAGTTCAGGAGATTGTAGATATGTTCTTGTTAAATAGGTAAAGTCGATGCGCGCATCACCTGTCATCCACACCGCAAATGTCATTCCTATATCTTTTATGATATTACTAGTATCCGACCAAACCTCATATGGCGTAATACCCGCTTCAAATAATTCTTCTTCTAACAATTCATACTCTTCTGTAACGGATTTTGTTGATTGCGGTTTTCCACATACCCATTTTGATAGAGGCATACACCCAAGTAAATTCGCACGCCATACCATAGGGTCTACATGATGAAAGACTGTGACAAGTGAAGTAAACGACAGCGTAGAAAAATAAAGGCCAAAGCTGATAGTAGTTTGAAGTGCCATCACCACAAAGAAGCCAGGTCTTTCTATAGAAAATTCACTAATTAAATGCTTTTTTAACTTTTCAAAAAATCGTGAGTGTAAAATAATAATACAACTCAGAATTTTAAAATGGCTCTTTCAGAAAAAGAACGTATGATGCTCTACCTCCTTCTCGCTATTATTGGCGTTTTGGTTGTTGTTTGGTTTATTCGCGACCTTCGCGGTCGCCGTCACCAACGACCTCATTTATCTGGCCTTCATATGCCCGTCCTTAGCGACCAGCAAAAGATGGCCCTTCGAAGCCTTGGCATTAAGGATCTCAGTGAACTTCGAAACCTTGGCGAAAGAGATCTCGCTATGCTTCGTAACCTCGGTATCAAGGACATCGATAAACTTAAAGCCCTTGCCGAGAAGGATCTCCCCGCACTTCGAGCTCTTGGTGTGAAAGATCTTGCCGCTCTTAAGGCAAAATATTGCCCTGTCTGTCAAGATTCAACAGGAGAGTGTAACTGCCCTCCTCAAGCTGATTGCCCTCCTTCTCGTCCCACTGCACAGGATGCTCAAGCTGCATGTGCCGGTCAAGACCCCACTCAAGGCGTACCGTGGACAGCCGGCTGTATCAACTCTATTTTCAGCGTATACGGATGTAATGTTCCTTACCCTGATCCTAGCACCACTCCTGATCAAATCCTCTTCAACGTTAACCCTAACTATTCCTATTACACTCTCCAAAACATCAATGATGTTGCCCGTCAATATGCTACATGGGATGATGATGTCCATCGTTCCGAATGTTATGGTGTTGGTGGCGTCCCTCTTTCAGAGATTCCTCTTCAATAAAAGACAATTCCAATTTCAAGTTCTTCATACTCAAATAAAGTATGAAGTTATTTTCATTTCTTATTTACTTGCTTCAGCGAGTGCTTCAAGTTGCTTAGGAGATAATTTCCCGGCTAATCCAGTTAACCAGTCAGATGCTTCACCTTTCATGGTGTCTTTTGAAGAGTAAATGTAGATAATCAAACACACGCCTAATAATCCAGCTGAAAGACCGGTAATTAGTGCGGCGTACATCGAATTCTTATGACATTTCTCGCCTTCTGCTGCCGTACACTTCGTTGGATCACCATTTTTTCCACAATCTTTGGTTTTGTCAGAGGCCATCGCCGAAAAGATCATGGTCGTGAACAACAGAAGGATCACGATGATCATGAAAACTACAAGCATAATATTGGAAGCCATTTTTTTTCTATTTTCAAGAATGCTTTATTTTTTTATCCAACACAAATTTTTCTCACAAAAACTAGGATTACCTGTATTATACAAACTCAAGAGCTTTATTTTTGTATACGTTCAGATACGTACCGTATTTTGAGGATCATCTTAACTGGAACTCGTATATACGAATTACGTCATGATTCTTCCACAATAACGTAGAACCTGATGTTGCCTTATGGCACCCAATGCCTTTATTGAATTGTAATGCGGATTACGTCGTGAGATGATTCTTCCACAATTACGTCATACTCGAGATACTTGAAATATTCGCATATGATCATCTCCACCTTATTGCGATCGAAAATCTCGGGAACGATAAACGCCACTTCGATTTTACAACTCTTCATGGCTTGTGCATCTTCTTGTAATTTTTTAGAAAGTTGGAGCAAAACGTCTTCATAGTGTTGTTTCAAAAACGCCGCGCGCTTGTTATGGATAGTTGTGATATACTCTGATCTACTCATGATACGTACGGTATCACCATGTGTTATACGCGAAGAAGGTGACGTTGCCATGATCATCGACTCATTTTCGGGAGAGGTCGATATATTAATCACTTCGCCTCCAGGAGTTCTTCTTAGTATCGGAAAACTCGAAAGAAGCATTCCAGTTTTAGGTTGCATTATCATTTATAAGAGGGGTGTGATGTTCTCACTTTGTAAAAATGTCAGTTACTATATAATAAACACTTTATATTGCTAAAGAAGATACGATGCAACGACCCTCTTCATCCTTAACTTTAAATGATATGATTGTGCGAAAGATATGTGATCGGATGCCTGTTTACCCCCGTTTAGAAGATCCGAAACTTTCGTACAATTTATACAGGCGTAAGGAACTGTACGATTACAAATTAGATCCTCCTTCGAAAGAAAATACGACGGTTGCTCCGACCGCATCCACCTTCACTCCGCTTAAGACGCAAGAACTGGAATCACGTATTTTCTCCCCATATACACCTTACCGTAGAGCTATGTTTTTTCATGGCGTGGGTACTGGAAAATCTGCATTGTTTTCCATGATCGTCGAAAATAATAGGGCGTACCATAATGCAGTATCAGAGGGGTTGGCGCGTAAACCGGCTCTCATTCTTTCTCCCAATCGAGATATTCTCAATAATTATCTCAAGGACATCCGCAGAGTAGGTGATTACGAACCGCCTACGGATCGATTCACGACTCAAGAATCTCAGATGGAAGCCGTCAGATCTCTTGTAAAATCCGCGTATGAATTCCAGACGATTGGTACGTTTATTAACCTGCTTATTCGTACCAAAAACGAATCTGAAGAAGCATGGAACGAACTTATCGAAAACTACAGTGCACGCATCATCGTTATCGACGAGGTCCATAAAATCAGTACGGCCGGCGAGAGAACAGAAGAAGTGCACGTTGGTACCGAAAAACAACGATATGATAGAATGAATGAGTTTCTACATGAAGTACAAGGATGTAAGATATTTCTATTGTCCGCAACTCCTGTTTGGGATAATATATCAGAATTTCCCATGCGAATGAATCTTATACTTGATAAAGAAAATCAACTGCCCTTAGATTTCCAAAACGCCTATTTTAACACAGACAACACCATCAAAAAAGACAAGTACGACGAATTAATGAATAAGATAGGCCCTTACATCTCTTATATCCGCCCGGATGAGTCAGATGTAAAAAAAATATATGAAGGTGAAACCAAGAAGGAATGGGGTGTAGGGTATACAAAAATCAACATCTCGAAAGCTAGTTCGTATCAGGAGTATTGGATTCCTAAATTAAAGGAGATCTCTCAATCTTTACGCGGAAAAGGGACTCGAACACCTTTTTCAGATGCGGGAAGAACAGAAGAGATATCGGCATCCAATTTCATTTTTTGTGGAAACATTGGTATAGATGATAATTTTTGTGACGATGGGTGTTGGTTGGGAATAGATTTTGCTGAACATACAAAAAATGACGATTCTCCGTATAAAGACAATTGGCCATGTCTGAATTTTTATCACAAACATATCACAGTAACCTCGCAAGGAACTACCAAAAAATTTAAATATAACAGTGAAAATTTAGGAAAGTACATCAGGAATAACATAGATGTTTTTGCACCTAAAATTAAACGCTTTATTGACATTTTAAAAGATAAGGGTGCATCACAAGAACTCGTCTTTGCTTATAATGAAGGTGTTACACAACCAGGAGGGTGCTATAATATGGGTCTGATACTCCAATTATTCGACTGGAAATGGCTATACGTCAATCCATATACAAATACAAGAAAAGTAAAACAGAATACGCGTCTTTCGACTGCTGTAACTGCATTATCAAAGACAGCTCAAAGATCAAAAAGCAACACGCTAAGCATGCCCAGAGAAAACAAGACGTTTATCGTATTAACCGGCGATATTATGTCCCCGAGCGACAGGGGACTTCTTCTTCAGGAATTTAATAATCAACTTAATAACCAATTTAATGGCAATCGGAAAATCAGGTTGGTAATCGGGTCACAAGCAATCGGTACAGGCATCGATATTAAAAATGTCAGACAATTTCACGTAATCAGTGCACATTGGAACAGGTCTGCCATCGACCAGGCCGAGGGTCGCGTCTATCGTACAGGATCGCATGCTGATCTGAAAGATGATCAAAAATATCTCAAAGTATATAATCATGCTCTTGTATTCGAAAATGATCCCAAACACGGTATAGACATCGAAATGTATGTAGAGAACGAGAATAAAACAGCCCCCTTGGCAAACTTGGTTAGACTGATTAAGCGTGCTGCTTATGATTGTCCTCTCACCTATAAACGTAATGTTTTAACGAAGGACGAAAAGAATACGTTGGCATGCGACTTACAAGATGATTGTAATTATGAGTGTAGGGGCTATCCTGGAGATTTAATTGATAGAACGACTGATGTATGGTCATATATTGTAGAGCCAAACAAATTCATAACCTCAACGGCGATAGAGAACTATTCATCTAAAGAGACTGCAGCAATTGAAGATCAGATACGCGAGATATTTGCCCGAAAGTTCTCAATAAATGAAAAACGACTTGTAGACTCCCTTATTTTCGATAGTAACGAAGATATACCTGGATTCAACCACGGAATTGCAAGAAGTGCTTTGCGTCGTATGAGATTGAGACGAGTTCCCATCATAAACAAATATGGCTTTGTGAGTTACCTTGGAAATTTTGGCGACGTATGGTATCTTACCGATGACCCCTATCATACTCTTTACAGCGACTTAGAATCCGTGAATGTCATTCGTGCGATGTATGATAATAATCTAGGTGAAATTCTTGACGTCGAGTCTCTTTCAGTTCCTGTATCGTGTGATAAGAAAGACGTACCTATTGACATAACTTCAATAGGGGGTAAAATTTGGGAACTATTCAATGGTGAGAATGCGTATTCCCAAGATCTTTACACAAATCTTACAGGCATCAAAACAGGAGACATTGGTATCAAGCTCAATGAGTTAATTTTACAAAAATATCTCGAACGGGAGACATTAAGACACGGAATAGGTGCTTCAGCGAATCCTCTTGAAAAACTAAAGAATTTCGTTCTTACGCGTAGGAAGAAAGACTATTACGAAATTAAAGATGGAAATACCACCATAGGTTTTTTTCATATCGCTTACGGAGACAAGAAAGACATACCAAAGAATGTTAGTACCGTAAATCAAGATGAACTAAATAAAAAGGAAATTAGGACGCAACTAACCAAATATATTAAAACTATAATGGGGAGAGAACCTCCTGTTGTCAAGAAAGTGAAACCCGACCAAGTCGAAGACGAAATCGGTCTTGTTGTCGAAGTTGACGATCGCGACGAAGCGGTAATCGCAAAATATGCAGAGACGATTGCAGAATATGTTCAGGCTAACAACATCCGCCCTGATCCTCTTGACAAACTTTTACAAGCTGATTTGCGTACTCCTCTCAAAATCATAACATCGGATCACTTAGCATGGAGAACTGTTAATAAAGGATCGGATCACTTAGCATGGAGAACTGTTAATAAAGGGTCGGGTGACGCAAATCTCTGTTTTATTTCAAAACAGACTGCATCCACTACGAATATTACGGATAATACTGAACATTATGGACAGTTACGAAACAAGGTATTCTTTATAATCCCACCCAGTTCTAAAATTATAGAGACCCAAGAAGAATCTTCATCATCTTCTTCGTCTTCGGGTAAGAAGGTCGTCAAAGGAAAGAAAACATCTGCTAAAACAACAAGTACGCGTACTAAAACAGGACAAAAATGTACCTCTATTTCTGCTAAAATACTACTCGAAATAATAGTAGAAAAGGATATGATTACGTTTTTCGCGGAGAGGATGGATATATTCAGGGAAATGATAGGAAAGGACGCGGAAATTAAAGTTTTTGGTCAAGCTATCACAGAAGATTCTATTCATTTAAATTTCGACGGTGAACCGTGTAGCAGGCAAAATGTTGAAAAGTGTAAGGAGGTGAAGAAGATTATGGGTATGGCAGGGTTTTATGACAAAAATGTAGTGAATAAATTGAAAATCCTTTACTATTTCACTTTAAAAACCACCGGGCGAAAGCAGCTGTGTAATCTTATACAAAGGTGGCTCGAAATGCATAATCGCATGAAATAGAAATATGCGCTATTATTCTTATCCTAAATGCTTTGCATTTAGGATATTCTAAGGTTCAAGGTGAAATCCTCATGGTTTATTGGGTATTTAGGAGATGGGGATTCTTGGATAGGTAATCTTTGATGTTCACCACCAACTTTCTTTTTTCGACACTCTTGGATTCTCTTTTGGTGGAAGGGTCGACGATGCCTCCACATCGTAAGATATGGTGCGCCTCTATTACCGACTTGATCGTGTAGATATCTGCACCTCGTTTGAGGAACCAATCTCTCTGTGGTACCCAATGTTTTTCGAATGCGTGATATTTGTCAATGATAACGTATACGATATTATCTGTTTGGCGGATACGACCTTCCATTTGACGTACGTCTTGCGTATCGGCTGCAATAATGAGAAGATCTAAAGTTGGATCATTTAATGCTGTACCGGCTTTCTTTACTCCTGCTACCAGAATGCGTTTAGTCTTGTCCCATTTTTTCTTTGTTCCAATGAGAAGTTCCGCTGATTCTCCTACTTCCAGAAGATAGTTGTATATACTCCGCGCCATTTCTTTCCTATCGCATAAAATCATGATCTTGTTATTTGGATGACTTACCGCGATGTTAGCAATTTCCTTCCACCTGTCCTCCATCATCGTTAAGTCGGATATAAACTTGGACCATTTGACAACCTCTTTCCCCTTGACTGTGGTGTATTCGATGTCTGCAGGGCAATATTTCGTCTTGTATTTAAATACTGTAAACTTTTTGACCTCTGTACGAATGATGTAATCCTCTGGACCTCCAAAATAAAATTTCAACAGGCCGTCAAGACCGTCTTTACGATCAGGAGTAGCGCTCAGTCCGACAACGTACATTGGTCTAAAACGTAATAATGAATCCGTAAACGCTTTTTCAGAACATATATGTGCTTCATCAATAATTACAAGCCCTATATTTACGAGGTCATCGGGATTCATCTTTGCGGCCTTCATAATGCCCATAATATATACGTCCGCTTCAGGATCCAATTTAGCTTTACCCTTCACGATCTGTACTTTTGCTTTACCTCCTGTAAATTTCAGAAACTCTTCTACCCATTGTTCTTTGAGCGTATCGTTGGAACACAACAACGCAGTTTTGTGTTGTAGGGTACACGTTATATAGATAGCTGTAGATGTTTTTCCGAAACCCGTAAACGCCGCGATAAAAGCAGCATGTTTTTCGTGTAATCGTTTAAGTACTTGCTCTACGAGTACGGTTTGATCTCTACCTCGTTTCATAGGATCTGTTTCGGGCGTGAGTAGATCAAACGTGAACTTAAGGCGAATTTGCGGATAGTCATCGCTCTTATACGGAAAAGCACCGGGATTCGCTACCTCATATTCGTATAACGGAAGGTGGATTTCTTGATACTCATCGAATTTCAGATAGACTTTCAACGTTTTAGGATTCGTACAGTACGTCGTGGGTTTAGGTCTAAACCGATATCTTCTTCTTATAGCTCTCTTAGAAGTATTGTCAAGTAGGTCATAATCGAGAACTATAGCCATTGATTTCCAAAGAATTAACTTTGAAGAAGAAAGATTTTGTCTATTTTGAAATTGTGACTATTAAAAGAAAAATGAGTTCAAGAGTCGTGAAAAAGAGAGTAACGAAAAAAGTTGTGAAGAAGGAAGCTCCTAAGAGAGTCATTAAGAAAGAATCTCCTAAGAGAGTTGTGAAGAAGGAAGCTCCTAAGAGAGTCGTCCGCAAGTCGAGATATGCTAAAGAAGGTATTCCGGAGGAGTTGTTTTGTGGAACTTATGGTGGTGCACGTGCCGGTAGTTATCCTGTCAATACACCTGGAAGAGCCATTGCAGCTATGAGTTACGCAAGATATGCACCCAATCCTCAAGGTATCAGGGAATGTGCAAGACGTGTAGCCGCTTCCAAAGGGTGGGTTAACGAGAAGACAGGGCGTATCAAGAGAATTCCTAAAAAATGAACACATCCTTTCGTAGTTGTATGCCATTCTTTTTCATATCGGAGTTATCGATATGAAAAATAGTTCCAATTTTACTTTGAATGTCACTCTAATTGCGTTTATTGGATATGAGATGTCACTATACTCTTAACTTCTTCTTTTGATTTCGTAGCGTCAACGTATACTACTTTAGTATTCCCAAATACGAGATCGATTCCGGGCATATCACCTTCAATAGAGAATAAGAGTTGATATGCACTACGTACACATTTTTGGAATGGTACTTTTTCATGGATGTCATTGTGACCGTAATCTCCTCTTAAAGACAAGATCTCGGGATCTGCATCAAAGAAAAATACTACATCCGGTTTAGGAAGACCTACTTCAGAAGATATCGCCCATGATAACAATCGTGTCAATTCATCCGCTGAATTTTCAGAATAGTCGTTGGCGTACATATATCTAGCGATGGTATATGCAATACCCGAATACGAATATCGGTCGATCACTACGTTTATACCATTGTCAAGCATATCGTTAATTTCTGTTACGTAACGCCAACGATCCGCAGAAAACAGAAGATGTAAAGCTCTACTTTCTATTTCGTAATGACCTGAAAGAACTTCAGAAATCAACTTAGAAATGGGGTCGCAAACGTCAGAAGAGCGTCCAGACGGAAAACGCATTTTTTTAGCTCCCTCAATAGAAGATACTACAGTTGTTTTCCCCGAACGGTCGAGACCTTCAAATACATACAATTTTCCTCTTCTAGAAGGAATATCACGAAATGGAGAGTTTCCAGACATAATTTCCATCGTTATTATTTTTTGTTCTTTTTGAGGTTTTAAACGAAGAACAAAAATTTCAGATTTTTGCGAGAACTTCTTGTGAACTCTTTCAGGTGCTGGCTGATCGAAGGTAAGAGTTCAATCTCGTAGTATAATTGTCTGTAGGTGGAAAATTTCTGAAAGGATCGCCACGTAGCGCTTGAACGTACTCGTCAATGTATTTGTAGTCACCTTCATTATCGAGAAGAGAAACGTAAGCAGGATAAGGTCTATCACTTGTCCAGTCATTCGCATTATCGTAATTACGAGTAGAATACAATTCTGTTGTACGGTCTCTTGCGTCATGCTTTTTCATTACCAACAAGGTAACAAAAGTTAACGCGACAGCGGCAATAGCCAAAAGCAGCAAATATTGTGTTTGCGTTAACATCCTGAGTTTCAAGCTTTATTTTTACATAACTTCAAGACAATACAAAATTACATGTTCACATTAAGGACCATACCCTACAAATACATAAATTACACGTTATACCGAAAAAATGGCTTCTAGTTCTAGCAATGATATTCCCGACGATTTTTACAGCACCCCTATCACAATCAAAGATGTGATGGCAATGTTGGTGGTACCTGAAGAAAAAATCAGTCCCAACGAACGTCCTTTTGCTCGAGAGGCGATTAAGTGTAACAACGCGTTGTTAAGGGAGTGGAAAGAAAAAGTCCTTGATAAAATCGCCAAGGATGATCAGGTCGCTTCAGGCAGAGCGTTTTATAGCTGGATGTTGTTTTTAGAGGGTAAAAGCGTAACAAGGTTACCCGAATTGCGAGAACGCGGCGCGATTTATGAAGTACCCGACGAAACTATCCAATACTGGAAGTCGTTCTTCGAGGAGAAGAACGTCCCAGAGATGCACTCGTACGGTGCAGGTACCGTTTCATTCGGATGGCGTATCATTGAAGATCATATGAAGATGCAAGTTACTAAAATTATGTATGACCGTTTCTTCTCTCTGTCTGACGACCCATTAGATTGGGAAAAGAATCATGCCAACCACAAATTCCTTCAGACTAATTGTTGTGATATATTGTGGCCTCTTGAACAACTTCGTGTGATCAGAGAGAAAGTGATTACAATTCTTAAGATTCAAGTAGAGCCTTCAAAATAAGGCACATCGCATATTACGTATTGATAGTATTCAATACGTAAAAAATTACAACAGCGCGGCAATATTAAGTTATTTTCTTGTTGGTGAAAAATTAAATTATTGCAGTTGTTGATAAAAAATGCCATCATCACGGTTTACGTTCTATTTCGTTTTGGCACTGCTTATTTTTTTCGCATTGGTTTGGTTCATATCTTCACAGTATTCAGGAACTAATGAACGCTACAGTAGAATGGATACTATGCCGAACTTTACTAATCGTGAAAAGAATAGGACAGTGCCAACGCCCAAATGGTTTAACACGTTTGGGCCCCAGTTTGGTGTTCCCCGATGGATAGAGACAGATCCTCCTCAACCTTTTGTAGGCACAAAACCAGAAGATGAAGTATCTTTTGAAGAATTTACGGAGTCGCCCAAAATAGGAGAAACCTATAGTGTAGATACCAATAACGTACTTCCTCCTTTTCAGGTAGAAAACTCTACGTACTGGCCGTCGTATTATTACGCGTTTCCTTACGATAAATCAACTTATGCATGGCCTCCTGGCATGTTTAGCAGATCCTATAATTGGTATCCCGGTTTTTCTTCTGGTTCAGGAGAATCTTACTATAAACGTCCTACAGACGGTAATAGTCCTCGACCTCGTAATGCGTGGATTAGAAATGAGCTTCAAAACAGCGGTAAACCCTATTATTTTGTCTCCAATAGAGGAGAATACCAATTCAATCAAGACAATTATCGTGGCTTTTAGAGATACTTCAAGTTCACAGAAATTTCATATCGCTTTTGTTGATATGAAAACACAACGCGCTAAAATCTGTAATTTTCCTAAAATGTGAAAAATCATAAATTTTGAAATTTGCCTATTTTGGGCTGAAGTAGGTCCCTTCCCCCTCAATACTAACAAAAAAATCGAGTGCTAAATATAACTAATCCCTCTGAATAGTTACGTTGAAATGTCGTTGCAACAATATAAGTTACAGAAACTTCTACAGGAGGAAATGAAAGAGAAAGGAATGGTTGTAGAGGAAATTGAAGTTGAAGTTCCAAAAGGTGTCGTGACGCAACTTGATGCCCGACAATCTATTTTACACACGAGCGATAGAATTGCAACGTGTATTGACAATCTGGAACAATACGATGAAGTAACTCTACAACAAGCAAAGTTATCCAAACGAAAACTTAATACTTTGCGTCATCGTAATGATGACATTGATGATATGACTTCTTTCGATTTTGGAAAATTATACGAGCGCGAAAAAGAATTGTTAAGAAAATGCAACGATGCGTTGAATTTATTGCGCCTTTCTAATACGCCTCCACAATCTCCTTTGCGTTCAAGCAATTCGCTTTTGCGTAGTCGCAACTCTCCTTTGCCTTCCCCACGGGCTTCACTGGAAATTTCTCGTAATATTATATTTCCGACATTGGAATCTGATTTTTCTGATCTTTCACCCGACGTAAAACGAGAGTTTTTGAGTAGACTCCGTAATTATCTTGACGCTACGCTTTACACGACACATCGAATTTCTGTCGATGAAAATTCTGACGCTAAGTTATGTGGCTTTACGTACAAAACTATCCCGCCATACTTCACAAACAAGTTTCCACAAACACAAATCTCTTACGGCAAATCGCCATATGTCGTTGAATGGGTATTTGACGGTATTAAGTATCGGGCACCTTATCGCCATCCTCAATCCACAGAACCGCATAAAGGTTATCTTGAAATTGAATTGGAAAAGCGCTTCGCTTTATTTAGGAAAAACGTGCGTGCGCCGTATTATAGAGACCAGATCTCTACAACACTCGAGAAAGTAGATAGAGTGATTACAACTCGTACTCTTCCAATCGAACTTGGTCATCTTGAAGATGATTTCGGTTTCTTGGATCTTTACTTGATGCCCAACTCCACTATCGAGAAAAACGCAAGCGATCTCTACAAATTCATTACGAATTTTGAAAAACCTCTCAAGTACAACGTCAGCCAATTTATTCATTGGTACTTATCATCCAAATTTAACAGCGCTTTAATCTTCTCACAGTATTTTGCTGTCGATGCGACATTGGAAGACATCCTTGCTGAACTTATCTATGAATACCTTGTTCACCATGACGTATGGACAGACATTCAAGGTAACCTCTCTAACATCGAGTTGGAAGAAAAGATGAAGGATCCCCAGGTAATCGCTGACGATCGTGTTGAATTCAACAAAGATTTTGAACAGATCGCATTCGAAATTGAAAATTCCTACCGTGATTTGCTTGGACGGTATAACTATCCTCCTGAATTGGAGTTTAAGCCTGTTAAGAACTATGAACTGCCCCAGTCGGGCACTATCAGACAGATCTTGGAATCTTGTCTTCGTCCGCTCGTATTCCTCGACGACTTGGGTGAATACGCTCTTTTTTTCAAAGCGCAAATGCGTACAGGCTATTACGTGCTATCTCAATTTTACGAGTACAAAGATGAAAATCTTATCCTCTTGTTTCCCGAATTTGTTCTCCACTTTCTCAAAGAAAAGCAACATGACGTCAAGTTCCTCGAAATGGTGAACAAGAAAATATCTGATCTTTTAAGTTTCAAGGTCGACGAAGTATACAAGCGTCTCAAAAATAATACGCCTATTCGCACTTCCATCTCTATACAAAATTATTCTCGTTACGGCACCGATAATTTTTGGACAGAAAATACAAAACCTGCTATCGAGTCTCTCGCAGACACTGGCGTCTATTTAGGAGATCTATACAAACATTTCCGCGCACACATTCTTTCTACCCATATTTCGCAAAGCTATTCTGTCGACTTGGTCGATACAGATGCTATTCTCGACGAACTTGGAAAGTATATCATCACCACAAGATATGACACAGCAACTGGAAAAAACATGATAAACTATACTGCTATCGCTCAAATCGTAGCAGAAGTCGCCAAAAACGGCAAAAAGCCCAGGAGTTTCAATGACAAACTCTATAATTGTCTCCAAGAAAAGATTTTCCACACTCGATCTTCTAATACGTACGCAGGTAAACGCGGCCGTCAAGATCTTACTGAAACCTCATCAACCTTACAAGACGATTAAATGAGTTCCAGTTAAGAAGATCCTCTAAGTAACAATACGTTCAGATACGTATACAAAAATAAAGCTCGAACTCGTATAATTCTACAAAATAAAAAGTATGAAGTTTCAAAATTATGAAATATTATGAATGAAATAAGAACTATGAGGGTTTCTCATAACACCTATCATCAATTAGGTTCCCATAAGTGTAATTATGGGAACACCCAATCCAAAACGCCAAACGCACCAAAAACGCCTAACCTTAAAATTTCAGAGATAATCGTAATCTCAATTTCTACATTATTCTTGCTATTTGCGCTGATTGTCGATCTCATATCTGGTACGTGCTTCGGAATATCGTTGCTATAACTCTTAATCCCATTCATAATAAAATATAGAGTTTGGACTTATGCTTTTATTTGAGATCCCAATTAATTTCTTCTTTACCCCATTTCTTAAGTTGAGCATTAGCACGAGAAAAAGGACGATGTTCGACAAAGTCTGCTTCTTTCTTTCCACCTCCGTATACTGAAGCGACAGGATGAGGAGCTTCGATGATAAGGTGTTTCTTCGCGTCGAAAAACTTTTTATACGCAATGGCTTTTTCTCCCCACAAAAATACGACAAAGTGATCTTTTTCGGTATTCAAGTAGCGCAATAATGCTTCGGTAAAATGAGCCCATGGACCTTTTTTGCTTGAAGTGGAAGCATGTGATCCTGCAACACTAGCACGAACCGTAAGCGCAGTGTTTAAAAGCAGTACACCTTGTTCTGCCCAAGAGCTAAGATCACCGTTCTTTTTTCCAGTGGAGAAACCATCGAATTCAAGACACTTATTGATCTTTTGCAAAGAAGGCTGTAACTTCTTCCTATTGGGAAAATGACTAAATGAAAGACCCATTGCCGCTCCATAAGTGGGATAAGGATCTTGTCCTAACAAGATGCACCTTATCGCTTCTAAACGACACAATTCGAATGCACGAAATACGTATTTCAATGGAGGGAAAATCGTATGATTCTTAGCCTCTTCCTCTAAAAATTCAGAAGGTTCGTCAAGAATACCACCATCTATCGCTTCATCGAAAAAAGGTTCATAGCTTGCGATAGGGTTTTCAATGAGATAGTCGACGACTGTCGTCTTTTTCCAATTATACTCATCGTCAGTATCATCGAATTCAGAAAGTTCCATAGACGAAGAACTAGCATTGTCTTTCTTTACGACGACATCTTCAGAAGATTTATCGGCATCAGAAGAAGAACTAGCGATGACTTTCTTTACGACGGCATCTTTTTCATCATTCACCTTGATTTTCTGAACAGGTACGTCGACTGGATTGGTATCTTCAAACTCGGGATCGTCTTCGCTCTTTGCATTAGCTTCTTTCTTGAGTTGTTCTTTTTGTTTTTGCTTGACTGTTGCAAGAACGTCTTTTGCAGCTGAAACTTCTTTTGCGTATTCGGTATCAAAGTAACCAGAAGACATCATGACGTTATAAAAGTGACGATACTTTCCTTGCATTTCTTGTGCTGCAAGGAAACCCGTATTGAAGATCGCGTCATAAAACCATTTATACGCTGCGTCATCTCCTTGAAGGGATACTGTTTCGTGTTTGGTAGAAACAAGTATCTTCAATTCTTCAATACCACGTAAAATATCATCCAATTTAGAGAGTTCTGGAACTTCATCTGCATTAGCAACTTCCTCTTTAGGAAGTTCGGCCTTAGCTGCTTTGGGGTTCTTAACGCTTTTAACTTCCTCTTTAGGAGATACGGCTTCTTCTACCTTGGCTGCTTTGGTTTGATTAACGCTTTTAACTTCCTCTTTAGGAGCTTCTTCTGCCTTGGCGGCTTTGGATTGCTTAACGCTTTTAACTTCCTCTTTAGGAGATACGGCTTCTTCTACCTTGGAGGATTTGGATTGCTTAACTTCCTCTTTAGAAGTTGCTTCTTCTATCTTAGGTTTGGAAGAAGAAATGGGTACGCTTGCAGGTAGTTCGTGCAAGCGAATGATGGTCTTGATACCGTTGTTGTAGTTTGAAAAATTTTCGGCAAACCACATATCTACGTCGCTTACGCTGTAAGAAGCGTCCTTACTGATGGCATCCTCGGTGATAACTATCGTAACGTCTTTTAAATTCTTGATAGAGTAAAGTTTACCAAGACAAGCAATAATTCCAGAAGGATCAAAAGATGTATTTGTTTTGAGAGACCACAATAGAGCAAATTTCATATCACCCTTCTTTCCTGATAATTTCACGCCATATTTAGGACGACTCGCGATAGCCTCATCGTACGCCTCAATAAGGTGTTGTTGGTTGAGATCTTCACCTATCTTTTTCAATACGTGAGGATAATCAGGATCAACAACAAGCGCAACAAGCTGAGAATTAACGGCAGATAAATCGTTATAGGATAACATCTTTGAAATTTAAGGTTTGATTATTTTATTTAAGAATGAAATTTTGATTTTTAATTCCCAAGTTTTAAGGAACGACCACACGAAAATAAATGTCAAAATAACCTGGAAGCGTTTCTGAAGGGCGTTTGATCTTGAGAACGTCGCCAGGCTGTGCTGCGAGATGTCGTACCTGTACGTCATCTGCTTTTATACGCGGTATTTGCGATTTAGTAACCTTATATTCTCTTTTGATCGCTTTTATCTCTTGTTTAGTAGCGAATTCGTGCTTAGGTACAAGACGGTGAGTAGATACATTGTATTGTAATTCTAATAACGTGTACAATTGAAAATGTACATGTAATTTTGAAGCA
>Ga0172372_10002153_pt1 | contig 30249 bp, 27 predicted proteins | sample LakKiv5m_2_FD_114544 | JGI IMG/M metagenome (GOLD analysis project Ga0172372, IMG submission 114544) | Freshwater microbial communities from Kabuno Bay, South-Kivu, Congo - kab_092012_9.5m | ecosystem: Environmental > Aquatic > Freshwater > Lake | place: Democratic Republic of the Congo...
CGGGCGAGCGCGCTCGCCTGTTCGGCCACGTTGGTGGCGAGATAAGGCGTGACCCGGAAGCCGCGTTCGGCAAGTCGGATGGCGGGCTCCATGACGTCGGCCAGGGACATTCGGCCGAATCGCTCGAGACACGCGCACCAGCCCGCCAGAGCGCCGGGGACCGCGACAGCCAGCGCGCCAAGTTCGTTGGTGCGATTGACAGTGAGGCGGCGCGCTGCAATATCGGTGGACGCGATGGGCTGGTAGAGGTGCGGATGCGCAGCCTTTGGTGCGCAACCCAGTCCATCCAGGATGAGGTGTTCACCGCTCGCCGTTCGCACGTGCGTCAGCCCCCCGCCCAGGACCCCTACCATCATGGGCTCGACCACACTCAGTGCAAACAGCGCGGCGACCGCAGCATCAGCGGCATTGCCGCCCTCCAGGAGGATTTGCAGGGCCACGGCCGAGGCGACCGGATGGTTGGTGACGGCCACGCCTCGCGCGCCGCGTACCGACTGCCGCTGGCATTCGAAGCGGAAGCGACCCGCTGCAGGCATGGCTGACGTCATGGCAAGGGACGCCTGGTCAGGCGCCCGCCTTCAGTCGCTCGCGCAGTGCGGTCTTGAGCACCTTGCCGTAATTGTTCTTGGGCAGGGCGTCGATGAAGAGATAGCGCTTGGGGCGCTTGAAACGCGCGATGTGATCGAGACACAACTCGTCGAGCGATTGGCCCGACACCGTTGCACCAGGGCGTGTCACCACGAACGCCACCACTTCCTCGCCCCACTCGGCGTGGTGGGCGCCCACCACCGAGCATTCGAGCACGGCAGGATGATGGAGCAACACCTCCTCGATTTCGCGCGGATAGATGTTGCTGCCGCCGCTGATGATCAGATCCTTGGAACGGTCCCGTAGCGTGAGGTAGCCCTGATCATCGAACGAGCCCACATCACCGGTCCACAGCCAGCCTTCTCGCAGGGCGTTGCGGGTAGCGTCGGGGTTGTTCCAGTAGCCAGCCATCATGCAGTCGCTGCGCGTCACCACCTCGCCGATTTCGCCAGTGGGAAGATCGCGGCCATCATCACCGACCACCCGAATCTCGACACCGGTCCGGGCGATTCCCACCGAACCCAGACGTGCGAGGTGCTGTGCGCTGCCATCGCCCGAGTGATCGCGTTTGGCAAGGCCGGTGAGCGTCATGGGACTTTCGCCCTGGCCATAGAGCTGCCATAGCCGAGGCCCGAACACTTCGAGCGCCCGCTGCAGATCGCTCACGTACATGGGGGCGCCGCCATAGTAGAGGGTACGCAGACCCCGGTGTGCAGCGCGAACCGCAGGCGACTGAAGCAGCCGGATGACCATGGTGGGTGCAGCGAACATCGTGACCTGCGGATAGCGTTCGAAGGCCTCGAACACCAGGTCTGGCTCGAACCCGGGGAGCACCACCTGATGCCCACCGGCAAAGAGATGGGGCAGACCATAAAGGCCTGACGCGTGCGAAAGCGGTGCCGCGTGCAGTTTGGTATCGCCCGGTTCCACATGTTCGATATCGGCAAAGTAAATCCATGACATCGCCAGCAGGTTGCGGTGGGAGAGCATGGCGCCCTTGGGGCGGCCCGTGGTGCCGCTGGTGTAAAAGAGCCAGGCGATGTCGGTTGGCGCGCGCTCAACACAGTGAATGGGCGGTTCGTTCAGCAGAGCGCGATACGCCGCGCTTGGGACCACGGTGATTGACGGAGCAGGCACGTGTTGCGCAAGTTCAGGCGCGAGATCGGCCACCATGCGATCGCTGGTGAAGACTGCGCGCACCCCCGCATCACCCACAATATGGCTTACCTCGCGCGGGTGCAGCTTCGAATTGACCGGCACGGTGCACAAGCCCGCCGCCCAGCAGGCAAACAGCAACTCGAAAAATTCCGCCTGGTTCTCCATGCAGATCAGCACCCGGTCGCCGTCAACCAGCCCCAGCCGGTTGCGCAGCGCCCCCGCGAGCCTGCATACCCGGTCGCCGAGCTCGGCGAAGCTGAGGGTGTGACCGTTTCCTGTGACAGCGGGCGAGGTGGGGTGGCTGCGGGCGCGGTTAAGGAGATAGTGAGCGAGATTGGACATGATGATGGCGAAGGGAGTGTTGTAGGGGCAGGTTGGCGCCTGGGCCAGCTCAGCTTGATGCGATGTTGCGACGAATCCCAGCCGCAATGGTTCGCGACTGCTCGTGGGCAGCTCGCCTTTCTGCAATCTCTGCAGCCGACAGGCTATCCGGGTTCATGAAGCCCAGCCGCCAGTTGGGCGGACCCGACCAGCGCAACGGATTTTGCACGGTGGTCCGCGCAGCAGGCGCCGACTCCAGCACCCGCAGAGCGAGCTCGAGGGTGGCGTCCTGCGATGACGGATCGAACGGTCGCCCGCAGGCAGCACCCAGCGGAAAGTCGCTGAACAGGAATCGCGGCACGCCCACATATTCAACGATGTCACGCGCGCAGCCCATCAGTACAGTTGGAATTCCACCTGCCTCAAGGTGGCGCGCAACAAGCGATAGCGTCTGATGGCAGATCGGGCAGTTCGCCACCAGCACGGCCGCCTGTGCGCCGTCGGCGTAGAGGCGCTTCAGGACGTTGGGCGCATCGTTGTCGAGGGTGTGCCGCTGGCTGCGATTGGTGGGGACGCCAAGAAAATTCCCGGTGAGGCTGCCGATGCGATACCGGTCACGTGCTCTTCTCAGCGCGGGGAGCGGAAACCAGAGGTTTGGATCATCAGCGAGGTTGGCGCGGTCAACCCCCACGTGCGAGATTCTCAGATCATGGTCAGCTTCGGTCGAGCCCGCGTAGACCTCGAAGAATTTGGCGGCCGCGTTGTAGGGCGCTCGAACACTCTGGTCACCGCAGTCCGCCCGAAACGGCGCTGCCGTGGTGATGAGCGCAAGTCGCAATTCCGATAATGGTCCTGCCAGGGGGGTGAAGGGCACATCGAGATAGTGTGCATACCGGTACGGGTCACCGTAGCCCAGGGTCTGGTACCAGCGATGGGTACGTTCGATGTAGCGGATCGGCTGATCCCACTCGGGTGCGAAGACCGGTGCGAGGTCGGGCGCTGCCTGAGGACTGCCGTGGTCGGTCGTCATGGTGGAGGGTCTTGGTGTCTCGGGTCCAGAACGGCGGCAGAGCCTGGCTATGAAATCATCATGGTGGACTGACGGCATTCGATTTGCTCGACGCCCCGCCGCCGGGGGATTGCGAGCGGCACGATCTTCGCATGACGGGCGACCTGGTGCAGCCCCCGTGTCGGATCGTGCAGAATCACCCAGTTGTGTGACGAGTGACTGGCGATGAGGAGGTTCTGCCATGCATCCCCTGTTTGATGCTCCCGCTTCGCATCGGGCAGCCTGGCCGGCGCGTGTGCCCTGGCAGTTGCCGCGCTGTGAAACAACACTGTGGGACAACCTCGATATCACCGCGCGGCGTTATCCCGACAAGGCGGCCTTGATCTTTTTTGGTCGCACGCTTTCTTACGCGGCGCTGCACCATGAGGTGGAGACACTCGCCGGCTGGCTTGAGCACGAGGCGGGGGTGAGGCACGGAGACCGGGTACTGGTGGCCATGCAGAATTCCCCGCAACTGGTCATCGCCTATCTCGGTGTTCTTCGGGCCGGCGGCGTGATCGTTCCGGCCAATCCCATGTCCAAGGCGGCTGAGTTCGCACATAGCGTCGGCGACTCGGGTGCCCGGGTGGCAATTGTGGCGGCAGATCTGCTTGCAGAGGTGGCGGCGACCGCCGACCATCTTCCGCCTGAGGCGCATCTCGGACGGATCGTGGTCACACGCTATGCCGATGCCATGCCGGCTGTGGTGGCGGAAGACGAAGAGGCGCCCCCAGCCTGGCGAGTCTGGCTGGATGCCGATCCGGCACTGCCGTCGCACGCGGTACGCTGGACCGCCGTGATGGAGCGGGCATTGAAACCGGCCGGCTATCACGGCCAAGCCGACGATCTGGCCGCAATCTGCTACACCTCCGGCACAACGGGCAAGCCCAAGGGCTGCATGCATACGCATCGTAGCCTCGGGCATAACGTGCGGGCTGGCCCGCTCTGGAACGGAACCAGTGCGAGCGACGTCATGCTGGGCGTGGTTCCGGCTTTCCACATCACGGGCATGCAGTTCTGCGTTCACCAGACCCTTTATCTGGGTTCGACCGTGGTGCTCATGCCAAGGTGGGACCGTGATCTTGCTGGCCGCCTCATTGCGCGCCACCAGGTCACCGGCTGGACCAACATCCCCACCATGGTGATCGATCTGCTGGCGAGTCCCCACATGGATCGCTTCGATCTCTCGGGCCTGCGCTACATCGGCGGTGGCGGCGCGGCCATGCCCGAGGCGGTGGCGGCGAGGCTGCGGGAACAGTATGGGCTCGACTATGTTGAAGGTTACGGCCTGACAGAGACGGCTGCACCCTCCCACAGCAATCCGCCTCATGCAGCGCGCCGACAGTGCCTGGGGATTCCCTATATCGGTGTGGATTCACGGGTGGTTGACCCGGAAACCCTGCGCGAATTGCCCCGGGGTGAAACCGGTGAGATCGTGATTCACGGCCCGCAGCTCTTTGTTGGCTACTGGCAGCGACCCGAGGAGACGGCCCAGGCCTTCTTTGAGCTCGAAGGCAAACGGTTTTTTCGAAGCGGTGATCTGGGCCGTGTGGACGCGGACGGCTACTTCTACATCGCCGATCGCCTGAAGCGCATGATCAACGCCAGCGGGTTCAAGGTGTGGCCGGCCGAGGTCGAGAATCAGCTGTTTGCTCATCCGGCAATTCAGGAGGCCTGCGTGATCGGCACCCGTGACGCGTATCGCGGTGAGACAGTCAAGGCGGTAGTGGTGCTGCGCCCTGAATGCAGGGGACAGGTGAGCGCGGACGAGATCGAGCGTTGGGCACGCGAACGGATGGCCGCCTACAAGGTTCCGCGAGTGATCGAGTTTGCAGAAGGGCTGCCTAAGTCAGGCTCTGGCAAAGTGATGTGGCGACTTCTGCAGGAGCAGGAGAACGCCCGCACTGCCCCGGCTAACTGACGAAGCGGGCCGCAATCCGGCCGATTGGCCCGTAGTCGGCTTCGATTGCAACGCCCGGGGTGACCGGTATCGGAATGGCGCAGGTTCCGGTTGTGATGACCTGTCCCGCCTCAAGCGCCATGCCGTGCGCGCAGAGCTCATTGGCGATCCAGGCGAGCGCGATTCCTGGATCACCCAGCACGTTGCGCCCGATGCCTGCAAGCGCCTCTCGACCGCTCACCTTGATCGTGACTGAATGTTCGGCAAGATCGAGAGACCGCCATGCATCTGGGCTGGCGGCGCCCAGGATGAAGCGATCGGCGCAGGCGTTCTCTGCGATGAGCTGCGCGGCGCCTGCCTGGATGAAGTGATCGTATCGGGAGTCTGGAACCTCGATCGCCGGATGAAGCGATTCAACCGCGGCCATCACCTCCGCTACGGTGTAGGGCTCACCGCGGTTTGGGAGCGGACGGGCCATACGAAAGGCGAACTCGAGCTCTGCAACCTTCATCAGGCTGGCCGAGATGGGCACCGGCACGCCCTCCTGAAGAACCTGCGTGTCATGCAGCATGCCGGCGAGCGGGCCATCCACGCCAATATGCGATTGACCCGCAGCGCTGGTGGCGGCGATCTTCCAGCCGAACAGGCGTCTCCCCGACATCGCGAGCATGGCGCGTTGGATGGCATAGCCTTCGGCGCGCGAGTGGGGGCGGCAGGGCTCGGGTAGCTCGGGCAGCGTGGTGTGCGATTGCCAGCAGTTGAGCAGCAAGGCTGCAGCGTCTAGCGCGGCGCGGTCATTGAGCATGTCGGGTGTCCTGGTCTGCTTTGACATCATGTTGACTGAGGGCGAGGAGCGAGCCCGCGAGAAGCGTCAGCACGGAAAGTGCGAGCCCAGGCGTGAGCGATCCCCAGCGGTCTGCGAGCCAGCCTGTGAGCACCGGGCCTGCGACCTGGCCGGCGGCAAACACAATGGTGAAGCCGGCCATGGCGTGGCCCCAGTCACGCATGGGGATGCCCTTTTTCACCAGGCTTTGAATGGCCGATGGAATTGAAAACATGGCCGCACCAAAGAGCGCGGCCGAGAGCATCATCACGGGCGCTGCGGCGTGGAGCAGGGGCAGCAGGGCGCCACAGGCGAGCGTGGCCATGGCGGCTGCCAGCGGGCGCCCGCCGGCCCAGCGCTCGACCGGGCCCCGCCAGATGGCCGGTGCGAGCAGCGTGGTGGCGCCCAGCATCATCCAGGCGGCGACCACCGTCAGCGTCTGCGCGCCGTGTTCGCGCATCCAGGCGATCACAAAGGTCATGTAGCCGATGTAGCCCAGACCAAAGCAGAGATAGGTGACGAGGGCGCGGCTGAGTGGTGCAATGGACGCCGGGGGGAGGGAGGCTTCGCGACCGTTCACCGCGGCGCTTCTGCCGCTTCCGCTGGCACCGGCTCCTGGCTCGACGATCTGGAGCGCTGCCCAGACCGAGGCCGCAGTCATGGCGAGCGCGGTCACGCCCATCGCCTGCCAGGCGAGCGGCCAGGCGGTGGCGCCATAGGTATCGAGCAGCAACGGAATGGCGGCGCCGCACAGCATCAGTCCGATGCCGCCACCTGCGAAGTAGATGGCGATGGTGGTGGTGGCGAGCGCAGGCCTGGACGGCATCACGTTACCCGACAGTGTCCCGCCGCATATGAACACGGCCGCCCCACCGACGCCACCCAGGAGGCGCATCAGGCTCAGCATCCCCGGATCGCGCGTCAGGCCCGTAGCGAGAACAGCGAGCGAGGTCAGCAGCATTCCCGCCATGAAAAGCGCACGGTTGCCCGCCCGTGCCACCCAGGCCCGGGTGAGCAGCGCGCCGATCAGATAGCCCGCTGCATTGGCTGTGTTCAGCCATCCGGCCTCGGCATAGTTGAGGAGCAGATCATCGCGCATGGCAGGCAGCACCAGCGCATACGCGAAGCGCGCGAATGAATTCGATACCGCCGGGCCGAAAGAAAGCAGAAACGCCAGCACCCAGCCCGCGATCAGAGAGGGGTCGCGGGCCGGCGTGTTCATGCTGCCTTAGCGGGCCGCAGCAACGGCCCGTGCGGCGAGTACCGGGATGAGGTGGGCGCGATACTCGGCCGACGCGTGCAGGTCAGCGTTCAGGTCGGAGGCGTTGACCTGAATGCCGCGTGCTGCGCTTGCCGACCAGTTGGCCGACAGCGCCTGTTCGATGGCCGGGACGCGGAAGGCGCAGGCTGCAGACCCTGTGACCGCAACCCGTACCCCGTCAGCAAATCGAGCAACAAAGACCCCCACCAGCGCGTAGTGGGAGGCGGGTTGCCGAAACTTGATGTAGGCCGCGGCAAGCGGCTTGGCAAAGCTGACCGATTCAATGATTTCCTGGGGGTCCAGCGCAGTCTGGTAGATGCCGGTGAAAAATTGATCGGCAGCGATTGTCCTGCGGTCGGTACGGATCGAGGCCTTGAGCGCCAGCACTGCAGCGGGATAACACGCAGCCGGGTCGTTGTTCGCCAGGCTTCCGCCCAGCGTGCCGCGGGCGCGTACCTGTTGATCGCCGATGCCATCGGCCAGGGCGGCCAGCGACGGAATCGCCGCGCGCACGAGTTCGGAACGGGCGACCTCCGCGTGGGTGCTCATGGCGCCCAGGGTGATCGCGTCGGCCTGACTGGTGATGCCGCGCAGCGAGGCCACACCCGACAAATCGATGAGGTCGGAAGGCGCTGCCAGACCAAGCTTGATGGCTGGCAGCAGCGATTGCCCGCCGGCGATCAGGCGGCCGTCGGCGGCCTGACCCAGGGTCGCGATGGCATCAGCAGTAGAAGCGGGGCGGTGGAAATCGAAGGCATTCATTTCGGTGTTCCGTCTGGAAGTCGGAGGCGAAGGTCGGATGTTTGAAACCAGGGTGCTCAGGCAGGGGTGCCCTGCAACGCCCGCCAGACGCGCTCGCTGGTGAGCGGCATCTGGATGGCGGTCGCACGCTCGCCCAGCCCGCCGCGGGCCAGTGCATCCACCACCGCGTTGACCACCGCGGGCGTGGCACCGATGGTGCCGAGTTCCCCTACACCCTTGACCCCCAGCGGGTTAGCCTTGCAAGGAACCGACTGGTCGAGTCGGGTTTCGAAGTGCTTGACGATGCCGGCACGCGGCATGGCGTAGTCGAGGAAACTCGCGGTAACGAGTTGGCCCTGATCGTCGTAGACCAGTTGCTCGCAGAGTGCCTGCCCAATGCCTTGCACAGCGCCGCCGTCCACCTGACCCAGCACGATCATGGGGTTGACCACCCGTCCCACGTCGTTGACCGATGAATAGCGATCAATTGCCACTTCGCCCGTGTCGGGGTCGATTTCCACTTCGCACACATGGCAGCCATTGGGCCAGCTGGGCCCGTCGACCTTGGTGACCGATTCAAGAAAGATGCTGCCCGAGGCTTCGCGCCCCGCAACATCGAAAAGGCTGATCTGCAAGTCGGTACCTGCAACTCGGAAACGTCCGGCCTCATACTCGAGATCACTGGCGGGCGCCTCGAGCGCGTCAGCGGCTTTTTGCCGTGCGATGTCCAACACCTTGACGGCCGCTGCCTGAAGAGCGGACCCGGCAGTGAACAGCGAACGCGATCCCGCGCTGCCGAAACCTTCGCCGCGGTCGGTATCGCCCTGAATGATCCGGATGCGCTCGAGCGGCACGCCGAACGAATCGACCGCAAGCTGCGCGTAGGTGGTGGCGATTCCCTGGCCCATGGCCTGGGTGGCGGTGAAAATTTCGATGAAGCCATCGGCTGTCACGTTGACCGTGACGCGGTCGTCGAGCACGTTGCCTCCGGTCCACTCAAGAAAGGTGGCAATACCACGGCCGCGCAGACGTCCCTTCGCGAGGCTGGCCTTGGCACGTGCGTCAAACCCGGTCCAGTCGGCGAGGGCCACGCCCTGGGCCATGATGCTCGGGAAATTGCCCGTGTCGTAGACCTGGCCCATGGCGTTTTTGTAGGGCATCTGGTCGGGGCGAACCATATTGCGGCGACGCAGTTCTATCGGGTCAATACCGGTACGAAGCGCAGCCGCGCTCATCAGGCGCTCGATGACGTAAACCGCCTCAGGACGGCCTGCCCCCCGGTACGCCCCGAGTGGCGTGGTGTTGGTGAGCACCGCCTGGATGTGCAGGTCTATGGTTCCGATGTCGTAAATGCTGGTGGTGATCCAGGGACCGATCAGAAGGGGAATGGCGCAGCCGGTGGGAGCAGGGTGGGCGCCGACGTTGGCCTGCGTGCGAACCCGAAGCGCGAGAATTCGGCCCTCGGCATTGAGGGCCAGATCGGCCTGGCTTCGCAGTCCGCGTCCGTGGACCGCAGTAAGAAACTCTTCGCTTCGCTCGGCAATCCATTTGACGCTTGCGCGCAGTTGTCGGGCGACAAAAGCCACGGCGACGTCTTCAGGGTAGGCGCCGGTCTTCATGCCGAAGCCGCCCCCCACATCGCCCACGAGCACGCGCACCTGATCTTTGGTGAGCCCGAGCTGGTCGGCGATCGTGTTGCGGGCGCCGGATGGCATCTGGGAACTCATGCGCAGCGTGGTTCTGCCGTCATTCGAATCAAAGCTTGCCAGCACTGAGCGCGGCTCGATCGAAGCGGGTGCCAGTCGCTGGTTGTCGAGGTCGAGTGACACCACGTGGGCGGCGGCAGCGAATGCACGATCGGCCGCTTCGCGGTCGCCGTAGCGGGTTTCGGCGACCACGTTGCCCGGAGCGCCAGACCAGACCTGGGGCGCGCCGTTCGCGAGCGCGGCGGCCACGCTGCCCACCGCGGGCAGTTCCTCATAGTCGACCATGACCGCATCACGGCCGGCGCGGGCGGCGTCGGGGGAGGTGGCGATGACCACTGCCACGGCTTCACCTACGAAGCGAACGACCTCCGGAGCGATGGCATGCCGGTCGGGCGGCGGCGCGGGCGTGCCGTCGGGCCGCTTGAAAATGGGGGGCGGTCCGGCGAAGGGCTTGACCCCTGCTGCGACCAGATCTGTGCCGGTGAATGCGGCGACCACGCCAGGTGTGGCCAGAGCGGCTGACAGATCGATCGAGCCGATTCTGGCGTGAGCCATGGGTGTGCGTACAAACACCAGGTGGAGCAGGTCCGCTGGTGCGAAATCATCGACGTACCGGCCACGGCCGGTAATCAGCGCGGGATCTTCGATTCGGCGTACGGAATGCCCGCTGCCGAAGCGGCCAAAGTCTGTGTCGGCGGTCACGTGAGTGTCCTTGTGACAGGTGAATGACGGAGGCGAAACGGTGGTGCGCCCGGCAAGGCCGGATCAGCGCCCGGCGCCGGGGGTGGCGGCCTGTCGGACCGCCTGGACGATGTTGGCGTAGCCCGTGCAGCGGCAGAGGTTGCCCTCAAGCGCCTTCTCGATGGCCGCATCGTCAGGCTGCGGATTGGTGGCGAGGAGACTGGCGCTTGCCATGATCATGCCGGGCGTGCAGAAGCCGCACTGCAGTCCATGACAATCGCTGAAGGCCTGTTGCAGCGGATGTAGCGTGCCATCGGCGGCGGCCATCCCTTCGATGGTCTTGATCGTGGCGCCCTGCGCCTGCACGGCGAGCATGGTGCAACTCTTGATCGCCTGGCCGTCGAGCAGAACGGTGCAGGCGCCGCACTGGCTGGTGTCGCAGCCAACATGCGTGCCGGTGAGGCCGAGATCGACCCGGAGGAAATCGACCAGCAGGCGGCGAGGCTCGACATCGCGCTCGACCTGCTGACCGTTGACGGTCAGGCGGACAGTGGGCATGGGGGTGGGCTCCAAAGAAACAGCCGCGATGTTAGCGCGGAACCCTTTTGCCGGCACGCTGGCATCATAGGGATCTGGCCGGCCGTCTCGGCATCAACGCAATAAACCCCTCGATGATCCAGCATTTTCGTCTGTCTCATGTCGTGGCCGGGTTCGTATCGGTCCTGGTGGGCTATGCCAGCTCCGCCGTCATCGTGCTGCAGGCGGCCGCTGCGGCGGGTGCGAACGCTGCGCAACAGGTCTCCTTTCTCTGGGTGCTGGGCGTGGGGATGGGGGGGGCGACCATCGCGCTCTCCCTTCGCTACCGGGCGCCGGTTCTGGCCGCCTGGTCCACCTCCGGCGCCGCGCTGCTGGTGACCGCGCTCGCAGGCGCCTCGCTGGGAGAGGCGGTTGGCGCATTCCTGTTTTCGTCGGCGTTACTGGTGCTGGTCGGGTTGCTCGGCTGGACCGATGTCATCCTGCGCTATGTGCCGCGCTCGTTGGCGGCGGCGATGCTGGCCGGGGTCCTGCTCCGGTTTTGCACCGGAATGTTTGCGCTCCAGGGCATGGATTTGCTGCTCCCGCTGGCCATGGTGGCCGTGTATTTCCTGACCAAGCATCGCATGCCCAACTATGCGGTGCTGGCAAGTGTCGGAGTGGGTGTGGTGGGCACGATGGCTACGACCGGGCTTGAACTGGGCGGCGTGGGATTTGCGCTCGCTGGCCCGGTGTTTACCGCGCCCGAATTCTCCCCTGCAATACTGATCGGAGCCGGACTGCCGCTTTTTCTGGTGACCATGAGTTCGCAAAACCTCACGGGCATGGCGACCCTGCGTGCGCATGGCTACAACACGCCCGCCTCGCCGCTGATCGCGAGCCTGGGGGCTATCGGTCTCGTGCTCGGTGCCGCCGGTGGTTTTGCCTACAGCGTCGCGGCGATCTCTGCTGCGGTCTGCATGACCGATGACGCTGAGCCCCGCCCGGAGCGTCGCTATCTGGTGACGCTCTGGGCAGGCGGCTTCTATCTTCTGGCAGGGGTGTTTGCGGCAACGGTGGTGGGGCTCATCGCTGCATTGCCGCAGGCGCTTGTCATGGCGATCACCGGGGTGGCGCTCCTTGCCACGCTCAGTAACAGCCTCACGGTTGCGGTAAGCCAGGATGCTGAGCGTGATGCCGCCATCGTGACCTTTTTATCCACCGCCTCGGGCATGTCGCTGCTGGGCGTGGGGAGCGCCTTCTGGGGGCTGCTTCTGGGCGTGGCAGTGCTGCAATGGCGGCGCCTTGAAAGGCCGCGCGCAGCCTGAATCTGCTCAGCGGGCGATGTCCAGCGTGGTGGTGCGCCGCAACTCGCGCCGGTACCGGGTGTCGTCAAAAGGGCGCGCCCGGTGCATCGTGGCCCGGTTGTCCCAGATCACCAGATCGCGTGGCTGCCAGATGTGCCGATAGACGAAACGCGCTTGGGTTGCGTGTTCAATCAGATCGAGCAGCAGGATGCGGCCCTCGGGAACCGGCCAGTCGATGACGTGGGAGGCGTGCGAGGCCAGATAAAGCGCGCGTCGACCTGAGCCCGGCAGGACGCGTACCAGCGGATGGGTGGCACCAGGAAGCCGGGCAGCCTCTTCCTGCGAAAAATCAAATCCGATGGTGTGTCGCGAATGGACGATGGAATGAAAAACCCGCAATTCTGCGAGTCTGGATTTCTCTTCGGGGTCCAGCGCATCCCATGCACTGCGCATATCGGCGAACTCGGTGTCGGCTCGCACCTCTGGAACCACCCTCGCCGATAGCAGTGAGTAGCGCCCCGCGGGGTCGACGAACGACGCATCGGTGTGCCACAGGCGGTTGCTGAGAATGCTGAGTCGACGACGATCGGCGACCTCGGCCAGATCGCCGTTGGCCTTGACACTGGAAATGTCGGTGAGCGCCTCGTTTCCGAAACGGTTTGCCCCCAGGGCCGAGAGCGAGGTTTGGGTGTGAAGCTTGCCATCGAGACGGGTGGCGAAGCTGACCTGTTCGTCGTCGGTGAAAGGCTGGTCTCGAAAAACCAGAACGGCGTACTGATCCATGGCAGCACGGATGGCGGCCAGCAGGGCTGAATCGTGGGCCTGTCGCAGATCAACCCCCACCACCTCGGCGGCGAACAGGGGGTGAAGTGGCGTGCAATGGATCATGGGGGCTCCGGTGAACGGGCAGATCAGCTGGATTTTATTGCGTACGGGCAAGCCTTGCCAGGCGCGGGGCCCGCTTTCGGATCGGCTGCTGTCGTCGTCCCACGCTCTGGCCTCGGGGTATTCTTGGCGCTCTTCGCGTGGAGCCCCATTTTGAAGCATGTTCTGAAAATCACGGTCGAGTTCGGTGACTGCGATCCGAGCGGGATCGTTTTCCATCCGAATTTTTTCAGCTGGTTTGATGCGGCCTCGCTGCATTTTTTCCGGGATAGCGGTATACCCCCCTGGCGAGAGACGCTGTTGACGCACGGCATTCTTGGCACGCCCATCGTATCCACGCGATGCGACTTCCGGGCGCCCGCCCGGTATAGCGACGAGATTGAGGTGCACACCTGCATCTCGGAGTGGCGCGAGCGGCGCTTCACCCAGCATCATCAGATCGTGAAGGGCGATATCCTGATTGCCGAGGCCTTCCATGTGAGGGTGTTTGCGGGTCCCCACCCCGACGATCCTGAACGCATTCGCGCGGTGCCGGTGCCAGCCGCCTTTCGTGAAATGTGCGATCGGAAATACCCCCCGCAGCTGCAGGCTACCGGCTGAGTCTGTCCGGCCGGTGGGGCGCGAGATGCGCCTCGCTGCGCTGTCCTCCAGGGCCTCGGTCAGCCGTTGTGACAGACCTTGCCGTGGCGCGTCAGGTCGTACCCGCCCAGCCGACTGGCGTGCGCGGCAAAGCGGCGGCCGCGAGCGAGTTCCAGCAGGCGATTCAAAGGGGCGTCGAACACACTGCGTCGCCACGCCACCAGCTCCACGTCTTCGGAGGCCAGCGGTATGAAAGGTAGCCGGTGTCGGTCAGCGACCGCGCGTATTGCAAACCCTGCATCGGCGTAGCCGTCCGCGATGGCCTCGGCCACTTCGGTTTCGCTTTGTGCGTGGGCATCCAGGGCCCTCAGCTTTTCCAGGCTTGCGCCCGCGGCGCGCATCAGTCGTGCGAACAACAGATTACTACCTGCTCCGGGCTGGCGTCGGATGAAGCGGGCGCGCCGGGCGAGCAGGTCTTTGAGCGACCGGATGCGAAGCGGATTGCCTTCTGCAAGGACCAGTCCCTGCTCGCGGCTCGCCCAGTGGAGTGACACGACAGGCAGCCCGGGGAGCGCGCGCTGAATTGCCTCGGTGTTGTAGCCCGAGCCATCTGCGTTCGGGATGTGGATCAGCGCCGCGCAGGCGCGGCGGCCTGCAAGCCGCGACAGGCCTTCGCTACTGCCGTGACAGTCAAGCGTGAGCATGGAACCTGCCTCGCGTACCGCCCAGTCGAGCAGCGGGTCGTGCGATCCGGCGATAACAGGCGGCGCGTCGAATGTCTCGTGCAGAGCGGGGCCGCGTGTCGAGGCGGCGACCCAGGCATCGATCCTTTGACGTTCGAACAGCAGCTTGCCTCGCGCTCTGCCAAATGGAATCTCTCCGCGTGAGACCAGGTGGTAAATCGTTCGGGGACTCATTCGAAGCAGCGTCGCCACTTCGGCGGTGGTGAGAAGCGGTTGTTCGCCAGGCGACGCTGGCTCGGTGACTGCGGTCGATACGGCGATTGCACGCGTCCTGGGCATGGGGGCTTCCCTTTTCGGATTAGTAAGGCAAGACAGGACTCAACTATGCAGATTTTACGCATCACCCTCATTTATTCCGTGCGCTGTTAAATTCGGTAAGCCCTGGCATCCAATCTGAGCGCCGCAGTCTCAGCTCAATTTCATGACCGATTTGCACGCCACCCTCCCGCTGATCGCCGACCTGCTCTCGGGCCGGCAGCCTGGTCTCTGGCCAATTGTTGGCCTCAGCCTTCAGGTGAGCGCGCTTGCCACGCTTGTCGCGTCAGCACTGGCTTTGCCGCTTGCTGCCGCCATCGCCCTGTTTGAGTTTCGCGGTCGCAATATGCTCGTTGCAGGGTTGAATGCGTTGATGGGGCTGCCGGCAGTGGTAGTGGGCTTACTTGTCTATCTGCTTCTGTCCCGCGCCGGACCGCTCGGTCCCCTGGGCATTTTATTTACGCCCTCCGCCATGGTGATGGCGCAGGCCGTCCTCGTCCTGCCACTGGTGACTGCCCTCGCTCGCCAAATGCTCGAAGATTCGCTGCGCGAGCTTGGGCCTTATCTGCGCTCTCTCAAGGCGAGCCGAACGCATCTGATTCTTACTGTGCTGGCTGAAACGCGACTGTCGCTGCTGACCGCCCTGCTTGCCGGCTTTGGCCGGGCGGCCGCGGAAGTGGGCGCGGTGATGATTGTCGGAGGCAATATCGAGGGCGTGACGCGCACGATGACGACCGCCATCGCGCTGGAGACCAGCAAAGGCGACCTTGCGCTGGCGCTCTCCCTGGGCATGCTGCTGATTGCCATCGTACTTCTGGTCAATGGCTGCGCGCAGTGGTTGCGAGTTCGTGCCCATGCTGCCCTCGGCTGAAACAGCGGGTTTTCTGGCTGTGAACGCGCTTGGTTTCAAGGCAGGCGGCCTATCCATTCTCAAACCCGTCACGATGATGCTGCCGCTGTCGGGACGCACAATCGTTCTGGGCCCGAACGGCGCGGGCAAGAGCACGCTTCTGCAACTCCTTCACGGCATGCTGCTCCCTGACCAGGGCTCGGTTGGCATTCGCCGCTCTGGCGAGGCCGAGCGCCCGGTCGGTGAAAACGAGCTGGGCTTCGTTCTGCAGCGGCCTGTGATGCTTGCCCGGTCGGTGCTCGATAACGTGACGCATGCGCTGGCGGTTCGTGGGGTGGCTCGCGCCGGGCGTGAAGCTCGGGCGCAACGCGAACTGGCACGGGTCGGGCTTGCCGAGTTGGGTGCACGGTCGGCCCGCCGCCTGTCCGGGGGTGAGCAGCAGCGCCTCGCCCTCGCGCGGGTCATGGCCGCAGACCCTGCCTGTCTGCTTCTGGATGAGCCTACCGCGCATCTCGACCCAGGCGCCACAGCGTCGATTGAGCGTCTCCTTGGCAACTGGTCGGCTGCGGGCGCTGGATTTGTCATGAGTACGCACGACCTTGCGCAGGCGCGTCGTCTGGCTGACCAGATCATCTTCATGCATCGGGGCGAGGTCATCGAGTTCAGCCCGGCGTCACAGTTTTTTTCTTCGCCCAGGACCGAAACGGGTACGCGCTTTCTGTCGGGTGACCTGCTTGATTGAACCGAGAAAAAATTGACGATGAAGACTCTTGCTTCACACCACCTGGCACGACGGGCGCTGGCCGTTTCACTTTTCCTCGTCGCGCTGGGCAACCCGTTGCCAGGGGCGGCGCAACAGCCGCCCCGACCGGCTGAATCAACGGACGCAAGCTTTATCGTGATGGCGTCGACCACCTCTACCGAGCAGTCAGGCCTGTTCGGGCAACTGTTGCCGCGATTCACGGCAAAGACGGGCATTCAGGTGCGGGTCGTCGCGCTCGGAACCGGGCAGGCCATCGCGGTCGCCTCGCGTGGTGATGCCGACGTGCTGTTTGTTCACGACAAGGTCGCCGAGGAAAAATTCGTTGCCGATGGCTTGGGGCTCGCCCGGCGCGATGTGATGTACAACGATTTTGTTGTCGTGGGGCCGGGCACGGATCCAGCCCGGGTCTCGGGTCTGCGTGATGCGGTCCGGGCGCTTGGCCAGATTGCGCAGGGGCGCCATCCTTTTCTGTCTCGGGGCGATAGCAGCGGCACCCACGCGGCTGAACTGCGATTCTGGAAGGACGCTGGGATTGATCCCAAGGCGGCGGCGGGCGGCTGGTATCGCGAGACCGGGTCCGGCATGGGACCGACGCTCAACATCGCCTCATCGATGAACGCGTACGCGCTGACCGACCGGGGGACCTGGCTCAATTTTCGTAACCGCGGCGAATTGAAAGTGCTGGTGGAGGGCGATGAGCGCCTGTTCAACCAGTACGGCGTCATTGTGGTCAATCCTGCCCGTCATCCGCATGTCAAGGTCAGGCAGGCCCAGGCCTTTGCCGACTGGGTGGTGTCGGCTGAGGGACAACAGGCGATTACAGACTATCGGATCGGCGGAGAGGCGCTGTTCTTTCCCAACGCAAAGCGCTGAGAGCCAAAAAATCGGGGTCCCGGAGGCCTTTGCGATGGCCTTCCGGGACCCCGTGAACAGCGCCGGGTGCGGGGCGAAGCGATTTCAGACCGCTTCGGCGGCCAGTTTCAGCCCGAGTTGATTGGCCGCAATCACTGCCTGGGTTCTGTTGCGGGCGCCTAGCGCGCGCAATACCGCGCTCACGTGGATCTTGACGGTACCCTCTGCCAGATCGAGTTCGCGACAAATCAGTTTGTTGGGGAGTCCCCGCAGGATCAGTCGAAGCACGTCACATTGACGCCCGGTGAGCCCCAGGCTTCGTGGATCGCGTGAGGCCGCGCGCATTGGGTTGACCCGCGACGTGGCGTTGGCCGGTGTCCAGCCGGTGTTTGTGACCACCTCCTTGGGGACATACATGTGGCCGGCTGCCACCATCTGCAGCGCGTAGCGCAGTACGTCATGGTGGACGGTTTTAGGGATGAAGCCCTGCGCGCCCAGATTGAGACAGCGCATGATGGTGTCGCGTTCGCCGTCAGCCGACAGGACGACCACCGGGGTATCGGGACGCAGCAGCCGCAGGCCTTGCAGCGCGTCGTAGCCATCGCTGTCGGGGAGCCCCAGATCAAGCAGAATGCAGTCGATGCGGTTGCCTTCGGCGAGCAGGCGGCGGGCTTCGCCGTAGCTTGCCGCAAACTCAACCTGCGAATCAGGCGCCACGGTTTCCAGCGTGTAGCGAAGGGCGTCGCTCATGATGGGATGATCGTCGACGAGCAGAAATTTTTTGGCAGGACGATGCATGAGGGAGTTCGAGAGGTGCATGTCGTTCTCCTTGAGAGATGTTGGTTATTGGTTGACGAAGTAAAGTACGCCCGATGAATGATGATTGGCGTTTCTGCGTAGCACCAATGATGGATTTCACGGATCGGTTCTGCCGGTACGTGCATCGCTCCTTCACTCGGCGGGCGCGTCTATACACCGAGATGATCACCACCGGTGCTTTGATTCACGGTCAGCGTGACCGATTGCTCAGATTCGATCCCGGCGAGCATCCGGTTGCGTTGCAGGTCGGAGGATCCGAGCCCGACGAACTCGCGCGCGCCGCTGCCTGGGGTGAGCAGGCGGGGTATGACGAAATCAACCTCAACTGTGGTTGCCCAAGCGAGCGCGTTCAGAAAGGCGCGTTTGGTGCCTGCCTGATGGCTGAACCCGATCTGGTCGCCGATTGCGTGCGAGCGATGTGTGAGGCGGTGAAGGTGCCGGTCACCGTCAAGCACCGGATCGGGCTTGATCGCGACGAGTCCTATGATTTTGTTTCGCGCTTTGTCGAGCAGGTGGCACAGGCGGGATGCAAGGTGTTCATCGTTCACGCCCGCAACGCCTGGCTAAAAGGTCTGAGCCCGAAAGAGAACCGCGAGATTCCCCCGCTTCGCTATGAAACCGTCTATCAGCTGAAGCGTGATTTCCCGATGCTCACCATCGTGATCAACGGAGGCTTACGCACCCATGAGGAGGCGTTGCCGCAACTCGATCATGTTGATGGGGTGATGCTGGGTCGAGCCGCCTGCGATGACCCGTGGCTGCTCGCGAGGGTCGATTCGCTCTATTACGGCGAGGTCGACGCGATCGATGCGCGCGAGCAGGTTCTCGAAGCCATCCGTCCCTTTCTCGGCGCGCAGGTTGCCGAAGGCGCTTCAGCGCGCGCGGTTCTCAGGCATGTCATGGGCCTCTTCAATGGCTTGCCCGGGGCGCGTGCCTGGCGGCGAACCTTGAGCGACAGTGCGGTGCTGGCGCAGTACGGGGCGGGGACGATGGATCAGGCGCTCGCGCGCATGCTTCGAACGTAGGCCAGAATGGCCAGAAACGCGATTCCTGCGAGGCACGCCTCGATGGTACCGAGCAGTGAGCCCAGCCCGGGGTCGCTGGCGGCGCGCACGGCCCCTTCCATCAGATAAATCATGACGATCATGGACCACCACTGGAATACGCGCACTCTTCCGGCCTGCAATGCGGGCAGGGCGAGCACAAGCGGTATCACCTTGAGGCCGAGCAGCCACGCGCCGGGCCGCAGCGGGGCCAGCCAGAGCTCCCAGGCGAGGCCAAGAATGATCAGCGCAACAAAGCTGCTGACGACAATGCGTTTCAGTATGGTTGGAGGCAGCACGCGGCGGATTATAGAGGCCAGCTCGCGATGACCGGGTCCGTTCAGCGCTTACGGACCGGGATTGCGGATTGCCCATGGCGATCGTGCGCGCACCTTTCCAGGTCAGGTCGGCACGGGAGCAATCGATGAATGCGCCGGGCACCGTTGACGCAACGTTTCGCGAGCGTGCGACACGCCTCGTTCGTGACATGCTGCGCCGGGCCAGGCGGCTCAGGCTGCAGCAGACTGCCGCGAGCCTTGCCTTTCTTTCGCTGTTTGCTGCCGTACCGGTGCTCTCGATTGCGCTCTCCGTCCTGTCTGCGCTACCGGTTTTCGAGCGGCTTCAGGAAAGCGTTCAGGATTTTCTTCTGCGCAATCTATTCCCCGAGGCTTTCAGTGAAACCGTGATGGGCTACCTGGAAGAGTTCGCGGGCAGAGCCAGCCGGCTCTCGGTCGTGGGCGGCGTCCTGTTTTTCATGACTGCTGTGACAGCGCTGCGGGTGATCGAAACCACGATGAATGCGATCTGGGGGACCGCCAGGCGCCGATCCCTCGCGCACCGTATCGGCCTTTACTGGGCGCTCCTCACACTTGCGCCGATCGCACTGGCTGCGGTGCTGGCCCTTAACAGCCGTGTTGTTGCCGAACTGATCAACGGGGTTGGCCTGGACTGGGTGCAGTCAGCCTGGTTTACGGCGCTCCCCTGGCTGCTGGGCGCAGTGGGGCTCTGGCTCATGTTTCTGCTGCTGCCCGCTGTGCGCGTGGTGCCGCGTCATGCCCTGTTGGGGGCGCTGCTGTCGGGGGCCCTGCTGGTTCTGCTGCAGCATGGCCTGGGGGGGAGCGTTCGCCAGCTGCCTACCTACGAGGTGGTCTATGGCGCGTTTGCAGCGTTGCCCTTGCTTCTGATCTGGCTGTTCATGGCCTGGGCGGCGGTGTTGGCGGGGGCGCTTCTTGCGGCAAGCCTCAGGCACTGGTCGGCACCGCTTGACGAGCCCGTGCTGGATGATTCGCCAGGCAATCGCTTCGAAGATGGCCTGGCAGTCCTGCGTGCCCTGCTTCTCGCGGGGACAGGTCAGACTCTCGGGACCCATCAACAGGCGATTGCGCTCTCTGCCCGCGGCCTTGCCGAGCACTTCGGGCATAACGCCCAACGCGCAGAACAGGCTGTCGAAATGCTTGAGCGCCTGGGATATGTCATTCGCCTGGTCCATCTGGCGGGCCATCCGTCCGCACCCGCAGTGTTTCACCCTGAGGCGCAGGGGAGGCGCCTGGCCGCGTCGGACATCTGGTCCGAGCGCTGGACCTTGGCCGATGAACCCGACACGCTGACCCTGCGGCCGCTTTTTGATGACCTGTGGTGGGCAGGCCAACCCGGCGCGGTCGCGGCCTGGCAGGGCAGGCGCCTCGACCAGCCGCTGAGTCAGGCGCTCGCCAGCTGATCGAGAGGCTTGAAGTTCAGCGTGCGGCCGAAGCGACTCAGCGCCTCGAGCACCGCGTCGGGTCGCTCGCTCATCAGCGCGTGGCCACAGCCGGGCACCTCGGTGATCTGCGGCCCAGGCAATTCCTGGGTGCGGGCCGAATCAGCCAGTGCAGAGGCCAGTGCCTTGGCAGCCCGGGGGGGCGTCATCATGTCTCGACCACCCAGCACCATCAGCGCGGGGCAGGCTACCTTGCGTGCCGCTTCGAATGCCTGGTCATAGGCATTGCAGGCCGCGAAATCATTGAGCAGTACGCCTTTTGTCTGCCGTTGCATGAGGCGCCGGTTCTGCACGAAGATGGAAAAGCCGGGGCCGGGACACCCTGGACGCGCATTGATGGTGGCGTGCGACCAGGCATTGATCATGTCAAAGGCGCGCTCTTCATCGGTTCGGGCCGCATCCAGCAGGGCGTCTGACACTTTCATGGGGGCGGCGGAGCCCACGAGCGCAATACCGGCTACCAGTGCGGGATGATCGGCTGCACACTGGAGCGCCACCAGCGATCCCATGCTGTGCCCGCACAGAAGCGCGGGTCCGATTCCACACGCACGCGCCAGAGCGGCGATCCAGTCGGACATTGCTTCAATCGTGGGGAGAGGCGCGCCAGCGCTTCGCCCGTGGCCAGGCAGGTCGACTGCGAGCACATCGAAGCCGTGGTGTGCGAGATAGCGCGACTGCAGGATCCACACACTGTGGTCATGCTGGGCACCGTGGATGAACAGCACTGCGGGCTGGTTGCCGCGGATGGCGCGGCTGCCGGTATAGGCGTAGGCCTGATGGCCGTTGACGGTGACTAGCATGGTGTTGGACCTTCCCTCAGCCGCGCTCTGCTGCCCGGAAGGCGGCCTTGAGGTCAGTGATCAGATCGTCGGGGTCTTCAAGCCCTATGGACAGGCGCAGGGTTCCTTCCGCTATGCCCGCCGATGCGAGGGCGCTCGCGTCCATCCGGAAGTGGGTGGTGGATGCCGGATGGATGACCAGCGAACGCGCATCGCCCACGTTGGCCAGGTGAGAGAACAGCCTGAGGGCTTCCACAAAGCGACGTCCGGCAGCACGGTCACCCTTCAGGTCGAAGCTGAAGACAGCGCCGCAGCCCCGGGGCATCAGGCGCGCCGCGAGCGCATGGTCGGGGTGGGAGGGGAGCGCCGGGTAGGAGACCGACGCAACCATCGGATGCTCGGCAAGAAAGTGGGCAATCTTCACTGCATTCGAGACATGGCGCTGCATGCGCACGGAAAGTGTCTCGATTCCCTGAAGAATCTGGAAAGCATTCATCGGGCTCAGGCAGGCACCGAAATCGCGTAATCCCTCGCGCCGTGCTCGCAGCAGAAAGGGGGCAACGGTCGATTCTTCCGAGAACACCATGCCGTGAAAGCCGTCGTAGGGAGCAGTCAGTTCAGGAAATCGTCCCGACGCCTCCCAGTTGAATTGACCGGAATCGACCAGGAGTCCACCAATCACCGTGCCGTGTCCGCATAAAAACTTGGTGGCTGAGTGAAACAGAAGATCGGCGCCGTGCTCGAAAGGGCGCAGGAGCCATGGCGTGGTGAAGGTGGAGTCGACCAGAAGCGGCAGGCCCTGCGCGTGGGCGATCTCGGCCACGTTAGGGATGTCGAGCACGTCGAGCCCGGGGTTGCCCAGGGTTTCAGCAAATAGCAGCCGGGTTTGTGGGCGGATGGCCGCGCGCCATTCGTCGAGGTTCCGGGGATTGACGAAGGTGGTTTCGATTCCGAATCGGGCGAGCGTGTAGTGAAGCAGGTTGTGCGATCCGCCGTAGAGGGCGCTGGAGGCAACGATGTGCGAACCCGCGCCCGCGATGGTGGCGATGGCCAGATGGAGCGCTGCCTGGCCGCTTGCTGTGGCGATGGCACCAACCCCAGCCTCCAGAGCTGAAATTCTCTCCTCGAGTACCGCCACAGTGGGGTTGCTGATTCGGGAGTAGACATGGCCCGCCTGCTCCATGTTGAACAGGGCGGCCGCGTGATCGGAATCGCGAAACACGAATGACGCCGACAGGTAGATGGGCGTGGCGCGTGCGCCGGTCTCGCTATCTGGTGCTGCGCCCGCGTGCAGGGACAGCGTATCGAATCCGTAATAGTCGCGTTGGCTCATTGTGGTAGGGGATGTAGGGGCGAACGCAGTATGAACATGCGACTCGCAGGGGTCAATCCGGTCGGCTCGGGCGGTTTCGATAGAATCAAAGCATGAAAATTCTGATCAGCAATGACGACGGGTACCTGTCGCCGGGAATCGCGATGCTCGCGAAGGTGGCCTCACGCTATGGTCAGGCGGTGGTGGTTGCACCGGACCAGGACCGGAGCGGCGCGTCGAACTCACTGACCCTCGATCGTCCGCTGACAGTGCGTACTGCGCCAAGCGGCTTCATGTATGTGAACGGAACGCCTACCGATTGCGTTCACATTGCGATCACCGGCATGCTGGGCTGGCGTCCCGATCTGGTTCTGAGCGGCCTGAATGACGGTGCCAACATGGGCGACGACACCATCTATTCGGGCACGGTCGCAGCCGCCATGGAAGGGCTTCAGTTGGGAGTCCCGGCGATTGCGTTTTCGATTGCTCAAAAGGGCTTCGCACACCTCGAGGCTGCTGGGAGTGTGGTTGACCGGATCGTGCGTCGTTGGGTCGAGTCTCCGCCCGAGACGCCCATGCTTTTGAATGTCAATATCCCCGCTCTTCCGCAAGACCGGCTTGGGCCCATCCGAACCACCCGGCTCGGAAAACGCCACTTCGCAGAACCCGCGATCCCGGGGCGTAACCCCCGGGATGAACCGATCTGGTGGATTGGTCCGCCTGGGGCGGCTCGTGATGCCGGACCCGGCACCGATTTTCATGCGGTCGAATCGGGCGAGGTGTCGGTCACCCCGCTTGAGGTGGATCTGACGGGGTACGGTCGGCTTGAGCGGGTGAGCGGATGGCTGGCGTCGGCTTGAGCATCATCGGGCGTGCCTGTCTTGGCAATGCCCTGGCGTCCTGACGGGAGAATGCCTTGAGCAAAATGGCGCGCTGGATGGATCAGGCGGCCATTCCACGAGCAGAGCGGTCTGCCCGGTCCCCGCGTCGCGTATCGCAGCCCGACTCCTCCGATCGTCCGGCGGAGACGCGTTCGGCGGTGCTCGAACCTGCCGACTCCGGTCTGGTCTCGGATGCCGTCCGGCTCGCCATGGTCGATGGCCTGCGTCGGGCGGGTGTTCGAGATCTGGGCGTGCTGGATGCCATGCGCGCCGTGCCGCGGCACCGATTTGTCGAGCCGGCCCTGTCGAGCCGCGCTTACGAAGATGTGGCGCTGCCTATCGGCCACGCTCAAACCATCTCCCGGCCGTTTACCGTTGCCCGGATGATCGAGTTGCTGGTGGCGCCGCTTGATTCATCGGCGCGAACCGCTGCGCGCGTGCTGGAGATCGGAACCGGTTGTGGCTACCAGGCCGCGGTGCTGGCCCGCCTGTTTGGAGAGGTGGTGTCGATTGAACGTATTCGCGGTTTGCATGAGCAGGCACGAACCAATCTTCGCAGCCTGCGGCTTGCAAATCTGCGCCTGGTTTTTGGTGACGGTCAGGCCGGCGTACCTCAGGCCGCTCCGTACGACCTGGTCATTGCCGCGGCCGCTGGCGAGAGCATTCCGGAGCCCTGGCTTCAGCAGATGCAGGTTGGCGGACGCCTGATCGCGCCCGTATCGGCGGGCAAGGGGCAGGCGCTGCACCTGGTTGAACGAAGCGGATCGGACCGATGGCAATTGACCGTGCTTGATGCGGTACGATTTGTACCTTTGCGGGATGGCACGGCGTAAGCTTCGTCCCGTGCCCATCGTAGCCAGAAACCTGCGCAAGCCAGTGTCGCCACTGCACCTCATGACGCCTAACATCTCGGTTTTGAAAGCCCGGAGCGCCGGGCGGGTACCTGCAACGCGTTGCTCGGCCGCCGCGGGGCTGGTCGCGATCACGTTTGTCGCGCTGCTGGCTGGCTGCACGGCACCTCGGCCCGCGCCGGTCGAAAACAGATCGACGTCGCCCTCGTCTGCATCGGGCACGGCCGGAGGTGCTACCGCATCGCGCCCTGCGGCGAGCGCGCCTACCCGACCTGCGCCCGCCCCAGCAACGCCCAGCCGGGCCGGTGCCGCAGGCAGCACATCGCCGTCGGCTGCCACATCCTCAGCCGGGGCGGCCCCGCGTGCGCCAGCTGCGCAGGCCTCTCCGGTCAAAGTCACGCCGCTTGAGCCAGTGCGTCCCGCCGGGGCGGTGGACCCTGCCGGCGACTCGGTTCCATCGCTGGTGCGTTCCGATGCAAGCGCCGGCGCAGGGCGGGGCGATCAGCCGTCTGCCTCCGCGCGCCCCTCTGGCAGCGGCGCCGCGCCATCCCCTGCAACGTCGCCGTCGCCCTCGACCGGATCAGGTGAACAGGGAACGACCGCGCCTGCCTCAGTTCCTGGCCCGCTTGCATCGGCAGCGCCGCCCGGGGCTGCGTCCGATCCCCAGCGGTTTTCCTGGCCAGCTTCCGGGCGTGTGCTCGAGGGTTTCTCCGAGCCGCGCAATATGGGCATCGCAATTGAAGGGCAGCCTGGTGACCCGGTCTATGCCGTGGCCGAGGGCAAGGTCATCTTCAGCGGGGTGGGGCCGCGTGGCTACGGCAACCTCATCATCGTCAAGCATGAAAGCGATCTGCTGTCCGTGTACGCACACAACCGTTCACTCGTGGTTCGTGAAGGGGATCAGGTCGCACGTGGCCAGAAAATCGCCGAGATTGGCGACAGTGACGCCGATCGGCCCAAGCTGCGGTTCGAGATCCGCCGCGAGGGGCGGCCGGTCGATCCATCCCGATACCTGCCGTCCCGTCCCGGGCAATAAACCCCGTCCGGCCTTGTGCCCGGAACGCCATGACCCCTGTTCTTGTCTTCGATATCGAAACCATTCCTGATATCGCCGGGCTGCGTGCTGCATGGGGTTTTGATGCGGCGCTTCCCGATGCCGAGGTCGCGGAGCAGGCGTTCGCGCGTCGCCGCGAACGCACCGGGGGCAGCGATTTTCTGCCCTTGCATCTGCATCGGGTGGTGGCCATCGGATGCCTGTTGCGTGACGAGCGCGGCGTGCAGGTTCGCTGCCTGGGTCAGCCCGAAGAGAGCGAGGCCCGTCAGGTTCAGCAATTTTTTCGCCTGATTGATCGGCACACCCCGCAGCTTGTCACCTGGAATGGGGGCGGCTTCGATCTGCAGGTGCTTCACTACCGGGCGCTGGTCAACCAGGTTCAGGCAACTCGGTACTGGGATCAGGGCGAAGACGACCGCGACTTCAAGTACAACAACTATCTCAGCCGCTACCACAGCCGTCACCTCGATCTCATGGACTTGCTCGCGCTCTACAACGGGCGCGCCAGCGCGCCGCTCGACGAACTGGCGCGTCTGTGCGGCTTCCCCGGCAAACTGGGTATGGATGGGTCGCAGGTCTGGCCTGCCTGGCAGGCGGGCAACATTGCCGAGATTCGCAACTACTGCGAGACCGATGTGGTCAACACCTGGTTGCTGTACTGCCGCTTCCAGTTGCTGCGCGGCCATTGGGCGCCTGAGCGCTACGAGGAGGAAATCGCGCTCACACGCGGGGCACTGGCCGGGCTGGCATCCGAGCATGATCACTGGCGGGAGTTTCTTGCGGCGTGGCCGCAATGAGGCGCAACGCCCGCGCGGTCGATCCGGTTCTGGTCGACCTCGACATCGAATCACTTGATCTCGAGGCCCAGGGCGTGGCGCACGCCGACGGCAAGGTCGTATTCGTATCGGGGGCGCTGCCGGGCGAGCGTGTGCGCGCGGCGCTCAAGCGCAGAAAGCCCCGGTTTGATACCGCAGACACGGTTGCCGTGCTTCGCGAGAGCAGTCAGCGAGCGCGTCCACGCTGCGCGCATTTTGGTGTCTGCGGAGGCTGCTCCATGCAGCATCTCGATCCGCTTGCCCAGATCGCGGTCAAGCAGCGTGCACTCGAGGATCAGCTCCAGCATCTTGGGCGGGTGACGCCCGACACCATGCTTCGTCCAATCGCTGGGCCGGCCTGGGGCTATCGCTACCGGGCGCGTCTTTCGGTTCGTCACGTCCCGAAGAAGGGGGGCGTGCTGGTCGGATTTCACGAGCGCGGCTCGAGTTATGTGGCCGATATGAGTGAGTGCCATGTGCTGCACCCGCGGGTGGCCGAATTGCTGCTGCCTCTGCGGCAGCTGGTGTCGGAGCTGAGCCTGCGCGACCGGCTTCCGCAGATCGAGGTGGCGGTGGGTGACACCGCAGGTTCCAAGCCCTGTATTGCACTGGTCCTGCGGGTCCTGCAGGCGCTTACCGACGACGACCGTGCGCGGCTGCGGCAGTTTGCGGCTGCTGAGGGGGTTGAGCTGTGGCTGCAACCTGCCGGGCCCGATTCCATCGAGCTGCTCTGCGATGCCCAGGGCGGCGAAGGCGGCTCATCGCTTGCCTATCCGCTTGCCGAGTTCAATGTGGTGATGCCGTATCGGCCGACTGATTTCACCCAGGTCAATCACGCCATCAACGAAGTCCTGGTGCGGCGCGCGCTCGCGCTACTCGCACCTGAACCAGGCGACCATGTTGCCGACCTGTTTTGTGGCCTTGGCAACTTCAGCCTCCCTCTTGCCCGTCGGGCGGCTACGGTGCTAGGGGTCGAAGGAAGCCCCACACTGGTGGCACGGGCCGCCGACAATGCCGCACGGAACGGTCTCGCTGACCGGGCCCGTTTTATGGCGCGAAATCTGTTCGATATGGATGAAGAGCGCTGGCGGGCACTGGGTGCTTTTGATCGTGTGCTGATCGATCCGCCCAGGGAGGGCGCCCTGGAGGTCTGCAAGGCGATTGCCGCCCAGTCGGCGGAGCATGCCAGTCATCGGCCGCGACGCATCGTCTACGTATCGTGCAACCCTGCGACCCTCGCGCGCGATGCGGGCGTTCTGGTCAATCTGGGGAACTACAGGCTGTCGGCTGCCGGAGCGGTGAACATGTTCCCTCACACATCGCACGTTGAATCCATCGCGGTGTTCGATCGCGCTGAAGCCTGAAAAGAAAAAGGCCACGTTGGGACGTGGCCTTCGCGATCTTTGAGCCGAGGCACCGGATGGCCGGCGCCTTGGCTCGCGATCAGTCGCGGTCGCCGCCCACAATGCCCAGAATCGCGAGCAGGTTGCTGAACACGTTGTAGACGCTCAGGTAAACAGAGAGCGTTGCGGTGACGTAGTTGGTTTCACCGCCGTTCACCACGCGTTGCAGGTCAACCAGGATGAACGCCGAGAAGATCACCACCGCGAGAGCGGAGATGGTGAGCATCAGCGCTGGCATCTGCAGCCAGATGTTGGCGATGGCTGCCACCAGAATGACGAGGAAGCCCACGAACAGCCATTTGCCCAGGCCACTGAAGTCGCGCTTGGATACCGTGGCCACCGTGGCCATGACGCCGAAGATGGCGGCTGTGCCGCCGAATGCCGTCATGATCAGTTGCGCGCCGTTCGCCATGCCAAGCACGTGCCCAATGAGGCGCGACAGCATCAGCCCCATGAAGAAGGTGAAGCCGAGCAGCAGCAGAACGCCGATACCGCTGTTCTTGAAGCGTTCGATTGCGAAGAAAAAGCCGAAGGCAACGGCGAAAAACACCATCAGACCGATGAACGGGCTGCCGGCGAAGAAGCTGAAGCCGGTACGAACGCCGATCCAGGCGCCCAGGACCGTCGGGATCATGGACAGCGCGAGCAACGCATAGGTGTTGCGCAGAACCCGATTGCGGGCGGCAACGTCGACCAGAACCGACGGACTGTTTCCGAACGTGTTGTCACCGTATTGCATGGTAGAGACCTCCAGTTGAGAGCTTTCATTATGTGCGCGGTGCCTTCGGACTTTTCAAGGGAAGCCGCAGCCCGGGCAGGGTAATCAGGCGGTACTCACACTACCTCCCAACCCTGAAGCAGACACGCTCGTGTGATAGTATCTTCGGTTCTGCGGATTGCAAGCGAAAGTGTTTAATCTGTCGCAACAATGCATCGCAAGTTGTTCATTTAAAAGAATTCCCGGAGCCAACATGGCGGTTGAGCGCACTCTTTCGATCATCAAACCCGATGCCGTCGCGAAAAACGTGATCGGCCAGATCTACAGCCGGTTCGAGAACGCCGGTCTCAAGGTCATTGCTGCCCGTATGACCCATTTGTCGCGTGCGCAGGCTGAGGCCTTTTACGGCGTCCATCGCCAGCGCCCCTTTTTCAAGGATCTGGTTGACTTCATGGTCTCCGGTCCGGTCATGATCCAGGTGCTGGAAGGTGAGGGGGCCATCGCGCGCAACCGTGACCTGATGGGAGCAACCGATCCCAAGAAGGCAGCGGCTGGCACCATTCGCGCCGATTTCGCCGACAGCATTGACGCGAATGCGGTTCACGGTTCGGATGGTGAAGACACCGCCCGGAACGAGGTCGCCTTCTTTTTCCCTGGCCTCGATATCCACTCCCGCTGAGGCCACGTGATCCAGGCAGGTTCGCATCGTTCTCCCCGGGCCGCCCGCGCGGTCGCCCCGGGACGATGAGGGGGCTGTTGTGGAGCCGCGGGTCGAGGTCCTGGGCCTGTCTCCGGATGCACTGACCGCTGCCTGCGGGCAGTGGGGGCAAAAGCCTTTTCGGGCGAAGCAGTTGCTGCGCTGGATTCACCAGCGGGGCGAGTCCGATTTCTCCCAGATGACTGACCTGGCTCGCGATTTTCGCGAGCTTCTGTCGACCCGTGCGCAGGTGCTGACTCCACCTGTATTGCGCGACCACACATCGTCCGACGGCACACGCAAGTGGCTGCTCGATGTGGGGGGCGGCAATGCGATCGAAACGGTGTTCATCCCCGAAACCTCACGGGGCACGCTCTGCGTGTCCACGCAGGCGGGCTGCGCTGTGCACTGCCGGTTCTGTTCCACGGGTCACCAGGGCTTTTCGCGCAATCTTTCCTCGCATGAAATTGTTGCCCAGTTGTGGCTGGCACTGCGTGCGCTTGAGCGTGATGGGGTGCATGGGCGAATTCCCGTCGATGGCGTTGACGCCGACGACACGGATGCTGACGGCGATGTGAGCGGGCCGCGCGCGCGGCTGATCAGCAATGTGGTCTTCATGGGGATGGGCGAGCCCCTGCAGAACTATGAAGCCACGCTGGCGGCCTTGCGCATCATGCTCGACGATCACGCCTACGGGCTGTCGCGCCGTCGGGTAACGGTATCCACCTCTGGCGTGGTGCCCATGATTGATCGTCTGCGCCTCGATTGTCCGGTGGCGCTGGCCGTTTCCCTGCATGCGCCAGACGACGATCTTCGCGACCAGCTTGTGCCTATCAATCGCAAATACCCCATCGACGAACTGCTTGACAGTTGTCTGCGGTACCTCGATCGGGCTCCTCGCGATTTCATTACCTTCGAATATGTCATGCTCGACGGCGTGAATGACTCCGATGAGCATGCCGAACGGCTGCTTGAGCGTGTGCGGCGTGTGCCGTGCGAGGTCAGCCTGATTCCGTGCAATCCGTGTTCGGGCTCGGGCTTGCGGAAGTCTCCTGCAGAGCGCGTCAGACGTTTCGCTCAGCGGCTCTCAGATGGCGGGCGCGTCACCACCGTTCGGCGTACCCGTGGTGACGATATCGACGCCGCC